>NPIE01003176.1_pt3 | contig 65329 bp, 43 predicted proteins | sample 8637661 | NCBI WGS metagenome assembly NPIE01 (sample SAMN07420842, study PRJNA396082) | bioreactor metagenome | isolation source: sample BA12 brine-fed electro-methanogenic bioreactor BA | place: Japan: Kochi | collected 2016-12-09 | reverse complement strand
GAGGCGGTTGGAGGCGGTCTCGTCCGGCCCGAAGACGCGGAAGTTGCGCCGGTCCAGATTCAACTTCATCACATCCCTCAGGAAAGTCCCCAGGACACGCGTCGCCTCGGCCCGGACCGCGCCGGGTTCGGGAACCTCGACAGCATACTCGCGGAACTCCGGCATCCGCAGTTGTTTCATGAGCACCCCCCCGTTGGCATGGGGATTGGCGCCCATTCGCCGGTCTCCCTTGGGGGCCAGATCTGCCAGTTCGGGAACCAGCCGTCCTTCCGTATCGAATAACTCCTGGGGTTTGTAGCTCTTCATCCACTGCTCCAACCGCTTGACGTGATCGGGGTTATCCGCCAATTGTGCCAGCGGCACCTGATGCGAGCGCCACGTCCCCTCGACCTGTTTGCCGTCGACTTCATCGGGACCCGTCCATCCCTTCGGACTGCGCAGGACGATCATGGGCCACTTGGGCCGCACCGCCTTGCCCTCGCCGCGGGCTTTCTGCTGAATCGCCTTGATCTCGCCAACCACCGTATCGAGCGTTTCCGCCATCGCCTGGTGCATGGCCATCGGCTCGGAGCCTTCGACGAAATACGGCTTGTAGCCATACCCCTGGAACAGCTGCGACAGCTCGTCGGACGGGATTCGTGCCAGAAAGGAGGGATTGGCAATCTTGTAGCCGTTGAGATGCAGGATCGGCAACACCGCCCCGTCGTGAGCAGGATTGAGGAACTTGTTGGAATGCCAGGCGGTCGCCAGCGGACCGGTCTCCGCCTCGCCGTCGCCAACCACACAGGCCACGAGCAGATCCGGATTGTCGAACGCCGCACCGAACGCATGAGACAGGGAATAGCCTAGTTCACCCCCCTCATTGATCGACCCCGGTGTCTCCGGGGCGGCATGACTGGGAACTCCCCCGGGAAACGAGAACTGCTTGAAGAGTTTCTTCATTCCCGATTCGTCCGCCGTGACATCCGGATACAGCTCACTGTAGGTCCCCTCCAGATAGGTGTTCGCCACCATGGCCGGACCACCGTGACCGGGACCACAGATGTAGATCACGTCCAGGTCCTGCTCGCGGATGAGCCGATTCAGGTGAACGTAGATGAAACTCAATCCAGGCGTGGTCCCCCAGTGCCCCAACAGACGGGGTTTGATGTGTTCGAGTTCCAACGGCTTCTTCAGCAGCGGATTGTCCAACAGATAAATCTGACCGACCGATAGATAGTTGGCGGCCCGCCAGTAGCGGTCGAGACTCGCGATAGTATCCTTGGATAGATGCGCCATGGGCTCTCCTCTTCACACAGACACGATGGACATCGTCACTCGTCCGAAGATCGTGAAACACCTACTGTTTACGGCGTCTTCCTGTCTAACGACATGAGGAATCTGCCTGCCTCGCCATGGGCAAAACCCCCGACTGAGACCCCGTCTTCCGAGCCCGGGCGGTTCCGCCGGCGCAATGCAATCCACACTCCTCCGAGATTAGGGAAATTCCCTATTCGGTGCTAGGCAAAGAGCGCATAAACTCATGTCTCGTATAGTCCTGTATGGTGGCTGGGTCGGTTTGGCCTGAAAGCCCCTCACATGGCACGACGGAGGTGTCCCGCGTTTCTCGTCATTAGCCCGCCTCCGATATTGCCTGTGGATATGTATGAGCGGTCATGGATCGGAAGAACCATCGTGCGGCAGCAGTGAAAGCGCCTGTCACGGTCACCGCCTGGGTGGTCGCCCTGACCGGCCTGTATGCCTTCAGCATGCACCGTTTTCTGCTGTTCCATAGCCTGGCAGAGCTTGCCAGCGTCAGTGTGGCGCTGGCCATCTTTTTCATCGTGTGGAACAGCCGAGAGTACGTGCAGAACGGCTACATGCTCTTTCTGGGCGTTGCCTACTTCTTCGTGGCCGGACTGGACCTCGTGCACACCCTGGCATACCGCGGGATGGGCGTCTTCCCCGACCATGGAACCAACCTGGCCACCCAACTCTGGATTGCCTCGCGCTACATGGAGAGTCTGTCTTTTCTGGTCGCGCCGCTCTTCCTGCGCCGAAGGTGTAACGCCACGTGGGTCTTACTGTCCTACGCCGCGATATCGTCCCTCGTGTTGTCTTCCATCTTCTACTGGCAGATCTTCCCCGTCTCATTCGACGACGCGAACAACCAACTGACCCCGTTCAAAGAGACCAGTGAGTTCATCGTCATCGGCATCCTGCTGGCGTCGTCGCTGGTGCTGTTCCGAAGCCGCAACGCCTTCGACCCCCGGGTGTTGCGGTGGGTGAGTTGGTCCGTCGTTCTGACGATGGCCTCGGAGTTCATGTTCACGCGCTACACCAATCCCTACGAATGGACCAATGCGCTGGGCCATATCCTGAAGGTCGTGTCGTTTTACTGCGTCTACAAGGCCCTCATCGAAATCGGCCTGCGAGAGCCGTATAACCTGCTCTATCGGGAATTGAAGCAGCGCGAAAGCGATCTACAAGAAGCTCACCACGAATTGGAGGAGCGCGTTCGGAGTCGTACCGTTGAATTGTCGGATGCCGTCGATACGCTTCGTGAAGAGGTCCAGGCCCGCATACGGGCCGAGCGGTCGCACCGGGAATCGGAGATGAAATACCGGACGCTGGTGGAACGCGTTCCCGCCATCACCCATCTCTTCGCACTCGACGGCAGCGGAGCCACCCTCTACATCAGCCCTCAGGTCGAGCCGATCCTGGGCTTCGCGCCGTCGGAATACGTGGAAGATCCGCATCTCTGGGCCAGCCGCTTGCACGAGGAGGATCGGTCCCGCGTGCTGGCGACAATTGCGGAAATGCGACAGCCCGGTGAGCGATTCGTGCTGGAGTACCGGATGCGATCGCGCGACCGCAGTACAGTATGGTTCCGAGACGAGGCGATTGTCGTGCAGGATCCGACCGGTCAGGGGCTGCGACTCCAGGGAGTGATGTACGAAATCACGCAGCAGAAGCGGGTGGAACGCGAACTGGCGGAGCAGTCCAAGACCCTGGAGGCATTCTTCCAGTACTCGATTACGCCACTGGTGATTCTCGATCGCCGCTTCAATTTCGTCCGGATCAATCAGGCCTATGCGGACAGTTGCCAAAGACCTATCTCCGAATTCATCGGGCACAACTACTTCGACCTCTATCCGAACGAAGACAACCAGCGCATCTTCGAAAAGACGGTCGAGACACGGATCACCCATCAGGTAATGGCCCGACCGTTCCGTTTCCCCGACCATCCCGAATGGGGCCTCACGTACTGGGACTGGACGCTGGTGCCGATTCTCGACGATGCCGGCGAGGTCGAGTCGCTGGTCTTCTCCCTGCGCGATGTCACCGAGCAACGTCGGGCCGAACTGGCGCTGATCGAGAAAGAGGCCTATCTGCGAACCGTCGTCTCCAACGCGCCGATCATTCTCTTCGCCACGGACCGCCAGGGCGAGATGACCGTCTTCGAGGGCAAAGGCCTGGCGACCCTGGGGCCAAGGCAGACCGATGGCATCGGGACAAACGTTTTCGAACGCTACCGCGACCACACCGAGTTCGTCGAGCAGATGCGCCGGGTACTCACAGGTCACGACATCGTCTGCGAAGTGGAGTTCGTCCCGGGTCGGGTCTTCGACGTCCGCTGTTCACCCCTGCGTGACGAGACCGGCGGCGTCGCCGGTATCCTGGGGGTGGCTGTGGATGTCACGGAAGCCAAAAAAGCGGAGGCGAAAATTGTCGCCGACAAGATCCAGCTCCGCGCGCTGACCGCTCAGTTGCTCACGGTGGAAGACCAGGAACGCCGCGCGATTGCGACGGAGTTGCACGATTCCGTGGGCCAGATCCTCGCTTTCATAAAGATCGAGATGGGAGAGTTGCGACGGGCCGACCTGCCTCGGAACCTGGCCCAGACCGTCAATCACATTCGCGAGCAGGTCAATGAAGCGATCAAACAGACGCGCACGCTCACCTTTGAACTCAGCCCGCCGGAACTGTACACCCTGGGCCTCGAACCCGCCCTCGAGGAACTGACGCAGCGCTTCTCCGAAGAGCGGCAGATCGAGTGCACCATGAACGCTTCGGAGGACCCCAAGCCACTCAGCGATCAGATGAAGACCCTGCTCTACCGTTCCATCCGTGAATTGCTGATCAATACGGCCAAACATGCGCAGGCCAACCGCGTACATATCAGGGTGGACCGCGTCGAGAACGACATTCAGATCACGGTACGGGACGACGGAGTCGGCTTCGACACGTCCCATCTGGAAACCCATTCCCCCCATCGAGTTGCAGGATTCGGCCTCTTCAGCATCCGAGAGCGATTGACACACATGGGGGGCGACGTATATATTGAGTCCAACCACAAAGAAGGAACGAAAGTCATCCTGCAAGCGCCTTTGAAGGACGCGGACTCACAATAGGAGTACCAGAGCATGAGTATCCGGATTATTATCGCCGACGACCACACTATCGTGCGTCACGGGTTGACGAAGTTGCTTCAGCAGGAAAAGGACGTCGAAATCGTCGCCCAGGCCCAGAACGGCCATAGCACGCTGGAACTGGCGAGGGAATTGTCCCCCGACGTCATCGTTATGGACGTGGCCATGCCCGACCTCAACGGCATCGACGCCACGCAGCAAATCCTGCGGGAAAACCCGAACATCAAGATCCTCGCCCTGTCGATGCACTCGGGTCGCAAATTCGTGGTGGCCATGCTCAAGGCGGGCGCGTCCGGATACCTGCTCAAGGACTGCGCGCTCGAGGAACTGACCACCGCGCTCCAGACGATCATGTCGGGCAAGGTCTACCTGAGCCCGACGATCACCGACATCGTGGTCGACAGCTACGTGCGCCAGCCGTCGGAGCCGGAGCAGTCCGCCTTCTCCGTCCTTTCGCAGCGCGAACGCGAGGTGCTTCAGCTCATGGCCGAGGGCAACACCACCAAACAGATCGCCCTGCGCCTGCACATCAGCCCCAAGACCGTCGAGGGGCATCGCCTTCGTCTGATGTCGAAACTGAACATCGACAACGTCGCGCAGCTCACCAAGTACGCCATCCAGGAGGGCCTGACGTCGGCCGAGATGTAGCGATCGGGTGACATCCCGGCGACCTGGTGCGATGCCATAGGTCTGTCCCCGACCGAAGCAGTTCGTGCGAGGATGCATGACCTACGCCGTTCTCAGGCCTCTTCGAGCACCTTGTAGCCCATGGCGTCGGCCAGCGCGAAGATCGGTTCCTTGAGGTCCCCATAGCAGGTGACGCGATGCCAGCCCCACTGGTCCCACTGCGCAAACAGCTTTTCGATATCGCCGACCGGTTCGACCGCCAGCTTCGTCCGGCACGCGCGGTCGTCCGGATCGTTCTCTACCGCTTTGCCCTGGTGGAACAGGATTTCCTTGCGACTCTGTTCCATCTCGACCGTCGTGGTCATATAGCCTAGAGGCAGGATCGACCGCACCGAAGCGCCCTGCCGATCTTCCGAGTGCGTCATGATCGTGAAGGGGTTGGTCGATCCCTTGGGACCGAACGCCTTGTTCGAGGCGACGCAGTGCGCGTAGATGATCTGCCGCTTGGCGGTGTCGATCACAGGATCGGAGATGTACCCCGGCCGGCCCTGCGTCAGCGCCGTCAGCATTACCATCGTCGCGGTCGAACGCACGTCACATTCGCAGGCGCCGATCAGGCCCTCGTTGTTCAATTCATGAAAGCCCAGGCACGGATAGGCGTGGATGTGTCCGCCATAGAATCCACCGAGACAATTGATCGTGATCGCGTTGGCCCCATGCTTCTTCAGCACCGACTTCATGCCCAGGTACATCGCCGCCGACGTCTCCAGCGTCGCGCGCGAGACGTCGATCACATCCGCCGCATTCTTCTGCCAGCGGTCGGCTATTGCGCGGGATTCATCCTTGTCGGCCGCCTTCCAGGCTTCGTTCACCTCGGCAAATGAGACGCGCTCCATCGGAATGCCGGAGACCGAATCCGCCGGTCCCGATTCCTGGTTCCGGACAGCCAGAATCTTCGACGCCTTCATCGCCTCGATGCACTCGTTCGGAGAGAGCGTCTGGAACGAATCCGCCTTGTAGGACAAATCCCGCGAGGCGGGCGTGCGCGACGTCCGCACACGCGCGGTGGCCGCAACGAATTCAGCAGGTGATCCACCTTTGCCCACGAGGCCAAAACACTGGACCGCCTCGATCAGATCCTCCATGCGGGACGACGCCACGAACCCGACGTTCGGCGTCTGACTCCGTAGAAAGGCGGCGGTGTAAACCAGGAACCCCCCGCTGCCGGCATACTGGAAATCGACGTACAGCGTCGGTTTGCCCGACGTTGCCATCGTCTGCACGACGCGGTTCCAGCAGTTCATCTGGCAGACGATATAGCCGTCGATCGCCCCTTTGTCGTCGTCGAGAATCTTCTGGGCCTGGTCCGGGCCGGTCGCCATGGAGGCAACGAACTGGAGTTCGGGACATTGCCGGGTCAGGGTGCTGGTGATTCGCTGCATCACCGGATTGAAGTCAAACCCGACATTGGGCCAGTCGGGCCCAGGCTGCACCGGAGCGTGTAGCGCATAGACGATGCGAATCCGCATCTTGCCGCCTTGGGCGGCACGCACGGCGCGGGGGACGGTCAGGATTCCGGCCGCTCCGAGACAGGCCCCGCATCCGGCGGCCAGCAACTGGCGGCGATTCAGTCGGCAGCATGCACATCCCGATGGTTGTCTCTGCTTCTCCATGTCAGTCCTCCCGCTAAAAAACGCCGTTTCAGTTTCCGGACGCGGTCCCCGCCTTCGCAGCACGACCCGCACCCACGACCGGCCCAACAGCTCCCGCGGAGCCTGCTCGTCATTCTACATCAGCGCCTGCCCCCTGCCAATACCGACCAGCGGACGCAAAAGGGGCCAATCATGGGTGGTCGCAATCAAGATTTTCTGCTACAATAGTCGATAAGAATCCTAGCAGGCCCAGGGTGTAGAGGTCGCGCCAAGCGTAGTGCTTTTCGGATCCGCCTGTTGGCCGCAGCAACAACGACACCGAGCCCGACGTGCCGGACTTGGGCGGCAATCGAAGCCGACAGGGGGTACTGCCGCACCCGTGTACAACACCGTTTGCATATCTGAAAATAGAAATCGCCGGAAGGCGGAATCCGACCGTCGGGCGCGATGGAGAAGGTCTGCCCCCGGCATCCTGCTGATTCTCCTCGCATCGTGGTCCCTGACGGGCTGCCAGGATTGGCCCGATGAACGAACCACCGCGATGGAGACGGAGAACATCCTGGACGATCTGGACCGAGTGGAGATCGTCTCAGACCCGAATCTGCCCCCGCAGAAGGTCCAGGCACAGCCTCCTGTAAAGGTCCGTCAGACCGTCGGCGGCGCCGAGGAGTGGAAACTGATCTACTCCTGCCGATTCCACAAAGCCGATCAGATGCAACAGATCGTCCGAGAGCAGTTCGCCTCACAGATCTTCAATCAGAAGGGCCAGTCCACCACCATTCACAACTACACCATCACCACGAATCCCGGTGCCAACCAACTGATCGTACGTGCGCCGACGGCGGCGGACATCGACGCCGTCCTCGAATTGCTCGACGAAGTCGATGTCCAACCAATCCAGGTGCACATCGACTGTCTGGTGTCGGAACTGTCCTCCAGCATGGCCATGGACCGCGAGACTACTCTGCTGATCGAGAACCTCTTTGGCGAGAAGGTGGTGATCGGCGGCAGAGACGACGGTTCCGGCGGCGTCCTGCCCGCCTTTCCAGGGGCCTCGCTGAGGGAGCCGGCCCGGGAGAAGTTCGGTCTGAAGATCGGCATCGACAAGCCCGTCAGCGGACACCAGGTCCAGGCGCTGGTCGACATTCTCGTGTCGCGAGGGTACCTGAAAGTCCTGATGAATCCCACGCTGGACGTCCTCAACGGCCAGACCGCCAAGATCGAGTCGAGTCAGCGGATCCCCCTTCAGCAGATCGTGGTCCAGTCCGGAGGCTTCGGCGAAGACGTGGTCCTCCGCACGCAAACGTCTTATCATAAGGTCATCGATTCGCTCGAGATCACACCGCACGTTTTCGCCGATGGGTCCATCCGTCTGGACACCCGTGTTCGGATCAGCTCCTATCTGGCGCCGCGGGGAGTCACACAATCCCAGATCGTAACCGAGCGGACCATCACGAATGGGGACAACCGCATTCGCCTCGGCCAGAGCCTCATCATCGGGGGCATTCGCAAGACGGAGAAGCGCGACGTGATCCGTGGCGTCCCGATCCTCAAGGACATCCCCGTGCTGAATCTCCTGTTCTCGGGGCGCGACTCGGAGGAGCAGGCCACGGAATTGCTGTTCGTCCTCACGCCCACCCTCTCCACAGGCGGGCGACCGATCGAAGAGATGCAGGACATGATCGAGCAGCGGCATTCTCTGCCCATGACCCGCGCCGCGACGGAAGCCGGCTCCCGCGAACGCGGGAAATAGAGCGCATCCCACCTCTGGCATTCGCTCCCGAAGAGGATCCTCCATCAACTGTCTCCGAGCACGGGCGGATTCAGTTGCACCTGGCCTCGACCGAGGAGCGTTCCCGTGGCGCGGGCGAGCAGGACCTGGGCGATCTCGTATTCCGCAAAGGCGCGGATCCGGCGGGACTGCGCATCGGCCAGGCGCGAAGCACTGAGCAGCACGTCGGTGCTGGTTCGCCTGCCCAGGGTGAACTGCGACTGCTCGACCTTCCAGTCGCGAAAAGCGGTGACGACCCCCTGCTCGGCCGCCAGGATGCGCCGCCAGTTCTGCCGCAGTTGATCGACGGCATCGTAGACGTCCTGGCGAATGCTCAGACGCAGTCGTTCTTGGGCGATCTGGCTCTGAACCTTCTCCAGTCGGGCCCTGCGATATCGGGCTTCCGCCGCCCGGTTGCCCAGAGGAATGACCGCGGAGATGCCGACGACGTGGTCGTCGAGCGAATCACCGGCAATGTCTCCGAAGGCGCTGCCCAAGCCGCCCGACTGACCGGCGGCCGCGTAGGTATAGTCCAGGGTCACATCGGGTAGCTTGCGATTCCGCGCCAGCTCGATGTTCAGTTCATCCAGGGCCAGGCGAAACTCGAGTTGCGCCATGTCCATCCGATTGGCCAGCGCTGCGGCAACAATCGCTTCGGCGTCCAGTTCCAGCCCGATGGGATTGGGTTCACTCGTCGGAATGATGTCGATCTCGACACTCAGCGGCAGGTCGTCGCGGTTGAGGATCCGCTTGAGTTCCCGTTCCCGGTCGCGGACGTTCGTCTCGGCATTGATCACGTCTTCCAGCCGACCGGCCAGGCCCGCCTCGGCGCGAACGATCTCGATCTTGGGCGCAGCGCCCGCTTCGACCTTCCGACGGGCATGTTCCAGTTGATCTTCCGCCAGCTTGTACTGCTCGCGCCGCACATCCAACTCGCGCCGTGCTGCATAGAGCTGCCAGTAGACGATATCGACGTTGCCTAGAATGCTGATGGCAAGGAGTTTCGTCTGGGCATCGACGGCGTCCTTCTGGTAGGTCGCAATCCGAATGGAGTGGGTGTTGATCCGCGTACCAGCGCCGCGCAGCAGCGATTGGATGTAGGAGACACTGACGGCCGCCTCGGAGACGCCTTCGACTTCGTCGAGGCTGTAATCGGCCCGGCTGAACGGAACGCCTACCTGAAGCGACCCGCCCGTCTGGAGCGGAACATCGATCCCCGCCTCGTACGTCTGGACCGAGACCGTGTTGCCTTCGTCGTCCAGTTCACTGCGCCGGTAGCTCGCCGATCCAAAGAACGCCCATTCGAACTTGGCCCGTTCTTCATCCACCGACTGTCGAGCGATGGAGGGATCGATGAGAGAGAACTTCAGATCGAGGTTGTTCGTCAATGCCGCCGCACGAGCCTCTTCGAGTGACAACCGGACGGCCGGGTGCGCCGCATTGGGCTCAGTAACCTTGGCGACCAGGGCCTCGGTCGCCTGCTCGATCGTAACCGGCTCCGACTGCGAGCCGTCCTCCAACTGGATCCGCTCGATCTCACGGGTTTGTCCAGCCAAAGCCTCCAATTCCGCCGTCCGCTGCACCTCGGTATTCCCGCAGCCGCCCAGCAACAATGTCCCCAGAAGCACACATGTGCACACCGTCCGGATGCCCACCAGTTCACCCTTGTTAATACGCTGAACCCAGACCATCATATATTCGATCCTTTCCCAGAGTCAGAAGCCGCCACGCCCGCCCCTTGATTGCACTTCTCATTCATAGCGCAGCGCCTCCATCGGATCGATCTTCGCCGCCCTTCGGGCGGGCAGCCATACGGCCAGAAATCCCGTGGCTGCGACGAAGGCAAGTGCCGCCGCATCCACCAGCGGGCCATAGGGGGAGACCGATATCGACAGGCGCCCCAGCAGCAGACGTCCCGCAGCCCACGCCGGCGCCAATCCCAGGACACACCCCAGGCCCAATTGAATCATGACCTCGCGCAGCACCAGGCGCAGGACCCCGGCTCCCGTCGCACCAAGCGCCAGTCGAACACCGAATTCCCGCGTGCGTTGCGTGACGGTGAAGCACAACAGCCCGGCGATTCCCGTCCACGCCAGCAGCAGAGTCGCCAGGGCCAGCACGACGAAGAGCCCTGCAAGAATCCGCAGGTTCCCCGCCGCAGTCGCCATGGCCGCCGACAACGTAGCGACCGAATGCACCGACCAGTCCGGCCCCATCGCGTGCACCGTCTCCCGCAGCGCATCCGCCAGGCGCAGCGGATCGCCCTGCGCGCGAAGGAACAACGTCGCACTCACCAGGGGATGCTGACTACAGGGCAGGTAGAATCCGCTGCCGTCGGATTCCCGCCCGAACATGCCCTGCATCTGAAGATTCGGCGCGACACTCACTACAGTCAACCAGTCCGAATCGTGACTCGGGCAGCGAAATCGCCTGCCCAGCGCACTACGACCGGGCCAGCACCTCTGGGCGAACGCCTCGTTCACAATCGCCACCGGCAAGGTGTTCTCGCCGTCGGTCTCCGTGAAATCACGTCCCTGGAGCAGACTCGTCTCCAGCGTCTGGAAATAGCGAGGGGAGATCACCTCCACAAAGGCACTCCGCGATTGGGTCGGTGACCGGGTCGTCTGCCCTTCCAATTCGACCGATTCGATCCGCCCATGCATCAGACCGGGGGTACGCTCGCTCAGCGCCGCCGACCGTACGCCGGACAGGGCCTGCAAACGCGAGATGAGTTCCAGACTGCCCCCGGCATCCGCTGTCGACTCGATTCGAGCGGTCAGCACATGGCTGGGATGGCCCGCCGGGAATGCTGCGTAGGCGGAGGCCATCGCCTTGACCATCGCACCAGCCACCAGCACCAGAGGCAGCGACAATGCGACCTCCCCCACCACCAGCCAGCGATGAAAACGGCCGATGTGAAGAATCGACCCTTGCGGATGGGTGTCTTTGAGGATCTTGTTCACGTCCAGCCGGGTGCTCTGAAGCGAAGGGATCAGGCTCGAAGCAACGCCGGCAAACACCAACGCACCCGTGGCGAACCCGAACACCCGCCAGTCGTGGACCAGTCGGAACCAGAATGGCTGATCCGGCCGTTGCGACAGATAGAACGACAGGACCTGCCCGCCCCAGGAACTCAGCAGGAGCCCTCCAGCCGTCCCGATGCCCGCGATCATCAGGCCCTCGCATAGCATCTGTGCGATCAGCCGCCGGCGGGAGGCGCCCAATGCCGCGCGTACCGCCAGTTCGCGCAGTCGCGTCGAAGCGCGAGCACAGAGCAGGCCCGCCACGTTGACACATGCGACCAGGAGAATGCAGAAGCCCAGCGCCACCATCACCCAGACCGGCCACATGGAGTCGCCGTAGTACGCGTAGTCGAAGAATCTCCGGGGTCGAACCAGCGTGTACTCCTCAAAGCGTCGCACGGTCGCGAGAAGCCTCTCCGTTTCGCTGGAATCCCAGTCGGGCCGACGACGGGCAATTTCCTCGATGCTCTGCGCGAAGTGCGGAACGATCATCTGGGCCCAGCGGGAGCCGAGGACCTTCAACTCGGCGCGGGCCGAGGCAATGGATGCCTCGGGCCGGAGCCTGCCGATGGGCGTGATCTCCAGCGCCATCAACCGGTCCCACTCCAGATTGGTCCAGAGATCCTGGTTGAAAGGAAAGTGGAACCCGTCCGGCATCACGCCGATGATCGTGGCGGGCTTACCCTCCATGCGAACGCTGCGGCCGATGACTTCTTCATCCCCCTGGAAATCACGCTGCCACGCACGGTAGCTCAGCACCGCGAATCGCGGACTGCCCGGCCGTTCCTCCTCGGGGCTGAACCAGCGGCCTCTCAGCGGCTTCTCTTTCAGGACCTCCAGCAGGTTGGCCGAGGCCATCGAACTGCGATAACGCAAATCGGGCATACCGCGTCCCGTCACCTCGACATGGCCGAACCAGGTGAACGTCGCCAGCGTCTCGAAGCTCTTCGTGCCCTTCTCCAGAGTCGGCCATTCGGCCATCCAGAAAGAGCACCGCTCCTGGCTCCTGGGATGCACGCGCTCCAGCAGAAAGAGACGGTCGGAATCCTCGAACGGCAACGGGCGCAGCAGCAGACAGTTGGCCATGCTGAACAGCAGCGTCACCACCGCAATCCCGAACGCCAGAGCCACCGCCGCGATCAGACTGGTCCCCGGATACTTCCGCAGTTGCCGAAACGCACACTTCACATCGTAAATCACAACGCTCATCTTCAGATTCTCAATCATGAGTGATCATTCCCAGCGACGAGCTTCATTCGTGTCGCAGGATGGTCATGGGGTCCAGGCTCGTCGCCTTGCGGGCCGGTATGTAACAGGCTAGCATGGCGGCCGTGAATAATAGTACCGGCACCAGCACGAACGTCGTCAGGTCCCATGCACCGATCCGATAGAGCATGCTGCTCAAAGCACGGCTGATCACCAATGCGCCCGCCAGGCCAACGCCCCTGCCGACGATCGTCAGATGGAAAGCCCGCCGGATGATGAGCAGCAGGATGTCGCGTTTCTCAGCGCCCAGAGCCATGCGAATGCCCACCTCGTTGCGACGCTCGTTGACGGCAAATGCCATAACGGCGTAGAGACCGACCAACGCCACGAAGAGGGCCACAGCAGCCATGGCCCCGATGAGGATGGCACAGAAGCGTTCCAGGGAGACGGAAGCCAAGGCCAGTTGCGACATCGTGCTGATGTAGAGAATCGGCTGATTGTCATCGATCTCGTTGATCGCTCGCCGAGCGGCCTGCGCCCATCGCATCGGATCGCCGCTCGTACGGATGAACAGCGTCATCTCATATTCTCGAGCCTGCGTGTGGGGAAGATAGAGGAAGGGCCTGTAGCCCTCGGAGCGAAGGGTATTGGGGGCAACGTTGCCGATGACACCGACAATCGTTCGCGGTTGGCCCCAGAAGTCCACCTGTTGGCCGATCGGATCGCGATCCGGCAGCAAACGGCGAACGAGCTCTTCGTTGACGATAGCTACGGGCTGCCCCTCTGCGTTATCGTGTGCGTTGAACGCACGTCCCTGGTGCAGGGGTATGCCCAGGCAGCGGAAGTAGTCCGGAGTGACGACGCGCGTTTCTGTGTTGACCTGGCCTTCCTTGCCGACCACGTGAACACCCGTGTTGTTGTTCTCCGAACTGAGGGGCCGGAGACTGATGGCTCCGGCGGATTCCACCCCCGGCAGGGCCGCAAGTTCTTCGGTGGCCCGCCCGAAGAACGTCATGGGATCCAGGTCGGCGGCGGTGTTCTCGGACTGCGGCCTATCGACGTGGACCGCCAGCAGTCTTTGGGCGTTGAACCCCGGGTCCCTCCGCTGTAAGAGAGCAAAGCTCTTCACGAGCAGCCCGGCGCCGACGAGAATGCAGAGAGCCAAAGCGATCTGTGCGACCACCAGAGTCGCCAGCGTTCGATGGCGTCCTGAACCGCGAGACAGACTGGCGCCGGCCTCTTTCAGCGTGCGACTCAGATGGAATCCGGAGCCCTGCCAGGCGGGAACCACACCGAAGACCAGACTGGCGACCAGAGACAGAGTCAGCGTGAAGAGAAGCACCGGGAGATCGATACGGAGCTCCGAGAAACCGGGGATGCTGGTACCCGTTTCCTGCAACTTCGGGGCGATTCGCTGAAGCACGTCGAGGCCGGCGCGGGCCAGCAGCAAACCCAACCCACAGCCGGCGAGTCCCAGCAACAGACTCTCGGTCAGGAACTGGCGCATGAGCCGCCATCGCCCCCCGCCCAGGGCTTGTCGAATCGCCATCTCCCGGCGTCGCGTCGAGGCGTTGGCTACCAGGAGATTGGAGATGTTGGTGCAGGCCGTCAACAGCAACAGAGTCACGGCGCCGTAGAGAACATAGAAGGCCGGACGGATGCCCGAAACCAATCGCTCATGCAGCGAACTGACGTGGATGCCTTTGTCTCGATTCGTACCCGGATGCTCCTGGGCCAACTGCTCGGCGATCTGGCTCAACTGGCTCTGGGCCCGGGCGATCGTAGTCTCCCGCTTGAGGCGCCCGAGAACGATGAGATAGTGATTCCCACGGTTCCGTGTCAACCGTTCCCGCGAAATCGGCACGAAGATCTGGGCGAAGTCGTCGAGAAAATCCATGGTCGGCGCAGCCACTCCAACAACCGTGTGCGGCACCTTGTCGATCGCGATCGGCTGATGGAGGATGTCGGGCTCGCTCCCATAGCGGTCGCGCCAGAGGGCGTAACTTAGAACCACGACACGGTCCTGCCCGGGAAGGTCCTCCTTTTCACGAAAGCCCCGGCCCAGGGCCATGGTGTCGCCGGTAGCGGTGAAGAAATCAGGCGTAACCTCGAATCCCTTCACGGTCATCGCGTTGCCCGCTTCGGTGAGATTGATGTTGCCCATGGAGAACGCCGCCAAGCCCTCAAAGACGGTGCTGCGCTCCTTCCAGTCGAGGTAATCCGGCCCGGATGAACTGCCGTTGAGAGCGCCATCCTGCCACTGCGGTTCGACCATCATCAGCCGATCGGAATCGGCCATGCCGAGAGGGCTCAGCAGGACCCCGTGAACGATGGAGAACAGCGCCGTGTTGGCCCCGATCCCTAGGGCCAGGATAAGCGCCGCGGTGATGGCGAACTCCGGCCGCTTGGCCAGCATGCGATACCCATATCTCAAATCGTTGATCAGTGTACTCATTCCAACCTCACTCATAGCGCAGCGCCACCATTGGATCGACCTTCGCCGCCCGTCGAGCGGGAAGGTAACCGGCAAGCAATGACACCGCCGCCAGCAGCAGTGCCGTTCCGATGAACGTCCACGGATCCGTCGGACTGATCTGGAACAGTTGATGGCGCAGCAGACGCGTCACTGCGAACGCACCGGTCAGTCCGATGGCAACGCCGATGACGACCAGAATCATTCCTTCCCGCAAGATCAGCGATACGACGCTGCGCCGCTGCGCACCGAGCGCCATTCGAATACCGATCTCCTGCACGCGCTGCGCCACGCTGTAGGCCGTGACGCCATAGAGCCCGACCGTCGCCAGTGCCATCGCGAGAATGCCGAACAGGCTCGAGAGAAATCCGATCAGCCGCTCGTTTGCCACCGATCGGTCCAACTGATCTTCCATGGTCCGCATGTCGAGCAGCGGGATCGTGGCATCGAGGCGGCGTACTTGGCGCCGAATCGCATTGAACAGCTCCTGGGAAGGCAAACTGGTCCGCGCGTAGACGGTCATCCGGTCGATGCCAATCTGCGAGTACGGGAAGAACACCTGGGGGTTGGCCGACCGCCGGAGACTCGCGTTTCTTGCATCGCACACCACGCCAACGATCTCGCGATCCGGCTGAGCATCGCTGCTCCATCGCAGACCCACACGGCAGCCGATCGGATGACGATCCGGCAGAAACCGGCGGACAAATGCCTCGTTGACCAGGATCACCTTTGCGGCGCCGGGCATCTCGTCACCTTCATTGAACTCCCGGCCCAGCTTCATGGTCATCCCCACCGTCCGGCAATACCCTGGCGAGATCGAGTTGCAGTAGGACGCCACATCCTCGCCCGCCTTCGGCTCGTAGCCTTCGACCACGATCCCGTTGTACCAGGATTCGTCTTCCAGCAGCGGCACCTTGGCAAACGCGGTCGAGGTAACCCCTGGAATCGATCGTAGTTGGCTTCGAAGCTGCCGGCAGAAGTCGATCCGCCGGGACCCGTTGTGCCCGCTGCGGGTCAGGTCGAGTCCGAAGCATACCAGGTTCGTAGGACGGAAGCCCGGGTCGATCTGATACAGCGCTACCAGAGAACGAATGAGCAGTCCCGAGGCGACCAGCAGAATCAGGGACAGACCAATCTGCGCCACGACCATGCCCTGCCGCAACCGCACCGCTCGCCCGCCGGTGACGGAGGTCGCCTGCTGTTTGAGGGTCGAAGCCAGATCGACCTGCGTCGTACGCCAGGCGGGCACCAGTCCGCACAGCAGAGCAGCCACCGCCGAGAGGATGACGTTGAAGGCCAGCATGGTCTCGTTGAGTTCAGGAGAGAGGGTGACACTCAACTGGCCCGGCGCAAATCGTAGAATCGCATGAGCGGTCAGCGCCGCGACCAGCAGAGCCGCCGCTCCACCGACGCAGGCCAGCAAGAGGCTTTCGACGAGCACTTGTCGCATGATGCGCCAACGCCCTGCGCCGATGGCCAGGCGAACCGTGATTTCCTTCTGACGTCGTGTCGCGCGGGCGACAAGAAGGTTCGAAACGTTGGCGCACGTCACCAGCAGGACCAGGCCCGCCAGGCCCATCAGCAGCAGCAACTGCCGGCCGAGCCCGCGGGACAGGTAGGACAGTCCCTTGCGTCCCGGGAGCAGCACGAGGCGCGACTGAAGGAACTGCTCGCGTTCTTCCGCCGACACGCCCGCGAAGCTCGGTTCCTCGACTTCGCGCTGGATGATCTGCTTGTAGAGCGTCTGAATCGCCACTTCAGCGCGTTCCCGCGACAGGCCGGGCTTGAGCCGACCGAACACCTGCACCCATTGCGTCCGCCGATCCGCCATGCGGTTTTGCCAACCCGCGCTGATCTGCGGTTTCATGGTGATGGGGACGAAGAGCCTGGGACGGGAATCCATGCTAAGCCCGTGAAAGCCGGAGGCGGCAACGCCGACCACCTCCATGGCGGTATCATTCATCCGCAGCGTGCGCCCGATGACGTTGGGATCGGCGCCGAAACGACTCCGCCAGAAATCGTAGCTGAGCACAATGACAGGATTCGCGCCCGGCGCCGTTTCGTCGCCAGCGCCGAACGCGCGCCCGAGCGCCGGTGGCACGCCGAGCACATCGAAGTAATTGCCCGAGACCAGCGCGATCTCGATCCGCTCGACCCCGCGTCCGTCGCTCAGGTGAACGATCTCGCTCCGCCGGCACAGGACCCCGTCGAAGAACGCATCGTCCGATCGGAAGTCCTCGAACATGGGGTACGACATCGTGAGACCGCCCCACTTGGACCCGATGTACTTGCCCTCGGGGGCGACGATCGCCAGAGAACCCGGGTCCTTCACCGGCAGCAAGCGCAACAACACCTGCTCGAAAATCGTGAAGATCCCGGTGTTGGCCCCGATCCCCAACGCCAGCATCAGGACCACCGCCGCGGTGAAGCCTGGACTCCTGGCCAGCGTTCGCAAGCCATATCGAACATCATGCCACAGCGTCGTCATCGCATCACTCCCGTTCTCAGGGTTCGGTTCTCAGTCATCCGTTTCAGCTTGCCCGCTTTCTTACTGCCCACCGTCAACCGTGAACCGCCAGCTCTTCTCACTCATACCGCAGCGCCTCCATCGGATCGACCTTCGCCGCCCGACGGGCGGGAAGCCAGGACGCCAGCAATGCGATGGTGATCAGTGCGAGCGAGACGACCGTCAGCGTCAGAGGGTCGGTGGGGGTTATGCCGTAGAGCAGACCGGCAATCACGCGGGTCAGCGCGACGGCGCCGACCAGCCCGATCCCGACGCCGAGCGTGGCAAGCTTGAGACCGTGGCCCAGGACCATGTGCCGGATATCGCCCCGCTCGGCGCCCAGGGCAATGCGAATCGCAATCTCGCGCGTCCGCTGTGTCGCGCTGTAGTGCAACAGGCCGTAGACACCGACCACGGCCAACGCCAGTGCGATCCCCGCGAAGAGGCTCAACAGGATCATGTTGAACCGCCTGGGCCTCAGCATGCCGGCCAGCCTGGCCTCCACCATCTCGGTTCGCCAGGTGATCCTGTCCGTCTCCAGGTCGGCCGCCTGCGCGGTGATCGCATCGACCAGGCGCATGGGGTCGCCATCGGTTCGGACCACGAGCACCACCTGTTCGAACCACCGCTCCGCCGTCATCGGCAGATAGATCGTGCTGTGTGCCTGTTCCAGATGCTCGAAATCCTTGACTGTATCCACCACGCCGATAACGATATGATGACTGTCCGGGAAGTCGACCCGCTGCCCGATCGGATCGGTATTGCCGAAGCGCCTCTGAGCCAGGCGTTCGTCGATCACAATGTGGCTCGTCTGGCTGACAAGGTCCTCTTGCGCGAACGTACGCCCGCGCAGTAACGGAACGCCCAGCGCCTGGAAAAAGCCGGGCGTCACGACGGAAAGCATCGCAATGTCCTGTTCTTCCAGAGGAACCGGATCGTGGCCGGCGACGGAAATACGGGCCCCCGCATAGCCTGCAAAGCCCAGGCCCAATTCACTGAGACTCAGTCCGGCCGACTGAACGTGGGGCAGGGCTCGCACGCGCAGCAAGAGCCCCTCGAAGAAAGCCTGACAGCGGGCAGGCTCGGCATACTTATCCTCGGGCAGGACCACCGTCATCGCCAGCACGTTTTTGGGTTGGAATCCAAGATCGAGCCGCTGCAACGCGATCAGGCTGCGAACCAGCAGGCCCGCGCCCGCCAGCAGGATCAGGGACAGACCGATCTGAGCGACGACCAGTCCGCCGTGAAGGCGACGGCCCCGCCGTCCGACGCTCGAACGCGTCACACCCTCTTGGAGCAGGCCGGCCATCGCCACACCGGAAGCTCTCCAGGCCGGCAGCGCACCGAACACAAGGCCTGTCAGAACCGATATCCCCAGCGTGAAGGCCAGGACCGCCATATCGACGCTCGTCTCGTCGAGGCGTGGAATGTCGGCCGGGCACAGGCCGACCAGACCTCGAATCGTCCAGACCGTCGTCAACAGGCCCATGGCGCCGCCCGCCATGCTGAGCAGCAGGCTCTCGGTGAGCATCTGCCGCAGCACACGTCCCCGCAACGCCCCCAGGGCCGTGCGCATGGCGATCTCTCGTTCTCGCCCGGAGGCACGCGCCAGGAACAGGTTGGCCACATTGCTGCAAGCAATCAACAGGATGAATCCCGCTGCAGCCAGGAGCAACAACGGCAATGTGCGCTTGCCCTCCAGTTGCTTGTCCAACACCCGTTGGACCCCCAGATGGTAGTCCTCTCCCTGTGGGTCCGCCTGCTTGAACGGCTCCGCGAGCGCAGGCATAAACGAGCGGGCCTGTTCGAGCGCGACCCCCTCCTTAAGGCGTGCATAGACGAACACGTCGTATCCCAGCGGCAAGGCGGGGTCCGGCACGGAAAAGACCAGCGGAATCCAGAACGTGGCGGGTTCTCCAAAGATCGGCTCGAAACCGCTCGGCATCACGCCTACGACGGTGTAGACCTTGTCGTCTACGCCCACCGTCTTGCCGATCACGTCATCGGTCCCGTCCAAGTCGTTCTTCCAGAAACTGTAGCTGACAACCATCACCAGATCGTTGCCCGGCTGCTCTTCTTCCTCGCGAAAGACACGGCCCAGCAATGGCTCGGCGCCCACAAAAGAGAAGAACTCGGACGAAACGGCCGTCGCGCGGACCCGCCGGGCGTGCGCGATTCCGGTGACCTCCGCACGCATCGGACCACACGCGGTCATCTGTTCGAAGACATGGTTGTCTTCGCGGCACAGGAGAAAACCGCCATGCGGCGGAGGAAAGTCGCCCCACCGTGACCGGTTGTACATGCACACGATTCGATCGGCGTCCTCGTATGGCAACGGTCGGAGCATCACGGCGTTGACAACGGTGAAGACCGCCGTATTGGCGCCGATCCCAACCGTCAGGATCACGATCACGACGACCGTAAACCCGGGATTCTTTGCCAGCATCCGCAGGCCGTATCGGATATCCTGCCAGAGCGTTGCCATGGCTATATCGTCTTTCCGGGCAGTTGATCGGGGGTGATTTCGCCGTCCATCCAGCCGTCTTTGAGCTGGATGATGCGCCGACCGTAGGCGGCGTATTCCTCGTTGTGCGTCACCTGAATGATCGTGGTGCCTTCCTCGTTGAGCCGCTTGAACAGGTTCATGATCTCGCGTCCCTGGGTCGAGTGCAGGTTGCCCGTGGGCTCATCGGCCAGGATGAGCTTGGGACTGGCGACCACCGCCCGCGCGATCGCGACGAGCTGCTGCTGACCGCCGGAGAGCTGGCTCGGATAGAGGTCCTTCTTGCCCACGATGCCGAAGCGATCCAGCGTGTCGCAGACGATCGCCGCCCGCTCGGACGTCCTGACATTGCGATAGGACAGCGGCACGTCAAGGTTCTCGTACACGGTCAGGCTGTCGAGCAGGTTGAACGCCTGGAACACGAACCCGACGTACTGACGGTTCAATGCTTGCCGCTGCTTGGGCTTGAGCGCGTGCACCGCCTGGCCATCCAGCGTGAATTCGCCTTCCCAGTCATGATCCAGCATGCCCACGATGTTCAGCAGCGTGCTCTTGCCCGCCGCCGACGGACCCATGATCGTGATGAACTCGCCCTCGTCGATCTCCAGGTTGATCTGCCGCAGCACATACGTGAACCCCGCCTTGGTCCTGTAACATTTCTCGACATTCTTCAGACTGATCATTGCACATCCTCAAATCTATTCCGTTTCGGGGGCCAGGGCTCGGGGGTCAGGATACGCCCTGCCCGATCCCTGAACCCCGACCTCCGATCCCTGTCTCACTCGTACCGCAACGCCTCCATCGGATCGACCCGCGCCGCCCGGCGGGCAGGGAGCCAACAGGCGACGACCAGGGCCGCCAGAACCGCGCCGGTGACCGCGAGGAAAGAGATCGGGTCGAACGGACTGATTCCGGCAATCTGATTCCGAAGGACTACGGCGCCGGCGACGGCCAGCGGAACGCCAATCGCCATTGCGATCAGCCACAGACGCAGCCCGGTGAATAAGACCCTCCTCATTACATTTCCGCGCGTCGCTCCGATCGCCATGCGAATACCGATTTCCCGCGTCCGGCTGCTCACCACATAGGCCATCACACCATACGTGCCGATCGATGCCAGCGCGAGCGCCAGGACCCCCAGCGCTCCCAGTATGCGCAACGCCGCCTGCTGAAACGCCAGCGCGTCCTTGACAATGTCCCGCACGGGCCGCACGTCCCCCTCTACCAGCCGCGGATGGACCCGCCCCAACTCCTGTCGCACGGAGCTCACCACCTGCCGCGCATCCCCCCGCGTACGAATCACCAGCGTCGCATGAAGCAGCTCCGCCTTTTTCACGCAGAGAAAAACCGCCGGCCCCGGCCAGTCGTCGTATCCATTGATGCACGCGTCCTTCACTACACCGATGACCGGCCATTGGTTAATGTGTTTGCCCACAGGATCCTGTCCCGGCCAGAACCTTTCCGCGAAGCTCTCGTTCACCACAAAGACCCTACGCCCTGATTCGACATCTTGTTGGTCAAACTCGCGTCCACGCAGCACGGGCACACCCATGATACGGAACATACCCGGACCGATCCGGCTGTAGGTAGCGGAGTCCACGGAGCGACCATCGGGTGATTCGTAGCCCTCGGGCACAAACGTGTCACTGGGCAGACTTCCTACTTGTTGTCCGCCCAGCGGTGGCCGCCCCGCAACGCCCACCTGCTCGACCCCGGGAATGAGCTGCAGCCGCCGAACGATCTCGGCCAGTCGCGACTCGAAACTCCCTTCTGTGAAACCGATCCGCTCCAGATCCAGTTGAACAGTCGCCAGCCGGTCGTAACGGTATCCCACATCCACCGCCAGTTGTTTCCGCATACTCCGCAGGCACAGCATCGCTCCGCACAGCAGGACAATCGATCCCACCACCTGCCCCACAATCAACCCATGGCGCAGCCACAGGCGCTGCCGGCCCGCCCCCTGACCGCCCTTCAGCGCCGCCGCCGGCTCGAACCACGTCGCCTGTAGCGCCGGCACCAGACTGGAACCCACCCCAACCGCCAGCGCACCCCCAGCCGCAAACACCAGCACGCGCACGTCAGGCAGCAACCGCAGCGCCGGACCCGACCACCAATCCGCCATACTCATGATCCCCCGTCCCACCCACGCATACACCACCAGCGCCGCCACCGTGCCTGCCGCCGCCACCAGCACCCCTTCACACACCACCCCGCGCATCAGCGCCCCACGCGTCGCCCCCAGCGCCACACGCGTAGCCGTCTCTCGCCGCCGGTGCAAAGCCCGAGCCAGAAACAGCCCGGCCACGTTGGCACACGCAATCGCCAGCAACAGCACCGTCGCCACCAGCCCGAACCGCAGAAAACTGACGATCCTTGGCCTTTCATACGACGTACCCAGCAGACCCCGCCCGATCGGGTCGAGCCGAACCCGCCTCAGATGGGGCACGCCGCGCAGAGGCAGTCCCGCTGGCTCGGAAGCCAACAGCGCCTGCGTCACCTCCGCGACGATCGCCGAGACGTACTCCGTCGCCGCCGCCAACCGGCCTACGGTCTCATAGCTCGCCGCCCACTTCTCCAGCACAGGCTCCATGTTCGCCGGCATCCACAAACTCACCGGCTGCGGACCGAGCCCCTCAAACCCCTTCGGAGCTATCCCCACGATCTCCACCGACGTCTCATTGAGTATCACCGTCTTGCCCACCACGTCCGGCGCTCCGCCAAACTGCCGCCGCCAAAACGCGTCGCTGATCAACGCCACCGGGTGGCCCCCGGCCTCCGCATCCTCCTCCGGCCTGAAGACGCGCCCCCGCGCCGCACGCACCCCGAGGAACGGGAAGTAACCAGGCGTAACCAGCTCCGCCTGGACTCGTTCCAGGCCCTCATGCGTACGCATCTTGGGCTGGATACCCGCATACCCGACAACGCCCTTGAAAAACCGCGCCCGCGCCCGAATCGCCTCGTAGTACTGCCGGTACACCAAAAGGTGGAGCCTCTCCCCGCTCTCACTGACCATCACCACCGCCCGCAGCTCATCGGGCCGGGCGACCGGTTTAGGCCGCAGCAGCATCTCATTCAGGATGCCGAACAACGCCAGATTCGCCCCGATCCCCAACGCCAGCGTCAGCACCGCCACCGCGGTAAACCCCGGCGATTTCCTCAGCATCCGCACACCATAGCGAACGTCTTGCCACAACGTCGTCATAGCTGAACTCCAGTTCTCAGTTCCCAGTTGTCGGATCTCAGTTGCGAACTCTCGGGCGTCGCTTCTCTTACCGGCAACGGCCAACTGCGAACTGTCAACTCGTTCTCATTCATACCGCAGCGCCTCGGTTCCTTTGCTGCCAACTGACAACTGAGAACTGTCAACTCCTTCCTACTCATACCGCAACGCCTCCATCGGATCGACCCGCGCCGCCCGACGGGCGGGGAGATAGCTGGCCAGCAGCGACACCGCCATCAGCAAGAGCACCACCCCGGCAAAGGTGACAGGGTCGGTCGCTCGGAAGCCAAACAGACTGCTGCGAAACAGTTGTGCAGCCGCAACCGCAATCGGCAAGCCCACCGCCACCCCCAGCAGTGCCAGTGTGAGGCCCCACCTCAAGACCATCCGGACGATCGTCTTTCGGTTCGCGCCGACCGCCATGCGAATGCCGATTTCATGCGTCCGCTGTCCCACTGCGTGGGCAATCACCGCATACAAGCCGACGATCGCCAGAACCAGACCAAGCAGACCAAAAGCTCCGAACACCTGAGCCAACAACCGTCGACCGAACATAAAATGCGAAGATCGGAGATGCGCGTGGAGCGTCTGAACGCTCACGGGACGAACGCGGTCGTTGATCCGGCGCAATTCCTCTCGCACCGGATCGATCACCGCCTGAGGTCCTGGAGACGCATCGACCAACAACGTTGCCTCCGCCGCCCCCCATTGCTGCAGCGGAACGAACACATAGGGCTTGGGCTGTTCATCCTCACAGCAATACGCACCGTCCTCAACGATCCCCACGACCCGACAGCGGTTTTCGTCGGCCTGGCCAAGCCGGATCCACCTGCCCACGGGATCTTCATTTGGCCAGAAGCATCGGGCGCCACTGCGGTTGATGAGCGCCACCCGCTCGGCAGATCGATCGTCGGTGAGGTCGAGGTTTCGACCACGCACGATGCGCGTTCCCAATAGAGCCAACACATCGCCGCTCACCCGATTCCAGGCAACACGTTGTGTCCGGATGGGATCATCGGCATGGCTGGACAACGCCGTGGCCTCCCGATGCCCCGCCGAGCGGTAGTGAGTGGGCAACGAGGTGACGATGCCAAACCGCTTGACGCCTGTCAGGGTGGCCACCCGCTCCTGCACCTCCCGCAGGTAACTCGGTACCCGGTCCATCGGCACGCCGTATTGTAGCGGACTGACCTCTACCAACAGCAGATCGCGCATGTGAAAGCCCGGTCCCACTTTGAGTTGGTGCCGCAGACTGCCCACGAACAAGCCCGAAACGATCAGCAACACCAGTGAAACGGCCAGTTGCGCAATCACCAGCAGATTCCGGCCTCGGCACCTTCCGCCCGACGGATTGAATCCGGAATCGCCTTTCAACAGAGAGGTCAGTTCCGTCCGGGAAGCCCGCCACGCAGGCAACAATCCAAACAACAACGTCGCCACCAGCGACAAACCTGCCGCAAAACCCACCAGGCGCAAATCCACGTAGAGTTCCGGCAGGGGCGACATCATCGAGGAAGGAAGCAGAGCGGGCAACAAGCGAATCGTCCAAGTCGCCAGAAGAAGGCCCAGGGCTCCACCGGCAACCGACAGGAGCAGGTTCTCCGCCAACATGTGCCGCATAAGACGCCACCTGGCTCCGCCCAGCGCCGCCCGCACGGCCGTCTCCTTCGCACGCGTCGCTCCGCGAGCGATCAGCAGTCCGGAAACGTTCGCACAGGCGATCGCCATCACCAGAGCCGGCAGGACCATCGCTCCGGCCGCCTGCAGATAGAGCCGCACGTCTCGGGCCGGCGCGATCGAGGATACCTTGACCGGAAAGGCACGCTGCCCCTTCCGATACGTCTGCGTCAATCGCTGGGCCAGTACCGCTGCCTCCGCCTGGGCGGACTCTAGAGAGACATCCGGATTCAACCGCGCCAGCAGAGTGCACAGGCTGATCGTCCGCAGTGTCAACCAGCGTGGATTTCCTGCGTGCCAGGTCTCGACCGGTATCCAACAATCCTCCGGAGCGTAGCGTCGAGTGCCCGAGAACCCCTTGGGGGCCACGCCGACCACCGTCATCGTCATGCCGCTGAGTTGAATGGGCGTGCCCACGATCGCAGGATTGCCGCCGAAGTCCCGCATCCACAAGCGGTAGCTGAGAACGACCACCGCCTCGGCCCGCACCTGCGGGTTATCCTCTTCACCAAAAAACCGACCCGCCGTCGGACGCAGTCCAAGGAAACGGAAGTAGTTCCGACTCACCACGTTGGCGAGGACTCGTCTCGGCAGTTCCAGATAGTCCGTCACCGCCGCCTCATCGCTCATCACAACCACTTCGCTGAAACTCCGACACTGGTCGGCAAAATCCTCGCGGTCCGCATAGGCAAATCCACGGGAATTCTCCGCAGGGCTGATGCTCACAATCCGCGATGGGTCCCGTACCGGCAATCTCTGGAGCCCCATCTGGTCCACGAAGCTGAACATGACCGAGTTCAGGCCGATACCCAAGGCCAGCGACAGCACGGATACCGCAGCAAGACCCGGGCTTCTCGCCAACATCCGCACCCCATACCGTAAATCCTGCCATAGCGATTGCATGCCTGGTCTCCCTTGGCGAGGGATCGGGGACCAGGGGTTGGAGGCCGGCAGAGCCCGCCGCTCCCCTGCCGACCTCAGACCCCTGAGCCCCGATCCCGTCTCAGACGACCTCAAAGCCGCTCTTGTTGAGTTCGCGCGCCTCCTGCTCTTTGCGCGCCGCCTCTTCCTCCTCGACGATCCGCCCATCGAACAGGTGCACGGTCCGCTTGGCGTGGCGCGCATAGCGCGGATCGTGCGTCACCATGCAGATCGTGGCGCCGTCGCGGTGCAGGTCCGCCAGCAGGCTCATCACCGCCTCGCTGTTGGTCGAATCGAGATTCCCCGTCGGCTCATCGGCGAGCACGATCGACGGATCGCCCACCACGGCGCGCGCCACCGCCACCCGCTGCTGCTGNNCTGGCCGCCGGAAAGCTGCGCCGGATAGTGCTTGGTTCGGTGACTCATCCCCACCTTCTCCAAGGCCTCCTGCGTGCGCCTCTTTCGTTCGCCCGACGACATCCCGCGATAGGTCAGCGGCAGCTCGACGTTCTCGAACACCGTCAGATCGCCGATCAGGTTGAAGCTCTGGAAGATGAAGCCCACCTCGCGATTGCGAATCCGTGCCCGCTGCGACACCGACAGGTCCGCCACCGGATGGCCGTTGAGCCAGTAGCCGCCCTCGGTCGGCGAATCCAGAAGCCCCAGAATCGCCAGCAGCGTCGACTTGCCGCAGCCTGAGGGTCCCGCGATCGAGACGTACTCACCCTTCGACACGCACAGATGGATCCCCGCCAGCGCGTGGGTCTCCACCTCCTCGGTGACAAACACCTTGTGCATGCTCTCTACGCGGATCAGTGCACCATTGGATTCGGTCATGTTGTAGTTCCTGGTTCTCAGTTCTCAGTTCTCAGTTCTCAGTTTTCGGTTCTCAGTATTCAGTTGGCAGTTTTCGGTTCTCCGTTGAAAGGCCTTTTCTCGGAACGAGTCTGGCGTAGCGATCTCCGCAAACCGTTGATCATCTTGCCAACTTCTTCGGTCTGGGTGAACAGGTTCTGGGCCGCATCGGATTCAAGATATCCGACGCGCCTTGCGATCTCGATATGGGTTTCCAGCTCAGCGACAGAGCCATGGGCAATGGACAGGTGGTGAAGAAACTCCTTCTTGTGCTCGCGAGCCTGCCCTTCGGCAATGTTGGCAGGAACCGACACCGCCGCCCTCTGGACCTGACTGGTAAGACCATACTGCTCGCTTGCGGGAAACGCACGCGCTGTCTCATAGCATCGCACGACGAGATCCATGCTCTTGTTCCACACCTCCAAGTCTCGGTAGCTGCTTGTTCTCATGACTTCTCCCCTTTCCTCCCCCACCCGTTAACTTCCAACTGACAACCGCCAACTGCTAACTGCCAACTATTTCAGTCGCAGTCGGTCCTGGCCGTCCCACTGGGACACGTCGCTGAGGATGATCTCGTCGCCGACGTCGAGTCCCTCCAACACCTCGATCGTGCTGACCGAGACGCGACCGAACTGCACGCGGGCGCGGACGGCATACCGGCCCTCTTCCACGACTTTGAACAGTTCTGAGACCCCTTCGGAGGAGGCGAAGACGGGTCTGCCGACGTTGAGCACGTCTTCCAGTCGCTCGATCTCGATCGTGCCGGTCACCGACAGATCGGGCCGAGCCCCTTTGGGCAGTTCCCCTTCCAGGACGATGTCCACCGTCACGTTGCCCTCGATCACCGTCGGATCGATTCGCGAGACCTTCCCACAGACCGTGCCGTTATACGTATCGACCTCCGCAGGCAGACCGATGAGGACGTCGCGGGCCTGCACCTCGGGGATCTTCAACTGGGCCTTGAGCTTGCTGGGATTCGTGATTCGCGCCAACACCGTGCCAGGCGCAATCTGTTGTCCCGGCTCGATCTTGTCCTTCACCTGGGCCAGCACGCCACTGGTCCCCGCGCGGACCTTCAGCGACTCGATCTGGCGCCGCTTCAATTCGCAGAGCGATTCCGCCTGGCTCACCGATTCCTCCAGCTCCGCCAACTGCGCCGGCACCGTCTGCTTCTCGAACATCTCGAAACGTCGCGTGTTGATCTCCAGCAGCCGCTTCGCCCGTTCGGCATTTGTCTTCGACAGCGTCAGGTCCAACTCGCTGATCAGGTCCTGCTCGTACTGCTTCTGATTCACCTCCGCCCGCAGCTTCGCTTCGTCGTATTGCGCCTGATATTGCGCCAAGGAGGCTTCGTTGCCCAGCAGTTGGTCTTGAAGACTGGTCTTCTGGGCGCTGAGCCGGGCCTTGGCGGAGTTCAGTTGCGACGTCGCGTCGAGCAACTCCAACTCGAGATCGGGATTGCTCATCTCCAGGATCACGGTATTGGCGTCCACGATCGCGCCCGGCAGCACCCGAATTCGGGTCACCCGACCGCTCACCGAAGCGGGAACCACCAGGATGTCCTCCGAGACCAGCGTGCCCACGCCTCGCACCTGGCGCAGCATGGAACCTCGCTTGACCGAATCCAGCCAGAGCGTGCGCCGATCCACGCTCGGCGCCGCCGGCTCCAGTCGCAACAGCACCACCGTAACCGCCGCGATCGCCACCAGCCCGACCGTCGCGATCAGCCCCCGCCGGATCATCTTTATACGCTTCGCCGATTTTCGCGGAATGTCCATGCCAAACCCTGTCGGTTCCCAGTTATCAGTTGTCGGTTGTGAGTTGTCGGTTCTCGGTTGCCCGGACGCTACTGCCAGCTGTGAACTGTGAACTGCCAACTCTCTCCTATTCATGCCGCAGCGCCCTCATCGGATCGACCTTCGCCGCCCGCCGGGCCGGGATGTAACTGGCCAGCAGGGCCACACCGACCAGAATCGCCGATGTACACACGAAGGTGGTCGGGTCGGTGGCCGTGGTGCCGTAAAGCAAGGCGGAGACGATGCGACTCAGAAGCAGTGCCCCCACAAGCCCGATAGCCACTCCCACGAGGGTCAGCCTCAATCCGTCACGTACAACGTGCAACAGCACGTTTCCACCGGTGGCCCCCAGGGCCATGCGGATTCCGATCTCGTGCGTCCGCGCCCTCGTGGAATACGAGACGATGCCATAAACTCCCAGCGATGCAACCACGATCGCCAGCAACGCAAACGACGTCAGAAGCAACGTGAGGAAACGATCCGTACGCATCTCTTCGGACAGCATGTCCTCGATGGTCTGCATATTGGAGACGGGAATCGTCGGATCGACGGAGGAGATCTCCTCTCGCAGGCGCCTCGCGAAGTCCTCCGGATCGCCGGCGGTCTTCACCACCACGGTCATCCAAGGCCACGGGGCCTGGCGGTGCGGAAGATAGACGTGTCCCGCCATCGGATGTTTCAGTCCGAAGTGTCGGACATCGGAAACCACGCCCACGATCTCGCGTGTCACCGGTGCCTCCTCGTTCTGACCCCGAAAGACCCGAGCAAAGGAGGAGCAGGAGAGCCGCCGTCCAACCGGACTCTCGTCGGGCCAATGCTGGCGCGCCAGGGACTCACTGATCAGGACTACTGGAGACGCCCGCTCGTGGTCCATTTCGCTGAACGCGCGTCCCGCCAGCAGTTCGATTCCGATCGCTCGGAAATAGTCCGGGGTGACGGAGACGAACTCTGCCGGTCTCTCGTCCGCCCTTGACGAGCCGTCGAGCGTGAACTGGGAGGAGATGCTCATTTCGCTCATCGGCAGCATGCTGACGGCCCCCGCGCATTGTACGCCGGGCAGGGAGCCCACTTCCTCGACGACGCGGGAGAAGAAGTTGCGCACCTCCTCGCCCCGCCGATATTCGTTCACGGGCAGCTGGATCCTGGAAGTGAGACGGTGGCGGGTCTCGAACCCCAAGTCTACGCGCTGGAGGTTCCAAAAGCTCCTGGTCATCAGTCCGGCGCTGGTAACCAGAATCAGAGCAAACGCCAGTTCGGCCACGACGAGTCCGCTGCCCAGGTAGCTGTCGGCCCGGCTCATGGTCGTGCGTGCAGCGCCTGTTTGCAGTTCCCGATGCATGTTAATCTGGTACACCCGCAGAGTCGGCACCAGGCCGAAAGCGATTCCGCTGGCCACGCAGAGGATCAGCACAAAGCCCAGCGTTCTGGCGTCCACGAGCGCGTTGTCCAGCCGGGGGATGTCCCGGGGACCGAAAGCGACGGCCGCCCGCACGCCCCATACGCTCAGGATGCCCCCCACGACACCTCCGAGCAACGCCAGTAGGATGCACTCGATCATCAACTGCCGGAGGATCTGAATCCGACTGGCTCCCAGAGCCGAACGGAGGGCAAAATCGCGTTGGCGGGTCGTGAAGCGCGACAGGACCAAGTTGGCCACGTTGGCGCACACGAGAAGAAGGACAAACCCAACGACGCCCAGGAGAGCCATGAGCGCGGGCCTCGTGCTGCCGACAATCTGCTCGTGCATGGAAACCAAGTCCACGGACCGCCCCGCGCTGCTTGCCTCGAAGCGCTTGGCCGCCACGGTCATCTGGGCCTGGGCTTGGTCCCAAGAGATCCCTTCCTTGAGTTTGCCCACACTGAAGAGGCTCTGACCGAGGCTGTTGTCCTGGGCCACTGGCGTCAGGGGGATCCAGGCATCGACCTGCCAGAGCGTACGTCCGGCCACCCTCATCAGCGGAGGGAACCGGAAATCAGCAGGCATAACGCCGGTCACGGTATAGGGCTCCCCTTCGAAGCGTACGGTGCTGCCGATGATGCCAGGGTCGCTCCCGAAACTTCGCTTCCACAATCGGTAGCTGAGAACGATGACGGGAGTGGCTCCGGGTCGGTCCTCGTCCGGGCTGAACGTCCTCCCGCAGAGCGGCGATGCCCCGAGCATGGGCAGGAGATCCGCCGTGGCGTACAGCGCAAAGATACTCTCGGGATGGTCGCCCCCCATGATCGCCCCGGGCCAGTACGTGTAAGACGCCAGATACTCGAAGACCGCGTTCTGCTCGCGCAGACTCGAGTACTCGGAGAAGGTCAGGGTGCTCTGCGTCGTTCCCTTCTCGATGTTGCTTCCCCACACCATCACCAGTCGTCCGGCGTCCTCGTACGGCAAAGGGCGAAACAGAACGGAATTGACAATGCTGAAGATTGTGCTACATGCACCGAGGCCAAGCGCCAGCACAAAGACCACGATCGCCGTAAACCCGCGATTCTTCGCCAGCATCCGCAGACCGAATCGAATATCCTGCCACAAGGTCGTCATTGCATGACTCCAGTTCACCGTTGGCAGTTGTCGGTTGTCAGTTCGCAGGTTCGTGGCTCTGGGCCGACAACTGCCGACGGTGAACCGACAACTCCTTCTCACCTGCAATCGCACCGTCTTCGCATAGAGCCGATGCAAAAGGTGTGCCAGGCGGGGACCACGCTGGAGGGTCGCTGCGCGGGTCTGGCGCTACACTCGCGCCCGGTTTTGGGATCGGCGCGCCCGAATTCGGACACATTCTGGAGTATCGGCTCTCCCCATTGTGACATCCATATCCGGCGTGATCAGGCCACCGGGAGTCGCAGCGTAGCCCGGCAACCGGATCGGTCGGGGTGGTTCTCGAGGATCAGGGTCCCCGCGTGGGCCTCGGCAATCTGACGGCACAGCGTCAGCCCGATCCCCGAGCCATGCTCCTTACTCGTGTAAAACGGTACAAACACATCGGTGCTTTCATCGAGCCCGACGCCGTCGTCGTCGATATGCACGCGAAGCTCGTGCGCATCGGCCTGCCAACTGACTGCGACCCTGCCGTCTCCCTCGGGATGAGCTAGCAGGCTCGATTCGACTGCGTTGGAGATCACATTGATGAGCAACTGTTCGAGTTGATCGCGGTCTCCGCGAACGCTCGCATCGGGCCCACCCTCGACGACCACCGTCATGCGGGTCTCCAGCCCGACCACCCGACGGAACAGGTCCGCTACGTTCACCTCGCCCCATTGGGGTTGGGGCAGATGCGCCAGCCGGGAATAGGCGCCGATGAACCGGTCCAGCGCCTCGGAACGCTCGGCAATGATCGCCAAGCCCTCCTGGAGGTCCTCCCGCCAGTCTTCGGGTCTGGGCTCGCGCCCCAGCAGCGTCCGCAAGCTCTCGGCGACCGACTGAATCGGCGTCAGCGAGTTGTTGACCTCGTGTCGCAGCGTGCGAATCAACCGCTCCCAGGCGCGCCGTTCCTCCTCGTGAAGCGTGCGCGTAAGGTCCGACAAGAAAAGAAGTTGATGCGAGACGCCCTTCTCTCGATAGCTGCCTCGGCGCAATTCCCAGCGTCCGGAGCCTCCCGGGAAGGCGACGTCGGTCAGTCGTGGCGTCGCGCCCTGGAGGCACTCCGCCAAGCCCAACTCGTCGGCGGATCGCCCGAGCAAATCCTCCTCCGTCCGCGCCAGCAGCCGCTGACCGCTGTCGTTGACCAGGTGGAGTCGGCGCTGCCCGTCGAACCCGAACATCGCCACGTCGATCTGCGCCAGGACCTTGCGCAGCAGCAGCGTCGCCTCGATCGCCCCCAGCCGCTCCTCGCGCAGCGAAGCCGCCAGCGCATTGACCTCCCAGATCGCCTCCCCCAGAGCGTCGCCATGCCGGGCGCCCCTGGCCCGCATCGAATAATCCCCTTCTCTCAGCGCCCCCATGAGATTCGACAGGGTCCGCAACGGAAAGGCCACCTTGCCCGCGATGCTGGAGGCGATCGCCAGCGCAAACAGCACGATCAGGACGATCACCGTCGCCTGCGTGCGAAAGCTGTAATCGGAAACGAGCAACAGGAACAGAGCGGGCACCAAGCCGGTCAGCGCGGCGACCAGAGCCAAGACGAAGATGCGTTGTTCGTATGTCAAACGCCGTGCAGGACGATTCATGCATCACTCCCAAGTGCGACCGACCGTCCGACACTCGCACCGACGCAGGTTGGATCACTGCATCTCATACTTCTCCATCCGCCGGTACAGCGCCCCGCGACTGAGCCCCAGGGACTCGGCCGCCTTGCTGACATCGCCCTGGAATCGCGACAAGGCCTTCCGCACGAGCGTCTTCTCCGCCTCTTCCAGCGTCATCTCGTCGAATGCGGGCGCCCCGTCGGTCGCCGGTTCGAGACCCAGATCGCTGGCCCGCACCGTCGGTCCCTGCGTCATCAGCACCGCCCTCTCGACGGTGTGGTCGAGTTGGCGAACGTTGCCGGGCCATGCATAGTCCAGTAGCACCTGCATCGCGGCCCCGTCGAAGCCGGTCAGTTCCTTGCGATACCGGCCTGCATACCGATGCAGATAATGCGCCGCCAGCAGCGGAATGTCTTCGCGCCGCTCCCGTAGCGGAGGCACATGAATGCGGATCGTCTGGAGCCGATAGAGCAGATCCTGTCGGAACCGCCCCCCGCGCACCTCTTCGTCGATATCGGCGTTGGTGGCCGAAACGACCCGCACGTCCACCCGGACGGTCTTCGACGACCCGACCGGCTCGAATTCGCCGCTCTCCAGCACCCGCAGCAGCTTGGACTGGAGATTGACCGGGATGCTGGCGATCTCATCGAGAAACAGCGTCCCGCCATCGGCCAGCTTGAAACGCCCCAGCCGATCCGTCTTAGCATCGGTGAACGCACCCGCCACGTGCCCGAACAACTCGCTCTCGAAAATGGTCTCTGCAATGCTGGCGCTATTGACGGTCACCAGCGACGTGTCCTTTCGCGCCGAGGCCGCATGAAGGGCCTGGGCTACGACACCCTTGCCCGAACCATTCTCACCGGTGATGAGCACGTTGGCTCCCGAGGGTCCGACTCGGGCGATCACCTCCAGCACAGGCTGCATCGCCCGTGACTGGGCAATCAGTAGTGGCCTGGCATCGTCCCGCAGCAGGAGGTTCTCCTGTTCGAGCTGTCGGCCCTTGCGCAACGCCCGCCCCAATTCCACCTGGGTCCGCAGAATCGCCAGGAGCCGCTCGTTCTTCCATGGCTTGGTCACGAAATCCCGAGCCCCCCGCCGCATCGCCTCCACCGCCAGTTCCACACTGCTCCAGGCGGTCATCACGACCACCGGCAACGTGGCGTCCGCCTGCTGAATCCTGGAAAGCAGGTCCAGCCCCTCCTGGCCCGAGGTACTGCCGCGAACGTAGTTCATATCCATCAGGACCGCGTCGAAGTCGCACTCGCGTACCGCTGCAAGCAGTTCCCCCGCCGACCCTGCCGCCTCCACCGCGTACCCCTCGGGCTTCAAGAGCAGACGCAGCGCCCGCAGCACATCGGGCTGGTCGTCACCGATCAGGATTCTCGCATTGCCGTCGTGCGAATCGCTCATGGCGCGCATTATAGCCCCCCGCCCGTCCCGCTGCAAACCGTTCGTGCGCCTCCGGAACCCAACCATCAGTGGCAGGAATCGCTCCGATACGGTATAATGCAGGGTGGGTTCTTAACCCACGCGTGGATCAAACACGCACCTTACGAAATTCGATTTCGACGGGACACGACGTCCCGTAATATGGAGGCGATCATGGCCAAAGCCAACGTTGACCCGGCCGAGCTACGGCGGTTCGCACGGGATTTGAACCGTTTCAACGCCGACCTCGAGGCCCTGATGAGTGGGCTCCAGACCCGCCTGCACGGATTGGAAAAGAGCTGGATGGACCAGGAACAGCGGAGATTTACTCAGGAATTCGAGCAGACGGTCAAGGCGCTGAGTCGGTTTCTCGAATCGTCGAGCCAGCACGCGTCGTTTCTGATGAAGAAGGCCCGCCATATCGAGGACTACCTCCAGCAGCGCTAAGACCTGCAAAAATGGACAGTACGAGAGACGATGCATGAGCCAGTATGCGAGAGTCAATTCGGTACCACTGCTGAAGCGGCTCCAGGCTTCGCTGGCCACGTTCTCGGACGAGGCGGCGGTCGCCCTGGACGAGGTCGGCACCGACATCCAGCGGGCGCTGGCCTGGCTCAGCGAAGACTGCAAGCGGTACTGGACCAATCAGGTTCGCGTCTGCAACGAACGGTACGTACAGGCCAAGCTGGCGCTCAAGCAGAAGAACATCCTGGATCGGACCCTGTCGGGGACGACCAGTTCAGCCATCGACGAGAGAAAGGCCCTGGCGGTTGCCGAACGCAGGCTGCGCGAGGCCGAAAGGAAGCTGGCGCGGACCCGATCCTGGATCCTGCAGATCGAGAAGCTGCAATCGGACTACCGGGGCGGCGTTCAAGGCCTGATCAGTGCGATCGACGCCGAGATCCCTACCGCGCGGGCCCGCCTGGACAAGATGATCGATTCGCTCGAATCCTACGTGGCGCTGGCGCCGCCCGAGACCCAGGCGGCGATGGAAGAACGCAAGATCGAGAGCGTCCTGCGACCCGAGCCGGGACAACCGTCCCTGGCCGATCGGGCGGACGTTCGTCAGATCGCCTCTACCCTGCGGAGCAGAGCCCCATCCGTGGAGACGCGACGTGCCGTGCCGCTGGTGGCTAAGGTTCCCGAGTGGATATCGGCAATCACGCTGCCGGACGCGTGGGTCGAGGACCCACCCCGCGGAACAGATCCCGATCCGGTCGACCGGGTGGTCGTCGCTGCCGGGCAAGATGTGGCGGAAGCGGTCTTCTGTCTTCGCATGCCGCCGGAAGGGGGCGATTCGGGTTGGTTCATCGCCAACGAAACCGAGCCGATAGAATATGTGGCGATTCGCGTCGCCGATCTGGTGCAGGCGCATCGGCGCTGGGAGGACGTCTTGCATTTGCCCGTCAGGCATGCAGTCGTGATCGAGCGAGCGACCGGGAACGTGAGCGTCCTGGATGCAGAGGACAACCTGCTCTGGCAGAGCCCGGGTGATGAGGGCCCGGCCGCAAGGCAGTAGTGCAATGAGGATTCTCGTATGAGTGCCATCGAGGGGCGGGCCAAGCTGGTCCAGGCCGGAAAAAAACTGATGACCGAATGGCAGCAGACTCGGGAAAATTGGCGCGACGAGAACGCGCGGCGCTTCGAGCAGCAGTACATGGCGCCCCTGGAGGCCAACATCCGGGCGGCGGTGCTCGCCATCGAGCGGATCGGCAGCGCCATCGAAGCGGCGCGACAGGAATGCAAGGACAGTTCAGGACTCGGCCTATGACCCCCGATTTGGAAGCCTATCTTCGCGGCCCGGCGCCGGCGCCCGGCAACACCTACACCGACCTCCAGCGTCAGGCGCTGGCCGAAGCGATTCACCTGTCGGCCGAGGCGGTCGATCCGCTGGTTGCCCAGGTCGAGTCCGAGTACGAGATCGCCGGCAACCGGGCACAGGACCGCTTCGACTCCGAGCGTGGGCGAATCGAACTGCATCGAAAGACCCGCTCCAAGGAGATCCAGGACCGCTACGACCACCGCGTCGCAGAGATCCGCACCGACTACGACCGGCAGCTCAGCGACATCAAGATCGACATTCAGCAGCGGCGCAAGCGCGTGAACCAGACCGCGGTGGAACTGGAGCAGAAGGCCGAGAAGGAATACCAGGACCGCGTCATGGTCGCCGATTTCGTCGCAGAAGGCGCCGTCGCCAAGAGCAAACAGAAGCGTCAGGAGATCGACTCGACAACCGAGAACGCCCGCCGCTACCTGGCCGGCCTCGAGAGCCAGGCCGAGAAGCTCCTTCAGATGTACCGCCAGCGGCCCATCGAGGCCTCGGAACCCGCCGAACCTGCCGAGTCGGGTGATTATGCTTCGCAACAGGCCCTGGCCGAGCAGCATCTCGCAACGCTCAAGCAACTCTGGTCCGCCCAGGTCTTCGTCGGCACGCGTCCGGCATTGCTGGCAGCCGGAGCGATGGGCGCCGCGATGATCGTGCTGGCTGTCCTTTATGGCGTGCAGATCCCAGGCCTGCCGGAGCCGCAACTGATGTATCCGCTCGCGGCAGTCCTGGGTCTGGTCGTCGCCGGCTTCGCGGAACGCCTCGTCTGGCAGAAGGCCAAGTCCCGGACGCAGCAAACCTACAGCAGCTTCCGGCAGGCTGTCGCCGCCGCACGAGCCGCCTTGGAACGGCAGTATCAGAAAGTATCCGCAGAGATCGACAGCGACTTCCGCACCTCGGTCGAGAAGAAGAACGCCGAACTCAAACGCGCCAAAGAGACCTTCGAGACCGCTCGCGCCAACATCTCCCGCCAACGCAACACCTCACTCCAGGAGATCGAGCACCGCCGCCGGGAAGCTGCCGACCAGATTCAGAAGGAGCGCGACGACGCTCTTGGGCAGGTCCAGGAGGAATACGAAACGCAGAAATCGGCGCTGGATCAGGAGGTCCGCCAGCGTCTCGCGGACGTTCAGCAGCGATACGACCAGGAAATGAACGAATGTCGCAGCAAGTATGAGACCGCCCGCCAGCGTCTGGAGCAGCGATGGGACGAGGGGCTGGCCCGCATCCGAACGCTGCTCGCCAAGGCCGCCGATCTCGACGAGAAACTCGCGCTCGACTGGAACCAGTTGACCGATCCATCACGTGTGCCCGCCGACGGGTCCGCGTCGGTCGTGCGATTCGGCAGGGTTCGCCTGGATCTCAAGCCCCTGTCCCAATCGGTCCTGGCCCGTGTGGGCGAGACAATCGACCACAGCGAGCCTGTGGATCTCCCCGCTCTGCTGGAATTCCCGCAGCACTGCTCGATGCTGCTCCAATCGCAGCGGGAGGGCCGCGAGGAGGCGATCGAGGCCTTGCGTGCGACCATGGTGCGCGTGTTCACGACCCTGCCGCCGGGAAGGGTGCGCTTCACCATCTTCGATCCGGTGGGTCTGGGCGAGAGCTTCGCGGGTTTCATGCACGCCGGAGATTACCTCGAATCGCTGGTGGGAGGTCGCATCTGGACCGAAGCGGCGCAGATCCGCCAGCAGCTCGAAGACCTGACCGGTCACATGGAGAACGTCATCCAGAAGTACCTCCGCAACGAATTCGAGACCGTCGAGCAGTACAACGAACAGGCGGGCGAGTTGGCTGAACCCTACCGCTTCCTGGTCATCGCCGATTTCCCGGTGAACTTCAACGAGGAATCCGCCCGCCGGCTGAGCAGCATCATCCACAGTGGCCCGCGTTGCGGCGTCCACACCCTGATCGCCTACGACGCCCGTCAGGAACTGCCCAGCGGAATCGACATCGAAGACATCAGCGCCGGCAGCATCCATCTGGTCTACGAGAAGGATCGGTTCGTCTGGCGCGACCCGGTCTTCAGGCAATTCCCATTGACGCCTGACGAACCTCCCTCCGAAAGCACCCTGACCCATATCATGCACGCGGTGGGCAAGGCCGGCGCCAGTTCCGCCCGCGTGGAAGTGCCGTTCCAGACCATCGCGCCGAACGAAGAGCAGATCTGGTCGCTCGACAGCTCACGCGAGCTGAGCGTCCCTCTCGGTCGCACGGGCGCTACGCGCCTGCAACGGTTCCGTCTCGGTCATGGCGTCGCCCAGCACACCCTGATCGCAGGCAAGACCGGATCGGGCAAGTCCACGCTGCTGCACGTCATGGTGACCAACCTCGCCCTCTGGTATGGACCCGACCAGGTCGAGCTCTACCTGATCGACTTCAAACAGGGCGTCGAGTTCAAGACCTACGTCACCAACCACCTGCCCCACGCCCGCGCCGTCGCCATCGAGAGCGATCGCGAATTCGGGCTCAGCATCCTCCAAAGACTCGACGCCGAGATGACCCATCGGGGCAACCTGTTCCGCGAGGCGGGCGTGCAGGACATCGCCGCCTATCGCAAAACGACGGGCCAGGCCATCCCTCGCACCGTGCTGATCGTCGACGAGTTCCAGGTGTTCTTCTCCGAAGACGACAAGCTCGCCCAGGACGCGATCGTCCTGCTGGAGCAGCTCGTCCGCCAGGGCCGGGCCTTCGGCATCCACGTCGTGCTCGGCTCCCAGACCCTGGGCGGCGCCTTCGGACTGGCCCGCAGCACGATGGGACAGATGGCGGTGCGAATCGCCCTGCAATGCTCGGAGGTCGATTCGCAACTCATCCTCGATGACGAGAACACCGCCGCCCGCCTGCTGGCCCGACCGGGCGAAGCCATCTACAACGACGCCGGCGGCGCCGTCGCCGGCAACAGCCCCTTCCAGGTGACCTGGCTCTCGGATGCGGTTCGCGATTCCTACCTGGACCGCATCGCTTCCCGTGCGCAGGCGACGGATGTCTCGGCGCCGCCCATGATCGTCTTCGAAGGCAACGTCCCCGCCGACATCCGCGAAAATCGCGAACTGGCGGCGCTCGTGCGCGCGGATCATCGCACGCCCTCGCCCGCCCCCAAAATCTGGCTGGGCTCGCCCGTCACGATCAAGGAACCGACCGCCGTGGTGCTTCGCCGCCAGAGCGGAGGCCACCTCCTGCTGGTCGGGCAGCGCGACGAAGTGGCCATGCACCTGATGACCACCGCTGTCGTCAGCCTCGCCAGCCAGCTTCCGCCCTCCTCCGTCGAGTTCGTGATCCTCGACGGCAGCGCCCCCGATTCGGCGCAGGCAGGCTCGTTCGAGCGCGTGACCTCGGCGCTGCCCCACCGCAACCGGATCGTTGCCTGGAACGACGTCCCCGCCGTGATCGGCGAACTCTCCCCGGAGGCCGACCGGCGCATCGAAGCCGACCAGAACGACGCTCCCACCATCATCCTGCTCATCTATGGGTTGCAGCGATATCGGATGCTCCGCCGTAGCGAGGATGCCTTTGGGTTCTCCATGAGCACCGAAGAAGTAGCCCCGCGCCCCGATGCACAGTTTGCCAGCCTGCTGCGCGAAGGCGCCGCCGTCGGCATCCACGTTCTCACCTGGGCCGACACGCTCGGCACCCTGGAGCGAACCTTCGACCGCCAGACCATCCGCGAGTTTGACCACCGCGTCCTGTTCCAGATGAGCGCCTCCGATTCCAGCACGCTGATCGATTCGCCCGCCGCCAACCAGCTCGGCTTCCACCGCGCCCTGCTCTACAGCGAGGAACAGGGCGGCATCGAGAAGTTTCGTCCCTACGCCGCCCTCCGCGACGACTGGCTCGCCGACGTCGCCAGACGCCTCCGCGTGTAGGGGGGGCCTTGCCCCACGCGTTCTCTCGGCGTCCGAGCACACGATATTTCTGTTGCCGCTGTGAGTCGCTCCGCTAAGATATTCATCAACGCGTTCAAGCATCCGGACATCGCCCTTACAGAGGAGACCGCGTCATGAAACGAGCAATTTGCCTGGCTTCGGTTGCCCTGCTCCTGTGTGGCTGTTGCGGCGTATCGAAGGGCTGCCATCACATGATCCCCTCGCAGGGCAACGGGGCGGTTGATGCGCCATCGTGCGACGCAACGGGGCACGTGGACCACCCGCACAGCGGGTTACGGTCCTGAGATGTTCCGCCACCTGCCGGGGGCTTGGAACGGATGCGTAAGATGTACAGTCTATAAATGAAGGAGAGAATCGTGTCCAAACGCAACGGAGTCGTCATGATGGCTGTGCTCTCGCTGATGATGCTGGCGGGTTGCAGCGGCAACAGCGGGGCCTCGAACCAGGATGGCTTCGTCCTGCTGTTCGATGGAAACACCTTCGCCGGGTGGGAAGGTTCGCGTGACGTGTTCCGTATCGAGAACGGCGCCATCGTGGGCGGCACGTTGACCTCGAACGTGCCCCACAACGAATTCCTCTGCACGCGCGCGTCGTACGACGACTTCGAATTGCGCCTGCAATGCAAACTGCTGGGCGAAAACGCCAACGCCGGCATCCAGATCCGCAGCCAACGCGTGCCCGACCACTACGAGGTCAGCGGATACCAGGCAGACATGGGCCAGCAGTACTGGGGCTGCCTGTACGACGAATCCCGCCGCAACAAGGTACTCGCCTGTCCCGAGCCCGCCAGGATCGCCGAGGTGGTCCGCGCCGGTCAGTGGAACGACTACATCATCCGCTGCGAGGGCAGGCGGATCCAGCTTTGGATCAACGGCTTCCAGACCGTTGATTACACCGAGCCCGACGAGTCCATCCCGCAATCGGGCATCATCGGCCTCCAGATCCATGGCGGCCCGCCCAGCGAAGCCTGGTATCGCAACATCCGCATCCAGGAACTCTGACGCAGGCTAATCCCCAGCCTCAATGGTGACGGTGCGCTCGACGGCGTTGAAGACCGTGAAACGAATCGTCCGACCCTTGTTCTCTCTGACGATACGGCGCAAATCGTCCAGTGAACCGATGGTCTCGCCATTCGCTTGCAGGATGACGTCGCCCCGTTGGAAACCCGCCTCGGCCGCTTCACTCTTGGCGGGGACCTCGACGAACAGCACCCCCGTCTCGCGTCCGATCCCGGCGGCGGATTTCTCCGCCTCACCGACCAGATTCTTCACCGTCGCGCCGAGCCACGAAATCGATTTCGCATCGCGCACGCGTTCCTCCTGCCGCACGGGGACAGCAAACGCACGAGGCTCCTGCGCAACTTCGCGCCGGAAGGCGGGCTTGAGCACGCCAAACCGATCCATCGGGAAATTCCGGAAGCCCAGCTTCAGAGCGGGCGAACCTTCCCTGACGCGATAGTCGCCACCAGCGGAATCGACGAACATCGGATCGGCAACCACCGAGTGCGTATCATATCCCCTGGCCTGCCACTGCGCTAAGGTCAAAGGCTCCTTCTCGATACCGGTGATGCGAATCGCGCCGCTGTCCGAGTAGAACAGATTACGATCGATCTCCTTCGCTCCGGCGGGATTGGCACGAATGAACTGGTACGGCGTATCGCTGACGAAGATGTTCCGCACCAGAACGTCGTCGCACTCGGGCATCCAGATGTGAAACCCGCCGAACCCGTTGACGACGATGTTGTTCTCCACGACGCGGAAGAACCCTTCGCGCAATTTGACCCCCATGCCCAGACACAGATTCTCCGTGATACGATAGTTGGAGGAACCATCGTCGAGATCGATCCCCCAGGAGTGGCCGCCGGGATGGGCGAAGCGGTTGTTCCGGATGATCGTGGTCTTGTAGTTGTCGAGCTTCGCCCGTTCCCTGGCGAACGGCTCGATGTCCCGCCCACCGTTATACGAGGTCTTCCACCAGCGGTCGCGTCCCCAACTGTTGAACGGACCATGGTCGCCGCTCTCGCGGACCGTATTGAAAACGTCGTTGTCCGCGATGAGGTGCCCGCCCCAGCAACCATCGTTGATGCAGATCGCGGCGCGCGGACACTGATAGATGGTGTTGTGAGTAACCGTAATCTCCTCGCTCATGGAGACGATCACGCCCGCCACCTGCTTGCCGATATAGCCGAAGTGATGCATCAGGTTGTTGTGGACGGTGCACTGGGCTGGATAATCGACACCTCTCGGTCCCGGCGTCAGGTCGATCTGGTCCTGGGGCAGCGTCGTCCCATACTCGATGGCGGGTGAGCGCACCGCATCAACGCTGCCGACGATGCAAACGCAGCTTTCACCCAGCCGGGTGAAACGGCAGCCCTCCACGCGCACGCGCCGATTGTACCTGCTGAGAAACACGCCGTTCCCACCCAGGTCTTCGAAGTGACAGTCTTCGACCGAGCAGTCTTCCGCACCCTCGAAGCGAACGGCGCCAAGCCTCGCAATCGACCAGTCGCCTCGCAGCAGCCGCTCGTAGGGCTCCATGAAAATCCGCTGCGTGTGCCTGAACCGCAATCCGCGAAAGTGCAGATTGCGGACGGGGCAATCCGCCGTGCCGCGAACCACGACGAGTTCCTTGAGCCCGGCGCCCACAACCTCAGCCTCCGTCAGATCCACCCCCGCCTCAGGTCTCAGATACAGCGTATTCGCCTGCGCATCGAAATACCACTCGCCCGGCGCATCCAGTTCCTCGAAGAGATTCTCGACGAACAGATAGTCCTGGTGGTACCCCCCTCGAAAGACCGGATCGAACCCACCACCCCGGTTTTCCTGCCAACCGCCTCGAAATCGAATCGTGCCGTCTTCCTCGACCCCGACGATCTCGTAATGCTTGCTGCCCCACATCGCCGAGTGCAGCGCGTGCATGTATCCCCCCTCGGGATGCCTCCACGTCCTGGCCCGCTCGGTGCTGATGGCGTCGCCGCTGGTGCCTCCGAAGAACTTCGCATTCGGATCGTAGTTCGGATACCGGGCGGACTGCTGCCGCTCGCCCTCCACGAAGAGCTGATCGATCTTGTCGCGATCCGCAGGGACCTTCGCCAGGAAGATGCCCTCTCTGTATGGCTGCCAGTCCAACTCCAGCTCGAAACCCCCGCTGATCACCACCTCCTCATCGCCCCACGCCCGATATTCGATGACCGTGTCATCATCGCCCGAATCGTCCGACGTGAACACCACTGGCTCCGTCAGGTAGTACTCGCCGCCCCGCAGATAGACCGTAATCCGCTCGACATCCCCGCGACGCGCCTCGCGCACCGCATCCCGCGCCCGCGTCAGCGACGCGAATGGCTCCTCCATCGAGCCCGGATGAGCATCGCTGCCATCCGGCGCCACGTAAAACACCGCCGCCCGTAGGGACGACGCATGCGTCGCCCCCGCCACCGACAGCATGAACAGCAACAGCATTGTGCGATAGATCATGTTGTTCCTTCCAATTCCGTGACGCGATCCAGCCACTGCGCGATGGATCCGCAGCGATGCCTATTCCATAGTACCATCTCCGTGATCCGCCTGTCTGCAAAGATCGCAATCCGACCTGAAAGGCCCTGACAGCCAACCCCGAGACGCGCGCCCCCAGGTAATCCTTGATTCCCCGCGCTGGAGACGTCATAATCGCAGGGTCAGACGTCACAAAGGCCGCCGCAATCTCGCAACAAGGAATGCCCAGCCATGACCAGCCCGATCTGCACGCGTCGTCGTTTCCTCCAGGCCGCCGGTTGTCTCGCCGGTTCGCTCGCCTTGGGCAGCAGCCTTAAGCGAAGCTTGGGGATGGCCCAAAGCACCTCCACATCCGAGCGAAAGCCCCCCAATATCGTCGTGATTCTGGCGGACGATCTCGGCTATGGCGACCCCGTCTGCTACAACGCCCAATCGAAGATCCCCACGCCTCACATGGATCGCCTGGCCCGCGAGGGGATTCGCTTCACCGACGCCCACACACCGTCGGCGGTCTGCACGCCAACCCGATATGGGCTGCTGACCGGTCGCTACTGCTGGCGGTCGCGCCTCAAAAGCGGCGTCCTGGGTGGCTATAGCGACCCCCTGATCGAGAAGGACCGCCTCACCATCGCCTCGCTCCTCAAACGCCAGGGCTACCGCACCGGGTGCGTCGGCAAATGGCATCTGGGTCTGGGCTGGGTCCGCAACGACGCGAGCAAAGGACCTCAGGCGGGCAACATCGACTACGACCAGACCGTCACGCATGGCCCGCAATCACTGGGCTTCGACTACAGCTACATCATCCCCGCCTCGCTCGATATGGACCCCTATTGCTGGCTGGAGAACGGGCATACCGTCGAAGCACCAATCGGCCACACCCCTGGAAGCAAGCGCCGCTGGGACCAAGGCGGAGGCTTCTGGCGCGCCGGACCGGTGGCGCCCTCGTTCGACTTCACAGGCGTGCTGCCGACCGTGACCTCCAAGTCCGTCGAGTTCATCGAAAGGCAGACCGCCCAGACCCCGTTCTTCCTCTACGTTCCGCTCAACGCACCGCACACTCCCTGGATGCCCACCGATGAATTCCGAGGCAGGACCGAGGTCGACTGGTATGGCGATTTCGTCGCACAGGTCGACGCCTCCATCGGCCGGATCGTCCAGTCCCTCGACGATGAAGGATTTGCCGACAACACGCTGCTGATCGTCACCTCGGACAATGGCTCGCACTGGCCCGTTGCCCAGATCGAGAAGTTCGCGCATCGCGCCAACGACCGCTGGCGCGGGCAGAAGGCCGACATCCACGACGCCGGCCATCGCGTGCCCTTCGTCTGCCGCTGGCCTGGCATGGTCCGCCCTGGCTCCCGCACCGACCAGACGATCTGCCTGACCGATCTGATGGCGACCATCGCCGCCGTTGTCGAAGACCGCCTGCCTGCCGACGCGGGACAGGACAGCTACAATATCCTCCCCGCCATGCTGGACCCGGACCTGGATAAGCCGATCCGCGAGGCCATCGTCCATCATTCCCTCTCGGGCATGTTCGCGATCCGTCAGGGCCCATGGAAGCTCATCGACGGACGCGGTTCCGGCGGCTTCACCGCCCCGCGACAGATCGAACCGAAGCCGGGCGAGCCTGAAGGACAGCTCTACAACCTCGACGACGACCCGGGCGAACGGAACAATCTCTGGTCCGAGCGACCCGAGATCGTGCAGCGCCTCACCGCCCTGCTCGAACGCTACAAGACGCAAGGCTATAGCCGACCGATGTAAGAACGAGAGGAGTGCTTTCGACATGAAGAGATCTTCCTGGACCCGCCGCGACTTCCTCAAAGCCCTGGGCTTGGGTGCTGTCTCCATAGGCGTGCCTGCATTCTCCGGCGCGAGCGAGCCATCCGAACCGAAGAAGCCAAACATCCTCCTGATCATGTCGGACGACATGGGCTTCTCCGACATCGGCTGTTATGGAGGCGAAGCCGCCACCCCGAACCTGGATCGACTGGCCGCCAATGGGCTGCGTTTCACCCAGTTCTACAACACCGCCCGCTGCTGCCCCACACGAGCGTCGCTCATGACGGGACTCTACCCGCACCAGGCGGGCGTCGGGCATATGATGGACGACCGGGGCTTCGACGCCTACCGGGGCAACCTGAATCGCAACTGCGTCACCATCCCCGAGGCCCTGGAACCGGCGGGCTATCGCCGGTACATGTGCGGCAAATGGCACGTGACGCGACACACGGACCCCGAAGGCCCCAAGCACAACTGGCCCCTCCAACGTGGCTACGAGAAATTCTACGGCACCATCATCGGCGCCGGAAGCTTCTACGACCCCATGACCCTCTGCCGCAACAACGCGTACATCACGCCCGTCAACGACCCCGAGTACAAACCCGAACGGTTCTATTACACCGATGCGATCAGTGACAACGCGGTCAAGTACATCCGGGAACACGAAGCCGAATCGCCCGAAAAACCCTTCTTCATGTATGTCGCCTACACCGCCGCCCATTGGCCGATGCACGCCTTGCCCGAAGACATCGCCAAGTACAAGGGCAGGTTCGACCGAGGCTACGCCTACTACCGCCAGGAGCGTTTCAAACGACTCAAAGAGATGGGCCTGATCGATCCCGACTGGCAACTCAGCGAGCAGGCCGGCGACTGGGAGAAGGTCGAGCACCGGGAATGGGAAGTCCGCTGCATGGAGGTCTATGCCGCCATGATCGACCGGATGGACCAGGGCATCGGACGCATCGTCGCCGAGCTGAAACGACAGGGCGCCTTCGACAACACCCTGATCTTCTTCCTCCAGGACAATGGCGGATGTGCCGAAGGCATGGGTCGGGGCAAGAACGTCAACGAACGCTGGGAAAAGGGCGTCACCGACCGCACGCCGATGGCGCCGGACGAGCTTCAGCCAACGCTCTGGCCACCGATGAAGACCCGCGACGGTCACCCCGTCCTGGGGGGCCCCGACGTCATGCCGGGCCCCGACGGCACCTATATCGCCTACGGACGCAACTGGGCCAACGTCTCCAATACCCCCTTCCGCGAATACAAGCACTGGGTCCACGAAGGCGGCATCTCGACACCGCTGATCTGCCACTGGCCGCAGCGCATCAAGAACCCGGGCCGCCTCTGCAAAGACCCGGGCCACCTGATCGACATCATGGCCACCTGCGTCGATGTCTCCGGCGCCGAGTATCCCGCGACCTGCAAAGGCCACCAGATCCAACCCGCCGAAGGCGTCAGCCTGGCGCCGACCTTCGAAGGCAAAGCCCTGCGCGAACGCCCCATCTTCTGGGAACACGAAGGCAACCGCGCCGTCCGCCTGGGCCAGTGGAAACTCGTCTCGAAACACCCCGGCGGCTGGGAGCTCTATGACATGGAGCACGACCGCACTGAGATGCACGACCTCGCCGACCAGCAGCCGGGCAAGGTCCAACAGCTCAAAGCGCTTTGGGAACGTTGGGCTCAGCGTGCAGGCGTCCAACCCTGGCCCCTCAAGAAGAATTCCTGATAGGAGCAGCCGATGCATACGAATACCAGTCGCCGTCAATTCCTCCGAACCGTCGGTCTCGCCTGCGCATCTATAGCGGTACCGGGCCCTCGAAACCTGTTCGCTCAAGATACCACTCGTCGCAGTGGCAAGAAGCCCAACTTCATCATCATCTTCTGTGACGACCTGGGCTATGGCGACCTCGCCTGTTTCGGTCATCCCACCATCCGCACGCCCAACCTGGACCGCATGGCCTCCGAAGGCCAGAAGTGGACAAACTTTTACGCGGGCGCCTCGGTCTGCACGCCCAGTCGGGCGGCGCTCCTGACGGGCCGGCTGCCCATCCGCAGCGGAATGTGCAGCAGCAGGCGGCGCGTGCTCTTCCCCGATTCGGCAGGCGGACTGCCCCAGAGCGAAGTCACCATCGCCAGGGCCCTCAAACCCCAGGGCTACGCCACCGCCGCCATCGGCAAGTGGCACCTGGGCCACCTGCCCCAGTATCTGCCCACCAGCCATGGTTTCGACTCCTACTTCGGAATCCCCTACAGCAACGACATGGACCGCGTCGCAGGCGAAGGACGCCAGGCGTTCTGGGAGCCCAAGGTCGAATACTGGAATGTCCCGCTGATGCGCGACGAAGAGATCGTCGAGCGCCCCGCCGATCAGAACACGCTGATCCAGCGCTACAGCAACGAGGCGGTGCGCTTCATCGAACAGAAGAAGGACGAGCCCTTCTTCCTCTACCTCGCGCACAACCTGCCCCACGTGCCGCTGTTCTGCTCCGATGAATTCCGAGGCGGCAGCCTGCGTGGCCTCTATGGCGACGTCGTCGAGGAAATCGACGCGGGCGTCGGGCGCATTCTCGACGCGCTGCGCAAGCACGACCTCGATGAGAACACCTTCGTCGTCTTCACCTCCGACAACGGTCCCTGGCTGCCGTTCAACGAGCACGGAGGTTCCGCCGGCCTGCTGCGCGAAGGCAAAGGCTGCACCTACGAAGGCGGCATGCGCGAGCCCACCATCTGCTGGTGGCCCGGCAGGATCAAGCCCGGCGTGGTCCGCGACATGGGCGCCACCATGGACCTCTATACCACGATCATCACGCTGGCCGGCGGCGAAGTGCCGTCCGACCGCGTCGTCGATGGGCTCGACCTTGCCCCCGCCCTCTTCGGCACCGGGCCCAGTCCGCGCCAGACCATGTTCTATTATCGGGGGACCGAGCTGTTCGCCGTCCGCAAGGGCCCCTACAAGGCCCACTTCGTCACCCAGTCAGGCTACCGGGGCGACAAACCCGTCAAGCACGACCCGCCCGTCCTCTACCATCTCGAACACGACCCCTCGGAGAAATACGACGTCGCCAAAAACCACCCCGACGTCATCGCCGACATCCTCAAAGAGGTCGATAAACATCGCGCCAACCTCACCCCCGCCGAAGACCAACTCGTCAAACGCCTTCAGAAAGGCTGACCGGGGCCGAACCGTGCCCGCAATTTCGGAGGTGTGACCGAACCATCGCCTGTCCGACAGAGCATCACTTGAAACGAGGCGAGAGGCCCGCTTGCTTGCAGATGCCGGATCAGATCACGTCGCTTGACGGACACGCTCGACCTCGACTGGAAGTTGTTCGATCAGGGCGATCTCCCGAAAACGGCCGTCTGTTTCATGACAGGCTAGTCCCTTCGTCAGCACCTGTCAAGTTCGTCCTGCCCGTCTCACCTGTCCGACTCGATGGCCGCAAGGACAGCAGCGACGAGCGTGTCCGCATCCGTCAGCCCGACGAACCGCTCCACCGCCAGTCCGTCGCGGAATACGATCAGCGTCGGAATGGCGGTGATGTCATATCGCTGCATGATGTCCCGCGCCTCATCCACGTCGAGCTTGGCCACGCGGGCCTGCCCTCCAAGCCGCTCGGCCACCTCGTCGAGGATGGGCGCCTGCATGTCACAGAACGAACACCACGTCGCATAGAAATCGACGAGGATCACGCCCTCGGCAACCTGCGCATCGAAATCCGCCGCACTCAGCTCGATAACCCCCTCCGCCTCCGCCGCTTCAGGTTCCCACCATAACCTCGGATAGTCATACCCCTCATCAATCCGCCAGATCTCCTCGGTCCCGTTCTCCGTCTCCCCCACGAAATCCCACCCTGCATCAAGAAACATACGAGCCGTCTGCATTTCTAAGGTTGTTTTGCCCTGACCGAAGTCGCTGACGCCAATGCCGCTCGTCTCCACGTCCCAGAAGGACGCGGTCACATCCGATCGACCGCTTCCGACAAGTCCACCGACCTGTTCCGCTCCACTGACTACACCCGCGCTGTAGCACTGGCTCACCGAACCATATCGGTTGTCACCGACCAGCCCACTGACGCGCGTCTCTCCCCGGACGCTGGCAAGGGAATAACTTCTATCGATGTCTCCCGGAGAGGGCCGAGCTCCCCTCATGCCGTTACATCCGACGAGGCCACCGACAGCATTTCGTCCAACGACCGCGCCGGCACTGTAGCTCTGGCTCACCCGGCCGCGATGCAGCCCCACCAGCCCCCCGATGTCCGAATCGCCCTCGACCGCGCCCGTGCTGTGAGAGAAGGCCACCGTACCATAGGTAGTTCCGACCAAACCGCCGATGCACGCGCGACCGACGACCGTGCAGCCACTGAGACAGTGATTCAGACTGTGTTGGTTGTAGCCCACCAATCCCCCTACAGCCAGACTTCCGCTGACCTTGCCGTCACTGTATGAATGGGTGACTACGACCGAGTCGTTGTGTCCAAGCAACCCACCAATGATCTCACCCGAGCCGCTAATGTTCACGTCCTCCACGCCTACGTTCCTGATGCGGGCAGTCGAATCCGCCGGTTCGTCGTGCTCCACTCGACCGATCAGGCCCAGATAATCATGTCCGACAATCGTAAGGTGCGAGATCACGTGCCCACCACCATCCAGAACGCCGCTGAAGGCGGTCCCTTGAAAGCCAAGATCATTACAATCCATATCCGGTGCGATCACGGCTCGATCGAAGACCTTGCCGCCGGGGAGGTTGGGGTCGAGGTCGATATCAGCGGTGAGGATGAAGTGCTTGCCGTAGTCCTCGGGGGTTTCGCCCAGGGCGATCAGGTCGGCTGCCGTGGCGATCTCGTATGGGGCGAACGCCGTACCGCTGCCGCCGGAGTATTTGCAGCCGACGGTTCCATACGTCCAGGCCTTCATGCCGCCCAGCATGTCGTAGACTTCGGTGAAGCCCTCGGAATCGAGGAAGTCCGCAGCCTGGTTGCTGCGATTGCCGCTGCGGCACACCACCAGGATCGGAGCGTCCGAGGGAAGCTCCTCATACCGCTCCTGCAACACCCCAGAAGTCCAGGGGTAATTGACCGCCCCCGAAATGTGCCCTGCCTCATCACAGAACTCCGACCGCTCACGCACGTCCGCCACGATCAGGTCCTTCGTATAGGCAATGAGGTCCAGCGCCTCCTCGACCGTCACATCTGCGTGGGCCAAAACGTGGGACGCCAACCCCATGCAAATCACGCTCGCGACAAGCAACCCCGCTCTGAGTCTCCCCTGCATGGTTCATGTTCCTCCGAGCCATATGCGGCCATCTCGCGTCTGCTTCCGTAGGATGGCAAAGCCACCACAATCCATCGCTATGGGTTCGATTATACCTATTCCGGGCCATCCGGTCAATCCGCCGCGACGCTGGTCCGGATGCCGCCCACTCCCCCGGGGAGCCTTCCGTCCATCCTATCCCGACCGGGCGGGTTGCCAAAGGGCGGGTCGGTCGCTATGATGGCTCGGATGTCGAAGAAGGAAAAGAAGGGGTTTGACAATCCGGCGGCGGTCAACAAGAAGGCCTACCGCGATTTCGAGCTGGTCGAGAAGTTCGAGGCAGGGCTCTCGCTGACCGGCAGCGAGGTCAAGTCGCTGCGCAGCTCGGCGGCCGACCTGAGCGGCTCCTACGCCCGGTTCGAGCGGGGCGAATGCTGGCTCGTCGGCGCCAAGATCGCCCCCTACGCGATGGCCCGCGACGGAGGGCACGACCCGACCCGCAAGCGCAAGCTACTGCTGCACAAGGCCGAACTGCACCGCATCTCGGTCAAGCTGGAGCAACGGGGCTTCACCCTGGTGCCCCTGCGGATGTACTTCAACAGCCGGGGCCTGGCCAAGGTCGAACTCGCCCTGGCCCAGGGCAAACGCCAATATGACAAACGGGCGACCATCGCCGAACGTAGTCAGAAACGCGACGTCGCTCGCGAACTGAAGAAGTACCGACGAAGATAGACAGAATCGTAGGGTGGGCACCGCCCACCCAGCATTCAACGTGCAAACCGTGGAAGGTGGGCATGACCCACCCAACCTGAGCGAGGTGAATCGGGATGGCAGACGAGCAGAAATCCGAGAAGAAACTCATCATCGACGAAGACTGGAAGAAGCAGGCGCAACAGGAGAAAGAGACCCTGGCCGCCAAAGAAAAGGAAGAGAAACAGAAGCAGCAGGCCTCGCAGCCTGAGGGTGAGGGGCCTTCGGGACCGCTGCCTCCAGGCGACCTGGCCAGCCTGATCAACATGCTCACGACCCAGGCCCTGTTCGCCATGGGCGTGCTGCGGGTCCAGGGCCAGGAAGAACGCGAACCCGACCTGGAGATGGCGCGCTACAATATCGACATGCTCGAAACGCTCGAGGAGAAGACCAAGGGCAATCTGACGCCCGAAGAGGCGCAGGTCCTCAGGAACACGCTCAGCGAGCTGCGCATGGGCTACGTCCAGATCGCCCAGCACGGCGCCCCACCCGCACAGGGCGAATAGTGATCCAATCGCAGGGGCGAACGATCGTTCGTCCACGCGCAGGAAACGAATTCCGTGGCGAATATTCTCGACCAGATCGTTGCCGACAAACGCCGGGAGGTCCGGGACCGACGGGCCCAGGTCAGCCTGGAACAGCTCAAAGAGCAGATCGTCGGCAAGCCCAAGTGCCGCAATTTCTATAAGGCGGTCACCAGGCCCCATCCGCGCGGGCTCAACGTAATCGCCGAGGTCAAGAAGGCCTCCCCGTCGGCCGGGCTGATCCGCGCCGACTTCGACCCCATCGAGATCGCCCGGACCTACGAGCGGTGCGGCGCCGATGCGATCAGCGTACTGACCGACGAGAAGTATTTCCAGGGCCGCCTCGAATACCTCCAGCAGGTCAAGGACGCCGTCGGCGTGCCGATCCTGCGCAAAGACTTTATCGTCGATCTCTGGCAGGTGTACGAATCGCGCGCCGCCGGCGCCGACGCGATCCTGCTAATCGCCGACGTTCTGCCCCCGGGCGAGCTGATGGACCTGATGATCGCGGCTACGGAGCTGTCGCTGAGCGTCCTTCTGGAAGTCCACCAGGCCGACACCCTTCTGCGCGTCCGCAGTCTGATCGGTTTTCCGGAGAAGCGCTACAGCGTCCTGGGCATCAACAACCGCGACCTGACCACCATGACCGTGGATATCAACACCACGAGTCGCCTCAAGGACATGCTCGACGACGACGCCCTCGTGGTCGCCGAGAGCGGAATCAAGACGCGTGCCGACGTCGAGAAGCTCATCGGCGTCGGTGTCCGCGCCGTCCTGATCGGCCAGACCCTGTGCGAGAACCCCGACATCGCCGCCAAATTCACCGAGCTGTTCGGCTGATCGATCCCATCATGCCAACGCTGCACAAGAGAAGAGACCCTATGGACATCCTCCTGATCCTGGCCATCGGACTGGCCGCCGGAATCCTGAGCGGCCTGCTCGGCATCGGCGGCGGAATCCTCATCGTCCCCTCCCTGATCTTCCTCCTCGGCATGTCCCAGCACATGGCCCAGGGAACCACGCTGGCGCTGATGGTGCCCCCCATCGGCCTGCTCGCCGCGTGGACCTATTATCGACACGGCAGCGTCGACATCAAAGTGGCGGCGCTGATCTGCCTGGGTTTCTTCTTCGGCGGACTCATCGGCGCCAAGTTCGCCACCCTCATCCATGCCAGTCTGCTCAAGAAACTCTTCGGCCTCGCCCTGCTCGCCACCGCCCTCAAAATGATCCTCAGCAAGTAGTCCGTCCCACGGGACCGTCGCTGTGAGCCGTACACCGATTCACGTCGCCAAAGACCAAGGCTACCCTGCAGGGTGAGCCAGGCCGAAAGAAAACAGCCCATTGACACGACGCGCTTCCGCCACATGCGGCACTGTCACGACTGGAATCTCATCCGCAATTCAGGCTGCCCGGTGTACTCATCGATATTCTCGGAGACTCGTTTGAATCCACACCGCTCGTAGAAACGGACAGCCTTGCGGTTGTCCGTATAGACGCTCAGCTCCAGCTCATGTCTGACTTGCTTGGCCTTATCGATCAGCTTGCGTCCGATCCCCTCGCCCTGAGATTCGGGAGAGACGAACAGAGCCGCCAGGGTATTGTCTCGCAACGAGAGGAACCCCTTGACTCCGTCGGCGTCCTCATAGACGTACGTCTCGGAAGCCGGAAGGTAGACGTCTTTCATGTCGTCGACCTTCGACTCCCAGAATTGCCGATCGATAAAATCATGCGCTCGAACGGAGGCCTCCAGCCATATCCCGATCACGCGCTCCATATCGGGATCTTCGAAACGACGGATCACGACGGAGCCTCCAAGAGACGTCAGCCTTTCTTCTGGATCTTGGCCCAGGTATCGCGCAGGCCGACCGTGCGGTTGAACACCAGCTTCTCGTCGGTGGTGTCGGGATCGACGCAGAAATAGCCGAGCCGCTCGAACTGGAAGCGATCCAGCGGCTTGCCCTTGGCCAGCGAAGGCTCGACGTAGCAATCGGTAAGCGTCTCCAGCGAGTTCGGGTTCAGGTTCGCGGTGAAGTCCTGCCCCTCCTCGACGTCGTCGGGGTTCTCCTTGGTGAAGAGGTTCTCGTAGAGCCTGACCTCCGCCTTCAACGCATGCTGGGCCGAAACCCAGTGCAGCGTCGCCTTGACCTTCCGCCCGTCGGGGGTGTCGCCGCCGCGCGTAGCGGGATCGTACGTGCAGTGCAACTCGATCACGTTGCCCAGGCTGTCCTTGACGACCTCCGTGCAAGTGATGAAGTACGCGTACCGCAGGCGCACCTCGCGACCGGGGGCGAGTCGGAAGAACTTCTTCGGAGGCTCCTCCATAAAGTCGTCCTGCTCGATGTACAGCTCGCGCGAAAACGGCACCAGCCGCGTCCCCGCCGACGGATCTTCCGGATTGTTGATCGCCTCCAGCTCCTCCTCCTGATCCTCCGGATAGTTGTCGATCACGACCTTCAGCGGCCGCAGCACCGCCATCACCCGCGCCGACGTCTTGTTCAAATCTTCCCGCAGGCAGTGGTCGAGCAGGGCGATATCCACGGTACTGTTGAACTTGTTGACGCCGATCCGCCGGCAGAAGCTGCGAACCGCCTCGGGAGAATACCCCCGACGGCGCATCCCCGAGATCGTGGGCATGCGCGGATCGTCCCACCCGTTGACGAACTTCTTTTTAACGAGCTTCAGCAGCTTGCGCTTGCTCATGACCGTGTACGTCATGTTCAGGCGGGCGAACTCGATCTGCTGCGGATGGTGGATCTTCCTGCCCCAGGGACCTGAGCCGTCGTCGGTGCGTCCCTCGTTCACCGCGTCGATGAACCAGTCGTACAGCGGTCGGTGGTTCTCGAATTCGAGCGTACAGATTGAGTGCGTGATCCCCTCGAGCGAATCCTCGAACCCGTGCGCCCAGTCGTACATCGGGTAGATGCACCAGCGGTCGCCCTGGCGATGGTGTCGCTCGTGGACGATGCGATACATGATCGGATCACGCATGTTCACGTTCGGATGGGCCATGTCGATCTTGGCCCGCAGCGTGTGCGAGCCATCGGGGAATTCGCCCTTGCGCATCCGCTCGAACATCTCGAGATTCTCGTCGACGGAACGGTCGCGATAAGGGCTGTCCTTGCCGGGCTGGGTCAGCGTGCCGCGATACTCGCGGGTCTGCTCGGCGTTCAGATCGCAAACGTAGGCCTTGCCCTTCTTGATCAACTCGACCGCCCATTCGTACATCTGCTGGAAGTAGTCCGACCCGTAATAGAGCCGATCGTCCCACTCGGCGCCGAGCCAGCGAACGTCTTCAGTGATCGAATCGACGTACTCCTGCTCCTCTTTCTCGGGATTGGTGTCGTCGAACCTGAGGTTGAACTTGCCTCCGAACTCGGCGGCGATCCCGTAGTTGAGGTTGATGCTCTTGGCATGCCCGATATGGAGATAGCCGTTGGGTTCCGGCGGAAAACGCGTGCACACCGCACCGTTCCACTTGCCCGTCTTCAAATCATCCGCCACCATCTGACGGATGAAGTCCAGCTTCCGTTCCTCGCCCTCAGCACCCTCGGCGCCGGGACCGTTGCCCACCACGTCTTTCTCGTCTGCCATAAGTCCAATCGCTAAAAACACTTGGGATGTCGTAGTCTGCCGCGCGAGCCGCGCACCACCGGTCCATGCCGCTGGGGAAGCAAAGCCCAAACCGCCCACAATCTTACACCCCCCGCCCTCGCTCTGTCCACCCCCTGTTGCCCGCCGCCCACAGAGACCCCAGAATCTGACGCCAATCGGCGGCATGTGGGCCTGATCGCAGTCAGAGAGTTGAGGGCGCTTCGACGCTCAACCGTCTTTCGCAGCGCCAAAATGCAGAATATCGGGTACGTCTGGCACGTTTCACAAGGGGATGAGGCCTGCCCGTCCTCGCATGGTCGCGATTTGGCCCAGGCGCGGTTGTCCAAGCAGCAACATTGTCTATGAGATTTCCTGCCGAAACAGGGACGATCGAGTTGACACGCAGTATCAATAGTGGTATTATTTTATTGTGGCCCGTGTGGACGACATCCTGGACCGGATGAGAGCCAATCCCAAAGGATTCGCTTTGCCGATGTCTGTCGCGTCTGCGACCACTACTTCGGTGCCGCGCGGCAGTTTGCGACCAGTCATCGCATCTACCGAACGCCCTGGCACGGCGATCCACGGGTGAACATTCAGAACGACAAGGGAATGGCCAAGGCATACCAGGTCCGGCAGGTGCTCAAGGCCATCGAGAGGTTACAGCATGAAAACGCTACTGGAGACTGACCGCTATACATATCGTGTGACCTGGTCCGAGGAGGACGACCAGTGCGTGGGCCTGTGCGCGGAATTCCCCAGTCTCAGTTGGCTGGCGCCTACGCCGGAGAAGGCCCTGCGTGGAATCCGCAAGGTGGTGGCGGATGTCATTGACGACATGAAAGCCAGTGGAGAAGCTGTACCCGAACCGCTGAGCCGCCGCCGCTACAGCGGCAAGTTCATGGTCCGCGTCCCACCGGAAGTCCATCGCCGCCTCGCCCTCGAAGCCGCCGAGGAAAACATCAGCCTCAACCGCCTCGCCAGCGCCAAACTCTCGTCCTGAGTGTAGCGAGACACGGAAATGGTGACGACAGACGGAAGCAGCGCCAGGGGCTTGCGGTTCCCTCTCCCCCGTGCACAGACACCGATCTGCAGGCCGTTGCGGATGTGGACTGTGGAGACGCCCTCATCGGCGACATGGCTATAGGTCCTTGTAGAATTGGAGGGCTTGCTGGGCGGCGTGTTGGGCGGTTTGGCGGTCGTCTTCGAGGGCGAAATTCGGGCCGGTGGCGAGCCAGTGGAGGGTGCCCTCGACGTACTTCTGGAGGTAGGCCATCGAGGCGGGCTCCCGGACCTTGCGTCCCTCCTTCAGGAAGTACACCGGGCTGGTATGCGCGAAGACGGACAAGCCCCTGGGCAGCACGCGGTTGGGCAGGTCCGGATGATCGACCACGCGAGCCGCCAGCCAGGCGCTGTCGGTCACTTCGACGGTCGCCTCGACCTCCAGCGAATAGAGACCGTCGGAGGGCGGATCGTACCGCAGCATCGGAACCGTCTTATGGCCCACCTTTCGACCGTTCATAACGATATCCAGGGTGTTGATCGGCAGGATCGAGCGGACCTTCGCGCGGGCCTGGACGGTCTTGCTCCCCTCGAACTCGACGACGTCGCCCGGTTCGCGACCGGAAACCTCGAATTCGACGATCGGACTGTTGGTGACGAAACCCCGTCCCGCCTTGACCGCCGCCAGCCAGGAATCGTAATTCGGCGCACCCGTCACGCGGGCATACGTCCGATTGCTGCCCAGCGGGATCTCCTCGCCCAGCTTGTCGGTGCCCGCCGCAATCGGCAGGCGGAAACCCGCATTGAGAAACTGATAATACAGATCCATACTCCGCATGACTGGAAACTCGGCCTGCGAGAAACCTGAATCCTCCCACGGTCCCCAGTGGTTAGGCAACTGCGTCGGATCGCTCCAGGTGATCAGCTCGACGCCATCGACCAGACCCAACGCCAGCGCGACCGGCAACTCGGCGCCGGGCAGCGACGAGATGTGCGACCAGAAGATCGCGCCGTTCTGCTGCCGTGTCGCGCGAAGTGCCCGGATCAGGTCCCACTGCGGAAAGCCTTTCCAGTGCTCCAGCGAGCCGCCGGCATGGGGATAGCCGGGCACCAGCGACGTCAGGCCCAAAAGCGCCACATGGCCCATCTGCCATTCCTGGAGTTCCTGACCGACGTAGATCTCGCAACCCGGCGTCGAGCAGGCATCGAGCTTGCCGGTGAAGCAGCGATTCGTCGCGATCGGCGACTGCGTGTCAGGCAGGTACAGCAGCGTCAGCATGTTCAGATCTTCCGCCCGCATCTGGGGATGGGCCACCTTCGGGATCGGCAGGTGCGCGTGAATGTCACCGGTGACGTAGCCTTTGCTCCCCATATCGATCCAGCGGCGCAGGCGAAAGGTCTTCTCGACCTTCTTGTCCGACGCCGTGCCGCGGATCTTCGCCGAAACCGGCAGCGTTTCGAAACCCCGGCGGACCTCGATCGAGACCCCTTCCGGCGGAACCGCCAGCGAAAACGACCCGTCGATGTAGCACCAGCGCTTGCCCAGATACTCCACGTGCTCATGCCGACCGTCAATATCCACGAACTTGCCATGGACGTCCGTGATAGCGACGCGAGCCGGCAGCGGCTCTCCGCTGGCATCATCGACCACCCGCGCCGCCAGACGCGTGGCCGCACCAGCCGGCAACGCCATGGCCATCACAAACAGCGAAAGGATGCAAAGGAAAATCGTCCGGAACCTGCCGCCGCTCGAAAGACCGCTACTTGCCCGCATGACCATCGTCCGCTCTCCTCATAGCCTGTTGAGTTGCCGCCGCACCGGAACGCTTCACGTCACACACCCAGCATTATACCGCTACCCCTTTCCGCCTCAAGCCTATCTATGCAACAGACTGCTACAAGCTCCTTCAGCATCTTCGAAATGTGGGTGGCAGCCTCAAACCCGTCAGGGCTTGGGGATGGCTGAGAGCGCCGGCCCTCCCGGTACGTGAGCCGTACTCGTGCAACCGTCGCCAAACGTCCGCATTTGAGGTTGCCAGGCTGCCACCCAGAATCGAGCCGACCCTCGGGCCGGTCTCTGGTATGATGGCGTGAAACAGATATGCCCCTTTTCTCATGAGGTCGAAGATGAAATCGAGAACGAGCTGTTCGCAATTCGGCGTTTCCGGCGTTCTGATCTGGACGGTCCTCTGCCTGGCCCTTTCCGAGGGCGGGACAGCGGCGGGAAGTGTGGACTTGCAGGATGAGGTCGTGGTCAAGCGAGTCCTGGACCAGCGCAACGGTGGCGACAATCTGCTCGAACCCGATGCCTGGCGCCCCTGGCGCGAAGGCTTCGAACGAGTGGACGGTGTTTTCATCTGCGACAACGGCAGCGATTCGCAGGTTCAGCGGGGCGCTTCGCAGATGGTAGTGCTGAACCAGGCTCGCCCCGAACCGCTGGTGGCGACCGCCTGGAGCAAGGCCGAAGACGTGGGCGGCAGTCGGGACAGCAACTATGCCCTGTACCTCGACCTGACCTACCAGGATGGCACGCCCCTCTGGGGTCAGGTGGCGAGTTTCCGCGTGGGTTCGCACGACTGGCAGAAGGCCCAGGTGACGATCTCCCCGGAGAAACCCGTCGAATCCCTAGCCTTCCACCTGCTGCTGCGTGGCCATACCGGCAAGGCGCTGTTCCGCGATCCCCAGTTGCGCGTGGTCCGCGCCCCAGCCGGAACCTGCCTGTTCGACGGTGTCCCTGTGACAGCCGAACGGAGTCCAGCGGAAGGCTTCCAGGTTCGCGATGTGGCATCCGAGAGTGATTTCGTCGCCATTAAGCGTACCGCGCTCGACCTGAAACTCGACTGCAAGCGCACGGAGACGGACGACGCCACATTCTTCGACGTTACGCTTTCGGATACCAGCGCCAAAGACCGAGCGGTGACACTGGTCTACGCGATTCGCGTCGACCGAGCGCAATGCCGATGGTTCCAGGACCCGCGCCGGACGGTGGACGTCGAGGAAGGCCGCGAATATCTCAACGCCAACCGCTTCTCCGCCGGAGCCAATGGGCAGCTTTCCCGTTATCCCTTCGCTGCGGTCGCCAACGACCGGCAGTCGATGGCGCTGGGCATCGATATGAACCACCCCGCCTTCTTCCGCGTCGGCTACAACGCCGGAACCGAAGAGCTGTTCCTCGCCTACGACCTGGGTCTGACGCCGGAGAAGCCTTCCGCCCGCCTGCGGTTCTGCACCTTCGACTTCGACCCCGCCTGGGGCTTCCGAGGGGCCCTGGATCGCTACTACGCGCTGTTCCCGCAGGTCTTCGAACGGCGCATCACCGAGCAGGGTCTGTGGATGCCGTTCGCGAAGATCAGCGAGGTCGAGGGTTGGGAGGATTTCGGGTTCCGGATCAAGGAAGGCACCAACGAAATCGCCTGGGACGATGCGCACGGCATCCTGACCTTCCGCTACACCGAGCCGATGACGTGGTGGATGCGGATGCCGAAGGAGATGCCTCGCACGCCCCAAGCAGCCCTCGCCTACGCGCAGCAACTGGCCGACGAGAAGCGCGACCCGCAAGCCCTCGCTTTCCTGACCAGCGGCTTCCACGACGAAACAGGCCAGTTCCCCGCCAGACTGCTGGATACCCCCTGGTGCGACGGCGCTGTCTGGAGCATCAATTCGATGCCCAACATCGAAGGCGAGATCACCGACTTCAAGAACAAATGGAACGCGGAACTGCGCAACAGCCTCTACGGACCGCAGCGCAAGGCCGACCTGGATGGCGAATACATCGACTCCTCCGAGGGCTACGTCACCAACGAGCTGGACTTCCGCCGGGATCACTTCGCCGCCGGCAGGACCCCGCTGACGTTCTCCCTCGACGACCGCCGGCCCGCCATCTTTCGGGGCCTGATCGTCTTCGAATACGCCAAAGCCCTGGCAAACGACGTGCACGGAATGGGCAAGTTCATGATGGCCAACTCCACCCCAAGCCGACTCTGCTGGCTGGCAGGGCAACTGGACGTCATGGGCAACGAGACCGACTGGAATCCGGGTGGCCAATGGCGACCGATGTCCGACGCCGACCTGCTCTTCCGACGCACGATGTGCAAGGGCAAACCCTTCTGCTTCCTGATGAACACACGATTCGAAGAGTTCTCGCACGAGCTGGTCGAGCGGTACATGAAACGGTGCCTCGCCTACGGAATGTTCCCTGGGTTCTTCAGCCACAACGCATCGCAGGGCCACTACTTCACCCGTCCCGAACTGTACAATCGCGACCGCGACCTGTTCCTGAGATACGTGCCGCTCTGCAAGCAGGTCGCCGAAGCAGGCTGGGAGCCGATCACCCGAGCCACAGCCGACAACGAACACATCTACGTCGAGCGTTTCGGCGAGCAGTACCTGACCGTCTTCAACAACAGCGACCAGCCCCATACCGTGAAGATCACCCTGGAGGCCGAGCGCCCCACCACCAGCCGCGAGTTAGTCCACGACCGCACCATCCGTTGGCAAGATCGCCAGACCGAGATCCCCCTGAACCCCGGAGACGTCGCCGTCCTCCAGTTCCGCTGATCCCGAACCCGCAATCGCCCGATCCGCGGAGCCTCAGGGGTGCAGAAAGCTATCCACCGCACGAGCCAACTGAGGAACCTTGTGCTGGACAACGTCCCACAGGATATCATTATCGATCCCGAAATACGCATGCGCCAGCATATCTCGCATTCCAGATTTCGTCACGCGACATCGATGAGTTCCCCCTCGATGGCGTGGCGCACCTGCGGGCGAAGGGCCTTATCGGTGACCAGATCGACCCGCCTGCCCAGCAGGTCCTCCAGGTAGTACTTGAGATCCATGAAGGCGTCGAAGGAGGCCGGACCTTCGAAGACAACCAGGACATCGACATCACTGACCGGTCCCGCTTCATCACGGGCCGCCGAGCCGAAAAGGGCGAGCCGCTGCACCGAGAACTGCTGACGGATCTGAGCCAAGCGTCCACTCAGTCGTTCGACTATCTCTTGCCTGGTCATGACAATCTCCCATGCCGCCGCGTTTCTGCCCTTGCCGGCGGCTCTAAAGCGATTGCATGGTGCTTGACAAGGGGCATTATACGGCGTAAGCTGCTGATTTCCATACTTTTGCGAATATCGAGGAGTCCTGGGTCGTGCCTGAGAAAGTGGTCACACGTTTCGCCCCGTCGCCGACGGGATACCTGCACGTGGGCGGGGGCCGCACCGCGCTGTTCAACTGGCTCTGGGCCAGGCGGACGGGCGGGCAGTTCCTCCTGCGGATCGAGGACACCGACCAGAAGCGAAACACCCCGACCGCCGCCAGGCAGGTGATGACCGACCTGCGCTGGCTCGGGATCGAGTGGGATGAGGGACCGGACGTGGGCGGACCGAACGGTCCATACCTCCAGTCGCAGCGCCGGGACCTGTACGACCGGTACATCCGCCAACTGCTCGACGAGGGCAAAGCCTATTACTGCTTCGAGACCTCCGAAGACCTCGACGCGATGCGTCAGGAGGCCGAGGCCCAGAAAACGGGTTTCATCTTCCGCCAACCGCAGCAGCTTCCCACCGAGGAGGATGCCGAGAAGGCCCGCGCCGAGGGCCGCCCGGTCACCGTCCGCTTCGCGATCCCCCAGGATCGGCCCATCGTCGTCAACGACATCGTCCGCGGCGAGATCAGCTTCAATCCCGCCGAACTGGCGGATTTCATCATCCTCAAGAGCGACGGCTTCCCCACCTACAATTTCGCCTGCGTGGTGGACGACCGCCTCATGGAGGTAACGCATGTCGTCCGGGGTCAGGAGCACCTGATGAACACGCCGGGCCAGCAGGCCCTGTGGCAGGCGATGTTCCCCGACGCCCCCCTGCCCAAATACGCTCACATGTCGGTGACCGTCAGCGACAGTGGCGGCAAGCTCTCCAAACGCGAACGCCCCAAAGCCCTGCGGACCGCCATCGACGCTCTGCCCCAGGTCGATACGGCGGCCCTCGCCCAGGTCGGCGGAATCAGCGAAGACGAGGTGCAGGCCTTCGTGGCAGGCGAGAGCACGCCGGATATGCCCGCCATCGACGCCATCGCCAAGCATCTCGGAGTCCATTTGCCCGAGATCAACATCGTCGATTTCTTCAAGAGTGGCTACCTGCCCGAGACCCTCGTCAATTTCCTGGCGCTTTTGGGCTGGAACCCAGGCGATCAGCGCGAGGTCATGACGACCGACGAGCTGATCGAATCCTTCGACCTGACCCGACTGACCAAGAGCAACAGCCTCTTCGACCGCCAGAAGCTCGTCGCCTTCAACACCGAGCACCTGCGCATGCTGGAGGGCGAAAAGGTCCTCGCCCATCTCAAGGCCTACCTGACCGAAGTCGCTTCGCCCCTGCTCAAGGCTGACAACGAGACGCTGCTGCGGATCATCCGCCTCTGCGAGGGCGCTCGGACGCTGGAAGACATCGACAACAAAAGCCGCTTCCTCTTCGTCGACGACGACAAGATCGAGTTCGACCCCAAGGCCGTCAAGAAGGTGCTGCTCAAGGCCGGCGCCCTGGACATCCTCCAGATCGTGCGCGATCGGCTCGCGACGATGGACGAATACACCGAACAGGCCCTCGAAGAGATGCTGCGCGGGCTCGCGGAAGAGAAGCAGGTCGGCCTGGGCAAGGTGGCCCAGCCCCTGCGCGTCGCCCTCTGCGGCACCACCATCAGCCTGTCGATCTTCGACTCGGTCAATCTGCTCGGCAAGGAGCGGACGCTGGCCCGCGTCGATGCTACCCTGGAGAAGTTCCGCACCCAAGTCCCGTCAGAATAAAGGTTTGCCATGTCGCTACTGGTCACAGGTTCAATCGGAATCGACACCGTCAAAACGCCCCACGGGGTCAGCGAAGAATGCCTCGGCGGCTCGTCCATCTACTTCAGCATGGCCGCCAGCTTCTATGCGCCCGTCCGCTTCGTCGGCGTCGTCGGCGAGGACTGCCCGTTCGACCTGGCCAAAGTCTTCGCGGGCCGCGACGTGGACCTGCGGGGCCTGGAAGTCCGCCCCGGCAGCAAGACCTTCGTCTGGCATGGCACCTACCACGACAACATGAACGACCGCACGACCGACTACGTCGAGCTCAACGTCCTCCAGGAGGCGCCCCCCAGGGTCCCCGAGGTGTTCAAAGACAGTCGGTTCGTGTTCCTGGCCAATACCGCCCCGGCGCTTCAGCTTCAACTGCTGGACCAGATCGCCCAGCCGACCTTCGTCGCCGCCGACACGATGAACCTCTGGATCGAGGGGCATCTCGACGACCTCAAGACGCTGATGAAACGCATCGACTGCCTGATCATCAACGACGACGAAGCCCGGCAGCTTTCGGGCCGGTCGAATCTCATCCAGGCTGCCGACGACGTGCTGGCGATGGGCATGAAGGTGGTGATCGTCAAAAAGGGCGAAGCGGGCTCGCTGATGTGCAGCGCCGACGGCGCGAAGTTCCTCCTGCCCGCCTATCCCGCTGCTAACGTCGTGGACCCGACCGGCGCCGGCGACAGCTTCGCCGGCGGATTCCTGGGCTATATCGCCCAGCAGGGCCAGGCCGATTTCGAGACGCTCAAGGTCGCCCTGGCGCATGGAACCGTCGTAGCCTCCTTCACGATTGCGGATTTCTCACTGAACGGGCTGGGCGGCATCGTCCGTAAAGACATCGACGCCAGGTTGGAAGAGCTCAGGCGTTTTACGTGTTTCTAGAAGGCGGAACGACCGACGATGCGGTGTTTCATCGCGATTGACATCGACGAAGAGATCCGGGCCGCACTGGGCGATTTGCAGCAGGAGATCGCCGCCGAAGCCGACATCCGCAAGAGCGACGTAAAGTGGGTCCGGCCCGAAGCGATGCACCTGACGCTCAAGTTCCTGGGCGAGGTGCGGGATCGCGAGATCATCGGCGTCTGCGACGCCGCCGACCGCGTCGCCGCCCGACACGAGCCGTTCGATTTTGCCGTCCAAAAGGTCGGGGCGTTCGGCGGCCGCAGCGCTCGTGTGCTGTGGGTCGGAGCCGGACTCGGATGCCAGGAACTCCTGGAGCTTCAGGACGACCTGGAAGATGAGTTGGCCCTGGCCGGCTGGCCCAAGGAGGCCCGCAAGTTCTCGGGGCACCTGACGCTGTGCCGCATTCGAAACGTCAAGGCCGGCTTCAAACTGGCCCAAATGACCGAGCAGTACAACGACTTCGATCTCGGCGCGATGCGCTGCGATTCGATGTGTGTCTATCAGAGTGAATTAAGGCCGGAAGGACCGTTGTATACGTGCCTGGGCAGGTACAACCTGCGATAGCAGGCAGAAACCAAAAGGCGAGACGACTACTGGAGGCAAACCAAATGGCGAAGTCAAAGAAGACCGCAGCACCGGCAGAGCCCGCCGGCAGCAAGGACGCTGCTCTGCATCGCGTGATCGCGCAGATCGAAAAGCAATACGGCCAAGGCTCCATCATGCAGATGGACGAACATTCCTACGCGAAGATAGAGGGCATCAGCACAGGCTCGCTGTCGCTGGATATCGCCCTGGGCGGCGCGGGAATCCCGCGGGGCCGGATCACGGAGCTGTTCGGACCCGAATCGTCGGGCAAGACCACCCTGGCGCTGCACGCGGTCGCCGAGGCCCAGAAGGCCGGCGGCATCGCCGCCTTCATCGACGCCGAGCACGCCCTGGACACGACTTGGGCCAAGAGGCTCGGAGTCGACGTCAGCGCCCTGCTGGTCAGCCAGCCCGACACCGGTGAACAGGCCCTCGACATCGCCCAGATGCTGATCGCCTCGAACTCCGTCGATATCATCGTCGTCGACTCGGTGGCAGCGCTGACCCCCAAGGCCGAGATCGAAGGCGAGATGGGCGACACCCACGTCGGCCTCCAGGCTCGTCTGATGAGCCAGGCGATGCGGAAGCTGACCGCCATCATCAGTAAGAGCAAGACCGCCCTGATCTTCATCAATCAGATCCGCATGAAGATCGGCGT
>NPIE01001409.1_pt1 | contig 65353 bp, 48 predicted proteins | sample 8637661 | NCBI WGS metagenome assembly NPIE01 (sample SAMN07420842, study PRJNA396082) | bioreactor metagenome | isolation source: sample BA12 brine-fed electro-methanogenic bioreactor BA | place: Japan: Kochi | collected 2016-12-09 | reverse complement strand
CCAAGAAAACCGGCGCCGCCCCAATGGTTGATGACCTTGTCCTTGCCTTTCCAGATCAGTTCGGGCATGTAGCTTCCTCAGGTAAAACAATCTATTTGTGCTGTCGTGATAAAAAGTAAGGCGCTGGTCTTTGAATTAAGCCTCTGGCTCGTCGGTCCGGCGCTTCTTCCCGTTTGTCAGCCCAGTTGATGATCCAGGCGGTGAGAATCCCGGTAGGCGTACCATTGACCGGAGAAGGGCGGATTGTTTTCTCTTTCCCCTCCCTCCCTTGCAACTCATTGATAGCAAATGAAAATCAGCGAGATCATAGCATCTTCCAAGAAGAAATCGAAGGGAAAAGCCTCGGGATTGGCTGCATGCGGGCGCAAATGCAGGGGGGGATATTTCAGAGAGGGGGTGGTGAAAAAGAAGACTTTTTGATTGAGGAGGTTGGGTCACTTTCGCGGAGCTGAACATTTCTCGTTGATCTTTTCGTAAAGGGCGATCTGCTCGGCCATTGACAACTTCTTCCGGCACCCTTTTTCGGAGCGCAGACAGAGCCGGCAACGATCGTCGCTGCACCACAGATGCGAACAGGGAGCCTTTCGGCTCCCCGGCATGAGGTCTAACTACTAACGGATAAAGGGAAAAACCGGCCCCACAAAGCGGGGACCGGGAGCACTCTCCAAGCTCTCCGGGTCACTTCCGGGTCGTTTGGCACTCCTTGTTGAGTTCTTCGTACAGGGCGATCTGCTCCGCCATAGACAGCTTCTTGCGGCAGCCTTTTTCGCTCGCAAGACAGAGCCGACAGCGGTCATCAGAACACCACTGATGCTGACCGGTGCCTTTGCGGCTCCTCGAAATTCCCCACAACCTCAGGTTCTACAAGGGCTTGTCGCCTCACGGGCAAAGGCCTAAGTCGAGCCTTCAAAAGGGCTCCGGGCCAATTCCGGGACTTTCTTCCAAAGCGGAATGAAAAATGCCCCTACCCGTCGGGGTAGGGGCATATAGCTCAGGGAAGCTCAGGGAAGCACCGGGACGATCTGGCTCAGAGGAGTCCCGATGGGAGTGGAGTAGTAGGTGTCCACGAGGGCCAGAAGCTCTCCCGAGATCCCCTCGTCCCCGTTGAAGTTCTCGATGTGGCTGCCCCCTCCGAGGAGGGCGTGGCCCAGCTCGTGCTCGGCCACCGCGCTCGGAAACCAACCGACGGTGGAATCGTCCACCCCTTCGGCCCCTAGGTTGACGTAGGATATTCCGTCGAGCTCGCCGGTGGTGAGGTAGCCGAATAGAGAGTTCGGGCTCCCCGGTACGTAGGAGACGTTGCCGGGGTGGGGCGATCCGTCCCAGTCCACTGCGGTGCCGATGGACGCGGCGATGCCGTACCCGTGGGCCTGCAGCTCCTCGAAGGTGTCCACGATCTGGAAGGTGACCAGGCCGCCGGTGAGGGCCTCGAACTTCTGGACCGCCGTCTCGAACTCGGGATCACCGGCGGTGTACACCCAGATGGGCGTCTCCCAGCGGTATACGATTTCTTCCGGGTAGTACCCGCGATCGAAGTCGTTGTTAAGGATGTCGTAGACCTGGGTCGAGGTGAGGGAGTTCACCGTCGACGGCGCTGGATCAGCCGACGTGCCGGTGCTGCTTCCGTCTCCACCTCCACCACCTCCGCCACAACCGAAGGTCAATGATGCAAGCAGTAATGCGAGTAGCAGCTTCGAAATTGACAATAACTTCACGTGGTCCTCCTTTGGATAGAGATACGAAAGAGAAATGAGAGGAATTCCAGCGTGCCCCCCAAATAGGGGTCAAATTACCATATTCTAAAAGGTGATGGAAATTTTTTCGCTGGACTACAAGGTACTCGTCGGGGGAAAGGCCGGACGCGCCTTCGTTTCCCTCTCCAGGAAAGTGCGCAGGCGTGGATCGAGCCACGGGCGATCGGCGATGATCACGGCAATAGTGCGGCCATCGTCGATCTGAATGACCAGCTCGTAGGTCAGTCCGTCCTCCTGCGGGAAAGCCTCGATGTATTCGTGGATCGGCCACTCCTCGTCGAGGGCCTGGATCAGGCCGGACGGCCCGAGCTCGGGCAGGTCGGCGATGTCGTCGCCCTCCTGCAGCACGACGATGTGTCCGTGCTCCTGCGGATCGTAGATACCGTCCGCCCCCTCGAACTGGACCATGCGGATCACGGCCAGCTCGGGGATGGTGCCACGCAGGGCGAGTGCCTGCGCGGCCGAAGTCAAGCGGATCATGTTGGCCTCCTGGATGGGTTCGGCACTCAGAGTGCGCCACTGTCGGCGAAGGAGAAGTAGCGCTCACCACCGATGATCAGGTGGTCGAGCACCCGGATGCCGAGCAGATCACCGGCCTGTCGCAGCCGGTCGGTCAGCTCCCGGTCCTCGCTGCTCGGGGCGGTGTCGCCGGATGGATGGTTGTGCAGGAAGATAACGGCGGCGGCAGAACTGAGCAGGGCCGACTTGTACACCTCGCGGGGGTGAACCATGGCGGCGCTCAGGCTGCCGACGGAGACGACCTCAAGACAGATGAGGCGGTTCTTTGCGTCGAGGTGCAGGGCGAGAAAGTGCTCCTTGGTCTCCCGGGCCAGGAAGCCGAACAGTTCGGCCACCCGGGCGGAAGACGATAGCGGAGCCGCGTTGTCGAGGTACTGCGCCGCCACCTCGCCAACCTTCAGCGACTCGTAGACGGGACGGATCACACGCAGGCGCAGAGCCTTCCCCTTGGCCCGTTTCTTCTCAGGGCCGAACAGGTTGTCGATGGTCATGATCGTTCCTCTCGAAAGGAAAGGCCCATCCCGGGTGGGGATGGGCCGACTTGTTGTGTGACTAGGCTGAGAGCGGGTGGCTGAGGTAGGGCAGGCCGGTCGCCAGATCTTCGGGGACGAAGACGACTTCCGACACGAAGACAATCCGGTAAAAGGAGCGCACCCCGTCAGAGGAGGCGATCTCGATTTTGGCCCACTCTTCGGGCTGACCGAGTTCGACCAGCTCCGATGCGTCAGCGTCCTCGGCAACCTTGAACTGGAAGTCGTGATCCTCCATGTCCTCGGGCTCGGCGAACTGTAGGAACTCGTTCACGCAGACGCTCATGAAGCCGAATACCTCGCGCCAAAGATCTGGATCGTCTTCGATGGCGTGTAAGTCGTCAAGGGAGTGGAAGGTAATCATCACGGCCTCCCGCTCACGAATTGGTAAGCGGGTCTGTGTCTTCCTCCCGAGCTGTTGTGGCCGGATCGGAACCGAGCCGCCTGCGAACACGTTGGCGGATGTCATCGGTGATCATGTTGTCCAGGTTGGCTACCACCAGACCAAGCAGACTGATGTCATCCAGGTAGCCGATGCCCGGCAGGAAGTCCGGACAAGCGTCCACGGGACTGATCAAGTAGAGCATGGTTGCGATGATAGTACCCCTCATCCACATTGGTGTTCCGGCGGCGAACAAGAGTTCGCGCAGGAGCAGGGCCTTTTCGAGAACCTGACCAACGACTTCTCGGGGGAGCGTGTGGATCTTCTCCCAGAAGTCCTCATCGCGGTATTGCTTGGCGTGCTCCTCGTTGCTCGGGGGAATGCACGAACCGATGGTTTGTTTGGGATCTTCCATGTCTCATCTCCTTGATAGGAAATTGTTTCCATTGTGCTGAGTTGACTGCAGCCGGTCATTGCTGAGAGGTTAGGTGCTCACGCCACTTCGGGGAGAGCCACGACTTGTCGGGCACGATCAGCGTGTGGCAGACAGAGCTGGCGACGGCATGGAGGCAGAGAAAGCAGCCATCTCCCTCGTCGTGGATCACGCCGTCGAAGGACAATTCCGTGAGTGGCTTCCCCAGCACGTCGGAGACCGTCTCGTCAGTGTCGGTTGCTTCCAGCAGCCAGATCCGACCCTGCCTCTCAGGGTCATAGGGCGCAGGATCGGCGAACTCTTGCTCGCCACGCAGTACCCTGAGCACGGCTCCGAGTGAACTGCTGTCCAGTTGGTAGTTGTGGACTTCTTTCAGGGTGGTGAAGCATTTCATGTGGGCCTCCTGTAGATGTTGACTGTGATCAACACCAGCGTGCTAACCGTTTCATTCACGGTCTCCTTTTCGTGGCTGGTGTTCGGAAGACAGGCAGAGTTCCTCCCGCAGCTTTCCCCGAAAGGCCGGGTCGAGCCACGGTTCGTCGGGGACGACGATGCTCAGCCCGAACTGGTTGTTGAACAGGACACAGGTCAGAAAGCAGTTGGTCTCGGCGTCGAAGATGACGCCCTCCAGCAGGGCATCGGTCCATGGCCTGCCCATAAGTTCCAGGGCATGGCCATCGGTGGTTGTGGCGTCGACCAGGACGACGTAGCCGCAGTCGTCGGGGTCGTAGTCCTCGCCGTAGGCGTCCAGCAGGGCCTTCATGGCCTGGAAGACGGCGCGGTGGACTGGCGGAGGGAGCGAGACCGGGGCGATCTCGTCCAGGGAGCGGAACGTAAGCATGGGAACCTCCTTAGTGGATTGCGATGATCATCACTAAGTCCCTGATATAGAAAAGATTCCTAGGTTGGTTCAGGGGGGGCAGAAACGAAGGATTGACTTTTGTTTTTTGCTGTGTATCCTGTAACAAGGTTACAGTAAAAAGCCTAGGGGGTAGCAATGGCACCAACGATCAGGATCGATGACGAAGTCTACGCTTGGCTCCAGAAACACGCCCGCCCTTTCGAAGACACACCCAACTCGGTCCTGAGAAGGTTGGCGGGCCTCGACCAAGGGGAGGAGGAAGTCATGCTAGAGAAACACCCAAGTGCCGCGAAGTTCGGCAAGACGAGCGGAAGGCTGGGATTGACGGGAAGGCAATTGAACAAGGAGTGGGGGGTGGGAGCGAGACACGCCCTCTTTCACAAGGACGGGACTTGGTACAACAACTTGGAGAGATTCCCCGGGGCACTCTTCGACCCAGAGGGCTACATTCTCTTCAAGACTGAAGAGGACTACATCAAGAGCCCCTACGTGAGCGTGGGCAAGGAGACCAACATCCCGAAGGGAATCTCCTCCATTCCAGGATACGTGCGGAAAAGAAAGTAGTGTGGCAAACGAAAGCCCCGGGTGCGGCGACTCGGGGCTTCATGCTTTCCTGTGGTTGCGCTGGGGTTCGTGGGGTAGTGGGGGTGGTCGAGTGACGGCAAGAGTCCTGTCATGGGGTCGTGAACCCCCGGTGGGGTTCTCTACTCCCCAGGCACGTTGCGCGGACGGCGGCGACGGCCTTCTCGATCAGGCGGCTCTCAAGGTAGCGGCCGTGAGACTTGGTGAGGTTCTCATCCTTGCTGATCACCACGGCGGTACGGGACCAGAAGGCCTTGTTGGCATCCTTGTCGTGGTCGATCAGCCGCTTGAGGACGTTGTCCCCTTCGCCGATGTACACCCGGTCGCGACCAGGGCGGTCAGGATCGGGGCCGACCAGTAGGTAGACGCCGGTGCGGCGCACCTCGTCGCGCTTGGCCAGGTCGGCAAGCTGACTGCGAGGAGCGACGAACAGCTTTCCGGTCCAGTTGATAATCTCGGCTGTGAGAATTCCGGTAGGAGTACCGTCTACCAGATAAAGACGGATTGTGCGACCCTTCATGACACCCCCCCTGCACACGCAGACAACAAAAAAAGTCCGCGAGATCATAGCATTTTTCTGGACTTTTTCGAAGCGAAAAGCCCCGGGCTGGCGGCTCCGGGGCTTTTCTGCTGCTTCGGCAGTGGTGCTGGTGGGGTCTGGGGACCGGCCACTGAGAGCGAGGCCTCCGGCCGTCCCCGGCATGACTGCCGGTCGCGGCGGTGGGGTACGCTACCTTGGCCGTTCAGAGCTCTGCCTCAAACAGCCCGCAGTTGGTGAAGTTCTCGCGGGCCTTGGCGTAGAGTTCCCGCGCACGGGCGATCTCGGCCTGCCTCAGCTGGACCTTGACCTTGCTGACCTTGGGTGCCGCGCGACGATCACCACGCCGGTCAGCCCAAGCGTACCAGAGCAAGGCCCCGACGAGGTCCTGCTCGATCCCTGCACCTCTGGCGAAAAGGTCCGCAAGGTTGTGAGCCGCGTCGGCGTGACCGCGACGGGCGGCCTCCCAGTAGTGTTCCGCCGCCGTCGCCGGATCGTTGGCGACCCCGCCGAACTTGTCGTGGAGGATTCCCAGCTCGTAGAACGCCTCCGGGGAGCCCAGCTGGCTGGCGCGGATCAGCAGCTCGACCGCCTTGTCCAGGTCGCGCTTGGTGCCGATACCCCGGCGGTACAGCGACCCCAGCGCGACCATCGCCCCGAGGTGTCCGACCTCATTGACAGCCTGCTGGTAGTACTCGAATGCCTCGTGAGAATCCGCACGCATGCCGATGCCCTTCTCGAACATCAACCCGGCCATGTACGCGGCCTCCGCGCCGGTCGCGGCGTACGGCTCGAACCGCCCGAGACCGCACCGCTCGAACTCCACGCTGGAGGCAGCCTCCCCCAACGAGGCGGCGCGGATAAACAGCTTAAGGTCCTGCGGGTCGTCACGGTCGAGCTGCCCTTCGGTGTACAGGTGCATGGCCGAGAAAAACATCGAGCTGGCGTGCCCCGCCTTGGCTCCGGTGAGGTACTTCTCGAACGCCTCGCGGTGGCGGCCCACGGCATCATCGTAGCGGGCCAGCAGGAAGCGAGCATCGACGTCGCCCCGGGATGCCTTGCCGAGCAGTGGCTTCAGGTCGGGGAAGGTCTCTGAGAATTTCTGTGTGTCCATGTTATTTCCTTTCTCCACGTGATGCTTAGCCCTCGGCCCCGCCTCACTTGCTGTTCGGCGGGACCGGGGCGGTGATGGTTGTGTAAGGCCGGGCTAGAATTCATCATCCAGATTAGCGGCACGCCTGAGAGGCAGAACCTTCTTCTTGGTCGTGTTCTCGCCAGCAGAATCTTCATCGCCAAGGTTGGCTTCCAGAAGCGCCGCTCTGACGGCATAAAAGCGGACCTTCTTATCCTTCATTGCGGCGATCTTGACGCCGACCTTAAGGCGATTACCCTCTTCGGTCGCCAGGAATCCCTTCTGCCGCAGCTCCCGGGCAAGGCTACGCGAGTCATGGCCACCGCTGGCGGTTTCCAGTTGCTCATCGGTAAAGAGGTAAACGTCGCGGGTCGGGCTGAAGAAACCCTTGGCGTTGCTCACGCGAGCCAGCGCTTCGTTGACGTTGGCGAAGGCGGAGTGGTTGCGCAGGATAAAGGACCGCAGGTGACGAATCGCTCGGTCGACGTCGGCGATGGTGTTCTGGCCCTCAAACCACAGGTCTCGAACGAAAGTGACTGCCTTGACGATATCTTCGGTGCTGAACGGAAGGATGCCGAACTGAACCGCCAGATCGCCGGTGACGCAGAGGGCAGCCAGCCGCCGGATAACACGGCCCTGCTCGGGATGAAGGCCCGGCGGTGTCAGCTCGGTGGCGTATTCCTCAAGACCCGTGTGAAGGTTTTCCATGAAATCGTCACGATCATAAGATAATTGCTCGATAATCCTGGTGACGAACTCCGGCTCTGCCGTACCGAAGTGGGTGGCGCAGTCCTTCTTCAGGGTGACGGCGAAGTCACCCGGTGACAGCCCGTGGGCGTCGAGAATTATCTTCTCGCCGCCCGGGATGTCGATCATGCGCAACAGCTGCCCGGTCATGACGCGCTTTCCGGACTCGCGGACTTTCTGGTCGATCGAGATTTCGCCAGTCGAGAGGATGTTCCCCCGGAAGGTTCTGACTTTCTGGAGCTTGCGGGCTGAGTTCATAGCTGCCTTGCCCTGACCGCCAGCGAGGACGTAGATGGTCTGCCCGAGATCCTTGCCGACGAAGGTGCCCAGTTCATCCAGGGCGATCAGAAGATCGTTGTTCACCTTGCCGATAATTTCGATAGCATTGGTCGTCAGGTTCCAACGGCATGTGAACGGCTTCGAACCTGGGCAGCTTGGATCGACGCCATCACCCCAGACGCTCGATGCGACCTGCAGAATGGTGGTCTTGCCACGACTCGACTTACCCCACAGGTGGATACCGCCACCGTCGAGTCGCAGAATCCGCAGCATCGGTCCGAGCAGAGCCATCAGCAAGGCAAACACAACCAGCGGGTTGCCTTTGGCTTTCGACGCAACGGATTCCTGCCAATCTGTGAGAGAACCTTGTGAGCGGATGGCTTTCAACATCTCAGCATTTTCCTCAAGCTCCAAGATAACGGCATCACTGTCCATGCCGATCACCTTGCCAGGCAGGGCGAAGGCATCCATCCCCTCCAGCCAGCCAATGCTGTCGGCGATGAGCTTCCGGCACTTGGGCTGGCAGCGCAGTATGAAGGTGATAAGCGGTTGTTTCTGGAGGATGACGAGGCCGTGGTCGGCCAGCTTGCTCAGGACCGTTCCACTGCTGCTGATCAGGTCCTTAGCTGCCACACGCAGGTGGTGGCTGTGCCCGTCGGAATCGACGACCTCAATCCAGTAGGCCCAGTCGGTGGCATCGGCAGCACGGACCATGGCCAGCACCCGGATGGGTGTGAGGGTAATTCGGACGATGTCGCCCTTGTGGTTGGGACCGGAGAGGCCACCGTCCCTTTCGGTGAAGTTGGGCGGCCAGTACGGTTTGAGTTCTTTCTTTTTCACTTTCATTCGATCATCTCCTGTTTAAGATTGGGGTTGATGTCGGGGGCGGTACCAATAGTCATCGGGCCGTCGCGGGTCATGAATGCCTCCAGTCAGTTGAAATAGGTCGGTAGTTTCCGGTGGCATTGTCTCAGAGCTGCCTAGAACCACGAACTTGCTTACTTCGGCGGCTTGCGGCTATTTGCGGTGAAGGAGAATAAATTCTTCGAGCCGATTGGATGCTGGTGGCGGGTTGAGGCGGGAACTGGAAAAGAAAAGCCCCAATCCCGGTCCGGGATTGGAACGATCCTTCGGGTCGGTGTCGACCGTGTCGTGTGCTCGTCGCGGGGTCGGGGCTACTCGTCGGCCTCGGGATCTCCCCATGCGTTGTAGATGTCGCGCACTGTCTGCTGCTCCTGCTCCGCCAGCCACTTCCGGACAGTGGACAGGCGATACCGGATACACCGGTTGCCGACTGGGACGTGCGGCGGCAACCGGTGCGGATCGTCGCGCCGCCAGCCCTCGACGCTGCGGACGCTGACCGCGAGCATCCTCGCCAACTGTTCCGTCGTGATCATCGAATCATCCATCGAACTACCTCCACCAATCTGTGCGGCGGCTGGAGGGACACCAGTGCCGCCGCGTTCTGTCGTCGGTCCCTAATAGTATGTTGTGGAAGGGATTTTCGTTGGCGAGGCAGGGGCCAAGACTAGCCTTGAAGGCCGGACAGCGCCGCCTGTTGCTCCGAGGGGGCGTAAGGCAAGGCGGTCGCCGCTCGCCTCCCGGTCGACCCGCCGAAGCCCGCTGTCTTGCCCACTCCGTCCTCTGTGCGGTGGTGCCCTGGGGTTTCTGGTGCCGGGCCAGTCGGCGTAAGCAATGCCACTGGCTCCGGACTGGTGTTCGCAGCACGGCTCCGGGGTCGGAATCTCCTTTTCGATCAATGACCGGCTGGGGTCGCTGGGGTACTGGGGTTTCGAGGAGGGCCGGACAGCCGGGCTCGCCGGGGCGGACAACGTGCCGTGAGGCCCCTAGCGGGCCTCACGGCACATTCCAGTGGGGCGTTCCTCGGGTGAAAGGTTTCTTGCCTCAGAGGGGGGGCGCTCTGTGCCTTCTCGCGGTGGGGTCGATGGTAAGAAAAAACCAAGGCCCCTGAGGGCCTTGGCTCAGGTTTGGCTGGTAACACCTTGGTGGACGAACTGTGCGGCTCGGTCGGTAGCGTTGCGCAGCGCGTCCGGGCACAGATGCGCATAGCGCTGGGTCATGCGGATGTTGGAGTGGCCCAACAGAGCCTGTATCTCTGGCAGGTTAACTCCTGACTGGATCAGGGCAGATGCGTACGAGTGACGCAATGAATGGATAACGACGCCGACCAGCCGCGCTCTTTCGCGTGCCCGGCGAAAGTGCTTGTCCAGAGCGCGGATGTGGTTGCCGGGTTCCCTGCCGACGAAGATGTGCGGGTTGTCCGGGTACCGCTCCTGAGACTCGATGATGTCAGCAGCCATGTCGTTCAGAGGGATGTACCGGTGCTTGCCGGACTTCGACATGGGGATCAGCAGGATCTTCCGCTCGGGATCGTAGCAGTCCCAGCGGGCGCACATGGCCTCTCCCTTGCGCATGCCGGTCAGGGCGAGGAACTTCAGCGCCGCTGCAGCGACCCGGTTCGGCTCCTCGTCCAGAGCGCGGAACAGTCTGCCCATCTCTTCCGCCGTCAGGTAGCGGTCGCGGTGCTTCGGCTCGGGATAGGGCTTGATGCCGTCCGCCGGGTTGCTGCCGACCGGCATCAGCTGCCAGCTGGTGATGAGCAGCTCGTAGAACCGGTGGATGAAAGCCAGGTGCCGGTTGGCGGTGGACGGGCTGAGATTCTCCTTGGTCTCGGTGATGTACCGAACCACGTCACGGTGCGTCACCTCGTCGACCCGCTTCCGGCCCCACAGCGGCAGCAGGTACTTGCGGAGCATGCTCTGCTCGGTCCGCCAACTGCGCTTGTTGGCCTTGCACCAGGGAGCGTACTCCTCCTCGATGAACCGGCGGAACACCGGCGCACAGGTCGGCTTGTTGCGCTCCGGCAGCTTGCCGTGCAGGGCGATGTGAGCCTTGATCTCGTTGGCCTTGGACCGGGCCACTTTGACGGAGAGGGGACCGAACTCGCCGATGCGGATGGTTGCCCGCTGGTTGCGGCCGACCCGGGTCCGCAGGTAGAAGACCTTGGTGCCGGACTTGCCGCAGAGCAGCTTGAGGCCACGGACAGTCAGGTCGGAGTACTCGGACTCCCGGGAACGGGCGTCCTTCGGATGCGGGGGCAGCTCCTTGAGCGCCCTGTCGGTGAAGTTGAACTGCTTGCTTTCGGACATGCGTAACCTCCTTGGAATAGTGAGCAGCCAAGGCTAACAAGTGAGAATTCTTGAGTCACAGTGCTTGGGAGTAGGGATTGCGGGCTATTGCTGGTTGGCGAAACTTTTCGGACGGCCGGGGGTGAGCTGGCTTGATGCGGAGACAGACTGAGGAAAACAGGCCCCGGATTCCGGACGGGTTCCGGACCTTCCGGCTCCCGGCTGTGTCCAAGGGAATTCGTCTAGGTCGTACTGCTGTGGGGAGTTTTCGGTAAGACTGCTACTTGGCGTCCGGGGCTGGACAGCCGGGCGTGTTGTACTTTTCGTACAGCTCAATCTGCTCAGCCATGCTGAGTTTGCGACGACAGCCGGTGCCACTCTTCAGGCAGAGACGACATCTGTCGTCGCTGCACCACTGGCACTGTCTGCAGTCGGGGCAGGGGTGTTTCTTTTCCATGGGGACTCCTTTCCCCAATTTTACGCGCCATCACCGGGCCAGGCAAGCGACTGACCGGGAAGCAGCCGATCGCGCTGGCGGCGAAGATAGAAGGCCTCGAGAAATTCGGCGGCGATGAGTAGAAAGATGCCGATGGCGATCCCCGGAACCGGCAGGGGAATCAGGGTGAGTGCCCCCCAGCAGGCGAGAAGAAAGAGGACTTTGTAAATCGTGGAGCGGCCGAGCTCTCCGGTGCGGTGAGCCCCGGCGAAATAGCCGCGCAGCAGGTTGGCGGCGCCGTAGAGCGGCGGGAACAGGGCGCAGCAGGCCAGGGGCAGGGCGATGTAGGCGCGCATCGAGGCCTCGATCCCCATGAGGCTGCCGAGCACCGGTTGGTTCAGCGGATAGGCGATGAGCAGGGTCAGCAGGGCCATGCCGCCGCTGACCCGGCGGAAGAAGGACACCAGAATCGCGTAATCGAGGCGGCCCTTGACCAGGGTGAGGTAGGCCTGCTGCAGGTTGCGCATCGGCCCGGCGAGCAGAAACAGGAAGCCCCGGATGACGCCGAATGAGGCCAGCGCCAGGTTGCCGTCGGGCAGGCGGCTGATGATGGCGTTGATCAGCAGCGGGATGGTCTGCTGCAGGCACGAGGAATAGGCCAGAGGGAAGGCGTAGCGCAGGATTTCTCCGGCGCTTTTTTCCGTCTCGCCGGTGGGCGGGACATGGCAGCGCCAGGCGAAGAAACCCATCAGCGTGGTTTCCACGACGATGCAGCCGAGCAGCGCAAAGGCCCCCAGCGACGGACCGCTGAACCAGCGGGTTCCCAGCGCCAGCAAGCCGAGCAGCGCCGCGACCCGCACGCCGGTGGCGAAGGAGACCAGTCCGGTGCGCCGCGCCCGAATCACCAGCCCCTGAAACAGCCCCCGGAACCCGGTGAAAAAGGGCAGAAAAACCAGAATCCCCAACACCGAGCGGGCTCCCCGGGCGACCTCGCCGGTTACGCCCAGCAGCCGCCCGAGAACGAAATCCCCCACCGGCGTGAAGGCGATCAGCGCCAGCATGAGCGAGACGTAGGCGGCCACCAGCAGGACAAACAGGATGGTCCCCTTGAGCGATTGGCGGCCGCGGACCATGGCGATGGTCACCGTGTGGTTCTGGTAGGAGGGCGAGGCGACGAACAGGTGCAGGACCATGGCCACCGAGAAGGCGGCCAGGGCGGTGACGAAGTCCTCGAGTCGGGCCAGCGCGCCGTTGATGATCGAGTGCGAGACGCTCATCAGCTGCACGTTGAGCAGCAGGGGGAAAAAGAACAGGGAGATTTCCTTCTGGGAGAGGGGGCGCGCGGTGTTCAACGGGGCTCCTCGGGGAACAACCGTGCCAGCTGGTCGGGAGTCGCGGCCCGGAAATCGCAGGCAATGCCGCCGTCGTGGCCCAGCCCCCAGGCGCAGAAGCAGGTCTTGACCGCGGCGGCCCGGCCGGCCTTGAGGTCGGTGTGGTGATCGCCGATCATCACCGCCGTGGCCGGATCGCTTCCCAGCCGGCGCAGGGCGAGAAGCAGCTGGTCGGGGGCGGGCTTTTTCCGGGCGCAGCTCTCGCCTCCCACCACGACCGCGAAGAACTCGCTCAAGCCCAGCCCATCGAGGAGTTTTTCGGCGAACTCCAGGGGCTTGTTGGTGACCACCGCGAGCTTGCGGTGGCGGTGCATGGAAAGAAAAGGCCGGATGCCGGGATAGACGAGGGTACTTTCCTGCAGATGCTCCCGGTAGTGGGCGAGAAAGCGGTGCAGCCGGGTCTCATGGTAGAGCTCTTCGGGCAGCGCCCGCCGGACCAGCATGGTGGCGCCGTCGCCGACGTAGCTGCGCACGGTGGCAATCTCCAGCGGCGGCAGGTCGAGCTCGCCGCGCAGCAGGTTGACGGCCGTGGCCAGGTCGGCCACCGAGTCGATCAGGGTGCCGTCCAGGTCGAAAAGAAAGGTTTCGAAGGTCATGGGCGATCAGAACAGGGCTGGCAAATGCTGCGTCAGCCAGTCGAGCAGCCCGGTGACATTGATCAGGACCAGGGCCACCGCCACCGGCGAGACGTAGCGGATCAGAAAATGCCAGACGGGAAAGACCCAGGGCGCATCCCCGACCATCATTTCGGCTTTTTCTTCCCTGGCCCTCCAGAACCAGCCGACGAACAGGGCGGTCAGCAGGCCGCTGGCGGGCAACAGATAGTTGGAGGCGATCAGGTCGAGGGAGTCGAAAAAGGAGAGTGTGCCGATGGGGGTCAGGTCGGCGAGCAGATTGGAGGACAGGGCGCTGGGAATACCCACGGCGAAAGCCAGCGCGGCCAGAAACAGGGTCGCCCGCCGGCGCTCCCAGCCCAGCTCGTCGATCAGGAACGACACCTGGGCCTCGAGCAGGGAGATGGCGCTGGTCAGGGCGGCGAAAGACATGAGCAGGAAAAACAGGATCGCCAGCAGGTAGCCGCCGGGGATTTTCGAGAAGACCACCGGAATCGTCTTGAAGATCAGCCCGGGACCGGCCGCCGGCTCGAGGCCGACGGAAAAGACCACCGGAAAAATGGCCAGTCCCGCCATCAGGGCGATGACCGTGTCGAGGATGCTGATCCGCAGGCTCGCTCCGAGCAGGGCCTCGTGGCGGTCCAGGTAGGAGCCGTAGGTGATCATCGCGGCCATGCCGAGCGACAGGGTGAAAAAGGCATGACCCATGGCCTCGAGGACCGCCGCCGGAGTGAGGCTGGCAAAATCGGCGCGGAACAGAAAGGTGATTCCCTCCCCGGCGCCGCGACTCAGCAGGCCGTTGACGAACAGCAGGGTCAGCAGCGCGAGCAGCAGGGGCATGAGGATCTTGCTCCAGCGCTCGATCCCCTTCTGCACGCCGCCGATGACAATCCCCAGCGACAGGGCGATAAAGGCAAAATGCCAGGCGATCTGGCGGGCGCCGTCATCGATCAGCCCGGAGAACATCCTTTCGATGGCTTCGGCCGATTTTCCGCCGAAGCTTCCCCGGAAGGCGTCGACGACGTAATCGAGCATCCAGCCGGCCACCACCGAGTAGTAGGAGAGAATGATGAAGGCCGCTCCCATGCTCACCCAGCCCACCACCCGCCAGGGCGAGCGCGGCCCGGCCAGCTGAGCGAAGGCGCCCACGGCGTTGCGCCGGGTGTGACGGCCGATCATCAGCTCGGCCATCATGATCGGCAGGCCGACCACCAGGATGCAGGCCAGATAGATCAGCACGAAGGCGCCACCGCCGTTCTTGCCGGCAATATAGGGAAACTTCCAGACGTTGCCCAGGCCGACGGCGCTGCCCGCGGCGGCCAGGATAAATCCGAGGCGGGTCGACCACTGGGCCCGGTGGCTGTGTTCGGTCATGTTCAGGCCCTTTGTTCCCGTTCGCCGAAAATCGCGGTGCCGACCCGCACCAGGGTGGCGCCCTCTTCCACGGCCACCTCGAAGTCATGGCTCATCCCCATGGAGAGTTCGGCCATCTCCACGCCGGGCACCCCGAGGCCGCGGATCTGCTCGGCATGCTGGCGAAGGCGCCGGAAAAACGGGCGGACCTGCTCGGGGTCGTCGAACCAGGGGGGCAGGGTCATCAGGCCGCGGAGCCGCAGGTTGGGAAGAGCGGCCAGCTGGCGGACCAGGGTTTCGAGTTCGGCGGCCTCGGCGCCGGATTTGCTCTCTTCGCCGCCGAGGTTCAGCTGGATCAGCACCTCGGCACGGCGCCCCAGTTTGCCCCACTGGCGATCGATCTCGCGGGCCAGGGACAACCGGTCCACCGAATGAATCAGCGCTACCTTGCCGCGCAGGTACTTGACCTTGTTGGATTGCAGGGCGCCGATAAAGTGCCACTCGACGGCAGCGCGCACTTCTTCGCTCTTGGCGGCGAACTCCTGCACGTAACTTTCACCGAACAGCTGCTGCCCGGCAGCCGCGGCTTCCTCGATCAGGGCGGCGGGTTTGGTTTTGGAGACCGCCACCAGGCGTACCGACCGCGGGTCGCGGCCGGCTCGCCGGCAGGCGGCGGCGATGCGTTCCTGGATGGTTTGAAGGTTGTCTTGAATGGTCATGGGATCTGCCGCGAATTATCAAATAGGCGCACTGCGCCGAGGCGCTCGAGAATGTCCACCACTTCGCACAGGGGGAGACCGACCACGTTGGTGTAGCTCCCCTCGATGCCGAGAACCATGAAGGCACCGAGCCCCTGGATCGCGTAGGCGCCGGCCTTGTCCATCGGTTCACCGGTGGCAATGTACCCCGCGATCTCCTGCTCTGTCAACTCCTTGAACCTGACCGTGGTGGAGACCGCCCCGGCCCTGAGGGCGCCGCTTTCGCGGTCGAGAATCGCGTATCCGGAATAGACTTGATGAGCGCGGCCGGAGAGGGCGCGGAGCATGGCGGCCGCTTCTTGGTAATCGCCGGGCTTGCCGAGAATCCGGGCGTCCAGAACCACGACGGTATCGCTGCCGATGAACCAGCGGCCCTCGACTTCCGGCCGGCCGGCGACTTCGCGCGCCTTGTCCCGGCTCAACCGGGTTACATGGTCGGCCGGCGATTCCCCGGGCAGGACGGCCTCGACGGCGCGGCTTGGAATGACGGCAAAACGGATGCCCAGCTGGGCAAGCAGCTCGCGGCGGCGGGGCGAGGCCGATGCCAGAACGATGTCCGGTGATGAACTCATGAATGATCCTTGCACGGTTTCAATGGGATTGGGGGGGGAAGGCAAAGGGAACGGCGTCGATCAGCCGTGATTCTCCCTGGACTCGCGCATGGCCGGTTCGTAGAACAGGATGCGGTTGCGTCCTTCGCTTTTGGCCTGGTACAGGGCGATATCGGCCGCGTTGATCAAGCCCGTGGCGGTATCGCCATCGTCGGGGAAGGAGGCAACGCCCACGCTGGCAGTCAGGCGGTGGTGGGGCAGACCGGTTTCGCCGGGGAAAGGATGGTTTTCGATGGCCCGCCTTATGCGTTCGGCGACCAGAATCGATTCTTTTTTCGAGGTGCCCGGCAGCACGATACAGAACTCTTCCCCGCCGTAGCGGGTGACCACGTCCATGTCGCGGGCCGACGCCATGAGCAGGGCGGCGCTCTTTTTAAGAGCGTTATCCCCGGCGATGTGGCCGCAAAGGTCATTGTAGATCTTGAAGTGGTCGAGGTCGATCAGCATGACCGTGAAATTGAGCTTCTGACGGGTGCTGCGGCTCAGCTCTTCGCCCAAGCGCTCTTCGAGCATCCGGCGGTTGTAGATCCCGGTCAGGGGGTCGGTCACCGACATCTCCTCAAGGGCGAGGGATCTCTCCAGGGAGGAGGCCCGATCGATCATCAGCGAGGCATGGGCGGCGAAGGTGGCGAGCAGATCGAGGTCGGTCTGGATAAAGACCTTATGGTTTTCCTTGTCGGCCAGGTTAAGCACCCCGATGGTTTTTTCCTTGACCTTGAAGGGAAGGCTGATGAAGGATTTGGTCCTGAACCTGGGGCGGTTGGGCGAAGCGATCCGGCGGTCCTTTTCGATATCGTTGACCAGCAGCGGGAAGCCGCTCTTAGCGACCCGCCCGGCGATGCCGTCACCAAATTCGACTTTCATGCTGCGGGCCAATGCCTGGTTCATTCCCTTGGTGGCGACGATCTTCAGCGACTGTCCCGACTCATCGATCAGCATCAGCGAACCGCGCGAAGCCCGCAACAGTTCGGCCGCCATGTCGACAATCCGCTCGAAGAGCTCGCTGCGATTCTCCACCAGCGCCAGAGCACTGATCATGGTGATGAGCCGGCTGGAGAAAGAGCTTTCCTGCTGGTGTTCCCGGGCCCGGCGAATGCGCAGCAGTCTCGCTGCGGCCCGGCCCCCGATGAGCTCGGCCATCATCCGCTCGCGCGGCACCAGTTTGCCGTCCAGCATCAGCAGCAGACCGAAGGGCTCGCCGTCCCCGCACAGGGGCAGGGCGATCGCCTGCTTTGCCTGAACGCCGGGCAGAAGCTCGCGGAGTTCGGTCCCGAGGGTCACCGGTCGCGGTTCGGGGTGCCGGCTGAGAAATTCCTCGATGCGGTTGCTCGCCACCCGGCCCCCTTCGGCGAGCCGCCCAAGGGTTTCCTGGATCATGTATCCGCCCGCCTGTTCATCGGCCACCACGGCGACCATGCCCGGCAGGTCGTACAGAATCACCAGGGTGTCGGCCAGCAGCGTGACCAGCTCTTCCACAGATTCGACCCGATCGATTTCGGAGGAAATCTCGGTCAGGGTCTGGAGATGACGGGTGGTTCTTTCGAGAGCTGTGGCGTGGAGGTTCTTGCCGAGCAGGGACGGGATCAGCCGGTGAACTTCCCGGGCGGTGTCCTCGACGTCTTCACGGGTAGCGCTGGGGAGCGCTTCGAGACGTTCGAGCAAGGCCTGGCCGTCGGCGCTGGCGGCGTTGGAAAGCGCCTCGAGTTGTGCCAGGTTCATGGCTTCCTCGCGGATTCCGCCTCCCAGGATGCAACAGGAGGATTGGGGGTCCCCCGCATTGAACGGAACGGCAAAATTGAGCAGGCCGGTGGGACAGCGAAAAACTTCCGGCTGATCGTCGGCAATGGCCTTGCGAGCGGCTTTTTCGTGAGCAATTCGGCAGCCGTTATCGCACAGGGAATTTTCGCCGATACTGCCGCAGAGCTGCAGCTGGGATTTGCTGCCTGACGCCAGGCCTTCCTGTTCGCAGTACAGCGCCAGGTTATAGGGCCCTAGCCGGGGATAAGACTCGAGAGTCTTGAGTAGGTCCCCGAAATGGATCTGGGTGGTTTGGTCCTGTTCCACGGCGAACTCGGCGCGATAAAAAAATCATTCCGGAGGCAGGGTGCATTCCGTTTGGCAAATCCGTCGCCCGGCTTACGTAATCAGGCGTTAAATCGGGTTGAGTCCGGATTCCGGTCGGTGTCGACTACCCGAGGTGGTTGGATCCCGATTTCGCGGTGCTGGTTTGCCGCGCAGCCTGTGGGCTGGAAAACGGCGGCTCCCCCTGTGAATGACGTTGTCTGTTTTTGATTGGAAAAACGTTTTTTGGACCGGAGAAGAAGGGCCCCCCCCGTTTTCCCGGTCCGGCGTGACTGCTGGTGGATGCTGTTGGCAGCCGGAAAGTACATTGCAGTATTTGGAATGTCTTAAAATAACAGGGGAGAGTTAAAAAAACAACCGGGAAGTTCGGGTTTGCCCCCAAAAAATGATTAAAATTGCGACTGATCGGGGCAGGAAATTACATATCTGGTTTTGGTCCCGCCGGATTTTTCGCGCAGCCCTGAAAATGATACGCCTCTCCCCAGGGGGCGAGGTCACGGAGGGCCCTTTCGGCCATGGCGAGACGCCGGTCGGCCCGCTTCATCTTGCGGCCTTCCAGGGCTGGGAACAGTCCGTAATTGACGTTCATCGGCTGGAAATTCTCGGGACTCGAATCGATCAGGTGGGAGAGCAGGGCGCCGAGGGCGGTGGTAGCCGGAGGCAGGGGAGGGGCTTCGCCCCCCATCAGGCGCGGGGCGAACAGGCCGGCGAGAAAGCCCATCGCCGCCGACTCCACATACCCTTCCACGCCGGTGATCTGGCCGGCGAAGAGAATCCGCGGGTCAGCGGCAAACTGGAGGGTGCGCCGCAGGCAGGTGGGGGCATTGATGAAGGTGTTGCGATGGACGCTGCCGAGTCGGGCAAATCGAGCCTCCCCGAGGCCGGGGATGGTTCGAAAAATCCGCCGCTGTTCGGGATAGGTGAGTTTGGTCTGGAAGCCGACCATGTTGAACAGGGTGGCATGGCGGTTGTCCTGACGCAGTTGAACCACCGCGAAGGGCTCGCGTCCGGTGCGCGGATCGGCCAGGCCGACGGGTTTCATGGGACCGAAGGCCAGGGTCATTTCACCCCGTTCGGCCATTTCCTCGATCGGCATGCACCCCTCGAAGTGGATCATTTTTTCAAAGTCGCGGGCCGGAACCTTGTCCGCCGCACGGAGAGCCTCGACAAACGCCAGGTATTCTTCCCGGTTCAGGGGGCAGTTGACGTAGTCGTCGCCCCCCTTGCCGTAGCGGGAGCCGCGCCAGGCTCTGGCGAAATCGATGGAATCGGCCTCGATGATGGGGGCGATGGCGTCGTAGAAATAGAGATGGTCGCTGCCGGTGAGCCGGGCGATGTGCCTGGACAGGGTTTCCGAGGTCAGCGGCCCGGAGGCGACGATCACCGTTCCCTCTTCGGGGATGGCTGAAACCTCTTCGCGGCGTACGTCGATGGCCGGATGCGCATCGATGCGCTCGGTGATGTAGGCGGCAAAGGCATCGCGGTCGACGGCCAGGGCCCCGCCGGCGGGAACGGCCGTGGCGTCGGCGGCTTCCATGAACAGCGCCCCGCAACGCCGCAGTTCCTCCTTGAGGCACCCCACGGCGTTGTTCATGCCGGCGCCCCGCAGGCTGTTGGAGCAGACCAGCTCGGCCAATTGCGCGGAGCTGTGAGCCGGCGAAAAATGCTGCGGCTTCATTTCGAAAAGGGTCACTTCGGCCCGCTGGCGGGCAGCCTGCCAGGCCGCTTCACAACCGGCCGGTCCGCCGCCGATGATAGTGATTTTGTCCACGCTATGACTTCCTCGCGATTCGGTGCCGGGTCGAAAAAGCGCGTCTCCTGACAACAAAGCCGGGCCTTGCGGCCCGGCCTTTTGGGGAAAGCAGGGAGAGGATGGTTATCCCTTCTTTTGCGTTGTCTTTGCCGGAGCCTTTTTGGCCGCCGGCTTTTTGGCCGCGGCTTTTTTCGCCGGGGTTTTCTTCGCCGGGGTTTTCTTTTCCGGCTCGACCAGCACCAGTTTGTAGTCGCACCCTTCCTTGGGGCACTTGCGGTAGGTCCCGAAGCGCTTGGTGACCTTTTCGACGATGACCGGGAAGCCGCACGTGGGGCAGGGCTCGTCGATCGGCTGGTCCCACAGGGCGTACTTGCACTTGGGGTAGCGGTTGCAGGAGTAGAAGATTTTTCCGTAGCGGCTCTTCTTCTCCATCAGCTCCCCCTCTTTGCAGTCGGGGCAGGTGATGCCGAGGGCCTTGGGCTTGACCAGCGGCTGAATATTCTTGCATTCGGGATAGGCCGAGCAGGCCAGAAACTTGCCGTAGCGGCCGCTCTTGATCAGCATCGGGGCGCCGCACTTGTCGCATTTTTCTTCCGAGACTTCCGGCTCCTCCTGCTCTTCGCCGGACAGGGGTTCGGTGTGGCGACAGTCGGGAAACCCCGAGCAAGCCAGGAACCGGCCCGACCGCCCGAGCTTGATCACCAGCGGCTTGCCGCACTCGGGGCAGGTCTTGTCGGTCTTTTCGGTGGTGACGTCTTCCTTGCTGACTTCCTGCTCTTTTTGCTTCAGCAGGCTGATGAACGGTTCCCAGAAGTCATGGAGGACCGGCCGCCACTGTTCCTCCCCGCGGGAGATGGCATCGAGATCCTCTTCGAGCTGGGCGGTGAAGTCGTAATCGACGTACTTCGGAAAGTGATTGACCAGCAGATCGTTGACCACTCGGCCGACATCCTCCGGGTAGAAGGTGCGCTTTTCCAGCCGTACATATTTGCGCTGCACCAGGGTGTTCATGATCGAGGCATAGGTGGAGGGCCGGCCGATGCCGTACTCTTCCAGGGTCTTGACCAGGCTGGCCTCGGTGAAGCGGGGGGGCGGCTGGGTGAAATGCTGTTCGGGCAGCAGTTCGTTGCGTTTCACCGCTTCGCCCTCTTGCAGGGCCGGCAGAGTTCCCTCCTGCTCTTCGGCGGCGTCATCGGTTCCTTCGATGTAAAGCTTCATGAAGCCGGGAAAGCGGATCACCTGGCCGGTGGCGCGGAAGACAAAGCGATCTCCGGCGGCGATATCGACGGTGGTGGCATCGAGGATTGCCGCCGCCATCTGGGAGGCCACGGTGCGCATCCAGATCAGGCGGTAAAGACGATACTGGTCCGAGGTCAGGTGCGCCTTGATCTTGTCGGGCAGGTTGGCGATCGAGGTGGGGCGGATCGCCTCGTGGGCTTCCTGGGCGTTCTTGGCCCGGGTCTTATAGACGCGCGGCGACGACGGCAGATAGGTGTCGCCGAAGCGCTCGCCAATGAGTTTCCGGGTCGCCGCGATGGCCTCTCCGGCCATCTGCACGCCGTCGGTTCGCATATAGGTGATCAGACCCACGGTCTCGCCGTCGATGGTCACGCCTTCGTACAGGCGCTGCGCGACCTGCATGGTCCGCCGGGCGGCGAAGTGCAGCTTGCGGGCGGCCTCCTGCTGCAGGGTCGAGGTCGTGAACGGCGGCGCCGGGTTGCGGCGACGCTGCTTCTTGTCGACCGCGGCGACGAGCAGTTCGCCCTGGGCCGCCTTCTCGACGATGTTCTTGGCGGCCAGCGCGCCGACCGTGTTGCTCAGCGTGAACTGCTCGACCTTGCGCCCGCTGAGTTCGATCAGCTTGGCACTGAAGACCTGCTGATCCTTCTCGGCCCGCGCCTCGAGCGTCCAGTACTCGCGCGGCACGAAAGCCTTGATCTCTTCCTCGCGCTCGCAGATCAGGCGCAGCGCGGGCGACTGCACGCGCCCGGCGGACAGACCCGGCTGGACCTTGCGCCACAACAGCGGCGACAGATTGAAGCCCACCAGATAGTCCAGCGCGCGGCGCGCCTGCTGGGCATTGACCAGGGCGTCGGAGATCTCGCGCGGATGCTGGATCGCGTTCTGCACCTCGCGCTGGGTGATCTCGTAGAACACCACGCGCTTGACCGGCTTGCCCTTGAGCGCGTTCTTCTCCTGCAGCAGCTCGGCCAGGTGCCAGGAGATCGCCTCCCCTTCACGATCAGGGTCGGTCGCGAGCCAGAGTTCGTCGGCATCCTTGAGCGCGGAGATGATGGCCTTGACGTGCTTTTCGTTCTTGTCGATGACCCGGTACTTCATCTCGAAGCCGTGCTCGACATCGACCGCGCCGTCCTTGGGCACGAGGTCGCGGACGTGACCGTACGACGCGAGGACTTCGAAGTCCTTGCCCAGGTATTTCTTGATCGTCTTGGCCTTGGCGGGCGACTCGACGATAACCAGATTTTTGCTCATGTAGCTCGGCATTGGTGGTCCACGGCCAAATGGCTGCGGTGCGCGCCTTATTAGCGGAAGCCGGAGGAACTGTCTAGGCCAAACGCGCGCGCGCGTGTACGCGCGCGAGCGCCGCCGGGTCTGACGCGGCGACCCGCCACGATGATGTCCGGTATCCCTGTGGCCAGGTCGGCGCACGGGGGCGCCACCCGGACCGGAGCAGCGTCGGAACCCCTGTCCGGCGTGTGGAGGGATCGGCGCAATTCGGGGCTTTTACGCCCGACAAGAACGCCGTTTACCGTGTATTCAACGAAAATGCCGAGCGCGGCAGACACACCCGATCCCGTTGGATCAGTGCTTGAACTCGCCGTGGTAGTACACCATCTCCTCGAGATGGCCGAAGGCTTCCTCGGCGTCCGGCTGGTTCATCAGCACCAGCAGGCAGACCCACTTGACCCGCTCCAGATCGACCTCCTCGACCAGCGCCATCAGACGATCGATCACCAGTTCGCGCAGGTTGGCATCGAGAATGCCCAGCTGTTCGAGGTACATCAGGAAGCCCCGGCATTCGGCCGAAATCTTGGCCTGTTCCTCGCGGGCGTACATGCGCAGCGCGCCACTGGGGCCGAACACGATCGGCAACTGGCGCTGTGCCGCCAGACCGTCCAGCCACGAGAACGCGTGGCGAACTTCATCATCGGGGAATCCTGCCGCGACGAGTTCCTCGCGCAGCGCGTCTTGGTTGTCCGCATCCGAGAACTCGCCTTCCTGATAGTTCTCGAACAGATACATCAGTACATCCAGGGCGGTTTCTTTCATGGTCCCCATTCCTCACCGCGCGTGGCGGCTCGAATCGAACGGCGCACGGCCCGTGCGCCACCTAGTCAGCTTCGCACCAGACGCTGATATCCGCCAGCGGCGGTCATCGCGATCCGTCCGTCGAGCTCCAGTGCCGTCAGAACGGCCTGCAACTCGTCGACCTGGCAGCGCACGCGCTCGGCCAGCTGATCGAAAACCACGGGGGCATCGGTCAGGGCATCCAGCACCTCCCGTTCGATTGCGCTGGCCGGATCCTGATGCGCCTGGGCTTCCGCCGCCCGATCGACACCTCCGGCTTCTTGGCTAGCATGCCGCGTGCCAAGCAACGGCCCGATTTCCTCGAAGATGTCGTCGACGGTTTCGACCAGCTTCGCCCCCTGACGAATCAGCGCGTGGCAACCCCGCGCCATCGGATTGTGGATCGACCCCGGAATCGCGAAGACCTCACGGCCCTGCTCGAGCGCATACCGCGCCGAAATCAGCGATCCCGACTCACGGGCCGCCTCGACCACCAGCACGCCCATCGACAGGCCGCTGATGAGGCGATTCCGCCGCGGAAAATTCTCCGCCAGAGCGGCGACACCGAGCGGATATTCGGAAATCAGCGCCCCGCGCTGTGCGATCTCGCGCGCCAGCGCCTGATGCCGGGCAGGATACACCCGATCCAGCCCGGTTCCGCAGACCGCAACGGTATATCCAGTTTCGAGCGCCCCGAGATGCGCGGCACCATCGATGCCCAGTGCCAGGCCGCTGGTGACGACAAAGCCCCGCGCGGCCAGTTCTGCGGCAAAGGCACGGGCATTCTCGATGCCCTGGGCCGATGCATGCCGCGCGCCGACGATCGCGATCTGCGGCATCGCCAGCAGATCGGCGTCGCCGTGCACGAACAGCGCCAGCGGCGGCTGCGCAATCCGGCGCAGCGTCTCGGGAAAACGGGGATCCTGCCAGTGGATCAGCGCGCGTCCGGGCCTGGACAGCCATTCGAGATCGCGCTCGACGGCGGCCTCATCGCATTGCCGGAGGGCCGTAATCTGGGCCTGGCTCAATCCGGCGGCAGCCAGCGTCGCCGGGCTCGCCACGAGTGCCTGGGCCGGATCCGGAAAGGTTTCGAGGAGCTTGTGCACAGCCGCCGCGCCGATGCCCGGCGCACGACACAGGACCAGCCACGGCCTCAGTGATAGCGTGTCCACCCGGCTAGGGTGGCTTAGAAAGCGGCCGCTCCGCAAGCACGTGAGCGGCCGCTGCGCCTCTGCTTCAGTACAGGCCGGCCTCGGGCTTGCGGGCACGGTCCAGCAGATGAATCTCGCGCGCGGCATCCATCACCAACGCATAGCTGACCCGCTTTTCGACCTTGAACACCATCACCGTCCCCGCATCGAGCTCGGGAAGGGTTTCCATCTTGCCGGTCTGGGGATCGCGCGCCTTGCGCCCGGCCTGGACCACGCGGAGCACGTGGCCGACCTCGACGCCGTCGTCCGCGCCCTTGTTGAGCGTGATCACGTGGTATTGCCCGATCTGGGACACGCCGTCGAATACCGAGATGATGTAGGCACCCGGGTCGCTGTCGGGAGCGTGCGGATAGAAATTCGAGTCGAACTGTTCCAGCGGCGGCGGCAGCAGGCGGTCTCCCGGGCGGGTCTCGCGATAGCTGCGCGTGATCCGCAGGACCGAAACCTCGTCCTGGCGCTGCAGATCCAGCTCGGCGACCGGCGTCGCCTCCCAGCCCAGCAGTTCACCGGACTCCGGGTCGACGTATTTGTCACCGATTCTCACGGCCTGGTAGGCCACCCGGTCCGTCGCCGGCACCTTCTTGGCGTAGATATCGTTACCGCCGGCACCCTCCATCAGGAACGGGTGCGAGAACGCCAGCACATAGGGGGCGTCCTTGAGCGTGTCGGCGTCGACCAGACGCGGGCTGCGCAGGAAATCCCGGATCGCATCGAGCGGAATCGTCGGAATCGCCTCGGCCAGCGGATACTCGCGCACCTGCGGATGCAGCTGGTCGGTCCGCTGCACGTCGGCCACGACCAGCGGTCGACCGTCGCGCCAGATCAGCGTCAGCACGTCGCCGGGGTAGATCAGATGCGGATTGCGAACCTGATCATTGACGCTCCAGATTTCCGGCCACTGCCAGGGTTCGTGCAGAAAATGCGCCGCGATGTCCCAGAGGGTGTCGCCTTTCTTGACGACGTAGCGCAGCGGCGCGTCACGCCGGACCGGCGTGGGCGGCGGCGGTTCCGGCAACGGCGCGGCCACCGGCGCCGGCGCGGCTTCGACCACCGGCGGCGCTTCGGGAGCCGGTTGCGGAGGGGTTTGCGCGCATGCCGTGAGCAGCGCGATGCTTGTCACCGCGATACCTACCGCCAGGCGAGACGTCAATCCTGTCATACGGCTCGAATCGTTATACTTGGCCATGGCGGCACCTTGGCAGAGGGTTACGCCCAATTGATCAAACTCTAGACGGCTCAATTGTTTGCCGTCAACTTTGGCAGTCATTTCTAAATTCATTTCGAAAAAACCCATCCTCATCTCTACGGAATCATCATGGCGCTGCTGACCATCCTCCACCACCCGGACCCGCGCCTGCGGCAGAAAGCCGAGCCGGTCCGTGTGTTCGACGACGCCCTGCAGACCCTGATCGACGACATGTTCGAGACCATGTATGACGCCCCGGGCGTCGGCCTCGCCGCCAATCAGGTCGGCGTCGCCAAGCGCCTCGCGGTGATGGACTGCAGCGGCGACAAGGCCGCCCCGGAACCGATGGTCATCATCAACCCCGAAATCTTCGACACCAGCGATCTCGAAGTGATGGAGGAGGGCTGCCTGTCGGTCCCGGGCATCGCCGACAAGGTCAAGCGTTTCAATCACTTGAAGATGCGCGCGCTGGACCGCAACGGGAACAGCTTCGAAATCGAAGCCGAAGGCCTCCTGGCGCAGGCCATTCAGCACGAGATCGACCACCTCGACGGCAAGCTGTACATCGATTACCTCTCCAGCCTGAAGCGCGAGCGCATTCGCAAGAAACTCGAGAAGGAAGCGCGCGACGCGGCGCGTGGCCAGCCCGCGGTAGCGGTAGCCGCACGCTGATGCGCGTCGTTTTCGCCGGCACGCCGGACTTCGCGGTCGCGGCGCTCGACGCGCTGTGCAATGCCGGGCATGAAATCGTCGGGGTCTACACCCAGCCGGATCGCCCCGCGGGCCGCGGCCGCAAGCTGAGCCCATCCCCCGTCGCCGCCCGTGCGGCCGAACGCGGGCTTGTCGTCCACAAGCCCGAGAAGCTGGATGTCACGGCCCAGGCGGAGCTGCGCGACCTGGCGCCGGACGTGATGGTGGTCGTGGCCTATGGATTGATCCTGCCGCAGGCCGTCCTCGACATTCCCGCGCACGGCTGCCTCAACATCCACGCTTCGCTGCTGCCACGCTGGCGCGGCGCGGCGCCGATCCAACGTGCCATCGAGGCCGGCGACCCCGAAACCGGCATCACCATCATGCGCATGGACGCCGGCCTCGATACCGGACCGATGCTGCTGCGCGAAACCGTTGCGATCGACGCGGCGATGACCGCGGCGGATCTGCACGACCGCCTGGCCGCGCTCGGCGCGGACCTGATCGTCGAAGCGCTGCGGCGGCTCGGCACCGGAGACCTGCCGGAGCAGCCCCAACCGGCCGAGGGCGCCACCTACGCCCGCAAGCTGGACAAGGCCGAAGCGAGGATCGACTGGGCACTGCCGGCCAACGTCACCGCGCGCCGCGTCAGGGCGTTCAATCCGGCGCCTGGCGCCTGGTGCGAGTTGGACGGCGAGCGTGTCCGCATCCTGATGGCGCACGCCACCGATGCCGACGCCGGGCTGCCGCCAGGAACCATCGTCGACCGCCCCGCCGACGACACCCTCGCGGTCGCCTGCGGCAACGGCACGCTGCTGATCGAGCGTCTGCAATGGGCAGGCGGGCGACCGATGTCTGCTCGCGACGCGCTCAGCGGGCGTGCGCTGCTGGGACGTCGTCTGAGCTGAGTCCGGCCGGACATCCGGCATCGTTCGCACCATCAGAACACCGTCTCGACCGGCGCATGCACCCGCGTGCATCCCGGCTGCAGAAACGGCTCGACATCCTCGGGCGGCACGCCCCAGCTGAACAACGCGCCCTGAGCGCGATCGCAGCCGTTGCGGCGCAGGAACGACAGCTGCGCCTCGGATTCGACGCCTTCGGCGACGATGCGCAGCCCGAGGCTACGGCCCAGCGCGATCACCGCCCGGCAGATCGCGGCGTCGTCGCTGTCGTCGAGGATGTCGCGCACGAAGCTGCGATCGACCTTGAGCGTGCTTAGGGGAAAGCGCTGCAAATAGGCCAGCGACGAATACCCGGTGCCGAAATCGTCGAGCGCGATGAGCACCCCGAGCTCGCGCAGACACCGCAAGGTCTCGGTGACACTCTCGACGTCCTGCATCAGCATCGACTCGGTGACTTCCACCTCGAGCCAGCGCGGATGCAGGCCATGCTCGTCCAGCACGCGGGTGATTCGGGCGACAGTGTCGTCGCGATGCAACTCGAGCGCCGACAGGTTGACCGAGACCGGGACCGCCTTGAGCCCACGGCGTTGCCATTCGCGGTTCTGGCGGCAGGCCTCCCGCAACACCCAGTCGCTGATCTGGCCGATCAGACCGCTCTCTTCCGCAACCGGGATGAACTGGTCCGGCATCACCAGACCACGTTCCGGATGCTGCCAGCGCACCAGCGCCTCGACCCCGACGACTTCGCCGCTGGCGACATCGATCTGCGGCTGGTAGTACAGCCGCAGCTCGTCGTTGTCGAGCGCCCTGCGCAGATCGGTTTCGATCCTCAGGAATTCGTGGACACGCGCATTCATGTCCTTGGTGAAGAACCGGAAACTCGCGCGGCCCGAGTTCTTGGCGACATACATCGCCGCGTCGGCATTCTTCAGCAATGTGTCGACATCGACGCCGTCGTCGGGATACATCGCGATGCCGATGCTCGCGGTGGTGCTGAGGACGTGCTGCTCTATCACGAACGGCTTGCTCACCGCGTCGAGGATCTTGCTGGCCATATGTGCCAGATGCTCCGCGTCGACGACATGGGTCACGAGGATGACGAACTCGTCGCCGCCCTGTCGCGCAACGGTGTCGGTCACGCGCACCACGGCGTGCAGACGCGACGCCATCTCCCGCAACAGCGCATCGCCGATGCTGTGCCCCAGCGAGTCGTTGATGTTCTTGAATCGATCGATGTCGATGAACATCACCGCGAACGGACGGCCGCTGCGCTGCGACGACGACAGCGCCAGCGTCAGCCGGTCGGCCAGGACGATGCGGTTGGGCAGATTGGTCAGCGCGTCCACCTCGGCCAGATAGCGGATCCGCTCCTCGGAGGCCTTGCGCTCGGAAATATCCGAGAATACCGCGACGTGATGCACGACTCTGCCCGCCGCATCCCGGACCAGCGAAATGGTCAGCCATTCCGGATACAGCTCCCCTGACTTGCGCCGGTCCCAGACCTCGCCCTTCCACACGCCTTCCAGCTGCAGGGTCCGCCACATCTGGCGATAGAAGTCCTTGTCGTGCCGCCCGGACGCCAGCACGCTCGGGTTGCGCCCGAGCACCTCGTCGAGGCTGTATCCGGTGATCGCGCTGAACGCGCGGTTGACCGAGACGATGCGGTTGTCGGCGTCGGTGATCATGATGGCCTCACCGAGGTGCTCGAACACTTCCGCAGACAGCCTCAGGCGCGCCTCGGCACGCTTGCGCTCGTCGATGTCCTGAACGATGCCGACGAAGTACTCCGGCTTGCCGTCGGCGTCACGCACCACCGACACGGCGAGATCGACCCAGAAGACCCGGCCGTTGCGATGGACGTAGCGCTTCTCGATCCGGTACTCGTGGCGGCGGCCAGATGCGACCTCGACGTAAAGCTGGACCTCGCGCGGCAAATCATCCGGATGCGTCAGCTGGCTGAAGTTCATCCCGATCAGCTCGCCATCGGCGTAACCGAGCATCTGCTGGAACGCGGCATTTGCTCCGGTGATCCGGCCCTCGCTGTCGGCGAACGCGATCGCGGTTCCGACGCTCTCGAAGACGCCGCGGAAGCGGGCCTCGCTACGCGCCAGTGCGACCTCGCCGTGGTGCCGCTCGGCGATTTCGCGCGACAGCGCGGCGTTCTTGCACTCGAGCTCCAGCGTCCGCTCGGACACCACCTGCTCGATCCGTGCCGCGCGCCCGGTGATGACCAGCAGAAATCCACCGAGCAACGCCGAGAAGGCCAGCACCAGAAGCTGGGTCAGCCACGACTGCTGCGAGCGGTTCGCCAGCAGGAATGCGTCGCCGGCCGTGACCCGCAGCTGCCACTGGCGCTCACCGAGCGTGTGCGCATCCTGCCAGCTCAGCTTGGGTTCGGCATGCGGGTCCCCGCTCGCGAACAGCACCTGCTCGACGGTATGGGCGTCGACACCGACCAGGGCGACCGACAGGTCCCTGACATCGATGCCATCCAGCACATAGTCCATCAGCTCGCGCATGCCGACGACCGCTGTCGCAAACCCCAGCGGCGGACCGGAACCGCCGACCGGCGCGACGACGAGTACCCCCGCCGCACCGGTATGGATCAGCGAAAGCGCGCCGGAATAGCGGATGCCGCGGTCGCGCTCCGCCACATGCAGCAGCGCCGCCCTCAGTGGATCCGACCCCAGGTCGTACCCGACCACCCCGCGGTCGTCGAACGGGGGCCAGACGTGGCGAACCGGGTAATAGACCGGCCGCACGCCGACCGCGCGCCGACGCCCGTCGGCATCGAACTCGAACACCGGATCCCCGGCGGCGCCGCCGTCCTCGCGGCCGTATGCGGTGAGCGCCGGCGCTTCGACGCGCCGAACCCATTCGAGCGCGACGACACCGGGGGCCCGGCTGAGCAGACCGTCGGCGAGCTGTCGGAACTCCCGTTCGTCGACGTGTTCCGACGCCTCGTAGTACGCAACCAGATTGGCGACAGTACCCGTCAACCGCGCCAACGCCTCGTCGAGGCGCCCGTCGAGCTGCTCCGCGATCTGCCGGAACTGACGGTCGATCCGCTCGTTCTCCTCGCGATTGCTGTTGTGCACCGCCAGTGCGCCGATCAGCAGCGACAACAGCACCGTCACACCGACCGGCCGCAGCCGTTTCATCCGGGTCGGTGCCGGCTCGCTGGCCCAGACGAGCAGGATCGGCGCCACCAGGAACACGCCCATCGAATCGCCGACCCACCAGGTCAGCCAGTTGACGCCGAGTTCCGCCATCGGCAGGCGGTGCCCCAGCAACAGCGCGGCACTGCCGACACTGGCCGCGATCACGCAGGCCAGGGGCCCTCCAAGCAGAATGAAGCGGACAACGTCACGTCCCCGCTCGAGCCGCAACGGCGCATCGACGAAGCGCAGCACCAGGCCGCGCCCGACGATGCCCTGGATCGTCGATCCGGTGCTGATCGCGGCGGCGATCCACCACGCATCAAGCGCCGCCGGGTCGGAAGACACGCCCCCGACCCAGGCATTGAGCGCAAAGGACCCCAGCCAGACACCGGGCCAGACCCGGGATCCCCACAGCAGCAGGAAGGCCAGCATGATGCCTGACGGCGGCCAGACGGCACTCGCGTAACCGGGAGGCAACGCCAGCTGCAACCCGGCCAGGCCCGCGGCGCAATAAACCACAGCAAGCGCTGCGACCCGCAGCCACCCTCCCGCTGCGGACCGCGCGGGTCGCAGCCAGGCGGCCCTGCCAACCAAGCGCGGGACATCTTCCGCGGCTTTGTCGGCAAGCAAGGGATTCTTGGCATTCGGGTTCATCGCTGCCAGATATCGGCATCTCGGCAGCCCACTGTGTGGATAAGAACCCTACCCTGGCGGTCGCGCCGACCAACGGCGCGCCGAAACCCGATCAGCGGCAATCGCCGGACCCGAACCGCGAACCCCGTCCGCCTCAGGAGGCCGTTGCGACCTCGGTCTGCTGGCTCCCCGCCAGGCGTCCGGGACGGCTGAGCTGCTCCAGTCCGGCCTCCGGCACATATCCGGACCCGTCGCGCAGCTTGAACCAGCCCGGGGTATTGATCGCCTCCAGCTCGAGCGACGTCCCGGGCTTGAGCCGGCCCACCACGAAACCGCTGTAGGCCGGCGCGGACCGCAGCGGCAGATAGGCACTGCCCACCACCGCGACGACGTCGGCCGCAGGCGGACGCGGCGCCTTCTGGACCGCCGGCGCCAGCCGCTTCAGGCCGGTAATCGCGCTGGCATGCAGATAGCCCGGCTGCCCGTCGAGCTGAAACCAGTCCTGGCTGGCCGTCGGCAGCAGGCGGACGTCCGACCGCGCCGCCACCTTCGCCAGGACCGGCGCCCGCAAGGACGGCGCGACGCGCAGGTTGACGCGGCTGTCGATGGTCCGTGCGGCCAACAGCGGGGGGACGTCGATCTGCAGCGGCGGCTGGTTGCGCACCGCCTGGACGATCTGCTCGCGCTCCTGATTCGACGCCAGGCGCCCGCCATCCTGCAGCCGGCGCACCAGCGCCGAGTGTTCGTAGGAGGCGATCGCGAGCACTTCCCGGGTCAGCGTCTCGCAGGGCGCACGCTGCAACACCGAACGCCCGCCGGTATCCTCGGCCCCCTGCTTGACGGCACTGCCCGACCAGCGCAGTTCGATCCGCATCTGGTAGACGCACTGGTCCGCGGAAACACGGCCGGCAACGACATCCAGGCTCGGCTCGACCCGGCGGCCACCGCCGCTGGTCGACACCGCCGGCAGATCCACACCGAAACCCTGCGGCACACGCATCGGACCGGTGCGTACCGATTCTAGGAACGCGACGAGCCCGTCAGGCGGCATGGGCGCTTCCTGCGCCCATGCCACACCCGACAGCATCGCCGCGCAGGACAGAAGTCCCGCTGCGACTTTCATGAGAAAGGTCTCCCCAGACCAACCCGAATTTGAATCAACCGCGTATATCTAATGCTCCGATACTAAGCAGAAAAAGTGCCAGACAACCAGCCCCCTCGCGGGTAAATCCGACCCAATCCGACAGCGCCGTCATCCGATCACCCTCAGTTCAGAGCCGACACCGGCACCACCGGGACGACGACCGAGGACGGATGCTCGGCATTGCTGTCGATACGCAGCACACCCAGAACCTGATCTAGCAGATCGGTCACCGGCGGCAGCCCATGCGGAAAATCGCTGCTGCCGACCGCGATGCGCAGGCTGTGACCGGCCTTGATCACGAAGCTCGACGGGAAGACCTCGATATTGACGAGGGTCGACTCGCCCGGCGCGAACGGCGCCTTCACTTCCTCGGTGAACGGATGCCAGGGCTGGATCATGTCCCTGCCCAGCATGCGGGACCGGCCCGCATCGACCGCCCGCAGCGATACGGTCAGGGTGCCGTTGGTCAGCTCCGTCGAGCCGCCATCCGGATCGACGTCCGTGATGCGCACGGCGACACTGGCATCGGTCGCCAGGGCGCGCGACACCCACAGATCCGCCTGGATCGGACCGTTGACGTAGTAATCCTCATCCATCGGCGGCGTCGTGTAGGTCACCGCACCGAGCAGCGGCAGCTCGTTGATGTTGTTGGCGCCGTCGAAGCAGGGCAGCGGAACCAGCCCCAGCACCCCGGCGGTCCACTGCGCCGAGCTGACCGAGCACAGCCCCTGGACCGGAATCTGCAGCGTGTAGCGCGACGGCTCGTCGGCACCCGGCAACTCGGCGCTCAGGCTGTGGTCGCCGTGCAGATACCAGCGCTCGGTCCGCGCCTGCGGATGCGGCCAGTCCTGCGCCACCACGTAGCGCTCCTCACCTAAGACGTACTGGGTCACGTTCGGCACCGACTCGGCACCGTTGTCCATGCCGCGCAGGTAGCGGTCGAACCACATCAGGGCGATCTGATTGGTGTCCGGAACACCATCGGCCGGCAGGCCGGCGCCGAAGGACGCATCGACATGGGTCCAGGGACCGATCAGCAGCTTGGCCGTCGTGTTCTTCTTGATCACCTCGTACAGCATCGGCTCGCCGCGCTGGAAGATGTCGTGCAGGCCGCCGACGATGAAGGTCGGTACCCGGATCCGGTCCGCGACCTCGATCGGCGAGCGCGTGCGCCAGAATGCGCTGTCGTAGTTCTGCCCGCCGGACCCGAGGATCGCCTGCAGGATCACCGGCACGTCGTAAGTGAGCGTGCCCAGCAGGTGATCGACGAGGACCGGGACCGCCTCCGGCGACGGCTGCGCCGGCACCAGCCCGAGGCCGGTCACCAGGCCCAGCCACAGCGGAATGAAGCCGGCGTTGACCTGCCCGCCGGTGAACACGATGTCGCGATAGGCGTCGCCCATCGGCACCAGCGCGAAGATCGCCTTGTGCGCCGGATGCCGCCAGGCACCGGTGAAGATCTGGGTGATGCCCATGAACGACGGCCCCCAGGTCCCGACCTTGCCGTTGCTCCAGGGCTGCACCGCAACCCAGTCCATGACCTCCTTGTAGTCGAGCTGCTCGCGCTCGCTGAAGATCTCCCAGGTCCCGCCCGAGGTGCCGGTGCCGCGCACGTCGACCGCGACGTGCGCATAGCCGTGCCGGACCAGATCGCTGTTGAACGCGAATCCGTCGACGTAGCCCGACGCACTCTTGTTGTAGCCGGTCTGGGTCAGGACGACCGGCAGCGGGCCTTCGACCGCGTTGCCGTCGGCATCCGCCGGCAGCATCACCTGTGCCGACAGCAACACGCCGTCGCTCATCGGAATGTATTCGGCCGGCAGGCGGACGGTGTTCGGATAGTCGTCGTCTCGCTGGTAGTCGATCCACTTGGCCGCGGCACCGCCGCTGCCCGTCGAACCCGTGCCCGCCGCGTCGTCCGGCGCATCGCCGCTGGTGCAGGCCGCGCCCGCGACCGCCCACGACAGAATCATCAACGGCCACAGCAGGGGCCGCAGTACGCTCGCCATCTTTCTCTCTCCAGTCTTATCGCACGAACCGCAAGCCGCGGACCGTAGCAACGGGACCGGCGTGTCTCATTGGCCGCAGCGCCAGTTGGCGGGCCGGCGGCGTCGACACGGGCTGTAGGCCGAAGATCACATCCTGCGGGTGGGAATGGACGGTCTCGGGCGAGCCGGAGCGGTCATGCCGCCACCGCCCGGCGCCGCAGCATCGTGCCGGACAGCAACACCGCGACCAGAACCAGCGACGCCCAAGTCGCCGGTTCCGGACCGGCCGCGCCGGTGAAGGCCGGCGCGCTGCTGCCATAGGCGGCCGGCGTCACCCCGGCAACCGGCGGCAGCGGCACGTCGGCCTCGCTCGCGCTATCGGGGGCGGCGTTGACGATCTGCTCGGATACCGCGACGAAAGCGGTCCAGCGCGTCACCAGCTTGAAGTCGAGACCCAGCTGCGTCACCTGCTGCCGCACCTTCGCGAGCTGCGGCGGCGTCTCGCCACGCTGCTCGAACCAGCGCGGCGGCAGACTCAGCTCGCGCATCTTCTGGGCGATCGCCGCACGCGCCCACACCAGCCCGACGGCCTCGCCGTCGGCGCGCCCGGCGGCGAGATCGACCGGCAGCATCAGGGTCGCGGCGCGCGTGCCCGCGCGACCGTGGATACGGATGCTGCCTGCGGCCGCTTCGGCGAAACGACCCTGGATCCGGATCGACTGCCCGGCGAACAGATCCGGGATCTGCTGCGGCAGCACCGACGTCACCGGCAGCCCGCCCCAGTCGATCTCGATGTCGGTCAGCACCGGCGACTGCAGACGGTCGCTGAGTTCGGCGGCCACCGCGGCGACGTCCTCGGTCGGGTCCATATAGCGGGTGAAGCCACGCCCGACGCGGCCGACTTCGTCGAGCAGGAAGCGGTTGACCCCGGCGCCGACGCCGAACGCATAGACCCGGGCGTCGCCCAGCAGCTCGCCGACCAGCGACAGGATCTCGTAGTCGTTGCCGATGTAGCCGTCGGTCAGAAAGGTGACGACGCGTTTGACCCCCGGCGCCGGCGGCGTCTCCAGGGCCTGGCGGATGCCGGACGCCATCATCGTGCCGCCCATGCCGCGCAGCGCGTCGACGTAGCGCAGCCCCGCGGCGATGTTGTCGGGTGTCGCCGCCCGCGGCGTGCGGCTGAATTCGGTCGCGCGGTCGCTGAAGCGGATGATGCGGAAGCTGTCGGTGGGCCGCAGCTTGCGCAGCGCCTGACGCATGAACGCCTTGCTCGCGTCCATCGGCAACCCCGACATCGACCCCGAGCAGTCGAGCAGGAACACCATCTCGCGCGGACTGATGTCGGCGTCGTCCGGTGCCGCCGGCGGCTCGATCAGCAACGAGAAGAATCCGCCGCGCGCATCTCGCTGCACCAGCAGACCCGCGGCGTTGGCGGTACCGGACAGGGCATAGCGCAGCACGAAATCACGGTTGTCGATGGTCCGCCCGGCATCCAGGCCGACGTGCCAGAGGCCGGCGCTGTCGACCGTCGTCGCCAGCGCATGGGTCCGGCTCGACACCGCGCGGATCGGCAGGGCCGAATGCAGATCCACCTGCACGGAAACCCGATCCTCATCGATCCGGGGCGGCAGCTCCAGACCGAACACCGGCGGATAGGGCACCGGCGCGTCGAGCTGCCAGCGACCCGGGATCGACTCCCCGACTGCCGGAGCGGCGTCCGGCGGCGGCGCGGCGTCATCGCGCGGATTGAAGCGCGGCCCGACCACCAGCGGCAGCACCAGCTCGTACTCGCCGTCGACCTTCGGCACGGTCTGCACATAGCGCAGGGTCACGGTGACCGGCAGGCCCGGCATCAGATTCGCGATCTGCTGGGTGAACATGTTGGGGCGCTGCTGTTTGAGCAGCGCGGCCGCGCGACCTTCCGACTTGGCCCGCTCGAACGTCCGCTGCGCCTGCTCGACCTCCTGGATCTGCGCGCGGACGCGTTCGCCGCCGACGTCCATCCACATCTCGTACACCGCCGCTCCGGCGTTGAGCGGAAACAGATAGCGCGCGTGCAGCGCCTGCCCGGAGGGATTGGCGAAGGTCTGCACCACCGTCACCGTCGCGAGGTCCCCGCGAATGTCGGCATGGATGTCGCTCCTGAGGCTGGGCAACACGACGCTGCGACCGTCGATCTCGGCCTCGATGCTGCCGGCCAGGACCGGCGGCTCGCCGGCACGGGCCAGCGCCAACGGCAACAGGAACAGCAGCAGGACGAAGCCGCCGAAGAACAAGGTGCGATTGAGCAGGGAATGGGTCATGTCGGAACTCCGGTGATCGGCAAAGAGAAGTGCATGGGAACGATCAGCGCGCAGCCGCAACCCGGAACCGGGCGTGGCCCGGCGCCGCCGCCGGCAGGTCGTAGGCACGCAGCAGGGCGCTGTCCCAGTCGGCGCGAACGTCGGCGTCCAGCGTCCACGGCGTCACCCGCTGCAACTGGGTCCAGGTCGCGCCGGGTGCCCGCAGCCAGCGCCACACCGCCTCCGCGACGCTGGCGGCGACCTCGCCGCGATCGGACACATACGAGACCGCGACCCGCCATACCCGCCCCTGCGGATCGACGCTGCGGTACAGCGCGGTCGGCAGGCCGGCACCGCCGGCGAAATCCAGCCCGACGTAGTCGACGCGATGGCCGGCCCCGCGCAGACATTCGTCCGGCGCGTGCAGATGGCGCAGCGGCGCAGCGGTCGAGACCGCAAGCAGGCCGAACGGACCGTAGCCGGCCTTGACGGCGGCACCGCCGTATTGCGCGAAGTAGCGCCGCTCGACCTCGGACAGTGCCTGGGCCTCGGCGGGGTAGGCGCCGATGCGCGCTGGCAGGGCGATCGCATCGACCGCACGCGAGACGTCGACCGGCCGGGCCGGCGCGGACACTGCGCCGAGCGCGACCAGCAGGAAGCCGATCGAGGCGAATACCGTGGGCCGCCCCCGCGCCGCGGTCGCCGGATCGCGGTCCGGCGGCAACCGCTGCACTCGTTCCGGGAGAGCGGCGCGGCAACCGACGTGCCGCGCCCACGCCAGCAGCGGCAACAGCGCCAGGCCCTGCGTCGCCAGGCCCGGCAGCGCGTGCCAGGCCCCCGACATCCAGTCGACCGCCGGCCAGTACGCCAGGCCCAGGGCCAGCAGGGCGATCCTCAGCACGTTGGCGAGCAGGGCGCCCCCGAGCGCCAGCGCCACGCCGGCCACGGTCTGGCGGCAGTCCGGGCGGACCAGCGCGGCAAGCCCGATGAAGACCGTGAGCACCAGGGTCAGGCCGCGCGCGCCAGAGCACGGCAGGTCGACCAGAACGTCCTGGCCGGCGATCAGGATGCGCGTGCCGGCGCAGTGGACGTCGGCGGCGACACGGCCGAGCAGGGCGCAGGCGCCGTCTGCGGAAAGCTGCTGCAATCCGAATCCGACCAGACGCTGCACCACCCGCTCCAGCGGCAACGAGAACGCGAACAGCAGCGACAGCCACAGCGGCGAAACCGCGCGCCGGCGCTGGTGCAGGCCCGCCAGCGTCGCCAGCGCGTAGACGTCCAGCGTCAGGGTCAGAGCCCCGATCACGTTGACCCGCAACAGCTGGCCAAGCAGGCGGATCAGGGCGCTGACGATCAGCAGCACATAGGCGTAGCGACGGTTCTGGTCGCTGCCCGGCTGCTGCTCGCTGCTGTACGACCACAGGCCCAGCCCCAGCACCGCCAGCGCCACCCACAGGCCCTGCGGGTTGTACGCCGCGTCGGTCCAGCTCGCGATCAGCCACAACAGCGGCGCGACGGCCAGCACCGCCGCTCCTGCAACCAGCAACAGCAACGGAAGGTGCTGAACGAGACGTTGAACGGGGGTCCCCACGGCCGGCTCCGGAACGATGACGATGGCGCCAGTCTCGGCCCCCACGGTGCAGTGGCGACGGCAAGGCTGTGCAGCTTCTGCGGAATGTCGTGCAGATTCGGTGCAGATCCGCGCCGCGACGACCGGCGCTGCTAAGCTGATCCGGCATTCAGGAGGACGCTTGCGTGGCCAAGATTCTGGTGGTGGACGACGACGCCAACATCCGCGAGGTGGTGTGCTTCGCGTTGCACAAGGCCGGCTATTCGACCTGCGTCGCCGACAACGGCGAGCAGGCGCTGCAGCGTTTCGCCAGCGAGGCCCCGGATCTGCTCGTGCTCGATATCCTGATGCCCGAACTCGATGGCACCGAAGTCTGTCGGCGACTGCGCGCCGACCCGCGCAATGCGGCGGTGCCGATCATCTTCCTCAGCTCCAAGGACGACGAGATCGACCGGGTCGTCGGCCTCGAACTCGGCGGCGACGACTATCTCGCCAAGCCGTTCTCGCCACGCGAACTGGTTGCGCGGGTTCGCGCGCGCCTGCGCGCGCTGCAGGCCGGCAACGCGGCGCTGCCGCAGCGGCTGCAGCACGGCCGACTGGCGCTGGACCCCGAGCGCTACCAGGCCTGGTGGGACCGGCAGGCGCTGGAGCTGACCCCGACCGAATTCGGCATCCTGCGCACCCTGCTGGCCCGGCCCGGCAAGGTCTGCACCCGCGATCACCTGATGAACGAGGCCTACGAACTCAACCGCATCGTCAGCGACCGCACCATCGACAGCCACCTGCGCCGGGTCCGCGCCAAGCTGGTCGACGCCGGCGACAGCGGCGACGCGATCGAGACCGTGCACGGCGTCGGCTACAAGCTGGGACCGTGCACGTGAAAACGCCGCGCGTGCGTCTGCGCACGGTCCTGCTGCTGATCAACCTGGTGATCCTGCTGCTGCCGCTGGGCGGTATCACCTGGCTGCGCCTGTACGAAAGCGCGCTGATCCGCCAGACCGAGTCCGAACTGATCGCGCAGAGCGCGTTCATCGAAGCGGCCTACCTCAGCGCCTTCGAGCGCCTCGCGCCGCGCGCGGCCCGGGACCGCTACGGCCTGCCCGCAACCGCACCGCCCCCGCCGCGCGACCCGCAGGGCCGCTGGCGCCCGCGCTGGCCGGTGCTCGATCTGGCGACCGATCCGGTCTGGCCACGGCCGGACGACGCCGCAGCGAGCGCACGAACCGCCGACCCGATCGCCCGGCGCATCGGCGCCGAGCTGACGCCGGTATTGCGCGCCGCCCAGCACATCACCCTCGCCGGCATGCGGGTCGTCGACATCAACGGCACCATCGTCGCGTCCACCGGCGACGGCGCGCGTGACGACATCGGGCTGTCGCTGGGACAGCTCGAGGAGGTCCGCACCGCGCTCACCGGCGCCTCGGTCAGCCGCATGCGCTGGCGCCAGTCCGACGCGCCGCCGCCGCCGCTGGACTCGATCTCGCGCGGCACCCGGATACGGGTCTACGTCGCCGAGCCGATCGAGCGCAACGGGCGAGTGCTCGGCGCGACGCTGCTGATCCGCACGCCCGCCAACATCAAGCAGGCGATCTACGGCAAGCGCGAACCGCTGCTGCGGGCCGGCATCGGCCTTGTCGCGCTGGTGGTGGTGCTGACCCTGCTCAGCTCGCTGACGATCAGCCGCCCGGTGCGCCGCCTGATCGAACAGACCCGGCGCGCGGCGCGCGGCGAGCGCGGCGCCATCACGCCGTTGCGGCACCCCGGCACCCGCGAGATCGCCGAGCTGTCCGACAACGTCGCGGCGATGGCGCAGACCCTCGAGTCCCGCGCGCAGTACATCCGCGACTTCGCCGCTCACGTCTCGCACGAATTCAAGACCCCGCTGACCGCGATTCAGGGCGCGGTCGAACTGCTGCGCGACCATGGCGACACGATGTCGGCGGACGAACGCATCCGCTTTCTCGACATCCTCGCCGCCGACACGACGCGCCTGGAGCGGCTGGTCCGACGCCTGCTCGAGCTCGCGCGCGCCGACATGATGCAGGCGGGCGCCGAACATTCCGACCTTGGCGCAGTCGCCGCTCGGGTGGCACAGCGCTACCGGGCGCTCGGCCTGCCGGTCGAAGTGGCCGGCGACCCCGGCCTCGCCGTCGCCATCGGCGACGAGCTGCTCGACTCGATCCTCAGCAGCCTGCTCGACAACGTCCGCCAGCACGGCGGCGACGGCGTGAAGGTCGAACTCCGCCATCTGCCGGGCGACACGCCCGGAACTGCCGAACTGCACGTGATCGACGACGGCGCCGGCATCTCCGCCGCCAATCGCCAGCGCATCTTCGAGCCTTTCTTCACCACCGCCCGCGCGCGTGGCAACACCGGCATGGGCCTGGCGATCATCCGCACCCTGCTGCAGACCCACCGCGGCGACATTGCGCTGCTGCCGGCCGCCACGGGCTCGCATTTCCGGATCCGGCTACCGCGCAGCATCGACCCCGAGGGCGCACAGGCCTAGGCAGGGCAGCGGCGGCCTGCGATCATGCGCGCCCTTCGCACCCCGACGCCGCATTCAGCAGGGGAGAACCCGTGCCCACACCCACCACCGCCCGCCATCCGACCAACGTCCGTTCGATCGCCGCCGTCGCCGTCAGCCACGTGCTGCAGGGCCGCAACCTGGACGAGGCCCTGCGCCCCGCGGAACGCCTGAAGATTCCGGCCGATGCGGCGATGGCCCGACTGCTCGCCTACGGCGTGCTGCGCGATCTGAGCGCGCTGCAGTGGTTGGCCGGCCGTCTCCTCGACAAGACGCTGGCCGCCGAGGACAACGTCCTGACCCTGATCCTGGTCGGCCTGTACCAGCTGCGCACCCTGAAGACGCCGCCGCATGCCGCGATCAACGAAACGGTCGATGCGCTGGAGCGCCTGCGCAAGCCGCAGATGCGCGGTGTGGTCAATGCGATCCTGCGCCGCTACACCCGCGAGGCGGCCAAGCTCGAGGCCACGCTGCCGAAGGCGCCGGCGACACGCTGTTCGCATCCGGCGTGGCTGGTCGAGCGGATCAAGGCCGACTGGCCGACCCGGTGGGAAGCGATCCTGCTCGCCAACAACGAACCCGGCCCGCTGACGCTGCGCGTCAATCGCCGGCGCATGCCGCGCGACGAATATCTGAAGCGCCTGCAGGAAATGAGCATCGGCGCAGCGCCGGTGGCCGCCGCGCCCGACGCGGTGACTCTGGCCGAGCCACGTGCGGTCGCGCGCATTCCCGGCTTCAACAGCGGCCAGGTCTCGGTGCAGGACGCCTCGGCGCAACTCGCCGCCGACCTGATGGACCTGAAGGACGGCCTGCGCGTCCTTGACGCCTGCGCGGCGCCGGGCGGCAAGACCGCGCACATGCTCGAGCGCGCCGATGTCGACGTCACCGCGCTCGACGTCGACAGCACCCGCCTGCTGCGCATCGACGAGAATCTGCAGCGCCTGAAGCTGAAGGCACGTGTCGTCGTCGGCGATGCCGGCGAGCCGGCACGCTGGTGGGACCGACACAAGTACGATCGCATCCTGCTCGATGCGCCCTGCTCCGGCACCGGCGTGATCCGCCGTCACCCGGACATCAAGTGGCTGCGCCGTGACAGCGACATCGAGAACCTCCAGCGCCAGCAACTGCGCCTGCTCAAGGCGTTGTGGCCGTTGCTCAAACCCGGCGGCCGCCTGGTCTACGCGACCTGCTCGATCCTGCGCGACGAGGGCGACGAGGTGGTCAAGCGCTTCCGCTTGCTGCACGCCGATGCACAGCAGCAGCGCATCGACGCCGACTGGGGCGAGGCCACCGATCACGGGCGCCGCCTGGCGCCGGGCGGCGCTCACGACGGCTTCTATTACGCGGTACTGGGCAAGCGCTAGACGGTCCCGGACACCCGCTGGCTGCACGCCCCGCCGGCACCCGCTCCCCGCGCGCTGAAACTTGCGGCATGTCGCATTCGCGCCCCCAAGGCCGTTGTATAAGGGCAGCCTCGCGCAAGCGCGCGAGCCGTCCCGACTCCGGAGCCGCCCCCGACATGAAGCCGCTGAAGTGGATGCCCAAGCTGATCCCGGGCCTGATCGCCCTGTCCCTGTGCGCACCGCAGGCGGCGACAGCGGCCGATGACGGATCCGCGATTCTGGTCCTGGATGCCTCCGGCTCGATGTGGGGGCAACTGCAGGGCAGGACCAAAATCGAGCTGGCGCGCGACGCGGTCGACGGCATGCTGGAGCAATGGCCGGCGACGCAGGCGCTGGGCCTGATCGCCTACGGCCATCGCCGCAAGGGCGACTGCGAGGACATCGAAGTACTGCGGCCGGCCGACGGCTTCGACGCCGCGGCGATCCGGCAGCAGGTCGGGGCGCTGACGCCGAAGGGCATGACACCGATCAGCGCCGCGGTCCGCCTGGCCGCCGGGCAGCTCAAGTACACCGAGCACAAGGCTACGGTCATTCTGGTCAGCGACGGCGAGGAAACCTGCGACGCCGATCCCTGCGCGCTCGGCACCGAGCTGGAGAGACTCGGCGTCGACTTCACCACCCACGTCATCGGTTTCGACCTGCCCGAGGGCAAGGCCCGCGAACAGCTGCAGTGCCTGGCGAAGAACACCGGCGGCGAGTATTTCGAAGCCCGCGATGCCGGTGAACTGACCAAGGCGATCAGCGAAGCCGTCAGCGTCAGCACCACGCCGGGACCGGCGCCGGCCAGCGTCCGGACCGAAGGCCCGGCAGTGATCGCCAAACCGGTCGAGGTGCACTGGACCGGCCCCGGCGAGACCGGCGACTACCTCGCCTTCGCCGATCCGCAGAAGCAAGGCGCCAATGCCTGGGGCGAGACCATGGTGCGCATCCCTGCGTCCAAGGACGGCGCCGGCGAAGGCGGCCCGTCGGGCGTGCTGAAACTCGACGCGCCGGCCCACCCGGGGACCTATGAGCTGCGCTACGTCAGCGCCACGCGCGAACCGTCGGTGCTCGCGAAAACCCTGGTCGAAGTGGGTGACGATGCGGCGGTGATCGAAGCGCCGGACACGGCGACGGCCGGCGGCAACATCGCCGTCACCGCGCGCGGCCCGGTCGGCGACCGTCACTGGATCGGCTTCGCCCCCGCCGGCAGCGCCCCCGGCACCTACCTCGCCGGCCACTATGCCCGCCCGGACGCTCCGGTATCGACGCTCGATCTGGCGGTCCCGGCCGAGCCGGGGCCGTACGAGCTGCGCTACGTCCTCAACGAAGGCGAGCGGGTGCTCGGCAGCCGGCCGATCACCGTGGTCGCGGCGCAGACGACCGTGCAGGGACCGGCCACGGTGATGGCCGGAGACCGCGTCACCATCACCGCCAGCGGGCCCAGCAGCGACCGGCACTGGATCGGCTTCGCGCCGGCCGGCAGCGGCGCCGGCGCCTACGTCGGCGGTGCCTACGACCGCCCGGGCGGCGCCCGGTCGACCCTGCGCATCGGCACGCCGAAGACGCCGGGCGCCTACGAATACCGCTACGTGCTCGACGAGGGCGTCAGCATCGCCGCGTCGCAGCCGGTCACCGTGATCCCGGCAACGGCGACGCTGCAGCCGCCGGCGGCGATTGGCATCTCGCAGGCCATCACCGTGACCTTCGAAGGCCCGCATGGCGACGGCAACTGGATCGGCTTCGTCCCGGCCGGCGGCGACGGCAGCGAGTACGCGGGCTGGAGCTACGTCCCGGCCGAGGGCGACGCGGTCGAGCTGCAGAGCCCGGATACCGCGGGCGCCTGGGATCTGGTGTTCGTGGTCGACAATGCGGTGATCGCCCGCCATCCGGTCGTGCTGTCCGCACCCTGAGCGGCGATCGATGCCCTGTATCGACGCCGCATCTGTGACGCAGCCCGCGGACACGGCGCCGGTTCTGTCGCACTCTGCCTGCCGTTCCCGTTGTTAGTAGGGACGGCATGACACCCCGGGCGCCGGGGATCGTCATGCTCCCGATCCGGCGGCAACGCCTTTGCAGACAGCAGGACAACGCGCATGTGGGATTTTGAACTTGGCAAGGCCATCGGCCTGATGGGACGCACGGCACCCTTCATCGGCCTGCGGCTCGTGATCTATTTCGGCATCACCCTGGCCTACGTCGTCGTCACCGGCGGCGGCGGCGGCATCGGCTACATGATCGGCAGCACCGGCGATGCCGAATCGGCCGCCAACGGTGCATTCTGGGGCGCCACCAGCGGCTTCGCGCTGGTATCCGGCGTCCTGTACTTCGCCCGCGAATACCTGCTGTACATGGTCAAGGCCGGACACATCGCCGTGCTGGTGCCGCTGCTCGACGGCCAGGAGATTCCGGAGGGCCGCAACCAGATCAGCCACGCGACCCAGGTGGTGAAAACGCGCTTCGTCGAGTCCTCGGTCCTGTTCGGCGTCGACCAGCTGATCAAGGGCATCCTGCGCGCGTTCAATCGTACGGTGCTGACGATCAGCAGCTTCCTGCCGATCCCGGCGCTGCAGAACGTGATGAAGTTCGTCACCGCGGTGATCAACATGTCGCTGACCTATGTCGACGAAGTGATCCTCGCGTACAACATCCGCACCCGGCAGGAGAATCCCTGGGCCGGCGCGCGCGACGGCGTCGTGCTCTACGCGCAGAATTACAAGAACCTGCTGAAGAACGCGCTGTGGCTGACCGTGTTCGTGTGGCTGCTGACGCTGCTGATCTTCATCGTGATCTTCGCGCCGGTCGCGGCGCTGGTCGCGCTGTTCCCCGGCACGGCCGGTTTCTGGACCTTCGCGATCACCGCGATCACCGCGTATGCGTTCAAGGCCGCGCTGATCGATCCGATCGCGATGACCTGCCTGATGCAGGCCTACTTCAAGGCGACCGAAGGGCAGACACCGCGCGAGGACTGGGCGGACAAGCTGAACTCGGCATCGGGCAAGTTCAAGGAACTCGGCGACAAGGCGATGGCGTTCGCCGGCAACCGCTTCGGCAGCAAGGCGCCGACTCCGGCCGAACCGACGACGACCGCCTGAGAGACCACGGCCGGCGGGTCGACTTCCAGGAGGATGCCCGGGGGGGCATTCGGGAGGGATGGGGGCCGGGTCCTCAGGACCCGGCCCTTGTCTTGTCAGGCCAGGCGCGTGCCCAGCGGCACCTCACCGTCCGGCACGCACAGCACCACCTTGCCCTCGGCGTCGTGAAAACCGGTCACGAGGCACTCGGACATCAGCGGCCCGATCTGCTTCTTCGGAAAATTGACGACGGCAACGACCAGACGCCCGACCAGCTGTTCCGGCGTGTAGTGCCCGGTGATCTGCGCGCTGGATTGCCGCGTGCCGACTTCGGGACCGAAATCCACTTTCAGCACATACGCCGGTTTGCGCGCCTCGGCGAACACGCGCGCATCGAGCACGCGCCCGACACGCAGTTCAACCTTCGCGAAGTCGTTCCAGGCGATCGTCTCCATGCCGCGCTCCGAATGGTCCGGCGCGCATTGTGCACAGCCACCCCGTGACGGACCAGGCGTCCTGACCGCAACCGCAACGCGCCACGCGCTGCCGGGGGTAAAAAAAGCACGCGCCTTCCGGTCGCCCCCACGGCCGGAAGGCGCGCGCTATGGCACCGAAGCCCGCCCCAGATTGCCGTCCTGGTCGTAGACGCGGATTTCGGCGGTCTCCCCCGCCCCCAGGTTCTGACTGCTTTCACTCAAGTTCGCGCTGCAGGCGCTACCGTCCTCGGTGCACTGCGCCGCGACGATGCGTGCGTTGCCGTCGCCGTCGGTGACAACGACTTCGGCGCGCGCCAGACGCCCATGCTGCGCCCACGGCCGGAAGCTGCAGGTATCGCAGATGCGCGGGTCTTCGTTGTCGGACACGAACGGGAACGGACTGTCGTTCTCGCTGCGCGGATAGGCGATCGCCGGCACCGTGAAGCTCACCGTGTCGCCGCTGACGCTGGCGGCGTCGATCGCAATGCCGTCCCACACCGACACCGCGAACGGATCGGAGCAGAACGCATACGGCGTGAAGTCCAAGGACTGGCGGATGCGCCCCTCCACGCAGAACCGGTAGGTCCCCGGCGGGGTGCTGGCGAGGCGCGACGGAAACGCGCTGTAGGCCTCGAAGCGCGCGGTCCAGATCCATTCCTGCAGACCGACATAGGTGCGCAGCACGCCGGGCACGCCGTCCGGGAACTCGACGCGCACCGGCACCTCGCCGCTCTGGTCGGCGTAGGGCTGCCACTGCCCGGATTCATCCTGGCGCTCGACGCGCACACGCGGGTTGTCGGCCGCGGTCGAACCGCCACGCCAGACGAAGTGCGCGGCCGCAAAGCGCGTGATGTCCTGCGGCTGCGTGATCGGCTCGGCATCACCGGCATCGTTGGGCATCGCCGACTGCCACGTTTCGTAGGCCGCGCCGCTGGTCGCGCCGATCGTCATCGACACGGTCTGCTGGCGCAGCTCGTCGACGGCCGCCAGCGGATCGAGCAGTTCACCGGACAGTGCCGGACCGCCCTGCAGGTTCGCGGCCATGCGCACCAGGCGCGTGACCATGTAGTCCGCCGTGTGCGCGCCGTAGCTGGTCAGTGCCTTGCGGTAGCTGTCGCGGCTCATGTACTCGCGATAGCTGACGGTGTAGCCGTTGTAATCGCCGGCGTGGCCGACGCCGACGGCAAGCTTGTAGCCAGGCACCCCGAGGTCCTGGATCTCTTCCTTGGTGAAGTTGCCCCACAGCGCGGCGAGGTCGTCGCTCTCGGTATTGGCGGCCAGCGCGTTCTCGGGCGCGTCCCAGCCGCGTGCGTCGTTGTGCACCTGCGCGCGCATATGTGCGATCGCGTCCGGGTCGAAGTTGTCGCCGGGAATCCGGTCGGCGTTGTTTTCCGGATCATTGGGATCGAAGTAGGTGGCCTGCAGCGCGCAGGCCGGCGCGTAGGCCGGGTCGTCGCGATAGTCCGGCAGCAGACAGGCCCAGTCGAAACCGTCGTAGATGTCGCCGGCGGTGTCGTTGAGCCGCGATTCCAGATTCAGGATCAGGTCCGATTGCGCCTCGCAGGCGCAGGACGCCAGCAGGATGTCGCCGATGCGCAGCGCCTGCAGCTTCAGCCGCAGGTTCTCCTCGACCACGCCGACCGCCGGCGCATCGTAGTGATCCGGCAGCGGTATGCCCTCGGCCTGCTGGGTCGTGAACAGCCGCGCGGTGACGCCGGTCAGTTCGTTGTCGCCTGGGAAGCCGAGGCGATAGCAGTCCGGCAGGCCCAGCGCCGGGACGCCGGGATCACCGCCGACCGTGGTTGCGGTCACGCAGTTGGAAACGCTCGGATACGGGTGCGAGACCGGGCCCGGCGTCCACACCGTCAGCATGTCGACGTCGAAGTCCGCGGTGTACGGGATCAGCGCGTCGCCGGCGCCGATCGCGGTCCAGGCCCTGACGATGTCGTCGGCCAGAAAGCGCACGTTGCGCTCGGTCTGCACGTAACCCTCGTGCGCCCAGTCGCGCAGCACGCCTTCGCCGAAGGCGCAGTCGTCGGATTCCGGCGCTTCGGCGTCGGACGGCCAGCGCCCGCAGACGCTGGCATCGTCGGCCAGCAGTTCGGCGTCGTCGCCGCTGCTCTCGGCACTGCCGACATCCCCTTGACTGAACACCAGCGGCGCACCGGTCTCGCGCTCGACCATGCGCTCCAGCGGCCCGAGGAAATCGGCGCTGTGCAGGTCGTGCGGATCCAGACTCTCCGGATGCTCGCCCCAGTTGATCCAGGTTGCCAGCGGCTGCGGGTGCGCCGGATCGCTGAGGTCATCGAAGCGCAGCACGACCAGACCGTGGTCGTTGTATTCGAGCGGATAGCCGGCCGGGGTACCGTCGTCGGCCGTCGCCGTGCGGACGATGTTGCCCTTGTAGGCGCGGTGTCGGACCTGCGTCGCGCCCATGCGTGCCGGCTTCAGGTTGGCCGCCGCGATCTCGATCGCCTCGGCCATCCTGCGTGCCTGGTTCTCGAAGAAGCGCGCATCGAACACATCCTGGAACAGGAACAGACCGACCGCCAGGGTCGAGGCATAGGCCGAGCTGTGGTTGTGGGTGACGTGATAGAGAATCTGCTCGTAGCCGACGCCGGAGTCACCCTGGTCGAGCAGCTGGCCGACTCGGCGCAGCAGCATGTCCTGCGCCAGATAGTTGTCGGTCTTCAGCAGTGCGACGCGTTGACCGGTGTTGCCCTCGATGACGATCGCGCGCGCGCTCAGCCGCGACTGCACCCCGTAGCTGGCGTGCTTGAGCTTGTGCGTCAGGAACGGGTCGACGTCGTTGCCGGCAACGGCGCCGAAGGTGTCGGTCGCGTAGTCGCAGTACTGGCCGGCGCAGTAGCCGACGTCCGGCGTCATGTCGACGATACCGACACCGACGCGCACCGCGCTGCTGGCCTCGGGCGTGCCGGCGACGCCGTCTTCGACCTGCGGTGGCGTCGATCTGCCGCAGCCGGCCAGCGACAGCAGCAGGACCAGCGCGAGTTCGCGGCGCATCACGGCAGCGGCGTCACCACCGCCTGCAGCGGGAAGCGCGCGACGTTGGCATACGGTTCAGCGACGTTCTGCGGCTGCGCCGTCGGCGCGATGAACTGCCACTGCTCGCCGTCGATCTCGGTCGCGGTCAGCGGCGTGAACGCGTTGTCGGAGTCGTGGGTCACGAAGAAGTGCAGCCCGTGCGCCGCGTGCGCGCCCTGGCGCTGGTCGCAGCGCAGATCGTCGTAGCTCAGATCGGGCGCGGCACCGGCGTCCCGCGCCAGCGCGACATAGGCGTTGCGCACCTTGTCGCTGCCCGAGTCGTCGCCGGGATACGGGCGCGGCACCGGATCGTCGCCGGTGCCGTCGTCGAGGCAGGCGTCGTCGCGGTAGTACGGCACCACCAGCGGATTGAGCAGCGTGGTCGCGCCGCGCAGCAGGAAGGTGTAGACCAGCGAACCGCCGTCACCCTTGGCCGAGACCTGTTCCCAGTTGTCGAAGGCCAGCGGCGGATTGAAGGTCGGGTCCGGCACGTCGACGAAGGCCGGGCAGCGGCCGTCCGCGTTCGGCGGCACCACGCCGTCGGAAGACGGGCAGAAGCCGAACAGCGGCACGAAACCGTCGACGTTGCCGACGTCGTCGTTGATCCCGTCGATCGGCACGCCCTGTGGTCGCAGCAGGGTGTAGTAGCGCCCACCGGCGACACCTGCCGAGGCTTCCTCCGCGGTCGGCACCATCGCCGAACGGTTGTAGTCCCAGGACGTGTACAGGCCGTCCGGTGGAATCGGGTGAACGCGCACGCGGTAGCGGTAGGCGATCGCGTCCCGATAGAAGGTCTCGGTCTTGGTGACGTTGGTGCCGGAATCCGCGCCCCAGGTCTCGCGGATGCAGCGCACCGGTCCGCAACGCTCGCCGAGCAGGCTGGCGTTGCCCTCCCAGTTGACCTGTTCGTCCTCGAAGCCGACCAGCGAGATCACCGAGTCCGGCGACTGCTGGAAGGCACGCCCCTTCCAGCGGTCGATCAGGTCGGGCCGGCCCTGCCAGTAGGCGTCGCCGCCCGCGGTCTCGCCCGGTGCGCGGATGCGCAGGTCGCGCACCATCCAGCGGCCGCTGGACTGCCAGCGATACTGGTCGGTGCTGACGGTGACCGCATCCCGTGGGAACCGGTCGCTGGACGGACACTGATAGCGACCGCTGGCGACGTCGAAGCTGCAGGCGGCGGCGTCGCCGTGATACTGCGCGAGGCTGTCGACGCAGACCGTGCCGGTGAGGTTGGCGCCGTAGTTGGTATTGGAGGTGCCGAGCTTCTCCGGATCGTCGTCGGCAAAGCGGCGACGGTCGATCCATTCGTCAGCGTCGGCCGCGCGTGCGTAGCGGACGTAGGTCTGACGATCGCGGAAGCTCGAACCGCCGGCCTTGCGGAACAGATAGACGAAGCGCTGCGTCGACGGGTCCAGCGGATCGACCAGCGCGACCTGCTGGCCGGCGCCGTCGACCCCGTCCGGGGTGGAGCCCACCGGCGCGAGTTCGCCGGCATCCGCGGCCATGAACACGATCTCGTCGTCGGCATCGAGGCCGGCGATCGGATCCGGTGTCGGCACGGCCACGCCCTCGTTGACGCCGTTGTCGGCGGCGTCGCCGTCGTAGGCCTTGCTGCAGGTGCCCTGGGTCATACCCCAGGCCTCGGTGTCCCAGACGTACGACAGCTCGGAATCGGTCCCGGAATAGATCGAGAAGGTGCTGTTGCCGTTGGCGAGGAAGTAGGGCATGCGCTCGTCGACCTGCACCGGGATCTCATGCCAGGCGTCGCCGGACCACGCGTAGGCGGCGATCTCGTCGACCGGCGTGCCGCCTGGCGCCGGCAGGCCCGCCAGCGGATAGAGCAGGGTGCCGTTGTGCGCGTCGCGGACCGGCTCGCTGTTGGGAACGAGGTTGCGCAGCTGTTCGAGGATCGGATCGCAGGCGGCGTCGAACGGATCCGGGCACTGGTCGAGCAGGGCACCGGACGGATACGGGTTGGGCGTCCCGAACGCGGCCGGCACCGACCACGCCGACAGCTGCGCCCCGGTCAGCACCACCGCCTCGACGTCGCGGCGGGCCGACAGCGCCTGCAGCACGGTGCCGGGAATGTCCCGGGCCAGCCCGAGCAGAGCCTCCGGCGAAGCCGCATCGCCGAGCGCGAGCGTATCGGCGGCAAGATCCTCGATCGACGTCTGCAGCGCCTGCTGCGCCGCAACGACGTCGCCGGCCAGGGTCGCGTCGATGACATCGTGGGCATTGGCCGACAACTGCGCGACCAGCGCGGTCACCCCCTCGCCGTACCCCTCGGTGACGCCGCCACCGGCGCTGACGCCCGGGACGTCGCTGATGATCACGCCGGGACAGTTGCCGGCGTCGTCGGTGCCGAAGGTGATCGTCGCCGGATCGATCAGGCGCGCGGTGCTGTCGCCCGGCGCCGCGCTCGCGCGCAGCAGGAAGTGCGACATCTGGCAGCGCGCCTGCGCGTCCCGGCGCGGACATTCGTGCGGGTCGTCGCCGGCGGCGTCACCCGGCGGCAGGTTGCCGATCGGCGGCGCCGCGGTATGCGCGCCATCGCAGCGGGTCGCGAGCTGGCTGTCCCAGGGCTCGTCCCAGTACACCAGCGCCGACCCGGCCGCCTGCGCGGCGTTGCCGTAGTCGATCGGCGCCAGCGCATAGAACTCGACGTCGTCCGGATGCCGGTCCGCGCCGATCACGCGACGGCGGTCGACCGGCGCGCCGATGCTGCGTGCCATCACGTCGGCGGTCCACATCGACACCTGATGGTCGCCGAAGGCCGGGTGCAGCAGCACCTCGTTGTCCGGCCCGTCGAGGACGGCGTTGTCACGCAGGTGGGCGACGTAACCGTTGTTCTCGGAGCGGTCCCACAGCATCTGCATCAGCGCGAAGCCGAGGTCGCGGTCCAGATCGTCCGGATACGCCAGATACAGCGGCACCGAGTAGGTCGCGAAATCGGTGCTGCGCGTCAGCAGCGTCGAGTAGTTCATGCCCGGCACGCCGAGCACCCCACGGTTGACGTCCTTGGAAATGGCGACCAGCGCGCCGCCGAGAATGCCACCCTGCGAGTTGCCGTGATAGAACACCTCGCGGCGGTCAAACACCGGCTGGCCGCCGACCTGGAACAGCGGATCGGCCGCAAACCCCTGCGGGTGGGTCAGCAGGCGCGCCAGGAACATCTGGTTGAGCATGCCCTGCTGCGAACCGTCCGGGATCACCGGGAAGTTCGAGAGGTCGAGCAGTACGCTGGCGACGTTGGCCAGGTCACCGCTGGCGAAGCCGAACCAGTCGGCCGCACAGTTGAGGAAGCCATAGACGTTGCCGAAATCGCTGGCCTGGCCGTTGACCTCGCCCTGGCCGCCGAGCAGACCGTGCCCGTACAGGGTCGGACGCACCGGGACGACCTCGGTCGCCAGTTCCATGCTCGCCGCACCGGCCACCGCGGCCCGCGGAATGTCACAGGTGAAGGTGAAGGTCAGATCCCCGAGCGGGTTGCGGTCCGGCAGTCCGTCGCCATAGAGGCTGCCGAGCGGATCGGCCGGATTCGGCGCATCGGTGGGATCGTAGAACAGGCGGTTCGGCGGCAGGCTGGCGGAACCGACGATGTCGACGAGATCGCCGCCGAGTCCCAGCACGTCGCACAGCACCGGAACACCGGCGTCGCGGCAGGCGCCGACGAGCTCGCCGGCGACGTCCGGGAACTGCTCGAGCACCGCGTCGAGCTGGGCCTGCAGCTCCGGCTGGCTGTCGAGCGGCGACGGGTCGGCCGGCACCACGTAGCTCGGCACCGTGATCGTGCCCTCGATGCGGCGCACGGTGCGTCCGCTCGGGCCGTCCGGGTTCGGCGTCACCTTGCTGATCTGGTAGCCGGGCGCCTGACCGGCGGGGTAGTCGGCGTCGCCCGGCGCGCTGCCGAGGGCGTCGCCCAACGCCGCGAAGGCATCGTCGCGGATCGCCTTGAGCCGGGCCACGTTGTTGCGGCTGCTGGCGGTGGTGAAGTCCCAGGCCAGGTACAGCCCGGCATTCTCGCGTACGGCGATGCCGGCGGCCTCGAGGACCGGAAACACCTTCTGCTGCAGCTCGGAACAGCGCTCTGCCAGTGGCGGCAACAGCGTCGAGCGCTGGTCGCGGCAGACGCCGAACGCGGCGCCGGCCTCGATCGGCTGGCCGTTGTCGTCGCGCAGATGCTGCAGCACCACCACGTAGCGGTGCGCCTCATCGAAGTTCCGGGCCGGGCGGATGATCAGCGCCGGACGCTTGCCGTTCGGCGACAGCGTCGGCTGGTCGCTGAAGCCCGGAATCAGCTTGCCGGCGTTGAGGTCGATCTCGGCCCAGACCAGATGCCGCACCGGCACCGGGTACGGCGCGTCGATCGGCCCGGTGTCGAGCACGATGACCTGCGCGTCCGGATCCGCGTAGCGACTCAGATCGGTCAGCGGCACCGCGCCGGCGACCGGCCCCAGCGGCTGGCCTTCGGCGTCCTTGACCGTGCCGAGTCCGGGCACGTAGGTCAGGATTATCTGTCCGGGCGAAAAGCCGTCGTTGCGGTTCCACTCGGTCGGATCGATCGGCTTGCCGGCGATGTTGCGTGGCATCGCCAGCGGATTGAAGTCGATGCGCAGCCCGGTGCCGCCGGCCGCCTGCGACTGCGGACTGCCGTCCGGCGCCGCCGTGGTGAAGTGATCGTTCGGGAACGGGAACAGGCAGTGCGCCGGATCGAGCATGTCGCAACCGGCCAGCAGCGCCAGCGCCGCGTCGTCAGCCAGATCGGCATCGCCGCCGCCACCGCCGGTGTCCCCGAGCAGGCCGCACAATGCCTCGGGCAGGCCGAGGTCGGCGCAGGGCTGGGCCAGCGGCGTCTGCGGATCGATGAGGTCGCAGAACTCGGCCGGCGCGCCGGCGTCCCGGCAGGTCTGCGCGTAGGCGCTCTGGATCGAGTCGATCCGCAGGGCGATGTCGGTCAGCAGGCAGTCGTGCGCCGCTGGATCGACGCACGCCGCCAGATAGTCCGGCAGATAGGCGCTCGGATCGGCGTCGAACAGCGGGATGTAGCCTTCCATGCGCAGCAGCGGTGCGGTCAGCGGTCCGAGCGAGACGAACTCCTCGTAGCCGGTGAACGGCACGATGAAACCGGCGTCGCCGGTCGGATCGACGTAGCTGAACTCTTCCTCGGGGATGATGTAGCCGAAGGAGTTCTGGGTCAGGCCCAGCAGCATCAGGTCGGCGCCCGGATTGGCGGTGGCGGCGAGCTGCCGGATGAACTGGCCGTAGGTGTTGGTCGCCTCGCCCGGAATCGTCGCGATCTCCAGACCGCCGGCGCCGCCGATGCTGATGCGCGAGACCAGGGTCTCGGCGGTCGGTGCCACCTGGCCGAGTTCGGTGCTGACCTCGCCGAGCGCGTCGCCGAGGACCGGGATCGACGCGACCTCCCGCGGCGTGAAGTCGTAGTAGCGGTTGAACGAGCCGATCAGGCCGCCGCCGACGAACAGCGGATTGGTGACCGGCAGGATCACGGTCTGATGCCGCACCGCCAGTGCCGGATCGAGCGTGCGGAAGCTCAGCGCGCCGGCGAATGCCGCCAGATCGTTGCCGCGGCAGCGCACGCGCTCGTAGGCATCGGGGTCCGGCGTCGTGCACTGCCCGCCGGACGGCGAGGCATCGGCGATCGGTCCGTTGTAATAGAGGCCGACGCCACCGTCCTGCTCCAGCCGTTTCATCGCGCCGAGCACGTAGTCGGCGTGCGGCACCCGCGGATCCTCGTCGATGCTGGTCGGATGCGCGGCGTACTGCAGCACCTGCGCGATCACGCCGCCGTTGGCGTCGACCGCACGCAGCAGGGTCACCGCGTCGTCGGCATCATCGGCGGGATCGACCCGCGGCCGCCGGTAGTTGTTGAAGTCGCTGCTGTGTCCCTGCGCCACCTGCAGCGTGGCCGGCTGCAGGCCGCGCAACGCGGCGAGCGTCGCCTCGCCGGCCTGGGCGTACAGGCGCTCGCGGATCCACTGCTGCGGCACGCCGCCCCACAGGCCCTGCAGATCGGGGCCGGCGTGGCTGTGGGTCTGGCCGAACACGATGTTGTCGGCCTCGACACAGGCGTCGACCGCGCAGCTGGCCTCCACCAGCAGCGCCCGCAACTCGCGCTGGATCACGTTGCCGGCGCCGATGGCGTCGAGCATCACGAACAGCACACGCTGGCCGCCCTGCGCCAGCGCCATGACGCGGACGTAGATGTCCTCGTCGTCGCCGTGTACCTCGCTGTGATGGACCGGCGCTTCGGCCGGCTGGGTCAGGTCGTCGCTGTATGCGGCGAACGGCTCGGGGAAATTCTGGATCGGGTCGATGCCGTAGCCGCCCAGATTGAATTTCTGGGTCTTGGTCCCGACGTACAGACGGGTCTCCTCGATGCCGTCGATCTGCTGCTGCGTCGGCGTCACGCTCTGGCGCGCCGCGCCGACACAGAAACCGTCGACGGCGCAGGCCGGCGCCTTGACCGCGTCGTCGTCGATGATCAGACCGAGGGCGCGGGTGTTCTGCAGCACCGCGTTGACCGGCGCCGACATCACCACGGCGAAGTGTTCATCGCTCTCTTCGGCGACATCGCCATGGACCGTCACCTCGAAACTCTGCTCGGTCTGGCCGGGACTGAAGCTGAGCGTCGCGCTGGCGGCGGCGTAGTCCGTGCCCGCCTCGGCTTCGACGTCGGCGGTCTGCAGCGCGACGCTGACCTCGCGGTTCGACGGCGCCGACAGGCGCACCGTGAACTGCAGGCGCGTATCGAGGAAGTTGCCCTCGGCGACGCTGCCGCCCTCGATGCTCAACGTCGGGTCGGTTGCTGACGCTGCCTGCACGGTCACTTCGACGCGGTCGGTGCCGGCGGCGCCCTGCGCGTCGGTGACGCGCAGCTCGAAGCCGAGCACCGTATCGCTGTCGACCGTCGGCGCGGTGAAGCCCGGCGCGGCGGTGTCCGCACCCTGCAACGTCACCGCCGGCCCCGCGTCCTGCCGCCAGGCGTAGCCGCCGATGTCGCCGTCCGGATCGAAACTGCGGCTGCCGTCGAGACTCACGCTGGCACCGGATGCGACCGCGATGTCGTCGCCGGCGTCGGCGACCGGCGCCTGATTGGCGGTCCCGACATTGCGCACGATGACGGCGACCTCGTCGGGCGGCGACTCGGCCCCGGCATCGTCGGTCACGCGCAGGCTGAACCGCAGCTCGGTATCGGCGTCGACGCCCGGCGCGGTGAACTGCGGCCGCACCGTATCCGCGCCGTCGAGCACGACCTGCGGCCCGGCGACCTGGGTCCAGGCATAACCGGAAAGGCTGCCGTCCGGATCGTGGCTGGCACTGCCGTCGAGCGTCACCCGCGTCCCTTCGTCGGCCTGCTGGTCGGCGCCGGCATCGGCGACCGGAACACGGTTGGCATTGGCCGGCGTCACCACGACGTTGACGTCGTCGCTGCCGTAGGCGCCGCGATCGTCGCTCGCCTGCAGGCGGAACGTCAGTGTCGTCGCCGTCGTCACCGCCGGCGCGGTGAACCGCGCGGTCGGCGTTTGCGCGCCTGCCAGCGTCACCGCCGGTCCGGACAGCTGGGTCCAGCGGTACTCGGTGATGCTGCCGTCCGTATCCTCGGCACTGCCGGCGAGGACGACCTCGGCACCCGGGCTCACCGACTGGTCGGACCCGGCGTCGACCGACGGCGCCGCGTTGCCCTGCGGCCGGTTGGCGACGGTGAGCACGACGTCGTCGCTGGCCTGGTCCCCGTGCGAATCGGTCACCGTGAGCCTGAACCGCAGCCCGGTATCGGCGTTGACCTGCGGTGCGGTGAAATGCGCGCTGGCGCGGTCGGCATCCCGCAGATCGACCGGCAGACCGGCGGTCTGGCGCCAGAAATAGCTGAGCGCTCCACCGTCGGCGGCGCGGCTGGCGCTGCCGTCGAGAACGGCCTCGGCGCCTTCGGCGACACGGCGGTCCGGTCCGGCGGCAGCGGTCAGCTCCTTCGACCCGGACGGGTCGGGATCCGGAGAAGACGGCGCGGACGAGCCGCCGCAGGCGCTGAGCAGGCCCAGTGCGGCACACGCGAGGATGTTGCGGAAACGGGTCGTGGGGCGGGCAAGTGACGCGCGCATCGTGGTGTTTCTCCTTCCAGTCGCAGGCGGAGTCCACACGCACGCTGGCCTCGATCCCGGGCCTGGCGCTTCTCCTCCTGCAAGGTCGATCCCGCACGGCGCGGACGGCAGCCACAACTGCGTGACGCTCGCCCGGCGGGTCGCCTCTATTGATTTGTATGGGGGCTCCGGCCGACCCGGGGGGATCGGCCCGGCCCCGTGTCGCCGGCCCGCGCTGCGGCGGCCGGCGGTCCTGCTGATTCGGCCGGATACGACATCCCGGCAGCGACGCTTGCGGTCGTTGCCGCCGCCCCTGCCGGCCGGCTCCCGGGGCGGACCTCCTCTCCTTGGTCTTGGTCTGATCTGCGTGGATTGTCGAACCGGACCCGGCAGGGGTCTTGACGAAGCCCGCCGTTCTATTAGGAAATCACGCCATCGTGACATCGAATCGCAATATTCCGGCAACGGGCGTGATCGCCGGCCTCTACGCACGGGGCCTGCTCGACCACCTGCGCGAACGCGGCGTCGACCCGGCCCGGCTGTACCCCGCCGCTCGGGTGACCGAACTCGATCAGGCCCAGGGCCACGTCGAGATTCCGCTGGGCGAGTGGATCGGGATGTTCGAGACCGCGATCGACGCGCTGGACGACCCGGCCCTGCCGCTCAAGGCCGGCGCGAGCCTGCGCATGCGCCACCTCGGCGTCCTCGGCCATGTGCTGATGAACAGCGCGACGCTGCAGGAAGTCGCCGCGCAGCTGGCCCGCTACATCCGCCTGCTCGGCCAGATCGGCGAGCCCACCGTCAGCGTGACCGGCAACCGCGTCGAGCTGCTCTGGAACTGGCCCTTCGACACCGCACCCGATACCGCCGTCGCCCAGTTCATGCTCGGCGCACGCGCCAACTTCATGCGCTGGCTGGCGAATCGGCCCGACCTGCGCTTCGACGCGCACCTGCATTTTCCGCGGCCCGCGGACCTGAGCGCCTACGAACGCATCTTCGGCGGCGAGCTGCGTTTCGCCCAGGCGCACAGCAAGATGCTGTTCTCGGCCGACTACCTGCACCTGCCGGTGGTGTCGGCGGACGAGGATCTGCGCCTGCAGTTCGAGGTCGAGGCCGAGCGCGCGTTGCAACAGCTGTCCGGCGAGTCGGCGCTGCTGCGGGAACTCAAGCGCGTACTGATGCGGAACCTGGCCAACGGCCGCGTCTCGATCGACGAGTCGGCGGCGAGCCTGAAGATGTCGCCCCGCACGCTGCAGCGGCGCCTCGGGGAAATCGGCCTGTCGTTCCGCGCCGCGCTGGAACAGGTCCGGCAGGCCCAGGCCCAGGCCCTGCTGCGCGACCCCGGCGTGTCGCTGACCCAGGTCGCGTTCCTGCTCGGCTATACCGAGCAGAGCACCTTCCACAATGCCTTCCGCCGCTGGCTGAACTGCTCGCCCGGTGCCTACCGCAAGCGCCAGCTCGAACCCTGAACCCGCACCACGGCGGTGCGCCGGTCGGGACCCTGCCGCGGAGCCCCTGACGGCGGCCGCAGCGGGGCGGGATCCGCGGCCGAAACCGGCGCCCGAACCAATCTTGCGCTGCAACATCAGCAGGCGTAAGGTGCGCGCCGCATGAAAATCATCATTCTCGGCGCGGGCCAGGTGGGCTCAACGCTGGCGGAGAATCTGGCCAGCGAGCAGAACGATGTCACCGTGGTGGACACCAAGCCGGGCGCGCTCAACGAGCTGCAGGAACGGCTGGACATTCGCACGGTGCACGGTCACGCCTCGCACCCGAGCGTGTTGCGCCAGGCCGGCGCCGACGACGCCGACATGATCATCGCCGTCACCGACAGCGACGAAACCAACATGCTGGCGTGCAAGATCGCCAACACCCTGTTCCATACTCCGACCAAGATCGCCCGTGTCCGCGCGACCGACTATCTGAAGGAGGACGCGCTGTTCGGCGCGGACGCGCTGCCGGTGGACCTGCACATCTCACCCGAGCAGCTGGTCACCGACCTGATCCGGCGCCTGATCGAGTATCCGGGCGCGCTGCAGGTGGTCGACTTCGCCGACGGCAAGGTACGTCTGGTCGGCGTCAAGGCCTACTACGGCGGCCCGCTGGTGTCGCGGCAGCTGCGCGAGCTGCCCGAGCATCTGCCCGGCATCGATGCGCGCGTCGCCGCGATCTACCGGCGCGGCCGCCCGATCATCCCCGAGGGCGACACCGTCATCGAGGCCGAGGACGAGGTGTTCTTCGTCGCCGCGCGCGACCACATTCCGCGGATCATCGCCGAGCTGCGGCGCCTCGACAAACCGGTGCGGCGCGTGATGCTCGCCGGCGGCGGCAACATCGGCCTGCGCCTCGCCCGCGCGCTCGAGAGCAGCAAGATCCAGGTCAAGCTGATCGAACGCGATCGCGCCCGTGCGCGCCTGCTGTCCGAGCAGCTCGAACACACGATCGTCCTCGGCGGCGACGGCGCCGACGAGTCGCTGCTGCGCGAAGAGAACATCGAGGACGTCGACGTCTTCTGCGCCATCACCAACGACGACGAGGCCAACATCCTGTCGGCGATGCTGGCCAAGCGGCTGGGCGCGCGCAAGGCACTGTGCCTGATCAACCGGGTCTCCTATGTCGATCTGGTCGAGGGCGGCAGCATCGACATCGCCATCTCGCCGCAGTCGTCGACGGTGTCGGCGCTGCTCGCGCGCGTGCGCCGCGGCGACGTGGTCAAGGTCCACTCGCTGCGCCGCGGCGCCGCCGAGGCGATCGAGGCGGTGGCCCACGGCGACCGCTACAACTCGCGCGTGGTCGGCCGCAAGCTCGAGGAAATCAAGCTGCCGCCGGGCACGACGATCGGCGCGATCGTCCGCGGCGACGAGGTCATCATCGCCCACCATGACACCCTCATCGAGGCGGAGGACCACGTGATCCTGTTCATCGTCGACAAGCGCCGCGTGAAGGACGTCGAGAAGCTGTTTCAGGTCGGCCTGAACTTCTTCTGATTCCGAAGGCCATGTCGTCCGCGGTCAGCATCAGCCGGCTTCCCTATTCGCGACGCTTCGCCGCGGTTCAGCGGGTCACCGGCATCCTGTTGATGCTGTTCTCGACGACCATGCTGCCGCCGCTGCTGATCAGCTCGACCAGGGCCGAGGGCGTGTCGCAGGCCTTCCTCGAAAGCATGTGGCTGACGCTGACCACCGGCGCGCTGGTGTGGTGGCCGGTGCGGCGCATCGACGCCGAACTCAAGATCCGCGACGGATTTCTCGTCGTCGTGCTGTTCTGGGTGGTGCTGTCGACCTTCGGTGCGATCCCGCTGTTCGGCGCCGATGTCGGCTGGGACAGCTTCACCGACGCGATGTTCGAATCCACCTCCGGCCTCACGACCACGGGCGCGACCGTCGCCACCGGTCTGGACACGATGCCGGCGTCGATCCTGTTCTACCGCGTCCAGCTGCACTGGCTCGGCGGCATGGGCGTGATCGTGCTGGCGGTCGCACTGCTGCCGATGCTGGGCATCGGCGGCATGCAGCTGTTCCGCGCCGAGACGCCGGGGCCGATGAAGGACTCCAAGCTGACGCCCCGCATCGCCAGCACGGCCCGGGCGCTGTGGTTCGTCTATCTGACGCTGACGCTGCTGTGCGCGCTGACCTACTGGCTGCTCGGCATGAGCTTCTTCGACGCGATCTGCCACGCGATGTCGACGATCTCGACCGGCGGATTCTCGACCCACGACGCCAGCATCGGCCATTTCAACAGCGTGCCGATCGAACTGGCGGTGATGTTCTTCATGCTCGTCGGCGGCGTGAACTTCGCGCTGCATTTCATCGCCTTCCGCGGGCGCTCGCCGCTGGCCTACCTGCGTGACGTCGAGTTCCGCACCTATCTGACGGCGATCGGCGTGATCACCGTGCTGGTGACGATTCCGCTGTTGTACTTCGGCACCTACGAAGGCTTCGGCACCGCCTTGCGCAAGGCGCTGTTCCACGTGATCTCCTACGGCACGACCTCGGGGTTCGCGACGGCCGACCCCAGTGCGTGGCCGGTCTACACGCCGATGCTTCTGATGCTCGCGGGGTTCACCGTCGGCTGCGCCGGCTCGACCTCCGGCGGCATCAAGGCGATGCGGCTGGTGGTGTTCATGAAGCAGGTGCTGCGCGAGCTGTACCGGCTGCTGCACCCGAGCGCGACGATCCCGATCAAGCTCGGCGGCAAGAGCCTGCCGGACGACGTGGTCTACGCGATCGGCGCGTTCTTCTCGGTCTACGTCGGCCTGACGGTGATCCTGACCTTCGTGATGATCGGCACCGGCCTGGATCCGGTCACCGCCTTTTCCGCGGTGGCGGCGTGCATCAACAACGAGGGGCCCGGCCTCGGCGAGGTCAGCGCGACGATGGCCAGTGTCAGCGACGTCGGCAAGTGGGTCCTGATCGCGACGATGCTGATGGGCCGCCTCGAGATCTTCACCTTCCTGATCATCTTCACGCCCGCATTCTGGCGCCGTTGAGCCCCGGATCCGGGGCCGGCTGCGGACGCCCCGGCTTGGCCCGCGCGGGCGGGTTTGCTGTAATCCGCAACCCGACCCATCGCCGCCGAGCCTCATGTCCGTCTTCACCAAGGTGTCCCACGCCGAGCTGACCACCTTTCTGCAGCAGTACGCCGTCGGCCCGCTGATCGGCTATCAGGGCATCGGCGAGGGCGTCGAGAACACCAACTATTTCGTCGACACCCGCGACGGGCGCTGGGTGCTGACGCTGTTCGAGCGCCTCAACTACGACGACCTGCCGTTCTTTCTCGGCCTGATGGAACACCTGGCGTCACACGGCCAGCCCTGCGCGATGCCGCTGCATACCCGCCAGGGCGAGTCGCTGACCATGCTCAACGGCAAGCCGGCCGCGCTGGTCCGGCGCCTGACCGGACAGAGCGTGCTGTTCCCGGACCGGGAACAGTGCGAGCAGGTGGGCCGCGCGCTCGCCGACATGCACGTCGTCGGCCAGTCCTACGCGGGACGCTGCGAGAACTCGCGCGGCGTCGCGTGGCGGACCGACACCGGCCGCATGCTGGCGGCACAGACCGACGACGACTCGATCCGCGCGCTGATCGAGGACGAACTCGACGCGCAGTCGCGGCTGGATCTGGCGGCCCTGCCGCAGGGCGTGATCCACGCCGACCTGTTCCGGGACAACGTCCTGTTCGTCGAGGAGCGCCTGACCGGCGTCATCGACTTCTACTACGCCTGCAACGACGCGCTGCTCTACGACCTCGCGGTCACGGTCAACGACTGGTGCTGTGAAACCGACGGCACCCTGAATCCGGCGCGCTGGCAGGCGCTGGTCGGCGCCTACCGCTCGCGCCGCGAGCTCGAACCCGCCGAGCGCGCGGCCTGGCCGATGGTGCTGCGCGCGGCGGCGCTGCGCTTCTGGCTGTCACGCCTGTACGACTGGATGTTCCCGCGCGAAGGCGACGTGGTCCACGTCAAGGACCCGGCGCATTACCGCGCGATCCTGCTGCGGCATCGCGACCACGCACCGCCGCCGCTGGACTGACGCGCGCGTCGGCGCCTACTCGCTGGCGGCGTCGATCGCCTCGTCGAGCTCGTCCTTGCGCTGGTCGTTGGCGTCGAGTGCCGCGTCGACCTTGTCGGCGATCGCATCGCCGGAATAGCCGATCGCCTCGGTATTGCGGATCGAGCGGGTCTCCTCGCGCCCTTCGGCCTTGCCGGCCTGCGGTTCCGGATCCTTCCCGCCACAGGCGCTGAGCAGCGCAGCGGCGAACACCAGCGAACACAACATCTGAAGAATACGCATCGGTCTGTCTCCACCGTCATCGTGTCGGACACCGGCTACAATTCTCCGGTTTGCACACGATGATAAGGGGAGAAGCATGCTCGGGTTGAGCCGCTATCAATGGACCGTTCTGTTCGCAGCGTGGCTGGGATGGGGCTTCGACGTGTTCGACGGCCTGCTGTTCAACTACGTGGCACCGAACTGCGTGCCGACGCTGCTGGGACTGGAGATCGGCTCGCCGGAGGCCAAGCACGCCACCCTGTTCTGGACCGGCCTGCTGACGTCGGTGCTGCTGCTGGGCTGGGCGGTCGGCGGCATCTTCTTCGGGCTGGTCTGCGACCGCATCGGCCGCAAGCGCACGCTGCTGCTGACCATGACGATGTACGCCGTCGGGACCGCCGCCTGCGCCTTCGCGCCGAACATCTGGGTGCTGCTGGCCTGCCGCATCATCGCGTCGCTGGGGATCGGCGGCGAGTGGGCCGCCGGCGCGTCGATGGTGGCCGAGGTGGTGCCCGAGAACAAGCGCGTCACCGCCGGGGCGCTGCTGTACACGTCGGCCCCGATGGGACTGTTCCTGGCCACCTTCGTCAATCTGCAGGTCGCCGGCAACTGGTTCGCCGACCAGCCGGAAGTGTCGTGGCGCTACGTGTTCCTGTTCGGCCTGATCCCGGTCGCCGTCGCGTCGATCGTGCGGGTGTTCCTCAAGGAGCCGGAGCGCTGGACGCGTTCGGCCGGAGCCGCCGCGCCGCCGCGCCTGAGCGAACTGTTCAGCCCGGCGTTCCGGCGCTACACCGTCAGCGGCTTCCTGATGGCGGTGATCGCGCTGCTGACCTGGTGGAGCTGCAACGCCTTCCTGCCGGTCGTGGTGTCACATCTGGCGCAGACCGAGGCCGCCACGCGCGGCCTGGATCGCAGCGCGACGCTGGCGCTGGTCGAGCACTGGAAGTTCATCGCCACCGCCTGCTTCAACCTCGGCGGCCTGGCCGGCACCCTGCTGACGATCCCGATCTCCCAGCACGTCGGCCGCAAGGCGATGTTCGCGCTGTACTTCGGCGCGTCGGCGCTGTCGATCTTCCTGACCTTCAGCGACGCGCTGCCGGCGGAGATGCGCCTGTACCTGTACGCCGCCATCGGGGTTTCGGTCTTCGGCGTGTTCGGCAGTTTCACCTACTACCTGCCGGAGCTGTTCCCGACGCGCCTGCGCGCGACCGGCTCGGGCTTCTGCTACAACGTCGGCCGCATCCTCGCCGCCACCGGCCCCTTCCTGGTCGGCGCGATCGCGGCCCAGGGCGCGAGCTCGGCGGTGCAGATCCTGTTCTGGGTGGGTCTGGTGCCGCTGGTCGGCATCGCCCTGATGCCGCTGGTGATCGAGACGCGCGGCCGCCTGCTCGCCGACTGAGCCGGCGGCGGACGCCACGCGCGTCTCAACCCGCTGCGAGCGCTTCCGGCTGCGGCTGCGGTGCCGGCCCGATGGCGGCCGTGGCACCGATCCGCAGCGGCAGGCCGAGAGCCAGCAGCGCGGCGTCGGTCGCGGTCTCGATCTCGTACGGGCGCGCGGCGGCGCGCAGCGCCTCGGGCGACCGGCGCGAGCCGAGGCTCTCGGCCAGCGCCGCCGCCATTGCATCGGCGTCGCCGACCGGCACCAGCGCGCCGTAGCGACCGTCCTGCAGCACCGCGCGCGGGCCGTGCGGACAGTCGGTCGAGACCACCGGCGTCCCGCAGGCCAGGGCCTCGATCAGCACGAAGCTCAGGCCTTCGCGCAGCGAAGCCAGCCCGAGCACGGCGGCGTGGCGCATGAACGCGGGCACGTCGCGCCGGAAGCCGAGCAGGGCCACGTCGTCCCGGACGCCCAGCGCTTCGGCCTGCGCCAACAGGGCATCGTACTGCTTGCCCTTGCCCAGGATCATCAGGCGACACGCCTGGCGCGCACGCAGCTGCGCGAACGCCCGCAGCAGGGTCGCGAAGTCCTTCCCACCCGATAACTCACCGACCCCGAGCACGACCGGCGGCATCCCCGGGGCCAGCCACGGATGCGGCGGAGGCACGACCCCGTCCTCGAACAGTGCCGCCGGGACCACCGGCCGCGGCACGACGATCACGCGCTCACGCGGCAGGCCGGTGTAGGCGAGCAGATCCTCCTTGACCCCCGGCGAATCGGCGAGAAAGCCGTCGGCGGCCGGATACAGCCGGCGCATCCAGTTGCGGTGGCGGCGCTGCCGGGCGGCGCTGCGATGGGCGTGCTCGAGCGACACCGGCGTACCGACGTAGCACACGACCGGAATCCGGGTCCCGGACAACCAGCGCGCGAGCAGCGCCGTACGGTTGACGCGGTCCTTGTCGCTGAGCAGTACGCGGGGGCGTTCGCGGCGCAGATAGCGCGCGACGGCGAGGGCACAGGGATAGACGTGATCGTGACCGAGATCGACGACACGCACGCCGGGCGGCAGTTCGTCCAGATCGGGGCCGTGGCCGCGGACCTTCAGCAGGTCGACCTGGTAACCGCGACGCGCCAGCGCCGGAATCAGATTGCGCGCCGCGCGGTCGACGCCGCTCTGGCCGGACGTCGCGAGAAAGATCGCAATGCGGGGATGGTCGTTCATGTCGGGAAATCCTCAGGGCAAACGAAAGGCCGCGAGCGCCACGCGTGGGCTCGAGATCCAAATGCTTGTGAAGACTTCCCGGCCGGTCCGGACCCGGACCGGGCGCGAGGGTCGCGCCGCTGTGCACCGCCTGGACGCGACGCACGGTTACCGCCGGATGGATCCAGGGGGTGCAAGCCGGCACCCGGATACAGATCCGCTACGCGACGCCATCCTCGTCGCGACCGGAAACGGCAGTGCGCAATTCGACGCCGCACCGCATGCGCCAGAGACGACCGCGTCGACGCGGCCGCTGTTGGAGGCGCGGTATCGTGCCGATCCCCGCGCGTCCCGACAAGAGGGCACGCCCGCGGGTAACGGGCGTGCCCGGCAATGCCTTACCGCGTAACGATGTCGAA
>NPIE01003452.1_pt1 | contig 65375 bp, 52 predicted proteins | sample 8637661 | NCBI WGS metagenome assembly NPIE01 (sample SAMN07420842, study PRJNA396082) | bioreactor metagenome | isolation source: sample BA12 brine-fed electro-methanogenic bioreactor BA | place: Japan: Kochi | collected 2016-12-09 | reverse complement strand
CCCTGATGGGGACTCCGAACCAACCACTATTTAAATGATAAATGACCCTCCGGAGACTCGAACTCCGAACCAATTGATTAAGAGTCAACTGCTCTACCAATTGAGCTAGAGGGCCATTTGAGAACCCCATTATAGCACACTCCGTAAGGAAATTTAAGTCTCAGCAGCAAAAACTGCGCCTGATTCCTCAATAAATTCTCCAGGGTTAAGGGGGCGTAAAACCCTCATCATAACTTTATTAACAGCCCACAGATTAAATTGACTTAATTAACCCCGCATGCTACAATCCCATACTGACATGCAACCGGTTCGACGGCCACATGTGGCCACAGGTCTTATTTTGACGATTATTATTGCTCAAGAAAACATCTACCTCCTGCCCTGACCGGCCTGATGCCGCAGGGCTTTTTAATTTCACCGCACGCATGGCAAACATAAACGGACTTCTAATGGGAAATGCCCATTTAAATAAATTTAGAACTATTTTGTAGTAACCATAGTAGAAAAAGGAACAAGTAAGTATGACAAACAATAAAATATTACGGATCATCCCAATCGGGGGGCTTGGCGAGGTTGGGAAGAACATGACCCTGTACGAATACGGGAACAACATCCTGATCGTTGACGCGGGAATCATGTTCCCCGAAAACGATATGCTCGGCATCGATTACATCATCCCCGACTTCGAAAATTACCTCAAAGACAAAACCCACCTCGTGCGCGGCATCATCTTTACCCACGGCCACGAGGACCATATCGGCGCTATCCAGCACCTGCTGGAGATGGTCAATGCGCCCATCTACGCCACCAAGCTGACCCGCGGCCTGGTTGAGGTCAAGCTCAACCGCCACGGCATGGCTGGCAAAGCCGACCTGCGGCTCGTTTCCGCTGGCGACCATGTCCAAATCGGGCCTTTCCAGGTGGACTTCTTCCACGTGTGCCACTCAATCCCCGACGGCATTGGCCTGGGCATCGAGACGCCCGCCGGATTGGTCGTCCATACCGGCGATTACAAATTTGACCACACCCCGGTGGACAACTGGCCAACGGATTATGCCAAACTGGCAGAATTCGCCGAGCGCGGCGTTTTAGCGCTGCTGGCCGATTCCACCAATTCCACCGACCCCGGCTGGACGCCCTCAGAGCGCACCATCGATGACGGCCTCGACCAGGTCTTCGAAACTGCTGAGGGCCGCATCCTGGTGGCCACGTTTGCCTCTTTGATCTCCCGCATGCAGCAGGTTGCCAACGCTGCCGAACGGCATGGGCGCAAGATCGCCTTCACCGGCCGAAGCATGGTTGACAACATGAACATGGCGCGCGAGCTGGGCTATGTGGACTTTCCCGAACGCCTGGTGATCTCGCTGGAAAAATCGCTCTCCATGCCTGACAACCAGGTTGTGCTGATGTGCACCGGTTCGCAGGGTGAGCCGCGCTCGATTATGGGGCGTCTCGCCAACGGCACCAATCGCAAATTCGATGTGCGCGAGGGTGACACGATCGTGCTCTCATCCCACCCCATCCCTGGCAACGAGGAACCCGTCTACCGGACGATCAACCAGCTCTTCCGCCGCGGCGCCGAAGTGGTCTATGAATCCATCGCGCCTGTGCACGTCTCGGGGCACGCCAGCCAGGAGGAGATTAAATTGCTCCTGCACCTCGTGCGCCCGAAATACCTGATCCCCATCCATGGCGAACTGCGCATGCTCAAACAACATGCCCGCCTGGCGCAGGAAGTCGGCGTCCCCAAGGAAAATATCGCCGTGATTGAAAACGGGCAGATCATCGAATTTGTGGATGGCGAACTGCACATGGGCGAGCGGATCCCCGGCGATTATATCTTCGTGGATGGCAACGGTGTGGGCGATGTGGATCGCAGCATTGTGCGCGAGCGGGAATCCCTGGGGCAGGATGGGATCATGGTGATCAACTTATCCGTTGATCAAAAGTCCGGCCAGCTCAAAGGCGACCCCGACATCATCACACGCGGTTTTATCCTGTCGGAGGAATTTGATCCCCTGGTGGATAACCTCCAGAAGGAAGTAAAGAAGGCTGTCAGCCAATCGAACGGAAACGTCGAAAACCAGGTCCTGCGCAGGGTAAAGTCCTTCCTGTATCAGGAAACAAAACGCAACCCCTTCATTTTTGTGAACATCAACGAGAGTTGAACCTAACTGACCATGATCAGCGGCGTGCTGCAGCACGCCGCTGTTTTTTTAACGTCAATGGGGAGTAAATCGCCTTGAGTATTATTTTCCGGGAGTTCTTAGTGTAGAATCCCCCCGAACAGGGTATAAACATAGCCATGAACATCCTCACCACCATTTTCAGATCCGTCGCAGCTATCCTGCTGCCCATCAGCGCCCTATGGCTGACGCTGCTAACGTTGCGCCGTGCAAGGGTGGCTGATCAGGCCGGCCAAGCGGCGGCCCAAACCTGCGCGCGCTGTGATCAATCCCGCCCGGGGGCCGATGGCGTGTTCGCATACAGCAAAAACACAGACAGCGTGCGGACACGGATGAAAGACTCCCAGGCCTTCACGGAATCGGTCAGCCTTGAGGGCCCGGAGGCGCATTTTATCTGCGATCACTGCGCCCGCCGCTACCTGCATGGTGAGCTGATCCTGCAAGTGTTGGCCGTGCTGCCCTACCCGGTGGTCCTCATTGTGATTTTCATCCATCCCTTCTCAAATTTCTTATTGATGATCGCTTTGGCCTTGCTATCCTTTGCAGGGGCAGTTTCCGCGGTGAATCTGTACCGGGCTGTGCTGGCTGGCGCTACACCTCTGGCTGAAGCGCGCGATCGGGCTGCCATCCATTTACGCAAACGGGATCTGGGTAAAAATCTTAGCTATTACACACGCACAGGCATGCGTCAGCTGAAAAAATAAACGCTTTTTTCCGTCTGATCAACAGCGGGGGTAACACACCAGTCTTAAAATACCGGGGTTTTTAAGGCTTAGGAGGCCAAACCAAAAACCTGCATGCTATAATAAACTAAGCGCATGTCTCCTGGGAAATGAAGGAGGGCGCAATTTTTAACCAGACCGCTTGCCAAAAGTAATTATTGTTATGTCATTCGTTCACCTCCACGTTCACTCCACCTATTCCATTTTGGATGGATTCAGCCAGATCAAACCGCTTGTCGCCCGTGCCAAACAGCTTGGCATGCCTGCCCTCGCGCTGACAGATCATGGCACCATGTACGGGGCGGTTGAATTCTTTAAAACAGCCACAAAAGCAGGAATCAAGCCCATAATCGGCCTGGAGACTTACCTCTCCGCCCGTAAAATGACCGACCGCGACCCGCTTTATGATAAGCGGTCAGCGCATTTGCTCCTGCTGGCAGAAAACATGACGGGGTATCAAAACCTGCTCAAAATCGCTTCGGCTTCGCAGCTGGAGGGATTTTATTACCGGCCCAGGATTGACCGGGCGTTTCTACAGGCACACAACGAAGGGCTGATTGTCACCTCAGGCTGCCTTTCGGGTGAAATCCCGCGTGCCCTGCTGAACAATAACCTCGAACGGGCAGAACAATCGCTAAAATGGTACCTGGACGTCTTTGGCCGGGATCGCTTCTTTATCGAGCTGCAATCCCACGCCATCCCAGGCCTGGCGCAAGCAAATCAGCAGTTGAGTGAACTGGGCCAACGTTACGATGTGGATTTCGTCGCCGCAAACGATGTGCATTACATCAACCCGGAGGATGCCCGCCTGCAGGATATTCTGCTCGCCATCCAAACGGGCAGCCTGCTTTCTGACCCCGACCGCATGCGCATGGACGATGACTCCTACTACCTGCGTACGCCCGAAGAAATGCAAGCACTTTTTGGCCATATGCCCGGCGCAATTGAAAACACCCTGCTGATCGCCGAAAGATGCGAGGTGGACCTGAGCCCCTCAGGCTATCACCTCCCGCTGTTCACCGTCCCTGAAGGGGATACCGCCGCAACTTACCTCCGGCACCTGTGTGAACAGGGACTGAAACGCATCTATGGCGAGCAGGCCAATGATGAGCACATCCAGCACAGGCTGAATTACGAGCTCGAGGTGATTCACGAAATGGGCTTTGATGCCTACTTCCTGATCGTGTGGGACCTGTGCAAACACGCCCAGGAGCAGGGCATCTGGTACAACGCGCGCGGCTCTGCCGCTGGCTCACTGGTCGCCTATGCCCTGGATATCAACCTGATCGACCCCATCGAACACGACCTGATGTTCGAACGCTTCCTCCAAAAAGGCCGGGTGAACATGCCCGATATCGACCTGGACTTCCAGGACGACCGCCGGGCAGAGATGATGCAGTACTGCGCCGAAAAATATGGTGAGGACAAAGTCGCACAGATCATCACCTTTGGCACCCTGGGGGCCAGGGCTGCCATCCGCGATGTCGGCCGGGTGATGGACATTCCCATCTCGGAAGTCGACAAAGTTGCCAAACTGATCCCCGCCATCCCGGGCAAGCCGGTTACCATCCAGGAGGTCTTGAAGGATTCTCCTGAATTGCAGGCGCTGTACAATTCGGAGGGGTATTACCACGAGCTGATCGACACAGCCAGCAAAATGGAAGGTACGGTGCGAAACGCGGGCACCCACGCAGCAGGCGTGATCATCACCGACAAACCGATTATCGAGTACGTGCCGCTCCACCGCCCCACCAGCCAGAGTGAAGATAACCCGGTCAATGTCGTCACCCAATACGAGATGTCGGTTGTGGACGACCTTGGCCTGCTGAAAGTGGATTTTCTCGGCTTGGTCACCCTGACCATCATGTCACGTGCCTGCGAGCTGATCAAAGCGCGGCATGGCATCGACTACAACTTACGCTCAATCCCCATTGACGATCCGAAGGTGTTTGAGTTTATCAGCCAGGGGAATACCGCCGGTATGTTCCAGCTTGAAGGCACCGGCATGACGCGCTACATCACTGAGATGAAGCCGCGCGAGCTGGCCCATGTGATCGCCATGATCGCCCTCTATCGCCCCGGACCAATGCAGTTCATCCCCCAGTACATCAACCGCATGCACGGCAGAGAAAAATCAACCTACCGTCACAAAACGCTCGAACCGATCTTCAAGGATACCTTTGGCATCCCCATTTACCAGGAACAGATCATGCAGGCAGCCATGCAGCTGGCGGGCTATGAAGCCAGCGCAGCAGACAGCTTGCGCAAAGCCATCGCTAAAAAGCAAGAAGCCCAGCTCAAACGCCACCGCCAGTCCTTTATCGAGGGCGCCCAGGCGCACAGCCAGGTCAGCCCGCAAGAGGCGCAGCTCATCTTTGACGACTGGGAAGAATTTGCCCGGTACGGGTTCAATAAAAGCCACGCTGCCGATTACGGCGTGATTGCCGTCCAAACCGGGTATTTAAAGTACCATTACCCGGTTGAGTACATGACCGCCCTGCTCTCCGCGTGGAAAAATGATGTTGCCAAGGTGGCCACTTACGTGGCAGATTGCCGAACATTAGGCATTGACGTTCTGCCGCCCGATGTGAACACCAGCAAGTACGATTTCACCATCGAAGACCGTCCTGATTCAGGGCCAGCTATCCGGTTCGGCTTAGGCGCCATTAAAAATGTTGGGCAGAATCCGGTTAACCTGATCCTGGAAGCCCGCACAGAGGGGCCCTTTGCGGATCTAACAGACTTCGCCCATCGGGTCGATCTGCGCCAGGTCGGCCGACGCCCGCTCGAATGCCTGATTAAAGTAGGCAGCATGGATCGCTTCGGCTCCCGCCCGGCATTGCTCAACAGCCTAGACAGCGTCATGGCGGTCAGCAACAGTTATTTCCGCGCCAAAGAAGCCGGCCAGTTGATGCTGTTTGACGCGTCGGACCGGATCGACGACACCATCGAATTGGTTGAACCGTTGTACGCCAACAAACGCGAAGAACTGCTCTGGGAGCGCGACCTGATCGGCTTGTATGTATCAGACCATCCCCTCAGTCCATACCAAAAGAACCTGGCAGAACGGGTGACCCACTTCTCACACCAGCTTGCAGAGGTCAGCGAGAAGGAAGCGGTCACCGTCGCTGGCATGGTCAACCGGTTCCGCCAACATCAGACCAAAAAGGGCAACAATATGGGCTTTGTGACCCTCGAAGACCTGTACGGGCGCATGGACCTGGTAATCTTCCCCCAAACCTGGGAGAAAGTTCATCACCTGCTGGATGTGGACAGAGTCATCCTGGCCGAAGGGCGCGTCGACACGATGCAAGGGGACCCGAAAATCCTGGTGGACAACCTGACCCCCGTATCGCTGGAAGATCTTGAGTATAACCCTGAGAACCATACAGAGGACGATAACCCGCCCTTCAGCCCGGATGATGAAGAGCTCCTGGATGATTTTTTGCCGGAAATCGCCCCTGAGGACGCCGAACACACAGCGCCTAAAAGCTCCTCCCCCAGGCAAAACACCCGGCCAGCCGCGGTTGCACAGCCCCCGGATCCCAGCCCAGCACAAACTTCGCCGGCAGGCCGCCCTGATGAGGGGAACGCACAGCCAGCAGGGGGTCAGAAGCCCCAAGCGAAAGCCCAGCCAACGCGCTGGGACTCTGCACCAAAGCCCTATCACGTGCTCAGCACACCCCTGCCCAAGCCTGAACCGCTGCCCCGGCCAGATCAAAAACCCCGCTGCATCTACATCACCCTGGATACTTGCGGCGACAAGCAAAGGGATGTCCGCCGCTTACGCCGCATTCACGGCATTTTGGTCTCACGCCCAGGGCGTGACCAGTTCGCCTTCCGTGTCAGGGAAAATGGATGCTTCTATGAAATCAACTTCCCCAACGTTACCACCGGGCTGACGGACACCTTGATCCAAAAATTGCGTGGCTTGATGGGCGACCAGAATATCGATATCACCCAGCAGCCTTAAGGCTTATACACCTGGCTGGCCCCCTATTTACCATCAAAACCTAATTCTGGTAGAATCCAACATGTATCAGGGATTAATGAATGGATGAGGAATGGCTCGAATAAATCTCGATGTAAACCCGGTAACCCATATCACCGTTGACGCCATCGGCCAGCCCGGCGAACGGGTCTTTTACCTGCAGGGGCACAGCCCTGATCGGGTGGTCACCTTGCTGGTTGAAAAATTTCAAATCCAGACCCTGGCCCTGGCGATTGAGAACCTGATGGTGGAACTGGAAGAAAAAGCCCCGGACCTTGCAGAAGCCTCGCCAAAATATGATGAGGATGAGATGATCCTCGAACCGCCCCTGGACCCCCTGTTCAGGGTCGGGGAATTGAGCCTCGGATACGAACCGGAACAGGATCTGCTCGTCCTGATTGCCAAGGAAGTCTCCACCGCCCTGAGCGAAGCGGAGGAGGACGAAGAGCTGGGCGAGGTGAGGTTCTGGTGCACCCGTTCGCAGTTGTGGGCAATGGGCCGCTGGGGCATCGAGCTGGCCAGCCGCGGCCGGCCGGTGTGGCCGAGTACCGGCGAACCGATCCTGCCGCCAGGCGAGTTCTCACCCAAGAACAACGGTCATAAGACCACCCCTTGAAAGACAGCCGCCAATGGATAAACACACCGTCCTTTCAGCCCTGCTGCATGGCAAACTGGAACTGGAAGGTCAATTTATCTATGGGTCAAATTACACCTTCATGGTGGCGTGCCGCTACGGCGAGAAGGCCCTCCAGGCGGTATACAAACCCCTGCGCGGCGAACGCCCCCTGTGGGACTTCCCACATCAAACCCTGGCGAGGCGTGAGGTGGCGGCCTTCTTAGTCAGCGAAGGGTTGGGGTGGAACCTGGTGCCGCCCACGGTTTTCAGGGTCACAACTGCCCCCATGGGGCCGGGCTCGCTGCAGTTGTTCATTGAACACAATCCTGAACGGCATTATTTCAACTTTTCCCCTGAGGAGCAGAAACACCTGGGCAAGGTGATGGCCTTTGACCTGCTGATCAACAACGCCGACCGCAAGGCCGGGCACCTGCTGATCAGCCCGGAAGGCGAGTTATTCCTGATCGACCATGGGCTCAGCTTTCACATCGAGGATAAGCTGCGCACCGTGGTGTGGGACCTTGCCGGCGAGCCCGTCCCGGAGGACCTTGTCGAGGACATTAACCAATTCCTGCCAACCCTGACACCCGGGGCGAGCCTGCACAAAGCCCTGCAACCCCATTTGGCCCTGGCTGAAATTGCAGCCCTGAGGCACCGCTCTGAAACCCTGATCGAACAGGGCATTTATCCCCTCCCCCCGGAGGACCGGCGGGCGTATCCCTGGCCGCTGGTATAATCAGGAACCGATGATCACGCAAACGACACCCTCACTGATTCTTCACAATGCCAGCCAGCTCCTGACCCTCTCCGGCGGACCGCAGCGCGGCAGCACACTCGGAAACCTCGGCTTGATTGAGCAGGGCGCAGTGGCCATCCAGGGCGACCGCATCCTGGCTGTCGGGCGGAGTGACGAACTGTTGCGTGCCTACCCAGCTTCCCCCCGGCATGATGCAGGCGGAAATGTGGTCATGCCTGGTTTTGTCGACCCGCACTCCCACCTGGTGTGGGCTGGCGACCGCGCCGATGAGTTCACCCTCCGCCTGCAGGGTAAAGCCTACATGGAGATCCTGGCCATGGGCGGCGGGATCCTGTCCACGGTGCGGGCTACACGCGCTGCTTCGCTGGAGGAGCTTGTAGCCCAATCCCGGCCGCGAGCCCGGGCGGCCTTTGCCCATGGCACCACCACCCTCGAGGTGAAAACCGGATACGGGCTGACTCTCGAAAGCGAAATCAAACAACTGCAAGCCATCCTGGCTTTGAACGCAGAAGGCCCCCTGGAACTGGTTCCCACCTTTTTGGGCGCCCACGCCGTTCCCGGTGAATTCCAGGGGCAGACCGAGGCCTATGTCGACCTGGTTTGCGACGAAATGCTGCCGGGCATCCACGCCTGGTGGCAGAGCGAGGCGCCCGGACAGCCCCTGCCCTTTGTGGATGTGTTTTGCGAGCAGGGCGCGTTCGACCTGGCGCAATCCCGCCGGATCCTGGAACGGGCCGGTGACCTGGGCTTCCCGCTCAAGATCCACGCGGACGAATTTGAGAATTTAGGCGGTGCAGCCCTGGCAGCCGAACTTGGGGCTGCCTCGGCGGACCACCTGGTCAGAACCTCGCCCGAGGATATCCGCGCCCTGGCGAATTCGGACACCGTGGCGGTTGCACTGCCCGGTACGCCCTTTGGGCTGAATGAAGCGGATTACACCCCCGCCCGCGCCCTGATCGGCTCGGGCGCGCTGCTGGCCTTAGCCACCGACACCAACCCCGGCACCGCCTGGTGCGAATCCCTGCAGTTTATGCTGGCACTGGCCTGCCGAAAAATGGGCCTGACCCCAGACCAGGCCATTGCTGCGGCGACAATCAACGCAGCGGCCGCAGTCAATCGCCAGGACGCCATCGGTTCGATTGAACCGGGCAAGCAAGCAGACCTGCTGATCCTGGACGTTAACAATTACCGGCGTCTCGGCTACCGTTTCGGCACCAATCTTGTATCCACAGTGATCAAGCGGGGCAGGATTTACCCGGTCAGCCCACCTGCGCCCTAAATCACCAGCCTGACCGGTGCCACTTGCCATGAATTTGACCTTTCAGAACATTCCAAGCCTGGTTTTGGTCGGGGCCGCCCTGCTGGCCGCGCTTTTCGGCCTGCGGTTTCTATTTAAGCTTGCCTGGAGAATCATCCGGGTGGCCCTGATCGTGATCTCAGCGGTTTTGGCGGCGGGTTACTTTCTGGGTTTTCTGGATATGATCATCCCCTGAGCAGCCGCACACAGGAGCACACCATTAATGGAGCACATCACCATCGAAGAAGCCCGGGGCTGGTACAGCTCAGCCGACCCGGTGCACGATTTTGATCACGTTTTGCGCGTCTACCGCCTGGCCGAACGCCTGGCTGAGCAAGAAGGCGCTGATCTGCCTGTGGTGCGGGCTGCCGCTCTGCTGCATGATTCATGCGGCAGCGCCCCCGGCGGGGATGGCGGCCTGCGCGCCGAACACCACCTCACCTCGGCTGAGTTTGCCGGCCAGGTGCTCACCGGCAAAGGCTGGCCGGAAGATAAGGTCAGGGCGGTTCAGCATTGCATCCGGGCGCATCGCTTCCGCAGCCAGGGTGAAAAACCGCATACCCTGGAGGCACAAGTGCTCTTTGACGCCGACAAACTGGATGTTTTAGGGGCCATCGGCGCCGCACGCACGATCGCCTACGCCGCACTGGACGGGATGCCCGCCTATGCAGAGCCTTCAGAGCAATTCCTGGCCACCGCTGAAAAAGCCCCCGGCGAACCCCATTCGTCTTACCATGAATTTTTGTTTAAGCTGCGCAACGTGAAAAGCCGCATGTTCACCCACAGCGGCCAACAGCTGGCCGAGGCACGCCACGAGTTCATGCTGACCTTTTACCAGCAACTTCAGGCTGAAGTGCGCGGCGAACGCTAGCCGTCAAAATGAAAAACACATCGAGCCCCATCCCTGGCTTGCCCCGGGCCTTGGCCTGGCTGCCCCTATGGTAGAATTGCAATCATACCCAACCCACAAGCACATATCCGCCGCTTGCGTGCGTTGAAAGAGCCCTGCAAGATGAGTAAACCCTGTTGATCTCGGAATCACACATGGGGTGACCCAAAAATATGGACAAACTCGCAGTCATCACCATCAACCACGATCATGGCCACATGATCAGAAAAACCATCGACTCGCTCCACGGGCAAAATCCCCGCCTGCCCTTTGTGACCTATGTCATCAACAATACCCCCGATACAGACACAAGCGCCTGGCTGGCTGAAGCCTACCCGGAGGTCGAGGTGCTGCAAAACCCGCACCCCCAGGGCTTTGCCTGGAATGTCAACCAGGTCATCACCCGCTATCCCGATTTTGCGTTCTATTTGCTGCTCAACCCCGATGTGATCTGCCTGCCAGGGATGATCGACGGGTTGCTGAATGTGATGGCGTCAGACCCTCAGATCGGCGCCGCAGGGCCGGCACTGCGCAACTTTGATGACACCATCCAGCCCTCACGGCGGCGCTTTGCTTCCTTCAGGGTGCTGGTCTACCGTGCCCTGCATATTGACCAGCTTTTCAAAGACCTGCCCGCTGTTGACCATTACCTGATGACCCGAGACGTCTTTGACCAGGTCACAGAAGTGGATTGGGTCACCGGCGCCGTGATGCTCCTGCGCAAGGCAGCCCTCGACCAGGTCGGTTTGATGGATGAGCGCTTTTATATGTATTTTGAAGATGAAGACCTGTGCTGTCGGATGTGGCGGCAGGGCTGGAAGGTGTGCTATGTGCCCTCAGCCCAGGCGTATCATGCCCACCTGGCAGAAGGGCGTAAAAAGATCCTCAGCAGAGCCAACCTGCATCACCTGCACAGCGCCTTCAAAATGCTGGTCAAATATCGGGGTAAAATTGAGAAGTGCACACAGCGCTATGGATAGCCCTCTGAGCCGGTTGGATGCGTGCTGATGACAAAACAAAACCAAAAGGATCAAAAATTCCAAACTGCCCTGATTGAGAACCGCAGCCCGGTGGTCAACCTGTTGCTGGTGCTCCTGGATATCCTCACCATCAGCGGTGCGGTCATCCTTTCGGCAGCCATCCGCAAGATGCTGGAACCTGTCATGGGTGGTGTGGTCAACTGGTCGCTGATCCTCAACAGCCTGGTGTTTTTTGTGCTCTTCAACATCATCATGGCCTGGCTGAATGGGCTCTACCCGGGGTTCGGCCTGGCCGCAGTCCAGGAGATGCAAAAAGTTTTGTATGTGGTCACCCTGTCCTCCGTGTTCCTGGGCATGTTCCTGTTTCTGCAGCAATTGGGCCTGGCTTATTCCCGTTCGATTTTCATCTCCACCTGGCTTCTTTCGGCCCTGTTCATGATGCTTGGGCGCTTTGCTTTGCGCAACCGCTTCAGTCAATTTTCCTGGTGGGGCATCCCAATGATCATCATCGGTTCCAAAACAAGGGTCACGCCGTTGATAGAGAAACTGCTACAATCCCGCCGGCTGGGCTTTCGGCCGGTGTATTATTTCGACCCCAATGCGGAATCTGATCAGCTCATCCTCGGGGTGCTGCCGATTGAAAATCACCAGGCACTCCAGGACCTGGTGACGCAGTCAAAAATTCAGCACGTCGTCTTCACTGAACCAATCGCAGATTTCAACACCTTCGATTTCCAATGGATGCGGGACGCGTTCCCCAATATCATCTTCATCCTCGATACAGCGCCTTTTGGCTCGTTGTGGGTGCGGACGATCGATGTACACGGCACCCTGGCCGTAGAAACCAACTACCACCTTCTCAACAAGCAGGAAACGATCATCAAACGGGTCTTCGATATGATTCTGACGGTGATCCTGTTGCTATTCACCTGGCCAATCTTCCTTCTGCTGGCACTGCTGGTGCGCCTGGACTCAAAAGGACCCATCCTTTACACCCAGAAGCGACTGGGGCAGAATGGCGAGCTGTTTGACAGCTATAAATTCCGCACGATGTTTGATAATGCAGAGGAAAAATTACAGGACGTACTGGCAGCCGATCCTGCGGCCTTTGCTGAATATCAAACCTATCACAAATTGGCAAACGACCCCCGGGTGACCAAAGTGGGCAAGTTTTTACGCCGCTACAGCCTGGATGAGATACCGCAGTTCATCAACGTGCTCAAAGGCGATATGAACCTGATCGGCCCGCGCAGTTACATGCCGAGAGAGCTGACCCTGATGGACGATTATGCCAAAGTGATATTGAAGGTCAAACCCGGGATCACCGGCTGGTGGCAGGTGATGGGCCGCAATGCCACTTCGTTCAAAGAGCGCCTCCAGCTTGATGAATACTACATCAGCAACTGGTCGATCTGGCTGGATATTTACATCATGATCAAAACCGTGTGGGTGCTCGTGCGCGGCGAAGGGCTGTGATGGCGCCTGCGATGGGTCCGTGCGCATTTTTATGCAGGAGCCCAGACCCCCAAAACTGCTTAAAAATAGATCATCCTGTTGATTAATAACACAAAACTGCCCTGATTAAATCAGGGCAGTATGTTTTGTGTGTCTCAGGGGCAAGAATCAGTCTTCTTTTTCCTCATCTTCACGGCGTTTGGCTTCAATGATATCTTGCGTCAGGTGCTGCGGCACCATTTCGTAATGGTCAAAAGCCATGGTGAAGTAACCGCGGCCGCCGGTCATCGAGCGCAGGTTGGTGGTGTAGCGCAGCATTTCCGCCAGCGGCACATGGGCCTTGACGACTGAGCGGCCCTTTTGCGTATCCATCCCCTGCACGCGGGCACGGCGGGAGTTCATATCGCCGAGCACGTCACCCATGTTGCTTTCAGGGACGATCACCTCGACCTGCATGATCGGCTCGTACAAAACCGGGCCGGCGCCGTTAAATGCCAGTTTAAAGGCTTCACGGCCGGCAATTTCGAATGCGATCGGCTTCGAGTCAACGGGGTGCTCTTTACCGTCATACACAGAGACCTTGACGTTGTGCACCGGGTAGCCTGCCACCACGCCCTCTTTCATCACGTTGCGGATGCCTTTTTCAATTGAGGGCATGAAGTTGTTCGAGATGGATCCGCCAAAGACGTCATTGGCAAACAGGAAGTCTTCTTCCTGGTAGGGGCTGACCCGCAGGTGCACCTCGCCGAATTGGCCTGCACCACCGGTCTGCTTCTTATGACGGTACATGGCAGCATTCTCGCGGGTGATGCGCTCTTCGTAAGGCACCTTGGGTTCCTGGATATCAAGCCCGAGCTGGAATTTACCCTCAGCCCGGCGGATTGCCACATCAATGTGCTGATCGCCCATGCCCTGCAGGATGGTTTGGCGGGTGGCAGGTTCGTTGTGCCACGAGAGGGTCATATCCTCTTCGCACAAACGCGTCAGGGTGCTGCTCAGCTTGGCCGCATCTGATTGGGTCTTGGGGAACACCGCCACCTGGAAAAGGGCATTGGGGTACTCTGCCGATGGCAGGATCAAAGGTTTATCTTTGCGTGACAGGGTGTCACCGGTGGTGGTAACGCTTAATTTGGCCACCAGGCCGATGTCGCCGCTGTGCAAGAAGTCGACTGGCTTGCCCTCTTTCCCAAAGGGAACTTGCATGCCAGTCATGCGCTCTTCCTCTTCCTTGTTGCTGTTCCAAATTCGGTCATCAGCGACCATCTTGCCGGAATAAATTCTGAAGAAGGTCTGCTTCCCCACAAAGGGATCAGCAGTGGTGTTCCACACATAACTAGCCAGGGGGCCATCGTCCTTGGGCTCGAGTGTGACTTCCTCACCCTTGGCATCCTTCGCCACGGCAGGTGGGGTGTCGGCCGGTGAGGGCATCAGGTTACTGAGCACATTCAGCAGGGGCGCAATCCCGATCTTGTTGGCGCCGGCAGCGACCATCACCGGGATGAAATTGCCCGCCCAAATGGTGCTGCGCAAGCCGCGCATGATCTCCTGGTCAGTCAGATCGCCGTTCTCGAAATACTTTTCCAGCAGCTCATCTTCACCTTCGGCAGCAGCTTCGACCAGGGCCAGGTGCGCTTCTTCAGCCTGCGCCTGGTACTCCGCGGGGATATCGACAACTTCCTTACCGTCGCCTTTGTAAGCCTTCATGGTGAGCAGGTCGATCACACCCTTGAAATCCGCTTTTTCGCCCCAAGGCAGTTGCAGGGGGATCAACCGGGTTTCGATGTGCTCCTGGACGGACTGTAACGCTTTTTCGAAGTTGGCGTTTTCCCGTTCCATTTTATTGATCAGCAGCATCCGCGGGATGTTGAACTGCTCGCTGTACTGCAGGGCCATTTCCGTACCCACCTCGAGGCCGGCAACGGAGTCGACCAGGATCAGGGTGCCGTCGGCGACCCGCAAAGCGGAGATCACCTCGCCGATGAAATCTGTGTAGCCGGGGGTGTCGAGCAGGTTAAGCTTGACACCATTGTACTCAACAGGCACCACGGCGGTGAACAGCGAGATCCCGCGCCGGATTTCTTCCTCATCAAAGTCGGCGATGGTCGTGCCGTCCTCTACCTGGCCCATCCGCGTGGTCGCACCGGTGAAATTCGCAAATGCCTCAACCAGCATGGTTTTCCCGGCACTGCTGTGAGAGGCCAGGACAATGTTTCGGATCGAATCGGTTTTATATTCTTTCATTTAAGAGACCTTCCTTGCTCCTTAAGAGATGATTTTTGATAATGACACACGAAACCTCATTTTAAGACAATCATAACTAAAAGTCAAAACAACAACCGGATTAGTTTGCTGAGTTGCCAGGTAAAACCGGCCCATGATGGCGCACCCGGAGTTTCCAGCGCGATCAAAGTGCCCAATGGGATATGTCGTGGCTAATTATATCAGGGTTGAAGTCGGCCTGCCCAATGATTTGATTGGTTTGAGCAGACGCAAAAACAGCCCCCGGGCGGGTTGCCGACCGGGGGCTGAATAGTTCCCTTGATGTGCATGGTTTCTTTCAATCACAACAGCATTGACCCAAGCACTGCCAGGCAGCAGGGTCAGGCGACATGCAGTTCGTTCACCTTGCGAAAATGGTAGCCGTAAATGGTAAAGGTGATCGCAAGGGGGAATTTTTTCGGGTAGCGGAACAGCGTCCAGAAGAACAGCCGCCAGTAGTGCCAGCGTTCTTCGCTTTTGACCCCGATCTCAAATATCGATGTCAGAAAAGCAGCGATCTCTTCCCACTGCAGGGTGACCGAGTGTCGTGCAGGCACATAATCCTGTAAAAAGGTGCGCACCCGCTCATAGAAACCTTTGGCTGAGTAAATCGAATCCAGCACCTTACGGTAGCCAGCCTTTAACTGCCCCATGTCCATGGTAGGGATGATGTTCGTCTCGCCGTCAACATTGTCACCGGAATAGATGTTCCGGATACGCCCTTCCCGCAGCATGCGCTGGTAAAGCTGGGTGCCAACCGGCGCCTGGAGCAGGCCCACCATCGCGGTCACAATCCCGCTCTGCTGAATGAATTCTGTCATCCGCTCAAAGATAGTCTCGTCATCGCTGTCAAAGCCAACAATAAACCCGCCCATCACCTGCAAACCCATCCGCTGGAGCTTGCGCACAGAGCTAATCAGGTCACGATTGCGATTTTGGCTTTTGGAGCATTCAGCCAGAGCGTTGTCGTCTGGCGTTTCGATGCCGACAAACACTTGAGTGAACCCGGCCTTGACCATTAAGTTTATCAACGCATCGTCATCGGCAAGGTTGACCGATGCCTCAGTCAGGAACAGGCAGCCTTTTTTCCCTTTGCGCCATTCAATCAGCGCGGGCAAAACCTCCTGTTTGAGGATGCGCTTATTGCCGATAAAATTGTCATCCACGATGAAGATGTTGCGCCGCCACCCCAGGGCGTAAATTCGGTCCAGCTCAGCGATCAACTGGTGCGTGGTTTTCATGCGCATGCGGTGCCCAAGCAGGGCCGTCACGTTACAAAAATCGCAATTGAACGGGCACCCGCGGGTAAATTGCAGGCTCAAAGAATCGTAGTACCGCAAATCGATCAGGTCCCACAGGGGGATGGGCGTTTTGGTGATGTCGGCGTGTTCCTCGGTCGCATAGATCCGTTTTGGCTTCCCGCGACCCAGGTCCGAAAGGAACAGGGGCAGGGTGATCTCTGCTTCGTTGAGCACCAGGTGATCGACCTCCGGGAAAGCATCCGGTTCAGCGGTGAACAGCGGCCCGCCCGCCACGAGAGTCTTCTTGGCCGCACGGACTTGGGCGATGACACCCAGAGTCGATTTCCGCTGAACGGTCATCGCGCTGATCAGGACCATATCCGCCCAGGCCAGATCCGATGGCTTCAGGGTTTGCACATTCATATCCACCAAGCGCTTTTCCCATGTGGCCGGGAGCATTGCCGCCACCGTCAGCAAGCCTAATGGCGGGGATGACGACTTCTTGCGCACAAACTTGAGTGCATGCTTGAAACTCCAAAAGGTGTCAGGAAATTCAGGATATACCAGCAAAATGTTCATTTTGGTGCCTCGGGGGTTTTCTGCTGATCCTCAGATGCGGTATCCTTGTCAGCCGTGGTGGATTCGTTTTCTGATGCGGGCGCTTGCGCGGATTGTTGTTCTTTGTCCTTGCCGCGCCGCTTACGCTTGTCCTGTTCAGCGATGGATTCTTCGCCTTCCTCTGATGGGGCAACCCCCAGCAACCGCTGCCGGTCCAGCAGGTTGATGTGCTGAAACATGGCCGCCATCTCTTCCGAGGTGTATGGAAGATCACTTTCCAGCCACCAGTAAATGGTGGCCAGCAATGCCCCGGAGAGGTGGTTAACGATGAAATCGATAGGCACTGCTGGCTCAGTGCCGTTTTGCTCCAGTTCTGATTGAAGGTACACCTTGAGATTTTCAGCGATGCTGGTGTGCAGCTGGCGCGCTGCGGTGATCCCGCCACTCCCGATGGTCAGAATCCGGTAAAGATCATAATGCTCGGCGGCAAAATCAAACAGCTTTACAATGGATTTTGTATCCTCCAGGTGCCATTGTGCTGCGGTACCCTGGGGGACCTGCTCGAAGAATGTTGCCACAAGCTGGTCCATCACCTCGAGCAGCAGTTCATCCTTATCCCTGAAGTGCAGGTAAAATGTTGCCCGGCCGAGGTTGGCTTTCTCAGTGATGTCCTGGATGGAGACCTCGTCGTACCCCTCTTCCAGGATCAGCGCCTCCAATGCCTCGCGCAGCATCTTGCGGGTGCGTTGAACTCTTCTATCCTGTTGTCTGGCCATGATTTTCCTTTTTATTTATAAGACAACTCTTTATACAATGTATATTTATAGACACAATTTATTATAGTGTACAGGAGTAATTATAGGGCATTCATGGGGCTTGTCAATGGCGCCCTGGCTTTTCGTGCGCATTTTTAAGGTTTCGGCATCATCCTCACCACCGGCCGGGTCTCTTAGTACAACCCCAAAATGATGCGCCCGTTTCGAATAATATTAAGGGATGGATTAGTTTATAATAAAAGCGGTATCATCTCTCAACAGGAACTGCCCTGAATCTATGGTCTCACAACAAACCGAACACACCCTGGACGATCTCAGCATCAGCGCCAAAATCCTCGGCCTCAACATCAGCGGCCTGAAAACCATCGCAGTCTATGGCGACCTGAATGGTTTAATTTACGAACGCGTACATATGGAATCCCCGAGCGGGGCATCTTTTTTAGAGGGATTCGATTACATTTGTGCCCAAGCAGACAAACTCCTCAAAATCTGCCGTGCTCAGGGTTTAAGCAGCCCGGAGGTCATCTCCCTGGCAGTGAGCGGCCCGGTGGACCTCTCTCGGGGAATCATGATGTCACCCCCTGACCTGCCTGGATGGGACGAAGCGCCCCTCAAAGGCCGGTTGGGCGTGCGCTACAATCTGCCGGTGTTCATCGAGCATCGCAGCAACGCTGCCGCACTGGCCGAGATGTATTTTGGCGCAGGGAACGGCATCCAGGACCAGATCTTCCTGGATCTTGAACCGGTGGCCACGGCCGGTATCATCCAGGGCGGTGAAATCCTTCACGGCTCAAACGATGCCGCTGGCGAGATCGGCCGCATGCGCCTGGTCCACGACGGGCCAGCCGGGCTGGACCTGCCCGGCTCGCTGACCGGGTTTGCCAGCGGCCCGGGCATGGCAGAACTGGCCAGCCTGCGCCACCCCAGCCTATGGCCGATCCCGCCCCAGCCTTATGTGCTGGTTAAAGCCGTCAGAGAAGGCCAGCCGGAAGCACTCAGCGTGATCGAAGAGGCAGCCGATCACCTGGGTAAAGCCTTGCTATGGCTGATCTTCACCCTGGATCCCGAATTGGTGGTCTTCGGACACCCGGGAGATGTCCTGGGTGAATCCCTGCTCACACCGCTGCGCGACGCCGTGCTGCGCTATGGCGGTGCGGAAGCCCGCCTGCTGCCACGCCTGGCGCTTTCCAGGTTAGGCGCTAAACTGGATGATACCGCCGCCCTTATGGCCGTGATTGACCCCTTCAAAAAACATCATCGGGGCTGACCCAGCAAGGCAATGGCCGCTTTCCTGAAGCTTAAGACCAGCGGCGGGCAGCACCTTCTCCTAACAGCAGCCGCTTACACAAACTGATTTGAACATTTTTCACTGGAGGGATGATGAGAACCAGTCAACGAAAGATGATCGACGGTCACATCCATTTTGCGCATTATGCCTATAAAAATGCGTTAATCAACATCCTCAAGGGTGCCGGTGTCGACAAGCTGGCTGTGGTATGCACACCCGATGAAAAGCGGCTCAGCCTGGTGCCGGATGCCCTGCATTTAAAGGGTCACTACCCTGACCAGGTCTATGTGTTTGGCGGGCTGGACATCTCCCCCCTGCTGATGACCCCGGATATCGCCGGCGAAGCCTTTGCCCATTATGTCGATGTGCTGATGGGGCTGGGCGCAGATGGGATCAAAATGATCGAGGGCAAAGCGGAAATCCGCAAGCGCCTGCCCATCCCGGATTTTGACGACCCGGTCTATGCGCCTTATTGGGCCAAGTTGGCCCACGATCAAATCCCCCTGATCTTTCACGTCAATGACCCCGAGGAATTTTGGGATTCAGAGAAAGTCCCTGCCTGGGCGCGAGAAATGGGCTGGTACTACGGCGACGGCACATATATCGACAATGAAGATCAGTACCGTCAGGTGCTGAACGTCCTTGACCGCCACCCGGACCTGAAGGTGATCTTTGCCCATTTCTTCTTCCTCTCTGCACAACTGGACCGGCTGGGAACGTACCTCGACCGGTACCCCAACATGCACATTGATCTGACCCCCGGCATCGAGATGTATTTTAATTTTGCTGCTGACCCTCAAAAAGCGCGCGATTTCTTTTTGCAGTACCAAAACCGCATCATCTACGGCACGGATATCGGGGCGCGGGCGCTTTTGACTGACCGCGCGGCGGGGATCGAACCTGAAGAGAGCCTGGCGCGCATCGAGGTGGTACGGGGCTTTTTGGAGAACGAAGGGCCATTCAAGCTGACCCATACAGGTTTCTTGTTTGGCGGGCCAAAGGCAGCCTTCCATGGGATCGGCCTGCCCGATGATGTGCTCGACAAGATCTACCACAGGAATTTTGAACGCTTTGCCGGGCAGACTCCCAAACCGCTCAACCCAGAGGCGATCGTTGAGGAATGCGAGCGCCTGGAAACGATGATCAATGCCATGGCGGTCTTCCAGCCCGGCATGGCCGGAGACACATCCTCAGTCAGCGCGGTTAAGGCCTACTTCAGCCCGTGAACGCCTTTCCCGCATCCAGAGCAATGTTTTTAGTCACGGAGGGAACCCCACAATGAAAACACTCAAACGATGGCAGGAACCGATATATGCGATCGGCGGCTTTGGGCCCGGATTCATGTATCAAATTGTGATGACTTATCTGCTCTATTATTACCGCCCGGCCTTCAGCCGGGTGGAAGCGGGGGCGCTGGTTTTGGCCCCAGCAGGCGCCTACGCCGCCGGTTTGCTGATCGCCCGCATCCTGGATGGCGTGGTAGACATCCCCATCGCCGCCTGGACGGATAATCTCAAGAGTCGCTGGGGCCGCCGCAGGCCGCTGATGATCCTGGGCCTGATCCCCACCGTCCTGAGCTTCTTTCTGCTCTGGTACCCGCCCCTGACCGGGACGCGCCTGGGTCCTGACGGGCATTGGGGCAACGCCCTGTTCGTGGCCGTGGCCAGCTCGCTGTACTTTTTCTTCCACACCCTGATCGTGGTGCCCTACCTGGCATCGCTGTCTGAAATTGTCCCGGACGAAGAATCCCGGGTGCGGGTGGCCAGCTGGCAGACCTTCTTCAACACAGCGGGGTATGTGCTCACCTTCGTCGTCGCCCCGCTGCTGTTTGAGCGCTTCGGGGTACGCGGGACGATCTGGCTGCTGGCGCCGGTGTTCCTTTCGTTCCTGGGGCCGATATTGGTGATCAAAGAGTCCTCTACGCTGCAATCCGATGGGGATGGCGGCCCTCAAACGGCAGATGTCCCACTGTGGGATAGCGTCAAGCTGACCCTGGACAACCGCACCTTCCGAATTTACATGCTTTCCGTGGCAACCTTCTTCTTTGGCCTGCAGTTCTTTTTGGGTGGGATCGCCTTCATGGCGGTGGACATGATGGGTTTGTCCGAAGGCCAATTGGGCCTGATGAACGCGGCCGCTTTTGCACCCGTGCCCATCATGCTGATCGTGTTTAACTGGCTGGTAAAAAAGAAAGGTGCCAAGTGGGCGTTCAGGCTGGGTTTGCTGGTATTCGCAGCGGCCATGCTGATGTTCCCCCTCGGCTGGACGCGCCTGAACCTGCCCGTTCCGCCCTTCCTGGTCGGGGTGATCGCGGGCGGGATCGGCAGCTTTTCGATTGGCGTGTTCTTCACCATCCCCTACGCCTTCCCCGCGCAGATCGCCGCCAACGAAGCCCGGCAGACGGGCAAAGACCGGGCTGGCATGTACTTCGCCGTCCAGGGCGTGATTAATCAGTTCATGGGCGGCCTGGCCGGCTCGCTTTTAGCGCTGCTTCTCGACTGGCGTTTAGGCGTGGTGATGATCGGCCCCATTGCCGCCCTGACCTGCGTGCTGGCCTACTTTTTCTTTTCACCCTACCCCCTTGGGCAGCCGAAAGGCGGAGCAGCCAGCCAGTAGGCTCGAATCCCTGTGCCAAACGCCGAACAAACTGCCTGGGAGGGAAATCCTGCAGGCAGATCGATTAACCAAGCGGCGGCCACGGTATAATTTCAGTAACCATGGCAAATGAAGCGCCCGGTTATTTATCCCAGCTCGAAAGCGGAAGCCTGGCAAGGCGGGTGAAAGCCGCCTTAACCCGCCTGGAAGCCTGCGATATCTGCCCGTTGTGCTGCGGCGTGGACCGCACGCGTGATGAGCTGGGGATCTGCAAGACGGGAAAACTCGCCCGGGTGAGCAGTTACGGTCCGCATCCCGGAGAAGAGCGCCCACTCAGCGGGTGGCGCGGCTCGGGTACGATCTTTTTTGCCCGCTGCAACCTGCGCTGTGTGTACTGCCAAAACGCCGATATCAGCCAGCTATCCTTCGGATACGAGGTCAGCCCGGCGAACCTGGCTGCCATCATGCTTGACTTGCAAGAGCAGGGCTGCCACAACATCAACCTGGTCTCCCCCAGCCATGTCGTCCCGCAAATTCTGGCGGCGGTTGCCCTGGCGGCCAAAGATGGATTGACCCTCCCGATTGTGTATAACACCGGCGGTTACGACTCCCTCACCACCCTGGCCTTGCTGGAGGGGGTGGTGGATATCTACATGCCCGACATGAAATACGGCAACCCAGAACTTGCCTTCAAGTATTCCCGGGTGAAGGATTACCCCCGGGTCAACCAGGCTGCTGTGCTGGAAATGCAGCGCCAGGTGGGGGATTTGCAAATAGACCACCAGGGTATTGCCTGGCGGGGCTTGCTGGTGCGCCATTTGGTGCTGCCCAATGGCATAGCGGACAGCGAAATCATCTTTCGGTTCCTGGCGGATGAGGTCTCCAAAAACGTGTACCTCAACATCATGGCGCAGTACCGCCCGGCCTTCAGAGCACATCAATACCCCGAGTTGAACCGCCTCATCGGGCCACAAGATTACCGAGCAGCGGTAAACATGGCGAAGGCGTTGGGCTTAACACGTCTGGATGTGTGAGCGGCCGATTTGTGGGTTTGGGTGGCGGGGCGTTGTGATGCCATTTTTCGCTCATCAAGGATTATTACGCCCATTTTCCCGCCAACCCATCCTGCGAAACAGAACATCTCCAACCACCCTGCCCGCTGGATTGATTAACCCACCCCGTGATACAATACAAACCATGCCAAGCCAATCTGCACCTCATCAACCGATCGGCATCTTTGATTCTGGGGTGGGCGGACTGTCCGTGCTGCGTGCCATCCGCACCCTGCTGCCCCAGGAGCATGTTCTATACCTCGCCGACCAGGCCCACATCCCCTATGGGCCGCGCCAGAAGGCCGAAATCAGAGAATTCGCCTTCGGGATCACCGCCTTCCTGCTGGCCCAGGGCGCAAAACTGATCGTGGTGGCCTGCAACACTGCTTCGGCCGCCGCCCTGCATGACCTGCGGGCGCGCTTCCCGGAGGTGCCTTTTGTGGGCATGGAACCCGCCGTCAAACCCGCCGCAGCACTGACCCGAACAGGCCGGGTGGGCGTGCTGGCCACGCCGACCACCTTCGCCGGGGACCTGTACGCCGCCCTGGTAGACCGTTTCGCCCAAGGGATCGAAATCTACAAAGACACCTGCCCCGGCCTGGTCGAGGAGATCGAACGGGGCGAGCTGGATTCCCCTGCAACCCGGGCGATCCTGGAAAAAGCCTTAAACCCCATGCTGACGGAAAATGTGGACACGATCGTGCTGGGCTGCACCCATTACCCCTTTGTGATCCCGCAGATCGAAGCGATTACCGGGCCGGAGGTTCGCACCATTGACCCCGCGCCGGCCATCGCCCGTCAAACCGCACGCCTGCTCGACCAGCACGGCTGGCTCAACCCGGCCATGGCACAAGGTCAGCTCCGAATATTCACCAGCGGTGATCCCGCCAGCCTTAACACCCTGCTGCCCCGCCTGCTGGGCGAGGCTGGACCGGTCACACAGGTGGCCTGGTCAGGCTTTCAGTTGGAAATCGCTGCTGCGGATTAATCCTCCCGGATGATGGTCGACCCCGAAGAGCCATCAGGCCGGGACGTGACGATCTGTTCCCCCTTTTGTAAGAATCCCTCATACCTGGCCGCACCGGCATAGGCGCGCCAACCGCTCAGAACCAGCGGGATGGGCTCACCTGCACCCAGCCATTCCCCGTTGAACTTGCGTGCCAGGTGCACATGGGTGCCGCTGGCCTGCCCGCCCTCACAGGAAGGGTGACCGATGGGTTCATCGGCCTCGACCCATCTGCCAAGCGGGGCCCGGTCCTGCTCAGCGATATGCATGTAAACCAGCACCCAGCCAGTGCCCTCGTCGCCGTCGCCATCCATGTCCAGCGCGACCACCCCCCGCTCCGACCGCACCACCAGCCCCGGTGCAGAAGCGCTCACCCAACGGGTTGAGACTGCGCAGGGAGGTTCACCGGTAATGGGCGCGAAGTCCAGCGCGCCGCGCGGCGTGCCCGTTTGCCAGGTGATGTGCGCACCGCCCGTCAGGCTCCAGGCTTCACCTGGGGCAAAGGGCAGCGCCAGCTCTGGCTGGCGGTCGGTGGCGCGCAAGTAGGGTTCAGCCACGGCTGCCCGGGACCAGGGGTCCCCGAACATATCTGCATAAAAGGTCAGAAAAGAAACTTCTCCAAACAAATTCGCTTCCCAGGCTGGCTGGTCGTGCAGGGCAGCGAAAAGCTGCATCAGCGCTGCACTGCCCGCATTTAATGCCGGCGAGAGCCTTCCCCGACCGCCGCGGTAGAAGGTCACATCCAGGAGGCTCCCATCCCGCCAGCCGTAGAACCCCTGAGCCAGCAGCCTGGCGGTGATCATCAGCTCGTTATACAGCCCGCGATCCACAGCGCCATACCCGATCGGGTAGCTATCCTGTTCGGCTCCTACCGGGTGTCCCAGCACCCAGCCTGAGCGGTATTCCAAAAAAGCCAGCAGCAGCCTGGGGTTGGTGCTGGTCTCAACCGCCACCCGCTGGACAATCTCTGGCCCGGACATCAGCTCACCCCTGACAAGCTCGGTATATCTCGCCAGGAAGCCGCCAGCCGAAAGAGCAAAATCCGCCGCGTCAAAATTCCCCACCGTTGGGCCGTAAATGACTTCGCTGTCCGGCAGGATGGGGGTATGGAAGGGCAGGCTGTCCTCAACCGTGTCAGGAACCTGGACCTGCATCCCGATTGGCAGGAGGCCTAAAGGGGTCAGGGGCATGTCGGCACGGACCTCGCTCTCGTGCACTTCAAAGCGCCTTGCCAGGATTGTGAGGGTATCACCCTGCTGGGTGGTGTAGAACAGGGTGCCTTCCGCCTGCACAAGCGGACTGGCAGGCGGGGTGATGCCGGTCACCCCTTGTGTAGGCAGGGGCAAGGCCGTGGGCGTACCCGGGTTTTCAGGATTGAGGATTCCCGCCACCTCGGTCAGACGCTGGGGGGATTCGGCTTCGGCGGGGGGTGCCGGCCGGGGGTAATTGCACCCCGCCAGCGCTGCCAGCAGGATCAGCAGGCCAATACCCCATATCACGCTTGGATGGGGGTTAGAAACGCGGTTTTCACGGCCTTTAGGGGTAATCGTCATCGCAGACATACCATTAATACGGTTTTTACTGCCGTAAGGTTCCCGCCTGCCCGGCAGGAGCACTTACCGGTAAAAAAGCGGATGAATATACTCATAAACGGGTGCGTCCGGGGCTTGAGGCCCATAGTACACTGCCAGCGCAAAATCCTGGTCTGGGGCGATGCCGTTGCCAGGGATCGCGTCGCCGCTGATGTTGGCGGCGGTGACCGTCAGGGTGTAGGTGCCGCGCGGCATGTAGCCCAGGAAGATGCCTTCAGTGTTATTCTTGCGATCCGGTAGCCCACCTGGGGCAGAGAGCCCGTCAGGCCCGAAGGCGTTCCCGTAATAGGTCTGCCCGGCAACCGCAATCGAAAGGTCGAGGTCATTGACCCAGGCAGGGGTGCTTCCCCCCAGGCCATGACCGGGGGCATCGGTCCACACCAGCATCATGCGCAAGGATTCTACAGCCGAATTGAGGGTGATACTGGTCGACCAGGTCTGACCGGTTTCTGAAAACATAAATTCCTGTTCCTGGTCAAAATAAAGCACCTGCCCGGGTGGGTTGAGAACAGCATCGAGGTTGAGTCTGCCCCAACCCTGTTTCGAATCGAAGGGATGCCCCATAATTGCGCCGCTTGCATCCAGATGGCCTGCCAGGTCGTGCGATACGGGCAGAAAAGCAGCTTTGACCAGCGAAGGGCTGGGGTCAGTCCCAAATTGGCCCCGGAATTTCTCGAAAAACAGCGCCGCGCCGCCGCTGAGGTGGGGCGAGGCCATGCTGGTACCGCACCACAGGTAGTACCCTGAATCCGGGTAGTAAGTTGAATCCACGTTGCAGCCCGGGGCGACCAGGAGGGGCAGGTTGCGCCCATCCAGGGCAGGGCCGTGGGCCGAATTGGAGGACAGGTTGTTGATGTTCAGGTTCTGGCGGCCGTCGGTGTATTGCATGACCGTAGAGCCCACGCTGAAGATGTTCTTGGCTTCATCCGGTGTGCCCTGTGTTGAAGTTCCGCCGTAGCCATTCATGATGGAAACCACATAAGAAAGGGGCTGGTTGCCCGGCAGGTCAGGGTCGGCGTCTCGCACGCCGACATCCACCCAGCGTGTATCTGCATCGTAACCTTTCGGTGTACCCGATGGCCCCCAGCTGTTCCCGGAGATGACAGCCTGGTTGCGTGCCGATTCAGTCATCAGGGTCAGCATGCCGCCTTCGGATTTATATGTGGGCAAATACAGCTGCTCGACCAGCCCGGCGCCAGGCGCCACACCCAGGCCGCGCAGGAAACCAAAGTTGTCGGTTACACCGGAGGAGCCATCGCCCGCCATAATGCCGGCGGTATGCGTGCCATGCGCACTTTCCTGTTCGTTCCCGCAGGTTTCACCGCTGCAAGGCATCATGCGGTTGACCAGGTCAGGATGGCTCTGGTCGATCCCGGCATCCACATTGGCGATCACCACGCCCTGCCCCGAAAGGCCGAGCTGGCTTAACCAGGACAGGTAACCCGGGTAAGCCCGTTGGATCCCATCGTAATTACCGGCAACCACCTGGCTGCTCATCTCGCCCCGGGTGCCGCCATCTGTTGGCACGGGCTGGACCGAATACACGCCAGGCAGCGCCGCAACCGATGCCAACCGATCGCCTGGCAGGGTGCAGCCAACCAGGTCAAAAACCGGGTCAAGCCCCGATTGCGCGCCAGTGACGGTCCCGCCCAGGGCTTCGATGGATGCGACGGTTTTCACCAGGCCCGCCTTGGGGTGAACCAGCACGCGCACCTGGCTGGGTTGGCTGCTCTGCAGGCGGTAGGCCGGTTGGATGGCATACGCCGGCAGGAAATCTCCCGTCCAGCGCACGAAGTCCCGTTGGCTCTGCGCCGTTACGACTGCATTCGCGCCCCACACCACATAGGTAAAGGGGTGGATGTACTGCACGACCTCCAGCCCGGCCATCTCCAGCGCATCCAGCCAGGCTGACTTTGTAGGCCCAAAAAACTGCACCAGGTGCAGGCCTTCCCCGCGCTCCCCGGGGGCGCGTTCCAGGTCGGGGGTTAAACTGGGCTGCCTGACCAGGGGGTCAAATGATTCCCCGCCCAGCGTGAGGGTATAAGGGTTGGGTATCTCCTGGTAGGCCACGCCAGCCCGGTCGAGTTCTGCCAGGTCGTTGGCGGGCATCACCATCCAGGTGAAAGCGCCATAGTCGATCACGATCTCGCCGGTCACAGTTGCGCGCGACCAGGCGGCCGTTTCGCCGGCCGGGACCCGCACCCCCACCTGTGCCGTCTGGCCTTCAACGGGAGCGGCCAGGGAGAGGACGATCAACGCGAATAATAAATATGGGATGGTCCTGCGAACCCAATGGGCGGCTAGCTTCATGGCGTTTTTCACACCCTAATCATACATTGAAGTGCATCATGTGACAACTTACCTCACCTCAACATGGATTCGGGGTCAACTGGATGCACTGGCAGGGGGTAAAGCCCGCCACGCTCGCTGCACCGCTGGTGGGGTACAGCAATCCCGAGAGCATTTTGAGGGTAGTGGTCTTGCCGGCGCCATTCAGCCCGATCAGGCCGACAATCTCACCGGTCTGAACGCTGAAATTGATCCCGGTCACAGCAGGGACGTCGCTGTATTGCGGCTTGAACAAACTGCGGATAGAAGCGGCCATCCCCGGGGCGCGTTCCGGGACACGATAGACCTTGGTCAGACGCTGGACCTGGATGATCGGTCCTGGCATAGATATCCTTTCGTGATGTTCAGCAGGCTGCAGAGACTAATAAGTGGCGCTGGTCAGGCCGGCTGGGATGCAAACATGTGTAAAAATAGTGAACGGACACAATTATACGCTTAATGTTGGTCAATTACGGATTTGCGGGATTTATTATTAGGGGGAGGGCCCCTTTTTCATCGGTGCGGGTTAGCAAACCCCTGATGCGGGCAGCAATTCACCCGGGGGTATGGCAAAATCCCAGCAGCATGGCATCAAAGTGAGCCGGTTAATTTTTCTTCCAGTGCGGACCATTCCGCCAGCAAGGCCTCGACCTGCTTTTGCAGGCTCATATACTGCTCACCCAGGCGAAGCACCTCATCCGGATCTGGCGGCGGTGCTTCCAGGGATTTTGAAAGCTGGGCCTGCTGCCCTTCAAGCTCGTGGATTTGATTTTCAATTTCAGCAATCCGGGATTCAATCTGCCGGCGCTCAAACTTCGAAAGGGCTTTACCCGGTGCTGGTCCAGACCTCGGCCGGGTAGATTGCCCGCCAGGCGCCGTGCCCCCAGCCTGGCTTTTCGTCTGCAGTTCCTGCAGTTTGAGCTTGTGGGTTTTATGCTGGGTGTAGGAGCCTTTGAACACCTGCAAGCTCTGGCCGTGGGGGTCAACTTCCCAGATCTGAGTCGCCAGGGAGTCGATCAGGTAGCGGTCGTGGGATACTAGCAGGATCGTACCGGGGAAATTTGACAGCACTGATTCCAGCACCTCCTGGGTCGGCAGGTCGAGGTGGTTGGTGGGCTCATCCAGCAGGAGCAGGTTGGCATCCGAGAGCGAAAGTTTGGCCAGCGCCAGCCGGCCGCGTTCACCGCCTGAAAGGGTGCTCACCTTGCGGAATACATCATCGCCTGTAAACAGGAACCGGGCCAGGTAATGGCGCACCTCAGCCGGGAGCATATTGGGCGCCAGGGTCTCGATCTCCGCCATCAATGATTTATTGGGGTCCAGCCCCTCATGGGCCTGGGCAAAATATCCGATCGTCAGGCTGGCGCCTAACTGAACCTTGCCGGTATAAGGCGGGGTCTTTTCAAGGATGGTTTTGAGGAAGGTGGTCTTGCCGGCGCCATTCGGCCCGATGATGGCTGCGCACTCCTGCCGCTGCAAGACCAAATCTGGGCAGTCGAACAGGGGTTGGCCTTCATCATGGTAGCCCACCTGCAGATTATGCGTGCGCAGCACCAGATCGCCGGAGCGGGCCTGGGCATCGAGTTTGATGTGCATGCGGCGCGGCGCACTGGGCGGCGGGGCCAGGCGGGCATCTTCCAGCAGGCGTTCTAATCGCCGCTGGCGCCCCTTAGCCTGGTTGGTGTTCTGCCCGGCAATATTTCGGCGGATGAATTCCTGCTCCTTTTGGATAAAGGCCGTTTGCGCCTCGTATTCCGCCAGGCGGCGGGCGTAGCGCGCTTCACGCTGGGATAGGTAGGCGGAATAATTGCCCCGGTAGACCTCCAAAGCAGGCGTCATCTCCCAGATGGTTTCTGCCACCTGGTCTAAAAAATAGCGGTCATGGGAGACCACCACCAAGGCACCGTCCCAATCCTTGAGGAAGGATTCGAGCCATTCCACCGCCTGGATGTCGAGATGGTTGGTGGGCTCATCCAGGATCATCACATGGGGATGCTCCAGCAGGATTTTCGCTAACAAGGCGCGTGTGCGCTGACCGCCCGAAAGCTGGGTGACTGGGCGATGATAATCCTTCTCTTCAAACCCCAGCCCGGAAAGGATCTGCTTGATCTGCACCTCGTAGGTGTACCCGCCGCGCTGCTCGAAGGCCTGCTCCAGGGCACCGTAACGGGCCAGCGCGCTTTCTGCCTGCGCCGGATCTGACATCGCGGCCATACACGCTTCCAAATCGCCTTGCATTTCGATGATCTCCCCGAAAACCGCCAGGCAGTGAGACCAGAGCGTTCCCTCGTTGACCAGGTTGGCTTCCTGGGGCAAATAGCCGATCGACAGGTCCTTTGCATGCTGAACAGACCCCGCATTGGGGAAATCCAGCCCGATCAGGATGCGGATTAACGTGGTCTTCCCCACACCATTCGGCCCCACAATGGCAATGCGCGCCCCTTGGGGGATGGCCAGGGAAATGCCCTCAAAAATATCCTCCGGGCCAAAGGCTTTGGCCAGGTTTGTCGCGGTGATCAATGACATGTCTGGAAGTATACCATTTGGGCCTGCTTTTTGAACCCGCGCAGATTCCCCAGACACCCGTAAAAGGATTGCGCCTGCGGGGCCTTGGCATGGTAGAATCTCCCCTATGAAAAAGAGTGTAAGGCGCTGGGTGATCTGGCTGGGATTGGCTATATCGGCCTTATTTTTATATTTGGCCTTCAGGGAGATCAATTACGCAGATCTGTGGAGGACCCTGCAGCAGGTTCAAATCTGGTGGCTGGCCCCGGGCCTGGTGATCTATTTTGGGGGCATGTTCGTGCGCGCCTGGCGCTGGCAATACTTCCTGAAACCCCTGAAGAAAACTTCTATCGGGAACTTGTTCCAGATCATCATGATCGGGTACATGGGCAATAATGTGTTCCCATTAAGGATGGGCGAGGTGCTGCGCGCTGTGGTCCTTAAGCGGCGGGATGACGTCTCGATTTCGGGCAGTTTGGCCACCATCGTGGTTGAAAAGATCTTTGATGCCGTGGTGGTGGTCGGTTTTGTGCTACTCAACCTTGGCCAGCTCGCACAACTCCCCGGGGGCATCTCGCTTTCACAGATCAGCGGCCTGGCCACCTGGGCAGCGGCGATCTTCCTGGCAGGGCTGGCGGTCTTTGTGGCCATTGCCATGTTCCCCAAGCCCGCCCAGGATCTTCTGCACGGGATCATCCATAAAATCCTGCCCGCCCGCTGGGGGGAATCCGTGATCCAGGTCACCGACAAATTCCTCACCGGCCTGATGAGCCTGCGCTCACCCAAAGATGCCTTGATGATCCTGCTGACCTCCATCCTGGTGTGGCTGATGGAGACCGGCTTGTATTGGAGCGTGGGCCGCGCCCTGGGTGTTGACCTCACCTTTGGCCAGTTGCTGCTACTTAACGGCGTGGCTAATATGGTCCTCCTCATCCCGGCAGCGCCCGGCGGGTTGGGCACCTTTGACGCCGCCGGCCGAGCCATGCTGGAGGCCTATCGCATCCCCGCCGAACCCGCACTGGGGTACACCCTCATCCTGCGGATTGCCATCTGGGTCCCGATCACCCTGCTCGGCACGCTCTATTTCATCCGGGAGGGGCTCAAGTGGACCCTGGACGTCCAGGAAATCCAGGCCCAGGCTGAAGTACCCGATTCCAGCGAAATGAAAGGCTGAATTTTATGAGCACAAACCAGAATCAGGTTGCGGTCATTGGTGCGGGCATTGGGGGCTTATCCGCCGCTTACGACCTGGCCAATGCCGGGATGCAAGTCACCCTGTTTGAAGCTGCCGACCAAGTCGGCGGACTGGCTGCGGGTTTCAAACAGCCACACTGGGATTGGAGCGTGGAACGCTATTATCACCACTGGTTTCAATCCGACAAATACATCCTCGGCCTGATCGACGAGCTGGGCTGGTCTGACAAGGTGCGCTTCCCCAGGCCCCTGACGGTGATGTACCACCAGGGTAAATTTTATCCCTTCGATTCGGTCCTGGCCGCCCTGCGCTACCCGGGCCTGGGCTGGGGCATCGAAAAAATCCGCTTCGGCCTGGTCGGGCTGTACCTGCGGCTGACCAACAACTGGAAACCCCTTGAAAAAACCACCGTGGATGCCTGGATGCGCAAGTGGGCTGGCGACAAGGTTTACGAATCAATGTGGGAGCCGTTGATGATCGGCAAATTTGGCGAGGAATACGCTAAAGTGGTCAACATGGCCTGGATGTGGGCGCGGTTGCACGCGCGCACCACCCGCCTGGGAACCTTCGAGGGGGGCTTTCAGGCGTTCAGCGATCTGCTGGCTGACCGCCTGCGGGAGATGGGGGTTCACATCAAGCTTTCGGCGCGGGTGCAATCGATCCAGCCTGCAGACGGGGATCGGCTGCGCATCTCCATGCAAAATGAAAGTGAAAACACCTTCGATCAGGTGCTGAACACCACCTCACCGGGCTTACTGGCCCGCCTGGCCCCAGACCTGCCCAAGGCTTACCTGGCGGGTTTGCTTTCGCTGAAGAGCATGGGGGCGGTGGTCATGGTCCTCTCCCTCAAACACCAGCTTTCACGGGAAGGCTATTACTGGTACAACCTCCCAAAAAACGCCGGCTATCCGTTCCTTTCTATGGTGGAACACACCAACTACCTCTCCCCGGACTACTTCGGCGGAGACCATATCGTTTATGTGGGCGACTACTTGCCAGTGGACCATCCCTACTTCGAGATGACGGAAGAAGCCCTGGAGGAAAATTTCATCCCCCAGTTAAAGCGCTTCAACCCGGCTTTTTCGCCTGAGTGGGTCAACCAAACCTGGCTGGCGCGCACCAAATATGCCCAGCCGGTGCCCCTGGTGAACCATTCGGAAAACATCCCGGCCATCCGCACGCCCATCAAGGGGCTCTATTTTGCCAGCATGAGCCAGGTTTACCCCTGGGACCGGGGCACCAACTTTGCCGTCGAGATTGGCCGCCGGGCGGCCCGCATGATGATTCAGGATAAAAAAGGCTGATTCCATTTTGTGAGTCTCGTTTTCGAACATATGAGCATTTTCTACGCGAGGAAAGGTTCTTAACATCCCCAATATCTGGACTGCCACCCCTTTTTCAGGCTCTCCACCCCCATATATAGGGGGTTGTATCAGGTATAGTGCCATAAACCGGAGGGTCACAATGCCCAACTGGAGGAATTAATTCTTATCAAACTAATCATATTTTTTAATATTGGGGCGCCTTAAAGATTCTGAAATTTTTAGCGAAATCAAACCCAATTTTCTTGAGCGTAGGGTTTTTCTCAGTTAGAATGTATATAATCACCGGTCAAGCGGGAGAGGACGCCTCACCAGCATAGATCAATCGATTTTAGTGGAATTTTTCCGCCACTGAACGCACCAACACAGTGGTGTTTTTTTAACAGAATGCAAGCGCAAATCACAATAGCATTGCAGCATTGCTTCGGAGAGGAATAATACATGAATGCAGAACATGCCTGGCAGGCAACGCTCGGTCAGCTTCAGCTGGAAATGTCAAAAGCTGCCTTCGACACCTGGGTCAGCAGCGCACAATTTTTGGGATACGATGAGGGGACACACACCTTTGAGATTGGTGTCAAGAACGCCTATGCCCGAGATTGGCTTGAAGACCGTCTGAGCGCGACCATTGCACGCCTCCTGACTGGCATGCTCGGCAGCCCGGTTTCCCCGAAAATCAAAGTTTGGAATGCCAACACCGCCACACCCCAGCCGGAGACTGCGGCTGTGCCCGCAAGAACAACGCAACAGGCTGCGGAAAGCGCCACCATCAACGGGCGCTACCGCTTTGATAATTTCGTGGTCGGCTCCGACAACCGCCTGGCGCATGCCGCCTGTATGGCCGTTGCCGAAAGCCCGGCACGGGCTTATAACCCATTGTTCCTGTACGGCGGCGTGGGCTTGGGTAAAACCCACCTGCTGCATGCCATCGGCAATGCCTGCATACCGGCCGGGTTGAACGTGCTGTATGTCTCCTCAGAGGAATTCACCAACGACCTGATCAATGCCATCCGCACCCACACCACAGCAGCCTTCAGGGAGAAATACCGCCAGGTCGATGTGCTCCTGATCGATGATATTCAGTTCATCGCCGGGAAAGAATCCACCCAGGAGGAATTCTTCCATACCTTTAACACCCTTCACGGGCAAAACAAACAGCTCGTGATCTCCTCCGACCGCTCGCCGAAAGCTCTTTCAACGCTGGAGGAGCGCTTGCGCTCACGCTTTGAATGGGGGCTGACTGCCGACATTCAACCCCCTGATGTTGAAACACGCCTGGCAATCCTGCGCACGAAAGCCGAACGCGCCGGCCGCGCAGTCCAGGCCGATATTTTGGAGATGATCGCCCGCAAAGTGCAATCGAACATCCGCGAGCTGGAAGGCGCGCTCAACCGGGTGCTGGCCTACGCCGACCTGAGCGGCATCCCGCTGACCCTTGAACTGGCCCAGCAAGCCCTGGCAGACTTCCTGCCGCAAGGCCCAGATCTGAAGCCCGATGACGTTCTGACAGCGGTTTCGGAGGCCTTTGGCGTTTCGAGCGAACGGCTGCTGGGCCGCGAGCGCAGCCGGGAAGTTGCCCTGCCGCGCCAGGTGGCTATGTACCTGCTGCGCGAAGAAGGCGGCGTGTCGCTGCCCCAGATCGGTGAATTTGTGGGCGGCCGCGACCACACCACGGTTATCTACGCCTGCGACAAGGTCACTGACTTAATGGAAACTGACGACCGCTTCCGGCGCCAGATTTTACAGCTTCGCGAGCAGCTCTACGGGTATGCCAACGTGATGGTGTGACCGGCCATGCAGTGAAAATAAGGGGGACTTGGAGAGCCTTGCCGTATCGCTCAGCCGCCATTGGTCGAATTTCCACTTAACCCGCTCAACCCGGTGTGCACGCCGATGACTGCCCGTCCGGGCCTGGTTAGGTTAAAAAGCGGTCAAACCCATCGGTTTAATACGATAAAAACTTCAGACCAAGTATAATCCTGCCATGGACTCAAACAATCAACACGGCCGGTTAATCACAGCCTTTCTGGCTGCACTCCTGTTTGGGGCGGCTGCCCCATTAGGGAAGCCCCTGCTCGCCTTTCTGAACGATTTTCAGATGGCGGGTTTATTGTATTTAGGCGCGGCTTTGGGCGTCAGCCTGATCCTGGTAAAGGAGAAATCCTTTAATTGGCCCTGGCAGATTCGCCGGCGGGACCGCCTCAAACTGAGCGGCGCGATCCTCTTCGGCGGCATTCTCGGCCCCGTGTTGCTGCTGGCCGGACTGCGCATCGCATCTGCCGGGTCGGTGTCACTGTGGCTGAATATGGAGATGGTCGCCACGGCCGCGCTTGGTTTCATCTTCTTCAAAGACCACCTCTCCCCAAAAGGCTGGGTAGCCAGCCTGGGCGTGATTGCGGCGGCATCCCTCCTGGCCTGGGAAGGAGGACAGGCGGGGCTCATGGCTGGGGGTTTTATCGCCCTGGCCTGCCTGAGCTGGGGTGTGGACAATCACCTCACCGCTCTAATCGACGGCATCACGCCAGCCCAGATCACCTTTTGGAAGGGCATCTTTGCGGGCAGCTTCAACACGGTTTTGGGTCTGCTGATGGGGTCATTGCAGGTCAGGCCGCTATACGTCCTGGGTGCGCTTGGGCTGGGTGCCGTCTCTTATGGGATGTCGATCCTGTTCTACATCACCTCCGCCCAGCGCCTGGGCGCAACCCGCGCCCAGATGATCTTCGCCAGTGCACCCTTTTTTGGCGCACTGCTCTCGTTTTTCATGGGGGAAAGGATTAGCTGGATCCAGGTCGGGGCGTTTGTACTCTTCTTGGGGTCAGTGTATTTCTTGTTCAAGGAGACCCACAGCCATCAGCACGTGCATCAGCTCCTGGTTCATATCCACATGCACGAGCACCCGGGCGAACACCACGCGCATGACCACCCTGATTTAGCGGATGAGCCTGTTCAGCACAGTCACGAGCATGAACATGTCCCGCTAACCCACAGCCACCCCCATTGGCCCGACCTGCATCACCGCCATCCACACCGCTGATGGCGGATGCGCTCAGGCCTACTCCAGCGTCCCCCAGCTCTTGCCGACTTTGGCTTCCGTGCTGATGGGGATATCCAGCTTGTAAGCATTTTCCATCACCCCGCGCACCAGGTCGGATGTTTCCAGCAGTTCATCTTCCGGCACTTCAAAAATCAGCTCGTCATGCACCTGTAACAACATTTTAGCCCCCAGGCCTGCCTGTTCGATCTCACCGGGCAATCGCAGCATGGCGATTTTGATGATGTCTGCGGCTGTGCCCTGGATGGGGGCGTTGATCGCCTCGCGCTCTTCCCGCTGGCGGATATTGTGGGGCGCACCTTGTTTCAGGTTAGGGAAGTAACGCCGGCGCCCTAACAAGGTCTCCACATAACCCTGCTGAGCGGCCTTTTCACGGATGCCATCCAGATACGCCTTCACACCCGGGAATTCCTTAAAATAGGCTTCGATGAAATTTTCCGCCTCGGCGAGGGTCAGGTCGGTGGCGTTGGTGAGGCCGTAGGCGCTCATGCCGTAAATCAGGCCAAAGTTGATCGCCTTGGCATGGCGGCGCATCTCGGGGGTGACTTCTTCCAGGTCAATGCCGTGAACAGCGGCGGCTGTTGTGGCGTGAATATCCTGCCCCGCGTTGAAAGCCGCCAGCATGGCTTTGTCCTGGGCCATGTGGGCCACGATCCGCAGCTCAATCTGGGAATAATCGACGGCCATCAACCGCCAACCCTCCTCGGCGATAAAGCCATTGCGCACACGCCGGCCGATTTCCGTGCGGATAGGGATGTTCTGTAAGTTGGGGTCTGAGGAGGCAATCCGCCCGGTGACGGTGCCAGTCTGGTTAAGCGAAGTGTGCACCCGCCCGGTCTCGGGGTTGATCTGCTGGGGCAGGGCATCCACATAGGTGGAGCGCAGTTTTTCCATCTCACGGTAATCCAGCACCCATTCAACCGCAGGATGCTGCCCGGTCATCGCCTCCAGGACGCCTGCCGCCGTTGAATAATGCCCCGAGGAAGTTTTCCGCGCCCGGTCGGGCGGCTCGAGCCCGAGCTTGTCAAACAGGGCTTCCGAAAGCTGCTGGGTGGAATTTAAATTGAAAGCATAACCCACCGCATCATGGATCCTGGCTTCGACCTCGGCCAGTTTTTCTTCCAGTTCCTGCGAAAAATCTGCAAAAAAGACCTCATCCAGTTTGATGCCTGCTTCCTCCATGGCGGCCAGCACCGGGATCAGGGGCATCTCCATGGTTTTGAACAGCTCACCCGCGTTGTGGCTCTCCAGCTCATCCGCAAGCTGGGGGATCAGGCGCAAGCAGATGGCTGCATCCGCCGCGGCGTAGCCCGCCGCCTCTTTGATCGGCACCTGGTCCATGGTCTTTTGACCGCGTCCCTTGCCGATCAGCTCTTCAATCTGGGTCATCTCGTAGCCCAGGCGCACCCAGGCCAGGTTTTTCAGCCCCAGATTGCGCGAGGCCGGGTTAATCAGCCATTCGGCGATCATGGTATCGAAGGTCAGCGGCGCAACGGTCAGCCCGGCGCGCTTAAGCACCAGGTAGTCATACTTAAGGTTATGGCCGGCTTTGCCAATTTTCGGGTTCGAGAGCGGGCCGGACAGGGCTTCAAACACCTCATTGACGGGAAGCTGATCCCCCTGCTGGTGCCCGAGGGGGATGTAATAGCCCTGGTCGGGGTCAACCGCCAAAGATATGCCCACCAGTGCCGCCTTCATCACGTCGGTGTCGGTGGTTTCAGTGTCAAAGGCGATCAGCTCTGACTGATTGAGGGCTTTGACCAGGTCAGCCAGGGCTTCAGGCGTATCGACAAGGATGGTTTTTATCGACCCGGGGGCTGTATCCGCGGTTTCGGCCGCTTCGGATAATGCAAACAAGTCCAGTTGCCCACCTTGGGGCATGATCGGCTGCATTTTGCCCACCAGCGTGTTAAGCTGGGCGATCAGGCTGCGGAATTCCAGTTCGCGGAACAAATCTTCAACCGCATGGGGGTTGAACCGGTCGATGCGCGCCTGCTCAAGGTCGAGCTTTACATCCAGGTCAGTGACGATCCGGGCCAGGTCTCGGCTGAGGAATGCGACCGCTTTGCCCCCCTCCAGGGCGGATTTTGCCCTGCCGGTGATTTCATCCAGGTGTTCAAAGATCCCTTCCAGGGACCCGTATTCTTCCAGTAATTTGACGGCCGTCTTCTCGCCAATGCCCTTCACACCGGGGATATTATCGGAGGGGTCACCGCACAGGGCTTTAAAATCAACCACCTTCTCCGGCGGGACGCCCAACTTACTGACCACATCATCGGGCAGGTAATCCTTGGCATCGGAGAGCTTGCTACCCGACAGGTTCACCACCACCCGGTCAGTGACAAGCTGGAGCAGGTCCTTATCACCGGTGATGATCTTGACGCCCAACCCCTGCTCCTCAGCCGCCCAGCGCGCCACGCTGCCCAGCACATCGTCCGCCTCGTAGTTCTCCAGCTCCAGGCGGGGGATATTGAAGGCATCCACGATCTCGCGCATGCGTTCCACCTGCCCACGCAGGTCATCGGGCATCTTGGCGCGGGTGCCCTTATAGTCTTCGTACAGTTCATGGCGGAAGGATTTGCCCTTGTCGAACACCACCGCCAGGTAATCGGGGTTTTCCTGCTGAAAGATGCGCAGTAAGATGCTTGTAAAACCGTAAACACCCGCCGTCGGTTCGCCACTGCTGGTCTGGAACGCGTTGGTACGGGTTCCGCCAGCGGTGAGCGCGTAATAGGCCCGATAAGCCAGGCCATGGCCGTCGATCAAATACAAAATGGGGGGCATAGGTGATCCTTTACACTATTGAAAGGCTGTGCATAGCCTTATTTTAACCCGATTCAGACCGGATAAACAACGGCAGCACCGCCAAGCAGGGTGAAGGGAAAAAAACAGGGCTGACCTCGCTACCCGGCCAGCCCTGAGCTGCATTAACCACTTGCGGACGAATTAATCTTCCGCATCCTGGACAATCTCAGCAATGCGATCCATGACATCATCGGTCAGCTTGTCTTTGATCTCAATTGCTTTCATGTTTTCTTCAATCTGAGAGAGCTTGCTGGCACCGGTGATCACCGTGCTGACGTTCGGGTTTTTAAGCACCCAGGCCAAAGACATCTGCGCCAGGCTCACGCCCAGGTCGTCAGCGACATCAGTCAACTGCCGGGTGACAGCCAGTTTCTTCTCATCCTGGACGCGTTTCTTCATCCAGTCAAAGTCCGAAAGATCCGCCCGGCTGCCCTTGGGAATTTCGCCCTGGTTGTACTTGCCGGTGAGCATCCCTCCGTACAAGGGGCTAAAAATCGTGGTTCCGTAGCCGAGCTCCTTGTAGAGAATGTCGTACTCTTCTTCAAAGCGGCGGCGGTGGAACAGGTTGTACTGCGGCTGTTCCATGCTTGGCGGCCTCAGGTTATTGCGGCGGGCAAAATCCACGGCACGCAGAATCTCTGCAGCAGACCACTCCGAAGTGCCCCAATAAAAGGCTTTACCCTCACGGATGACCTGGTTGAAGGCAAATACCGTCTCTTCGATCGGCGTTTCGGGGTCTGGCCGATGGGCAAATACAAAGTCAACATACTCAAGTTGCAGGCGGCCAAGGGCGGCGTTGACGCCTTCGATGATGTGCTTGTAGGATAAGCCCCTGTCGTTGGGGCCGTCACCGCCCCAGAAGATCTTGGTCGAGACAAGGTAATCCTTGCGCGCCCAGCCCAGATCCTTAAGAGCCTGGCCCATAATCGTTTCTGCTTCGCCGTTGGCGTACACTTCGGCGTTGTCGAAGAAGTTCACGCCTGCATCATATGCTGCGGTCATAAGGGCTTTAGCTTCCTCCAGCCCGAACTGGCGGCCGTATGTTACCCAGGCGCCGAGTGAAAGCTCGGAAACCTTCACCCCTGCTTTACCTAAATGTCGATATTCCATAATTGCTCCTTTTATTTTTGTTCTTTCACAGTATTAGATGAAAATCTAATGCTTTGGTTACATACAATTATACGCGCTGAGTCAGCCCAACGCAAAAACATATGGGGTTTATCCCAAGGACACATGATTGCCCTTAGCAAGACCTCTCGTCAATGAGGTGACCAAAGCGCGCATCCAGGCCATTGCCCTGGAACACAGCTTCCGGATCAATGCCCCCGCCCGCAACCTGAGCATGCGCCAGAGCCACACTATCGCCTATGTGACCCACGCTTACCAAAAAAAAAGACTTTTCCGTCAATGACCTGTTTGGCCTGGAGATCATGGGTGGGATCACCAACGGGCTTTACCCGCTCGGGTAAGAGATGCTCGTGGTGCATGTGGACCCGATGGACTGTTCCTGGGTTTACCAGTACCTAAAAAGCGGACGTGTGGATGGGTTCATCCTGATGAAACCTAACTATCGGCATCGCTGCATCAAAAACCTGGTCGAGCTGAACGCGCCCTTCATCGTGTGGGGCGTCCCGCTGAAGGATTATCACTACTGCTCGGTCACCGGCGACAATATCACCGGCGGCAGGCTGGCCGCAGCGCATTTGCTCAGCATCGGAAGGCAGCGAATCGCCTTTATTGGCGGACCCAGCAACCAGTTGAAAGTCCAGCACCGCTTTCAAGGGTACCAGGCCGCTCTGCAGTCCGAGGGCAAATCCATTGACCCGCAACTGGTGGCTTATGGCGATTACTCACACACCTCCGGCGTTGAGGCTATGCGGCAACTGCTGGAACAATCCCCAGACCTGGATGCCGTCTTTGTAAACAGCGACCTGATGGCCATCGCAGCGATCAATGCCATTCAAGACAGCGGAAAACGTGTTCCGGAGGACATTGCCGTGGTCGGTTACGATGACCTGTCGATTGCCAGTTACAACAACCTGCCGCTGACGACGGTGCGTCAAAACATCGCCCTGGCGGGCTCGCTGCTGGCGCAGAACCTGGTGCAGTATATCAAGACCGGCGTGGTCACCAATGTGACCCTCCCGGTTGAACTGGTGGTGCGAACATCGGCTTGAAACCGGCCCTGTGGAACCTTTTTTATTTAGACCGGATTGCAACGGTTGCAGAATGTGAGGTAGAAATGTACGACAATCAACAACCATTCCATGTGCTTTCCTGGGTGTTACGCCTTGAAGCCCCCAGCGACCCGAACAAAACTGCGCCCGTAAAACCAGCAAAAGTCCTTCCTGAAACGGCTGAGCTGAAGCATGGGCAATGCAAGCCTTTGCTGTCCCGGCTGTTCCCGGCACGTACTGAACCCCCGACCAGCCAGGACTGTCACCCCCGGAAAGGATGCCCCGAACCGGAGGCTTTCCATCCCCTGTAAGCCAGTCCCCGGCGGTTGACCCGGCAACGCCCGCTAAATCCAATCCGCGCTAAGGCGCCCTCACCGAATGCATTATAATTGGGTTGCTCAATTGCGGTTCAAACATCCATCAAGCTGAGGAGCAAAACCAAGATGAACGTTGTGATCTTAGCGGGCGGTTCAGCTGCAGCGGCGGCACTGCCACGGCTGATTAACCCGCCCGGCCGATGGCCCAGGGTTGCCATGCGCGCACGCCTGCCATACGCCGGCGCCGGGTACCGCGGCTCCATAGGAACGCATTGATGTTCACCTGCCGATCCTGCCGAGGGAAGCGCCTCAGGCAAATGATGCTCCTGGGCGAGCTGCCGCCAGCCCGCCCTCTGCGGCTTGTTTTTTGCACCCAGTGCGCCCTGATACAGATCACCGAGACCGCATCGCGCGAGAAATTATCCCGGAAAATTAGCCATTTCCCATCCCCTCCCGATACGGCGGACGACACGGCTCGCCAGCTCGCCCACCGCATGATCGAACGCTGCTATCTCACCCCAAAAAGCCTGGTGGTTGAACTGGTCGAAAAAAATAGCAGCCTCCTGAAGCACTACCAGGAGAAGGGCATCCCTACATTGGCGCTTCAGTTCAGCGCCAATGCGTCCCAAGCAATGCGCGCCGATGGGGTTTTGGCCGATGTGATCCATGCCAGCCACATCATTGCGCGCAGGGCCGACCTGGGCGGCTTTGTCGAGGGGATCGCCGCTATGCTCAAACCCGATGGCGCCGCAGTGATCGAGACCCGCGACGTAAAAGCCCTGATGGACCACATGGAAATGGATGTCATCGGCCCTGAACGCTTCTTCTACTTCTCCGCCACAGCGCTGCGAAACCTGTTTGCCTTCCACCGCCTGGAAATGGTCGACCTTGAACGCACCTCTGCCCGCGGCGGTTCGTTGAAGGCCTATTTTCAACCTGCTGACGGCCCCCGCTCGCTTCAAGCCTGGGGTGGGGGGCAAAATGTGCGCGCTTTGCTGGAAGAAGAGGCGCGCTGGGGGGTAGGCGATTTCAGTTTTTACGAAAATTTCAGCCAAAGGGCGGCCGAGCTGAAATCAGACCTGCTTGGTCTGCTCGATCAGATCAAAGCCCAGGACCAAACCATAGCCATATATGGCGCCCCGGGGAAAAGCACCGCCCTGCTCAATTTTTTTGATATTGGCCATAAAACATTCGACTTTTCCGTAAGCCGCAATGTGGACACACTAACCCATTCCCCTTTGCCGATTCTCGGCCCTGAAAGCCTCCTCGAAGCCCAGCCTGATTATGTGCTGCTGCTGGACTGGCGTGCGGCCGAGCAGATTCTTGCCTGGAATGCCGATTACCGGCGGCGGGGTGGGAAATTCATCATCCCCCTGCCCGGGGTACGCGTGCTGTGAGCAGCACCATGGGCGGGCACCGGTCGAAATACAATGCAAATCCGTAAAGAACTCGCTAAAGGCACATTCTGGACGGCGGTTGGCAGCTACAGCCGCTACCTGTTCTCGTTCATTGTTTCTGCCATCCTGGCCCGCCTGCTGACGGCCAGTGACTTTGGCGTGATCGGCATGGTGCTGGTGTATACCGGGTTTGTGGACCTGTTAGCCGAGTTTGGGATCAGCGCCACCGTGGTCCAGAAACGCTACCTGGACCGGCGCGGGCTATCAACCGTGTTTTGGCTTGCCGCTGCCATCGGGCTGACGCTGACGGGCATCTCCATCCTCCTGGCCCCTGTGATCGAATCCTTTTTCGATTTCGAGGGGTTGCGGGTAATCGTGCAGGTGATGAGCGTCAACCTGTTGCTGGTCAGCCTGGCCACTGTTCCCCAGGGGTTGCTGCAGCAAAAATTAGCCTTCAAGCAACTGGCCGCCCTTGAGGTCATTTCGGCGCTGCTCTCCGGCATCATCGGTATCGCCCTGGCGTTTTTGGGCTGGGGTTACTGGGCACTGGTCGTTCAGGGCATCAGCGGTAAAGCCATCCACCTGCTGGGCTATTTTGTTTTTACCCGCTGGCGGCCGCTGCTCACGCTCCAAGTGGAGGTCATCCGGGATATCCTCAGCTTCTCCGGCAACCTTTTAGGGTACAGGATAATCTACTACTGGTCCCGCAATGCGGACAACCTCATCATCGGGCGGACCCTGGGTTCAACCCTGCTGGGATTTTACAACCAGGCTTACACCGTAATGATGTACCCGATCAGGCTGCTCTCCTTTGTGATCAACCCCTCCATCCAACCGGTTTTTGCCGCATCCCAGGACGAACCTGAGAAAATCGCCCCCACTTACTTGCAATTACTCGAGTTACTTGCGCTGATCACCTTCCCGGCCGGCATTTTCTTGCATATCTTTGCCGGGCCGGTCATCCGGGTGCTGTGGGGAGGCCAGTGGGAGACTTCCATACCGGTATTTGAGGTGCTGGCCTTGCTCACCATGGTGCAGCCCCTCCTGGTAACTTCCAGCAGCGTGTTCATTGCCCGGAACAAAGACCGGCTCCTGTTCAGGCTGGGCACCTGCACATCCCTGATCATTATCGCCGGTATTGCCCTGGGTGCACAGTACGGCATTGTCGGCGTGGCCACCGGTTACGCCATCGCCTACTGGCTGTTCGCCACGCCCCTGACGCTGTATTACCTGGCAAAGGTCATCGAGATTCGCCCGAATCGAATGCTGGCAGTGTTTTACAAACCGGCCATCATCACCATCATCCTGGCCCCGGCGCTGTTCGCCTTCAGGTCTTTCAACTTCGCCTGGACAAGCTTGGGCATCCTGGTCGGCGCTGGCGCCTTGTTTGCGGTCATCTGGGCTTCAGCAGGTTTTGCGCTTTACCGGAACAAGTTCAAAACGCTCCTTGAGCTCTTGCGGCAGCGCATCATACCAAAACCCTAAAACCCGAAAAATCGGCACCCTGTTGGGCGTCTCGACTGCACCCCGCGCCGGATTGACATTCCAGCCAAAGAAAACTATGGGGTTTCGCCGCACATTATTTAACGCACATGAGGGTTGCAAAAGATCAAGATTTTGAAGATTAAATAAAAGTGCCTGGCAAGTTGACCCTGCATCTCGAGCACGGAGTGCTCTGCGCCGTTTTTCAGCCCCTTTACCAAACGGTTTGACATGCTGGTCAGTCTATGTTAACATAAAATTGGAAATCCTTTTATGAAAGCAGTTTCATGACCCAATCCAAGCGCTCCCTGACCATCTACGACGTCGCTGAAGCGGCAGATGTATCAATCTCAACAGTATCCCGTGTGATCAATGCCAGCCCAAATGTAGGCGATGCCACCCGTGAGCGCGTCCAGGAGGTGATTGACCGGTTAGGGTTTGTCCCGAAAGCCGAGGCACGCGCCCGAGCGATGAAAGACTTTGCCCGCATCGGCGTATTGACCCCCTTCTTCACCGCGCCGGCCTTTGTTCAGCGCCTGCGTGGGGTTGCAGAAAGGCTGATTTCCACCCGCTACGAGCTGACCATCTTCACCGTTGAATCCATCGACCATCTCAACCACTACCTGGCCACTCTGCCGATCACAGGCCATTTAGAGGGCTTGATCTTGCTGTCCTTGCGGGTCAACAACGAGTCGGCTGAAAAGCTCAAAAAACACAACCTCGAAACTGTGTTGATCGAATATCCCCGGCATGACCTCAACACCGTCGAGATTGATGACGTCGGGGGTGGCGAATTGGCTGCTGAATTTTTGATCGGCAAGGGCCATCGCCGGTTGGCCTTCCTCGGCGACACATCCAACCTGGGAGCCTACGCCATTTTACCGATCACCCTGCGCTTGCAGGGTTTCAAAAACGGGATCCATGCCGCAGGCCTGACCCTGCCGGAAAAGTATATTTGCACCTCGCGTTACGATGTGAAAGACGCTGAACGGAGTATCGAGCCTCTCCTGCGCCTGCCAGACCGCCCGACCGCGATCTTTTGCGCCACCGATCTCCAAGCCCTGGGCGTGGTCAACAAAGCCCGTCAATTGGGCCTCAGGGTCCCCGAAGACCTGGCCGTGTTAGGCTTTGACGACCTTGATTTTGCCGATTATGTCGGGTTGAGCACCATTCACCAACCGCTGGATGAATCCGGGCGGATAGCCGTTGAGATTTTACTTTCCCGACTCGAAGGCCGCGACCGTCCCTTGCGGCATGTGCGCTTACCACTCAATATCATCGAACGGCAGACAACATAGACGTTTTATTGCGCAATTTTACAGTCCACTTATAGCATCAACACGCCTGCTGGTGCGATGATCGCCGGTACGGGTGTTGAACGCATGCTGTTCAGTCTGAACGGTTTATCGATGCCTTGATGGCGAAAGGGTGGCTGCGGGTATGTGTGAAATCGTTACCTTAGGCGAATTACTGATTGATTTTGTCCCTACAGTTTCTGGTGTTTCCTTAATTAATGCGCCAGCCTTCAAAAAAGCACCCGGCGGCGCCCCCGCCAATGTGGCGGCCGGCCTGGCCAAGCTGGGCACTTCCTGCGCGTTCCTGGGCAAAGTGGGCAACGATGCCTTTGGCGTATTCCTGAAAGAAACCCTGGAAGCAGAAGGGGTGAACATATCTGGGCTGGTGTTCTCGGATAAAGCGCGCACGGCCCTGGCTTTTGTTTCGCTGCGGGCCGACGGCGAGCGAGAATTTATGTTTTATCGACATCCCAGCGCAGATATGCTGTATGAGCCGCATGAAGTGGCCACTGACCTGATCAAAAACGCCCAATTCTTTCACTTTGGATCCATCAGCCTGATCAGCGAACCCTCACGGAGCGCCACCCACGCCGCCCTGGAGACAGCCCGCGAAAATGGCGTCACCGTCTCATACGACCCCAACCTGAGGCTGGCTTTGTGGCCGAGCCCGGAGGCAGCCAAAGCGGGGATGCTCAGCATTTGGGATCAGGCCGATCTGATCAAGGTCAGTGAAGATGAGCTTTTCTTCCTGACGGGAACAGATGACCTCGATCTGGCGGTGGAACGGCTGTGGCACGAGCGCTTGCGTCTGCTGGTGGTTACCCTGGGTAAGCAAGGCTGCCGGTATTTCACTCGCCACTTCAAAGGCGAAGTGCCGGGGTTTGCTGTTGAAGCCGTTGATACCACCGGTGCCGGAGATGGTTTTGTGGCTGGCCTGATCATGGGCTTGCTCAAACATCCCCAGGCCTGGACGGAAGAAAACGAGCTGCGGGCTGTGTGCCGCTTTGCCAACGCAGTCGGGGCGCTCACCACCACCCAGCGCGGGGCAATCCCGGCCCTGCCGACCCTGGAACAGGTGAACGCGTTCCTCAAATCAGCATAAACCTTACCAAGCAAGTTGCAGGCTGGCGGGTGCAGTCCGTAAAAGGAGGTGCGTTATGATGACTAACGAAAACCTGGATGTGATGAAAGCGGCCCATCGCACGCTGGAAAGGCTGCTACCGCGGCTTGAAGCTGATTTTTCAACCTATGCCAAACGCCACGCCACCGACTGGAAGCGATTTTTGACCCGCCTGAACCAGCACTTCCCGCGTTTGTTTGGCATCCTGCTGCACCTGTATGGTGAGCAATACGATTTTTTCTACCATGTCGAAGATTTATTGAGTCTCATGGCGGGAGCCTGGTCTGCCAGGCCGGCAGAGCTGAAGGCGCTGGACGCTGCCCGCGAGCAACAGCCCGATTGGTTTCATGACCACCGCATGGTAGGCGCGGTCTGCTATGTTGACCTGTTTGCAGGTAATTTGGCGGGTATCCAGCGAAAAATCCCGTATTTCAAGGACCTTGGCCTGACTTACCTGCATCTTATGCCTCTGTTCCGCAGCCCGGAAGGCGAAAACGACGGCGGGTACGCCATCAGCAGCTACCGGGAAGTAGACCCCCCATTAGGAACCATGGAGGAACTGCGCGCCCTGGCGGATGAACTCCGCACAGAAGGCATCAGCCTGGTGCTCGACTTTGTCTTTAACCACACATCCAACGAACACCAATGGGCGCTTAACGCCCGCGCAGGCGACCCGGACTTTCAGAACTATTACCGCATGTATCCCGATCGAACCATGCCAGACGCCTACGAAGCACATCTGCGAGAGATCTTCCCGGACGAGCATCCGGGTGCTTTTACCTATTTTGAGGACGTCGGCCAATGGGTGTGGACCACCTTCCACAGCAACCAGTGGGACCTGAACTACGCCAACCCGGAGGTCTTTAACCAGATGGCCAACGAGATGCTGTTCCTGGCAAATCAGGGGGTTGAAGTGCTCCGCCTGGACGCCGTGGCCTTCATCTGGAAAGCCCTGGGGACCTCTTGTGAGAACCTGCCGGAAGCGCATATGATCATCCAGGCCTTCAACGCCATTGCCCGCATCGCCACACCTGCACTGCTGTTCAAATCCGAAGCAATCGTCCACCCTGATGAGGTGGCCAAGTATATTCACCCGGAGGAATGCCAATTGTCGTACAACCCGCTGCTGATGGCTTTGCTGTGGAACAGCCTGGCCACACGCGAAGTGCAACTGCTCCAGTATTCCATGGCCAACCGCTTTGACATCCCCGAAGGGTGCGCATGGGTAAACTACGTCCGCTGCCATGATGACATCGGCTGGACCTTTTCCGATGAAGATGCAGGCGCCCTGGGTATCAACGCCTTCGACCACCGGCAGTTCCTGAACGCCTTCTACATCGGGACCTTTGAGGGCAGCTTTGCACGTGGTCTGCCCTTCCAGGCCAACCCCAAAACCCGTGATGCCCGCATCTCAGGCACCTGTGCGTCACTGGCAGGCCTTGAAAAAGCGATCAAAGAAGAGACCGCAGAAGAAGTTGAGATCGCGATCCGCCGCATCCTGCTGATGCACAACGTGATCCTGTCGATTGGGGGCATCCCGCTGATCTATTTAGGTGATGAAGTGGGGACCCTCAACGATTACACCTACCGCCAGGACCCAGCCAAAGCGGATGACAGCCGCTGGGTGCATCGGCCGCCCGCTGACCCTTTGCTGTATGCCCAAAAGGAAGATAAGGAAACGATTCCCGGCAAGATCTTCCTTGGCCTGAAGCGTTTGATCCACCTCAGGAAGTCCGTTGGCAATATTGACTGTGACACCCCGGAATTCATCCAAACGGGCAACCCCCACGTATTTGGCTACCTCCGTTCCGGTGGGGATGGCGAGGTCCTGTTCCTGAATAACTTCAGTGATCAAAGCCAGGTGGTATCTAAAAACCTGATGCGGCTGTGCGGTTTGGCTTTCCCCTTGGTGGATCTGGTCAGTGAGCAGGTCTTTGATGATGAAACCGACCTGGCCCTGTCCCCCTGCCAGTACGTGTGGCTGCAAAACAGCCTATAACGGACGGCCTCTATGCCTTCTATGCGCTGAATATCGTGAGGTTCGGCATGCCGGCAGGGTCATTGCAGCCGGGGAGACCAGACCGGGTCATAATCCATGCCGGGGTGATCGGTTAACTGGATCAGATTTGCCCCGGGAAACGTCATCATGTAGATATCTGAAAGCACATCAAAATACCAGTAGTCAAAGGCCAGCCAAAATCCATCCGGCGAAACATCCACATTATCCATTAAGGGAATGTAGTCCAGGCGCATCCTGGGAATGATCGGGTATTCCTCGGCCTGGCCAATATCCTCAAAGCGCATGCCGTAAAGCTGTTTGGATGGGCTTCCCAGCCCAAGGGACTGGCTGAACAAAATGATCGAGCCGTCCGTGTACCAGGCCGGGTTGCTGTTTTCAATCAAGCCGGACAAAGTGAATTGGGACTCATTATCGCCATCAGCATCCATTACCCAGATCTGTGAAACGCCCCGCTCCCACACGAAGGCCAGTTGTTCCCCATCGGGTGACCAGGCCGGTGAATAATCCGGATATGTGCCCTGGGATAACCTGCTTGTTTGCAGATCGTCCACCCGGATCTTGATCAACTGCGGCCGGCCGTTAATCAGGGTTGTGTATGCGATCCATTCGCCATTGGGCGACCAGGCCGGGTCGTAATCCCCTTCCAAAGAGGCCGGCAGGGGCGTCAGCTCTCCGCCCTCCACATCGATGATGACCAGCCTGGACCCCGGGTAACTCGGCCGTTTTGCGGTGCAGGGGGATGTGAATACGATCCGGTCGCCATCCGGCGACCAATCAGGCTGGCAGGCGCCGTCTGGCAGGTCAGTGAGCTGGGTGGACACCATACTGGTCACATCGACCAGCCAGATTTGCGGTGTTCCTGTGGACTCTGAAACATAAGCGATCCATCCCGACCCCCCACCAGCGGGCGTTGGGGAGATCGTCGGCACCATTGCAGTCGGTGCGGGTTGGGTTTCAGCCTGTAGCGTAGGGTCATCCCCTGGGTTGAGACTTTGTTCCGCAGTACTGCTGGCCAAAACCAGGGTGTTCGCTGGCGGTTTTGGGGTTGGGCGGCTCAACAGGGCAATAAGCCCATCCTGTCTGACGAGGGTCAAGCTGAGCACCACCAAAAGCAAGACAACCACCAAATCAAAGATCAACCATACAGGGTCAAGCAATTTCCCCTGGCTGATCCCTCGGATACCCGCAAAAAATGGCAGCCCTTCTCTTTCGGGTGTCTCTAGGGATGGATTCCTTCTTTGCGTGTCAGGCTGATCGAGCACACCCAGGCGTGTTTGGCTGCGTTTTTCAGCAGTTAGCGCAACACGGGCTTTAACCAGTGCTGATTTAAATTCCTGGGCAGACTGCCAGCGGTCTTCAAACCGCAGGTTGAGCGCTTTTTCAATCGCCCGTGCAGTGAGTGTGGAGACGTGGGGTTGGTAGCTTCTCAAAGGCGTCAACTGGGCTTTGCCGGTTGTCCGGGCCAGGCTATCTTCGGGCTGATATCCCGTCAGGGCAGTGTACAGGGTGGCCCCCAATGAAAACACATCGGAGCGATGGTCCGTTGCGCCGTCTCCATACTGCTCAGGGGGTGAATAGCCGGGCGTCATCGCTCGAGCGGCGGTCGTAGTGGCCTCCTGGTCATGGAGTACTTTAACCAGGCCAAAATCAACCAAGATCACCTCGCTGTATGGCGAGAGCTTGATATTCCCGGGTTTGATGTCACGGTGGGTGATGGCCGGTTCCTGTGAATGCAGGAAAATAAGCGCATTGCAGATCTCAATCCCGATCTGCAGGGCTTCCATTTCCGTGATTCCATCCTCTTGTGTCATCCATTCGCGCAAGTCTTCGCCATCGATGAAATCCATGACCAGGTACTGCCCCTGGTTCTCAATCTGGAAGTACTCGAACACACGCGGCAAATTCGGGTGCCTGAGCGAAGCCAGAATCTGGGCTTCACGCTGGAATTGCCGGGCTGATCCTTCTTCTAAGAAAGTATTCTCTTTGATGGCAACAGTGAGGTCTAAAATTTCATCCACAGCGCGGTAAACCGCGCCCATGCCGCCCTGGCCAAGAATGTCAAGGATACGGTAACGCCCTTTAAGGAGATAACCATAATCTAAAGTCATGTCGGGCTCAGAATTTTCCTGGTGCTTCCCTCCAACCCAGTGATCCGTTCGATACCTAATTGTAAGCGATAAAATACGCTATAATTCGATTGTTCGATGGAAAGTTAACCATGCTGCAAATTGATATCCGTTCCACCGTCTTCACAGCGGCCATCATCATGGGCTTTGCCGCTATTGTAACCTTAATTCTGGGAATCAACCACCTGGTCAAAGGGCGGAAAATCCCATTTTTTGGCAAACGGCATGCCCGCATGACCCGCGGGTGGCGTTTGATCATCATCGCCATCCTTTTGGTCCCAATGGCCTGGCTGGTTCTGAACTATTCAGAACCGGTAGTGTACAATTTTATCTCACCTTCCCCAACAGCCACCCAGACACCGACCATCACCATCACGCCAAGCATCACCCTCACGCCTTCGATCACTCTCACGCCCACGATCACCGACACACCTTCCGTCACCAGCACACCCAGCATGCCCGGGGAAATCGAGGATGAGTTTGAAGCAGAAATCCCCCCCAACCCGGATACGGTTTTCAGCCCAATCGTCTTTTCTCAGGAGATCAGCGAAGAGTGGCAGCCGATCGATCCCGCGGTCGAGTTTGAAAACCCTGTCGGAAGGCTGTTTGGCACCTTCAGCTACAATAACATGGCCGTGGGCTCGCAATGGAGCGCCCTCTGGTATTGGGAAGGCGAATTGGTTCACTACCAAACCCGCCCGTGGGTCAATGGCACCGGTGGATATGGGTACACCGACTGGGATCCCCCCGCGGAGCAATGGCGCCCAGGCGCTTACGAGGTGCAGATGTTTATGGGCTCGGAGTGGAAAATTTCAGGCTATTTCACCGTGATCGGCGAGATACCTTCCCCGACCATCACCTCGTCCCCCACCCAAACAAGCTCACCCACGCTAACAAGCACGCCCTCGCGCACACCCAGCCCTACGCCAACGGTGACCCCATCACAAACGCGCTGGCCGACCGCAACCAGCACCCAAACACCAATACCGTAGCGCAAATCCCTAAAGATTACGTCACGTAAACTGCATTTAATAGGGGCCTGTGCCAGTCACAAGCCGCATGGCTTGGGCGACCAGGGCAGCTACACGGGCGTTATTCTTGAGCAGGTCCAGGTTGGCGCGCAGGCTTTCCCCACCCGTCAGCTCGCTGACACGCCGCAGCAGGAAAGGGGTTGTGGCTGCGCCATGAATGCCTGCATCCTCGGCCTCGGCCAGCGCCGTGTTGATGGCCGATTCCATCTTCTCGGCGGGCATGGCGCTGCTTTCCGGGGGCGGAACCACCAGCAACACCGCAGTCCCCAAGCCGGCCTCCCAGGATTCAACTGCAATCCTGGCAACCTCTTCGGGCGTCTCGACGCGAAAGTCAACGGACAGCCCGCTCGTGCGGGTGAAGAACCCGGGGAAGTCATCGGTTTGATAGCCGATCACCGGCACGCCCTGTGTTTCCAGCACTTCCCGAGTAGCCGGCAGGTCGAGAATCGCCTTGGCGCCGGCGCATACCACCACCACGCGGCAGCGGCTGAGCTGGATCAGGTCAGCAGAGACATCAAATGGCGCGCCGCGGTGCACGCCGCCGATCCCGCCGGTGGCAAACACGCGGATACCGGCCTGTTCCGCCACAAACGCGGTGGCTGCCACGGTGGTACCGCCGCTCAGGCCGCCCGCCAGTGCGATCCCAAAATCCCGCAGGCTGACTTTACGGGTGTTCTCTCTGTCAGCCAGAGCGAGCAGCTGTGAATCCGTAAGCCCCACATGGATCTTGCCGTCCAGCAGGGCGATGGTGGCGGGTGTGGCGCCGTGCGCCATCACCTGGGCTTCCATATCGCGGGCAAGGTCCACGTTTTTAGGTGCGGGCAGCCCGTGGGTGATCACCGCTGATTCGAGGGCTACCACCGGCATCCCAGCCTGACGGGCCTGGATCAGGTTTTCTGAAAGCACAAACGCTTTAGGTAAGGGTTTCATCATCTGGGCTCAATCCTTTGAAAATGAGATGCATTTGGACATATCTTAAGTAGATTGTAAAGCATTTTGGCGGAGCGGTGTGAAATAATCATAACAAGACCCCGGGGGTTTCTGATAAACCCCCGGGGTCTTTCTGCGATAAGGAATCTGCAATCTGACCGTCTGAAGGTCAAGGCTTTCTATCAACCATGTTTACTTTTGCACCCTCACCCAGACTTCCCGATCGTCGGTGCTGATCTCCACCCAGCCGCGTGCCTGGCTGCTGACCAGCAGGCAGGCCATCAGCGTGTTAATCTCAGAATCCACACCCGCCCAGTAGAAGATCGGGGTGCTCCAGCAGAATTCAGCAAGAGCATTGTCAATCTCACCCTTCCCACCTGGTAATCAAACAGCTACTGTGAAGCTACGGATCACACCGTATTACTTCCACACCTCCAACGCCATTTGCCATATAAACCACAGGACCGCTTGCCATCATCTGGATTGAATTAAGCTGGCTGACAGGGATATCCAATGCTCGCGCTTGTCTGGGGAAGGCAAGGTCGTTGATATCGAACACCAGCAGTTGGGCTGCGCCATGGTCTCCGCCTGCTGCGATCAGCACGTTGTCTCCGCAAAAAGCAGCACCGACCCCAACCTCAGGTAGTGCTGTCTGTGATAGAAGTGCTAAAGGTTCATCAGCCCGGGCAGAGACGACCGACATCGCCTCAGAACCAGCGAGGGCGATAAAGCCGTCACTGACCGCCATGGCTACAACATAACCTGGTATCTGAAGGGACTCTTTACTGCTCAGGCTGTCGTCTTCGAACCGGATAACATCCAGGTTCACATATTCAATTTGATAAGCCGGTCGGCGGATGACGAATAAGGCCGATTCGCGTTCTTCCATCTGGGCAATTTCCCCTTTTTCCGTTATTAAGGGGTCGCCTACCAAAATGGGGTTGTCAAGGGATGTCAGGTCATAAGCTGTCAGAAGGCTGTTTTCAGCTGCTTGCTGCGCGACCACCAGCATCCGCCGTACGGGATCTGAAAGCACAGCAATCGCCTCTACACCGCCGCCGCTGATCGCCACATCACCCAGAAAAACCAGCCCATTACTTCCCACTTGATACACAGATAACTTATCACCGGTTGCCAGGTAAATCCGTTCGTTGTCAAGCGTCATCCCGCGGAACCCGTTCCAGTTGGGATAGGTTAGCGCAACTTCCCCACGAACGCTCAGGTCTGGCAGGCCAAACTCCCGCAAGCTGCCAGTAAGGCTGTTAAAACCGACACCTCGATCCATTACGAATACTGCAGCCTCATTCATTGATATCCCGATTGCATTTACTGCTGGCGGAGTGAAACTTCCCAACACTTGGAGTGTGTCCGTGCCGATGGGGGTATAGATTTCGAGGTTATCGAATGCGACCATGAAATTTCCATTATGCATCGCTGTGACAGACCCGGGTATGCCCACTGGGGGTTCATTAATCGGTTCAGATGATTGGATCACATAACGTACATATTCAGATAAGATTGTCCAGCCAAAAGCATAAATCCTGTCAGCCTCCATATTGAAGCTCTTGTTGATGTTGCCGCCCACTGACCAGACCAGCTCAGGTTGGTTTGGTGTAGTAATGTCATATGCTGAAATGGATCGGTGGCTTAAAAATAAACGATTGCCAAAAACCTGCATATGCATCGGTTGTAGGGGTTCAAAAGGGGTAGAGGCGATCACCAGCAGAGGCGTCGTGAGCCTGCCCTGGACGGTAATCTGAAGATAGTATAGTCCACCGCTGTACCCTTCAGCACCTGCATACAAACCCGTATCACCGAGGGCCAGGCTCAAAGGGCGTTCTGGCATGTCCATTGAATCGATTAAGCGAAGTTGGTGATCACCAGTGAGCTCAATTGACGAAATGTAACCAGAATATTTGGATGGGCTATGATAGATTGAACCGCCGGCATATATTATATGGTGCAGTGGGTCCCACACAAGCGCCGAAACCGCACCGGCCAATTCCAGCTGATGAACCTGTTGAAGCACATCCGTGGAGGAAGTGTCCATCACGACCAGGAATTTTCCCACGCTGACCAGCATAAAGGATTCAGTCTCTTGTTGAATATATATTAACTGGGTTACTCCACCCGGCAGAAGTCCGGACTGACTGATTAGCTGAGGGTTTTCCGGGTTGCTGATATCAATCGCCGCCACACGGGAACCCATCCCGACATAAGCCACATCTCCTGCCAGTGTTATCCCATTGATCCTTCCACCAATTTGGTCAGATTGCTCGAGGTCAAATTCATCGCCTGTGGGAGGGGATGCTAATATTTGCGAAGTTGGGGTTGGGCCCCGGGTTGCGGTTTGCGTGGGTAACACCTGAACGGTTGCCGATTCTGTTGCCGCTGGAAGCGGTGTGGCTGGCGTAGCGGTGCATGAAGCAAGCAGAAAGGATAATAAAATCAACGAAAATGTTCGTTTCATATCTTCCACACTTTCAAGAAAACACTCATTTAGAGGGCAATGATTTAAATCAATGATGCTCTCAGATGCTTATGTTGTGTATCGGTATGATATGATGGGAATTTATATTATGCTTTAATTATAGCCTAACTGACGCGCAGAAAATTAATTAGTGGTAGGAATTATCAGGACTGCGTTCTTCTGGAACTTAACAGGGATGTCTCCGGTTTCACACCCGCCTGCACAGTGAAACACAAGCCAGGTTGCCTGTGGCGGACCGTCCGTGCATTATTATAGATCGTTAGTTCCGAGCAAGGATCTTTTTTAGTGCAGAATGCCAGCAGGGGATCGTGATCGATTCCCTTGCGATCATCTTTGGACCAGAGTCGAGTGATCAACCCGGAAAGTTATAAACCACCCGTTCCGTTGTAATATCATGGGTGGATTTACGAAAGACCCGAGGAGTTTATGTAATAACCTACCCTGCAGGCCGGCACGCACCGGCGGATCAAATTCACGCCTATCAAGCGGGTTAATACCTCGAAGGTCTGAAGGATCGGCGCTTTACGGTGATGTCATGTTCTTTCCAGACGTAACAACACCCCGGCGGGGTGTCGCTGCGATAAGGAAACTGCAATCTGAATGTCTGATGATCCAGGCATCCCAATCAACCGTGTTCACTTTTCCACCCTCACCCAGACTTCCCGCCCGTCGGTGCTGATCTCCACCCAGCCGTGTGCCTGGCTGCTAACCAGCGGGTAGCCTGCCAGCATTTCAATCACCGGGTGTTCACCGATCAGCGGGGTATCGGCCGCCTGCACCGGGAACACGATCACCGCAGGCGCCCATAGTGTGACCTGGTCGAGGGGGAGGCTTTGGGCGTTCAACCCGTCGGGCAGGAACAACACATTCGGCGGCGATGGTACGTCGAGCCAGTGTTCACCCACTTTGCCGGTGGGGATCAGCGCGCTGAAGTCAGCCCAGGCCAGCCACAGCACCGCACCCCGCTCCCCAGCCCACAAAATATCTATACGAAGCCCATCACCTGCATCCAGCCAGCCGCCGGCTTCCAGTGGGGGGCAGCGCACACCCTCACCGGCCAGCAGGGCGTATACCGTCCGGCTGGTTTGGTTTGCATCCGGGTCTACACCCCATAAAGCGCCCTCCACAGGGATTTTGGGAACTACGCCAAGCAACTAAAGCATAACCTAAAGCAATAAAAATTGTAGAAACAGCATGAAAAAGTACTAAAGAATCGCAATAAACGAATAATAATGATATTTATTATATTAATAATAATTTACCATCTCCCAAACCTATTTATTGCTTGACCATGAACAATTATGTATTCGTTGAATATTTTCCTTTCTTCAATCAATGAAAAAACCATATTCATAAAACGAGGTTTAAGAATATTAAAGCGAATCTCACGGTAATGAGTTTCACTGTCATTTCGCATTTCAATTTCACCTAAATTAAGACCTCTATACTTTAATATTACTTTTTGATTATTAAATTGCGTATTATTTCTAGCTATAGAATTTTCAACAGAAAGATTTTTGGATAACAAGGTAGATATTTCATCACCCCAGAAAACATGAAAGATTCCATCATCTAGAACTGTTAAGTAATCTACCTCGCCACCATTAAATATTGATTTACTTATAAAAGCTTTTAATCTACGTTTAACTTGTAGTTTTTCTTTGAGTTCAATCATATGAGGTTGAAGCTGATTTTTATATTTTTCTTTATCTTTAACATAATCGTTAAAACTTTCAGGAAAAGAATCTATGCAACTGACTAGAATATCCCCAATCCCATTCATTACTTGAAAAAATATATCGTTTGCAAAGCGATTTCTCCCGTAAAGAAATACTTGCCATTTTTTCTTACCACTTTTTACTGAATGTGCATCACCTGCTGGATCAATTACATCTTTTTTTGCTGTTGGATCTCGCCTGTAATCTTGATCAAGACCCATACATAAAGCAAAAAGTAATGCGTCATCATGTCCTGCTTGTCTTATCAATCGTGCATCTTCTGAACTTAATCCTTTTTTAGCCAATGTATTTTCCCTAGGATTTTGGTGGACACCATATTAGTAATTCATGAGATTTCTTAATATATGACCCATTGTTATCTCTTTGTCTATTTTCCCCAATTCTTGTATCACCCTGGCTAAATGTATATTGCCATGTGGGTTCTGTCATTTCAAAGTCTTGATACCAATCTCTAATGATTGAACAGTCATTGTAAGATAAAACAAAACCCCCATTATGGTTTAATAAAAAGTCTCTTAATCTATCATGGCGAAAACCTACATGGTGAATAGGAAAATTTCTATGTGGGTACATACCAACAAAAGTTTTGCTATCACCATCCAGATAATAAGGAGGATCACAATATAGAAAATCGTTTTTGTGCTTGTCCATAACATTTTCAAAGGATTCTGAATAAACCTCAAAATCTTTTACCTTAAAATTCTCGACCCTATCTATCATTTTTGTGTAACGAATTTCATTAAGATAAACGTTAGAAGGCCAACCCAAAAAATGCGGCCCGTACGAAGTGTTTGAGTTGAAATAATAATAGGCTGCTAACTCCAAACCCTCTAGCTTTTCTTTGTTATCCCAATGCTTTTTTAAAACCGACTTTACTCTTTTGAATTCCTGTCGAGTTGGAGGAAATTGTCTTAATCTGTCTGCTAATTTTTTTGGTTCATTAATTTGATAGTACCAATAATTAATTAATATATCAAAAATATCATAACCGATTACTGGTACTTCAAGCTCTTTTGCAGCTGCAATTTCAACAGATGCACCTCCTAAAAAAGGAGACACTAATCTTTCGATATTATCAGGAAATTTCTCTATAACCAACCCTACAGCTAATGTCTTACCACCTGCATATCTTAGTGGTGTACCCAAATATCTTTTATATGCATTTTTTCTTGATGGGCTAGCTTGGCGTTCTAAAAATATTTCTTTTTTTTCTTTTATGTTCATATATGTATAAATTTCTGAATTTCAATTATCAATTTTTGATTCTACCATAGAAAAAATGTGCTTATATTTTTTACTTGAGTTTTTTAAGCAAAAAGGAATTCTTTTCAGCAATATGATATCTCAGTCGTTAAGGTAAACAGTATATTCAAGAATGACCATCGGCCATCTAGTGTCATAGCGCCAACCGCCCAAAAAGAATACCATGACCAACAGCGCCCTCGGCAATCGTCGATTGAGCCGGGTCAGCCGCCGCAGGTGGTGGGTCAACGCCAGCTGCCCGGGCAGCCGCCCGGCGCCCACAAGTGCGGCCAGGCTGAGCGCCGCACCTGTCAGCCAGGCCCAGGACGGGATGGCGACCAGGTCAGCCAGCAATATGCCGCCGAGGCAGGCCAAAGCCAGCCAGAAGAAGGGCAGAAAGCCTGCCAATGGAGAACGCCGTTGGGATTGGGGTGGGGCAGAGTTTGCCATGAGATGTCTCTCACTAAGCACGCTGCGAAGATGACGATAAAGTTATTTTATCAAAAAATGCCGAACCCCAAAGTGTAAATTAACTGATTAACCACGCACCAAACAACCATTTCGTAGGGTGGGTTGGCGTGCCTTCGGCCTTATAATCTCTATAAAACGATCATTTCATTCAAACGGATTCCGCGTCAACCCACCAGCAAACGGATTGACACACCAATTAAGGTGGGTTGGCAACAAGAAAACCTTGATCCTTCAAATCCCCTGTGCCATTAATCTTCCGAAATAAAACTACACGCCGCCAACCCACCCTACACAAAGAGCTTGTTAACCCAAAATAACTATATTTGTGCTGACAGCATGCCGTAACCCTACTGGCCTCGCACCTCAGCCAGCACAGTGCCCAAACCAAAATCTCCGCATAACAACCACTTCGTAGGGTGGGTTGGCGTGCCTTCGGCGTTATACCCTCAATAGTATGATCATTTCACTCAAACGGATTCCACGCCAACCTACCAGCAAACGGATTGCCACACCAATTAAGGTGGGTTGAGGATAATATTTGATCCTGAAAATCCCCCGTGCTTTATACATTACAAAAAAGAAAATACACTCGGCCAGGTCACCCAGAATGTAACCAAACCGCAGGCTTTGCATCCTAATTAATGTAACACAACATCAAACAAGGAGTAAACATGAAGAAAAACATGAGCAATCTCGACCGCATCATCCGCGCGGCCCTCGCTGTGCTGGTACCCGTGCTGTACTTCACCAATATAATTTCAGGGACATGGGCCATCATCCTGGGCATCCTGGCCGCGATATTGCTGCTGACCAGTTTCGTCGGCGTATGCCCCCTGTATTTACCCTTTAAAATTTCCACCCGTAAATCGTAGACGCTCGATACGCCGTGCCCAAACCAAAATCTCCGCATAACAACCATTTCGCAGGGTGGGTTGGCGTGCCTTCGGCGTTATACCCTCAATAGTATGATCATTTCACTCAAACGGATTCCACGCCAACCCACCAGCAAACGGATTGACACACCAATTAAGGTGGGTTGGCAACAAGAAAACCTTGATCCTTCACACCCCCTGTGCCATTAATCTTCCGAAATAAAACCACACGCCGCCAACCCACCCTACACAAAGAGCCTGCCAGCCCACCAAAACAATATTTGTGCTGACAGCATGCCGTGACCCTACTGGCCGCGCACCTCAGCCAGCACAGCCAGCATTTTGGGGTGGATGACCGGGTTGGCGCACACAAAGCTGGGCGGTTTCTTCAAATAATCCGGGTTCCCGTAGACATCCGTCACCACGCCGCCCGCTTCCTGCACGATCAACGCGCCTGCGGCGATATCCCACTGGTAGATGCCAACCTCCCAAAACCCGTCCAAGCGCCCCGCGCCCACATAGACAATGTTCAGCGCCGCCGAACCGAGCCGGCGGACGCTCTGCGCCGTGTTGATAAAGCGGGTGAAGTTCGCCAGGTTATCATCCTCGGGGTCATGGGCGCTTTTGGGAAATCCCGTTGCCAACATGCAGTCAATCAGCTCGGTAAACTGTGAAACCTGCAGGGGATTCCCGTTGAGGGTCGCCCCCTGGCCGCGTTCGGCACAAAAATACTCCCCACGCGTGGGGTCGTACACCACACCCAACTGCATTTCCCCTTTAAAAGCATATCCGATCGAGACCGAGTAAATTGGCACGCCGTGGGCGTAGTTGAGCGTGCCGTCCAGCGGGTCGATGAACCATTGGTGCTCTGGCACACCCTCCCATTCGCCAGATTCCTCGGCGACAATGGCATGCTCCGGAAAGACCTCCCGGATGGCCTTGATCAGGTAGCGCTCAGATTCGTGGTCAGCCTGGGTGACGAGGTCAATGGGGCTTTTGTGCTCGATTTTGAGATCCCCGGCAAAATTTTGCAGGATATCGCCGGCTTTGGCTGCGATGGATTGGACAAATTCAAGGGTTGGTTTCACAGTGTGATCCTTTATGCTCGGTCTGGTTGCGTTCAAGGTTTCATTTTAGCACATCCGCTTGAGCAAGCATCCTGCGCAGGTTGGTTATTGCGAAAATGGAGCGGAAATCATCGGGGTGAGCAAGCCGTCTACCCTGAGCCGCGCGGGTGCAGAACTGCTGGGGGGAAAAACAGGCCTCCTTCTGGCTAGATCGCCCTCGAAAAGCCCCGGCAGTGTTTGACGGATGAAGAAAAAAGCCACGCCCATCAACAATCGAACAATTTCAGCCGTTGGCACGGTCACCTCGGCAACAATACAGTAAAATGGAAGGAAGGAATGCTGCCAGACCCTCCAAAAACCTGATTTCCAGAAAGGCAAACGTATCATGCCTGAAAACCCAACCCTCCCCCGATTCGCCGTTTTGCAGCTCTCAGGGTGTGCGGGCTGCGAGGTATCGCTGATCAACGCCAGCGAATGGGTTGATCAATACCAGCTCGTGTATATGCCATTGGTGGTCTCAACCCATACAGTCCCTGACGACACCGAGGTTCTTCTGGTAAGCGGCGGTGTGCGCAATGATGAAGATGTATACAACCTGCGCCGCTCCGTAGAAATCGTCGACCGTGTGGTGGCGGTGGGCACCTGCGCCATTTCGGGCGGGGTGGCCAACCTGGGCGACCGCGACGAGGTACGGGCGATGTTCATGGCCCAGGAAAACCGCCATCACCTGCCTCACCTGCTGCCCAAGAGCCACCCAATCGATGCATTTGTCGATGTGGACCTGTACCTACCAGGCTGCCCACCCACGCCGGAGCTATTCATGGCTGCGCTGACCGACCCCGAAAATTTCAAGGCCAGCAGCATCGTGTGCGGCGAATGCAAGCGCCAAAAGCTGAAGGATATGCGGCCTGAACACCTGCTGGGCTTTCAGCAGGGGGAAGTGCTGCCCGATATCTGCCTGATCAACCAGGGCTACCTATGCGTGGGTTCGTCCGTGCGGGGCGGTTGCCGGGCCATCTGCACCCGCCCGGGACATCCCTGTGTCGGCTGCCGGGGGCCGTCCGATGCCTATATCGAAAAGGAATCCCAGGTTTGGTTTGACCGGGTACAGAACGTGTTTGAACGTCTGACGGATATCCCCCCAGAGGAGATCCAGGCAGCCCTGCACTCACCGCAGCTCTCCCTGTTCCTGTTCCAGTTTACCGACTATGCGGATGGCGAGCGCCCGCCGCGCCCGAAAGAGAAGGTGTTATAGCGATGGCAACCCTCAGATTCCCACTCAGCCGGATTGAAGGCCACGCCCGTGTGGAGATGGAAGTCCACGACGGCCAGGTGGTCACAGCCCACTTCCAGGCCATCGAAATGCGCGGTTTCCGCTACTTTATGCAGGGCACGCCGGCAGAGCAAATGCCTGTGATCGTGCCGCGCATCTGCGGGGTGTGTTCCACGGCGCACCATGTCGCTTCGGTCAAGGCGCTCGAGGACATCTTCGAGGTCGAACCGCCCGACCTGGCTAAAGAGATCCGTGAGCTCCTGCTGCTGGGGCAGCTCATCCAGAACCAGGCCACGTCGCTGTTTATCTTCACCATGCCGGACCGGGTCGGCGCCAGCAGCCTGTTCCACATGGACGAGTCCGAAGCGAGCCCCCAGCAGCAGCTCAGCCTGGCCCGTCGCGCACTCAAAGTGCGCCAGGTCGGCACGAACCTGATCACCCTGGCGGGGGGGCAGTTTATCCACCCCATCAAAGCGGTCATCGGAGGCGTCACCAGCGGCATCCCGCGAGAACCGGCTGAAGCCATGCGTCAGGAAGTCGAAGCCCTGCTGCCGATGGCCTGCCAGCTCTTTGATGAATATTGGGACATGTCTTTGGCCATGGGGGAGCGCATCGGCACCTGGGGCGATGACCAGCCCGCCTATTACATCGCTTCAACCGGGCGCACCCGGCCGATGCTAAACAGCGACCTGATCCGCGTGCTCGGCCCCGATGGTGCCGAGCGGGCCAGCTTCCCGCCCAACCTGTTCCGGCACTACCTGGATTATGAAGAGACGGTCTACAGTTACGCGGGGCAGACCAGCTACCAGGGCGAGGTCATGCGGGCCAACAGCCTGGCGCGCATCAACCTGGCGCTCTCGATGGGCACGCCCCTGGCAGATGGTTACCTGGAAAGGCTGACCCACACCTTCGGTAAACCTGCCCACCCCATCTTGCTCTTCGACCTGTGCCGCGGCATTGAACTGGTTTATGCCTTCGAACGCGCGCTGGAGATCCTCTCAAAGGACCTCGATTATGAAGACACCGAAGTGCCTTATACCCCCAAGGACGGCGAAGGCTACGGCCTGGTGGAGGCGCCGCGCGGCCCCCTGATCCATCATTACACAATCAGGGACGGGTTGATCGAGGATGCCGAATTCGTCATCCCTACGGTGCACAATATGCTGGCAATCGAACGCGCCCTGCGGGTGGCTGGCAAACGCTATATCAGCCCGGAGGCGATCAATATGGAATTGGAGAAAGCCGTGGGACGGGTGGTACGCGCCTTTGACCCGTGCATTGCGTGTGCAACACAATAGGTGACATCTGATACCTGATACCTTTCACCTTTCAGGGCTCAGCCCCAGGTGAGGACTACTCACCATTCACAAACGCGTAAAACTTTTCCAGGATCTCAATGAACTCTTCTGGCAGGTAACCGTAAGCCTGCTCTGCGATCTCCTCCGGGATGCCAAAGCAGGCCTCGGCTATTCCGCCGGTGATGCAGGCGATGGTGTCACAGTCACCGCCGATCGAGATTGCCTTGCGGATGGCATCCTCAAAATCGGTCGCTTCAATGAAGGCGATGATCGATTCGGGCACCGACCCCTGGCAGGAGACGTCGTAGGTATACACCGGGCGGATCTCCGCCAGCGTGCGGTCCAGGTCGTAACCAAAGCGCCCACTGATTTCGGCACGAATCTCATCCTGTAAAACGCCCTGCCGAGCAAGCAGGACCGCCAGAGCTGTCGCCTGGGCGCCTTTTATTCCTTCGGGGTGGTTGTGGGTCACTTCCGCGCTGCGTTTGGCTTCTGCGAGCACCGATTCAACGCTGTCGAAGGCGAACCCCACCGGGCTGACCCGCATGGCCGAGCCGTTGCCCCAGCTGTTATAGGGCTGCGGGTTTTGGGCGGAAATCCAGTCACTAAAGTTGCCGCCGTAACCCCGCCCCGGGTAGCGCCGTGAAAAGTCCTGGTAAACTTCGGTATAGCCCCTGCCGGACATCAGCGCGCTGGCCGTGGCCACAGTCAGCACGGAATCATCGGTAAAGAAGCAGTCGGGCTGGAAGAACGGGAATTGTGTTGTTTTGATGTTGTTCCATTCGTACACGGAACCGACAATGTCGCCAATAAGTGAACCGAGCATGTTTCCTCCTCTGCTGAGTTAATTTGATGATTAATACCAAACAAAACTGAAAATGCTTGCCTGTGGTTTGGTGTTAGTGCAGTTAATCTCTCTGGCAGGGCCGGGGAATTCTTCCTGACCCGGCAATTCACGGGGCAGACCTGCGTTTAAAACTTGCGCGCCAACCCGAAAAACTCAAACCCGGCCGCTTCCCAGGCGGACTTATCCCAGGCATTCACCCCGTCGTAGACCAGGGCCGCGCGGGTCTTTTCCCGCACCGAAACGGGGTCAAGCGCTTTGAAGCAGTCATGCCCGACGCCCAAAACGACCAGGTCGGCATCCGCCAGGGCCTCTTCCAGGCGATCCACCTGGTTGACCCCCGGGATGCCCGCATGGGCTTTGAAGGGCTCGTATGCGTTCACCCTGGCGCCAGCCGCCTGCAGGTGATGGACCAGCTCAACCGCCGGGCTTTCGCGCACATCATCTACATTAGGCTTGAAAGCCAGCCCCAAAAAAGCGATTGTCTTACCGTCCACGCTGCCGGCGATATGCCGGATATGCTCTGCCATAAAGGCTGGCTGCCCGTCGTTGACCAGCCGGGCCGTCCTGACCAGCTGGGCGGCCTCCGGCGCGGCTTCAACCAGGAACCAGGGGTCCACGCTGATGCAGTGCCCGCCGACGCCTACACCGGGCCGAAGGATGTCGACCCGCGGGTGCAGGTTGGCAATGCCGATCGCCTCCCAAATATCCACATCAAAGGCCTGTGCCAGGCGGGAGAATTCGTTGGCGATGGCAATGTTGATATCGCGCGAGGTGTTCTCCATCAGCTTGACCATCTCAGCCGTGGTGGCGTCGGTCAGGATGATGTCGCCCTGCACAAATGCGCAGTAGAGGTCACGCCCGGCCTCCGCAGAAGCCGCGTCGACCCCGCCGATCACCCGGGGATTGTCGACCAGTTCCTGCAGGATCCGCCCTGGCAGCACCCGTTCCGGTGAGTAGGCCAGCAGGAAGTCCTGCCCGGCTTTCAGCCCGCTCTTCTCGAGAATCGGCAGCACCAGGTCGACCGTGGTGCGCGGCGGAGAGGTCGATTCGAGGATCACCAGGTTGCCCCGGCGCAGATGCGGGACGATCGACTCGCTCGCAGCCACAACCGCGCGCATATCGGCGCGCTTATCATCATAAAAGGGCGTGGGCACAGCGATGATAAAGGCGTCTGCCGGCACCACCTCGGACGAAATCTCCAGGTGACCGCTGCGCAGGGCTTCCAGCAGCAGGTCACCCAGGCCCGGCTCAAAGATGTGCGGCTTGCCTGCCTGCAGTCCCTCGATGATGGCATCGTTGGTGTCCATGCCTGTCACGCGGATGCCTTTGCTGGCAAACACGCTGGCTGTCGGCAACCCGATGTACCCCATCCCAATCACACACAGTGTTTCGAATTTCAAGTTAATGGTCCTTTATTGATGTCTGAGAACCGATCCGTCGGCCATACCCCCTGAATTTTACCTTAAATCGACCCGCTCATCACGCTGACGCCTTCCGGTTGAATCCTGATCAGTGCTGCTGCTTTACTGATACAATATTGCCTATGAATACAAACCAGTGGATCTTCATCAGCCCACACCTGGACGACGTCGCCCTCTCGTGCGGCGCCCTGGTGTGGGAACTCGTCCAGGCCGGTCACAGGGTTGCGGTGTGGACCCTGTTCGCAGGTGATCCGCCAGATGCGGATTATTCCCCCTTCGCCCAGCAGATTCA
>NPIE01000324.1_pt1 | contig 65375 bp, 46 predicted proteins | sample 8637661 | NCBI WGS metagenome assembly NPIE01 (sample SAMN07420842, study PRJNA396082) | bioreactor metagenome | isolation source: sample BA12 brine-fed electro-methanogenic bioreactor BA | place: Japan: Kochi | collected 2016-12-09 | reverse complement strand
TCTCAGAAATCGAGCTTATCTACTGCCTTCTTCACGTGTTCCGGTGCCAGATGGGCGTATATCATCGTCGTGGAGATGTCCTTATGTCCCAGAAGCTGGCCTACCGTTGCAAGATCGACTCCACTCATAACAAGATGACTTGCGAAAGTATGCCGGAAAGTGTGGACATTTCCTTCGATTCCCAAATCTTTCAGAAGCGGTTTCAACTTGGAATACAGGTCATCCGGCTTGAAAGGGTTTCCAACCGAGTTCACGAAAACAGTCTTTTCCCTTTTCGTCGAGTTCCTGAGTTCCTTCAGTATCTCAAAAGCTCTTGAGTTCATCGGAACATTCCGGGAATCTTTCGTCTTTGTTTCCCAATCGGCTTTCGGTCTTATCCGAATTTCCCGGTTCTCGAAATCTATATCGTCCCATTCCAGGTGTTCGAGTTCGCCTTTACGAAGCCCCGTATTCGCTAAGAATTCCCATATAGCTCTGTAAATAGGTCTTCTCTCGCTTTCGAGAATCGACTTCAGTTCTTCCTTCGAGAAAAACTTGGGCTTCCTTCTCGCCCTTTTCGGGAATCGCTTTATTCCTTTGGCTGGATTATCTCTGAGATAGTTCAGATGTATCCCATGTTCAAAAGCCCCGCTTAATGCCGTCAATTCGACATTAGCCGTTTTCGGAGCTACCTTGTCCTTTTCCTTTCTCGAAAGGATATAGTCCTCGACATGCTTAGTTTTGACTTCAGATAGGAGCCTTAGGCCCTTTTGTTTGGAGTATTTCACGAAGCTATCGAAAACGGAGTAATACCGCTTATAGCTATTTGGAGAAAGTCTCTGTTTTGCCGATCTCTTATAATCTGCAAAATATTCTCGGATCGAAATGACTTCAGGATCGAGCTTCAGGTTCTGTCTATCTATTTCAAGACGTATCTCGGCTTCTTTGGCTTTGGCAACTTCTTTCAGGTTGGTTTTGAGGCTTTTACGTATTCGTTTGCCGTTAAGGGTATAATCCAGATACCAGATGCCGTTTTTTCTTTGGTATAGTTTCACAACAGAATCCCTCTTTCAAAACGCAAATCTAAATAACTCTTGACTTTGTAGCCGTTTAGGATTATGTTTCAACGGCACAATATTGACACAGGCAATATAGCTACATTTCTAACTAAGTCAAGCGCAATAAGTTATGAGGGATAAAAAATCAAAACGGAGAGGCAGGGATTCGAACCCTGGGTCCCCGAAGGGACAACGGTTTTCAAGACCGCCCCGTTCAACCGCTCCGGCACCTCTCCTGAAAATCAATATCAAAATATCCATAAAACAGCGTCGATCTAGTTCTTAAAAAAAAGATTCGACGCTCGAATAAATTACATCCAAAATCGGATTTGTCAAACGCGAAATGAATATTGTGGAAGCTTTTCTAATTCGGGGATGAGGGGCCGGAATAATCCATCGTATCAGGGTTGAATTCCTCGCCGTAATAGTAAAGAAGGCCGTCGATGAATGCGCGGTAGTTGCGCAAAAAACCCGAAGCGTTATATTGACAGCTGTCAATAATTATCATTGTGCTTTCATTCGAGGGGTCAAAAGTGCGTGTTTCCCTATATGACCTTATTTTGCCGTTCATCCACCAGTAGCCATAATATTGAATGTCAGTAATATCTCTGATAATAGTTATATTATCGTAAGTTATACGTTTTGTGTAGCTATAAACCCGTCCGGCATGGGAGATAACGTTTGTTACTGACTCCGTGGAAGATCCTTCAGGCTCTTCCGGCATGGCGATCTCAACATAGGGCTGGTTATCTACTGCTTGCAACTGAACTCTTTGAGAGTTTGTGGTCGGCTCAGTTCCGCAGGATAATAATAGTATCGTTGCGATAATTATTGTGATTATTGTTATGTATCTCATCATTTGGGTTCAATAGGGTCGTATTGTTTTTCCAGTCTTTGCTGAACCTGATTATCATGGCCGATAGGGTCGCGAACACTTGTGGAGAAGGTTTTTGGTTTGATTGTCGGCTTATCTTCCCCGGGAGTGTCTATCTGTTGTTTTTTCTTGCGTGATATAAGATAGACAATAATCCCGATCGCTATAGGTATATATCGCCTATATGAGTCAAGGGAAAAATCGTCCTCAGAGGCGAACACAGTCCCCACCAGCAGAATAACCAGCAGACCTAAAACGATAAATTTCTTCTCTAACACTTCCATTGTCATATTGCTCCAATCTTTCCTATTATAACAATATTCTCGTAAATTGCAAGGTCTAATCATCGGATAATGAAGCTCTGTTAATATTCCACTTCTTGCTTGATTTTGACCGCTCATTGGCCTATTATCTATAATAAATGGACTAAATAAGGAGGATCATGAAATACTCAGTTTTGTTTGTTCTCATCGCTTTCTCGGTTCTATTCGCTCAGGAGATTGCTATTAGCACTGCGGCGGGAGGCCAGGTCTCAACGGACGTCGCCTCCGACGGCAATAAATACTTCGCAATCTGGGAAGATACCCGCGCAGGAACTGGGAACCCGAATATTTTCGGACGTTCGATAAACGGCGACGGCTCAATGCCGGGTTTTGAAGTCCCAATTCAGAGCATACCCGGATACCAGAGGATACCCGCAGTCGAGTTCATCGACGAAGTTTACATCGGCGCGTGGATGGACCAAACATCAGGCTATGCGGTAGAGGGCAAATCCATCGATACTTCAGGAACGCCTACTTTTATTGCCTTCGAGATAGCTACGGCTTCCGGGATGATTCAAAACATCAACATCCGTAAAAACGGCTCTAATGCCCTTGTTGTTTGGGAAGAAAGGGTTTCTGGTATTAGCAAAGCCCGTGCATGTGTTGTCGATGAATCGGAAACCGCGACTACTCCTGTCGATCTTTCCGCTTCCATCGTCAATCAGAGAGGACCGCAGTCAGCGCCTCTGGGCGGCGGCTGGGTAGTGGTTTTTGAGGATTCCACAAGTTCCGGAAAGGGTGTTTACGCAGTCAAGATAACATCTGCTGGCGCTTTAGACGGAATGCCCTATCTTCTCGCATCCGGCAATGGTGAATCTAATCCCACTATCGCATCAAAGGGTGACGGCTTTCTTGTAGCCTATGACAGAGACGGAGGTGCCACAGGCAGGAATATTTTCGGAATTTTGCTAAGCTCGGCCGGCGCCGTGTCCGGTTCTGCTTTTCCGATATGCAATGAGATAGGCGACCAAACCCGTCCAGCTGTTGTTTTCGACGGCGTGGGATACCTTGTAGTCTGGCAGGACACTCGAGATATTTTCGCAGACATTTATGGTCAGAGAATCTCCGGCACGGGAACTCTTACAGGAGCCGAAATCGCCGTCTGCGACTCCGCAGGTTCCCAGCAGAAGCCCAAAGTAGCTTCGAACGGCTCAAACATCCTCGTTGCCTGGGAAGATACCCGTGGTGCAACATCGGATATTTACGGAATGATCCTTCCTCAGATGGCCGCGGCCGACTGGCCGGAGGTTACGGTTCTCGAACCCCTGCCCCTCACGATGACGGCGTGTAGCAGAAATCCTGTAAAAATGCTTCTTTCCGACGAAGACGGGATAGATCCCTACTCTGCGAGTTTCTCTATTCTTGGCGATACGGTGAGCTATTTTTCGTCATCTCTGGCGATGGTTGGAGACACTTTGAGATTCACCCCGCCGTGGGATTTCCCAAGCGGTGATAGTATCCGCGCATGCCTTCTGGCTATCGAGGACAGCCTCGGAAACGCTCTTCCCGACCCGGTCTGCTGGACATTTTTCGCTGACCTCGACGCCCCCGTCCCGAGCAACGAACGCCCCAGAGACGGCCAGATAATCGATTCCCTGCCCGCCAATATTTCGATTAACCTAACAGATTCCCTTAGCGGCGTCTGCGCGGCCACGATTAGCTTCGTGTTCGACACCGATACCTTCACGGCCGGCTCTCCTGAGATTACTTTCGACGGCTACACTGCGCGGCTTAATTTCCCACCCCCCACAGATACAGTGGGAACTCACACTGTAAAGATTTTCGCGGGGGATACTCCGGACTACTGCGACCCCAACATGCTCGAGTTCGAGTGGGATTTCTTCGTAAACGCCGGCGGCGGCCCAAATGCATCGACAATGTTGCCAAAGAACGGCGATGTAACATCCAACTCCATTCAGGAAGTTACCATCAAAATTAAGGACGACGACGGAGTCGATTACAGCTCCATCGAGCTATCCTACGATGGAACAGTATATGATTGGGCTTCAGGCCATATGACCTTCGAAGACACAGTCCTGACTTTCACTCCCCCTTCTGCGGCGAGCCATGAGGACGACATTACGGTGATGCTGATTACCGCCCTCGATTCCCTCGGAAATAACATCGAGACTCCTCTGAGTTTCTCATTCTCGGTCGATATTGAACCGCCATTATTCCTCGATAAATGGCCGGGTGATTTCGATACTCTCAGGCTCGGCACTACCGATGTTAAAGTCCTCGCTCAGGATAATCCTGCGGGAATAATCGGTGACAATGACCATGCGGATTTCTTCATATACGATTTATCCATGGCACTTCTGGAAGCCCCGGGTAGCGGCGTAACTCAGCGCGCAGACACCGTGGTCCTTCAGAGCGGAGCGTTCGGAGGTTCCCTCGATGACGACATAGATGTTGTTATCTGTGTGCGTCTTTTCGATAATGTCGATATCGGAGTCTCGAATTCAGACTCGATTTGCTGGCAGGTTCATATTCAGCATATGGGAATCGATGAAACGGAAAAACCCGCGATGATGGGGATTAAAGCATTTCCTAATCCTTTCAATGCTTCATGCAGAATTCATGCGGATGAGATTGTTGAAATATTCGATATATCCGGCAGAAAAATCTGGCGCAGTCCTATTGGGAAAGCTTTAGAAGGCTATATATGGAAACCGCACTCTGATCTGCCCGCAGGTATATATCTTGCCAAAACAATCGATGGCAAACACACGACGAGCATTTTATTCGTCAAGTAATAATGGAGATAAGATGAAAGTTCGATACTACGCCCTTTTTCTTGCGATATTGATACTCTCGGCATGGTTCGTTTCCTGCGATGACGGCGGCACCGAACCCAACGGCAACAATGGCGACAACGACACCCTAAAAACCAGTCTTGTTATTGACCACTGGTCCCCGGAAAACGGCGCCGTAGAGGTTCCCCTTGGAGCAACTCTTTACGTGCGAATCTGCGACACGGCGGAAACCGCCGTCGGGGTGAATCCGGATAGCGCATTCTTCTGGGTTGACGGCGCGAGTGTTACGTTTTCCTCAATAGTTAACACTTGCGGAGCGATAGATATGATGCACGTCCCCGAAGAGCCCTTCGATTTCAGCACATTGGTTCGAGCCGCTATCTCTGTTCAGGACAACGAGGGCAGATGGCTTCGGGATTCCATTTCATTCACGACAAAAATGCCCTGGGACACCGTTGAATTCTCGATAGATACTCTGCCCCCTCTGCGGGGGTTCGCTGTTCGTTCGAGACCTGCCGGTTCATACACGGATCAGGCAACTTATTTCGAAGACATTGAAGGCGGAACATATACCATTATGCCCGGCGGAGCGCCATACAGCCTCTCTTTCTCCCCCGGACGCTCCTTCATTCTTAATGACATCGATGCCAACATCTGGCTCTACAATCCGGAACTTGGAATTCAGACCCAAATAACCTTCGATACGAGACCGGAAAAATACCCGGCTCTCTCGCCAAACGGCCATACCATAGCATTTGGGCGCGACGGCGACATTGTTCTTCGTAGTATGGCGGACGACTCGGAAGATATTCTCGCAAGCACATCGCAGGGCGGACGAGATTTCGCCTTTTCCCCAGACAGTCAATATCTGGCCTACCGTAGCGGTTCCGGCTCGATGAACCCGAAAGTTTTCATCTGGAACCTCGAAGAGAGGGAAGACATCGCCCATCCGGTTCTTTACAATGAAGTAGATTGTTTCGATTGGTCGCTAACGGGTTCCGAAATTGCAGTTATCTCCAACGAACAGCTATACCACTGGCGCGTTGGATCCGGTTTCCCAACCCGCCTGTATCAAGCAACCAATTTGAAGCATGTCAATTTCAGCCCGTCCCATATATACTTTGTCAATGCCACTCCAACGGGCGATGTAATTATGCGCACTACTCCGTCTTCGAGCACTCCGGAGACGGTTATCGACCTTACACCTGAAACGGCGACAGTCTATGCCCTTGCTGTTAATGAAAGCGATGTCCTTGTATATGCCAAACAAGTCGGCGGAACTTACACTATCGAGTATTATAAAGTCGAAGATTCTTATGGCGGAACAATAGCGAGCGATATTGGACAGGTCAGGCAGATAGCCTGGTATTGATATGAAAAACATGCCTATTATAGGGGTTACAGCGAGTTGGACCCCCCCAGTCGAGAATCGGCCGGTCTTTCCCGACGGAAGCTTCGACTACCTCAAAAATGAATACACCGACTCCGTCGCCAATGCAGGCGGGTTGCCGATTATAATCCCTAACTTTGAGCGGGAACACTGGCATTATTTGGACAGTCTCATTCGGCGTCTCGATGGGATTTTTTTCTCCGGCGGTAGCGATTTCGCACCGGACTTGTTCGGCCAGGAAGCGATTCCCGAAGCGGATTGTGTTGTCAGAAGGCGCAGGGATGAGTTCGAACTCGAGTTGTTCCGCAGATGGGATATGATACGCCCAAAATCCCCTGTGCTGGCTATCTGCCGAGGGCATCAGCTTCTAAATATTCGTTACGGCGGCACCCTTTATCAAGATTTTGATGCATGCGGCATTCCGACAATCGAAATCGGCCACAGGACAGCCGAGAAGCGCCGAACATATCATGATATAGAAATCGAGAGCGGAACCCTTCTCGCGGAAATCGTCGGCAAGGGCAATTTGGAAGTGAACTCGAGCCATCATCAGGCAATCGACAGGTTGGCCGAGAACCTTAAAGTTACAGCCTGGGCGGAGGACGGTATAATAGAAGCTGTCGAAGAGATTAGCCCGCAGAGATGGCTTCTTTCTGTCCAATGGCACCCCGAAGCTCTTACCGATAGTGCCAGCAAGGCTATTTTTAAAGCTTTCGTAGAAGCCTGCGCTAAGGGATAGTTTTCATTCTGTGCTGTAGCCGAGGAGCTTTAGGGCTTCCCCAACAAGATAAAGGCTTCCGGTGATGATAATCAAATCGTCCCCGACGGCCTCTTTTTTTGCCCACTCGAGGGCTTCTGCAAGGGTTTCTGTTCGTCCGATAGGGGTTTTTGGATTATCCAACATTCCTTCCATATCAACCGTCTCCGCCGCCCGCGGCCAGTTGAAGCGTGTGAGAACAAGAGCTTTAGAAAACTCCGCGAGAGGATTGATCATGCCTTGAATATCCTTATCCCGATTCGCTCCAAACACTGTAATAATAGGCCTTTTCGGCCATATCTCCCGAACTGAGTCGAGGAGAGCTTCAACTGCCATCGGACTGTGAGCGCCATCGACAAGGATTTCCGGCGAGGTCTTAAAAAGATGCATCCTTCCCGGCCAGCTTACTCTTGCCAATCCTTCCCGAATAGCTTTGTCGCTTATCTTTAAGCCGGTGTTACGAAACGCAAAAATCGTAACAACGGCCGTGGCGGAGTTATACGCCTGAAATCTCCCAAGGAGAGGAGTTTTTAGGTCGGAGTATTTTTTCCCGTCAAAGCAAAGATTATATGTTACTCCCGCCTTAGTCGATCTGATATTTTCTACGATTGCATTCTTGCCTATTTGTCCAAAAGGCTTTGCTCCGCGAGCTTCTGCGAACTCGTTAAGGGTTTTTGCGGCTTTTTCGTTTTGAACACCGAGCACGACTGGAATTTCGGGGCGCATTATATCAGCTTTATCTAAGGCGATTTCTTCTATCGTTTTACCGAGAATTTCCGTGTGGTCGAGACCCACGGTTGTTATTACGGTTACCGCCGGGCGTAACACATTGGTTGCATCAAGCTTTCCGCCGAGCCCGCATTCAATAACTGCGGCCTCAATTCCGGCCTCCGCGAAAATTTCAAATGCCGAGGCCGTCAGAATCTCAAAAACAGTTCGATACCCTTTTTGTAAACCGATTTGTTTTGCATAAGCTGTCATTTCAAGAATTTTGCTCGCAAAAACCTCTTTGGACATAGCTTTGCCGTCGATCTTTATCCGTTCGCGAATATCGACGAGATGGGGAGAAGTGTAAAGCCCGGTTTTATATCCGGAAGCTCGAAGAATGCTCTCGCATACCGCCGCAGTAGAGCCTTTCCCCTTCGATCCTGCGATGTGAATGACGGGATACTTAAACTGGGGATTCCCCCTGTCCTCCAACACCTTGCGAAACTGCTCCAGATGGGATTCGGTGGTGCCATAGGGACCTGGATTCGTTAGTTTTTCGTAATCGATTAACGAATAAAGTTCTTTTACAGCTATTTCGAAATGATTGGTCATCTCGATTTTTCTACTATTTGTGTTGCAATAAATATTGTTGATAGGACAAGCACAATCGTTGCTCCCGATGGTATGTTAAGCCAATAAGATAGACAAAGCCCGACTAATATCGACAGAATCGATACAACACAGAAATTACAAAAAGAGCCTTGTAGCTCCTGGCAAAAGCAAGAGAAACTGCCCCGGGCACGAGAAACAGAGAAGTTACCAGTATAATTCCTACAATTCGTAAAGCGGAAATGACAGCGAGGGAAATACTTGTGAGGAGTAAAGTTTGAATAAGTGCACCCGGAATGCCGTAAACTTCTGCTATTTGTTCGTTTACGGCAAAGAACTTAAGTTCTTTTGAGAAAGCAACGAGAAATGTAATTGTTAATATTATGATTACAATTAACCATATAATATCTAAACGGTTAACCGCAAGGATGTTACCGAAAAGATAACTCATCACACTGCCCTGATATCCCGACGAAAACGAAAGGAATACCACGCCCAGAGCCATACTCAGAGCAAGCAGAACGCCTATTGTCAAATCCCTCCGCTTTATATTTTTTCCCGAGAGGCAAGATACGCCGAGAGCCATAGCGATAGCAAACAATGCGGCAGGGAGGTTTGGGTCGATGTTAAGAAGCAGACCAAGCGCAATACCTCCGAAAGCCGCGTGAGCTATGCCCTGCCCGATGAAAGCCATATGTTTGGCAACCACGAAAACAGACATCAGTCCGCAGAGTAGCCCCGTTAAGACGCCTGCGAGAAGAGCCTTCTGAAAAAATGAGTATGAAAGGACATCAATCATGATGACATTCCAAGCATCTTTTTGGTATTTCGTGGACAAGAAATTCGATGTCTTTGCCGAAGGTTCGCACAAGATACTCCGGTTTTAGCTTTGCCGGTTTTCCGTGGAAATGTAGCTCCCTGTTCAAACAAGCTATGCAGTCCGCGTGGCGTGTAACTGCGCCGATATCGTGGCTTACGAGTATAATCGTCATCCCATATTCATCGCGGATGTCGGCGAGCAGTTTCATAAAAGCGTCGGATGTTTCAACATCGAGACCGGCGTCCGGTTCGTCAAGAATAAGTATTTGTGGCTGGTATGCTAAGGCCCTTGCGATAAGCACTCTCTGAAGTTCTCCGCCGCTAAGTTTTCCAATAAGACGGTTGCGCAAACCAAGAAGATTGACAGCGGCTAGGCTCTCTTCGGCTATCCTTAAATCTTCTTTCCCGGGGGATTTGAAGAGGCCGATAACTCCATATCTGCCCATTAAAACAGTCTCGAAAACAGAGACAGGGATTTCCCTCTCGATATCTCTGTTCTGAGTTAAGTAGCCTATGCGAAATCCCTTCTGCAAGGGTTTTTGGGGGCTGTTGCCATCAATCAACACTTGACCAGAATCAGCTTTTATTCTCCCCAATATTAACTCTAAAAGAGTCGTCTTACCTGCCCCGTTTGGACCGACGATTCCGCATATGGTTTTCCTTGGAAGGGCCATATTTATAGTTTCCAGAACCTTCCTGCCTTCGCGGGAATAGTTGAGGTCCTTAATTTCGATAATTGGTGGATTACTCAATTTTTATGCTCGCAATAGCCCTGACATTTCGACGTATTAATTGCATATATGTTTCATCAGATTTTCCAAGGGGATCGACCGAAACAATTGGTATTCCAAGCTCTTCGGCTATAACTTCTGCAGGCTTAGGGGACACTTGAGGTTCCGATAGAATCGCGACGGGCTTCTCTTCGGCGGCGTTTTCGATAATCTCAGTCAAATCTTTTACCGTAGGCTCCTGGCCGGGGAACGGCTCAATTATATCGATTACTTTTAAGCCGTATTGCCTGCAAAAATAAACGAAAGCTCCATGATGCAGAATCACCGCTGAACCTTTCAGGTGCGCAACCTCGGTGCGTATTTCCTCGGACATTTCTTTCAGATCATCACGAAGCTTAAATGAATTTGCCCGGTAAAACTGCTCGTTTTGGGGATCTGCGCTGATTATGGCTTTTGTCATCTGCGGAACGACAAGTCCTTCGACGATAGCCGGATCCAGCCAGATGTGCGGATTCCCGTGCTTTGCGACCTTGTCATCTTCGAGGAATTTTTTCCAGAGCCGGTCCGGCAGGGCGGGCAGAACCGGAACACCTATTGACACCGGAACTATCCGCGGGCCATCCTCGGCCTCCAAAGCCGGTGCGGAAGCCCATTCGTCCATACCAATCCCGATTTGAAAAAGAAGCGCTGAATTGGCAAGTTTACGAACATCGTCGGGCGTGGGCTCATATGAGTGGGGATCCGCGCCGGGGGGAAGAAGAGTATGAACCTCGGCCTTGTCGCCAACTATTGCCTCTGCAAGGGACTTGAGGGGTTGAATCGTAACGTAAATGGTCCACTTTTCGCCCTCTTGTGAGAGTTCATCTTTTCCTCCGCCGCAAGCGAGAAAGAGGGATGTTACGATTATTAATATTAGTAACACTCTTGACTTCATGATAGTTCTCCTTTAATAATACGCTCCAGCAAACTCAAAGACCTTTCGATTTGAGAAGTTGTGTTATACACATGAAATGCGAAACGCAATCCGCCTTCGCGAACGGAAACAACGGTTCTGTGAGACCCAAGCTGGTCGCCTACTGCTCTTGCATTGGCGACTTCGATGGTTACGATATGGCTTTTCGCTGAAGTATTACGATCGCTTCGAATCGTAACACCACTAACTTTGCTCGCCAATTCGCAGAAATAATCCGCAAGGCCGATGTTATGAGTATGAATTCTGTCCGATCCTATTTCGAGAAGCAGAGAAATCGAAGCGTCCATGCCCCAGAGAGGGCCATATGGTAAGGTTCCGATTTCGAACCGTCGGGAATCGGGAGCAGGTGGAAGGCCGTGTTTGAGCAGGTCGAGAAAATCCTCCGGAGTTATAAAATGGGAGAGCCAGCCGTCGAAAGCGGGTTTGAGCGCGGGCAGAATTTTTTTGCGCACGTATAGAAACCCGGTTCCATAGGGCGATAGAAGGTGTTTCTGCCCGCCTGCCACGAAAAAATCACAGCATTCGCCGACATTCGTTTTAAGGGCGCCAGCGGATTGAATACCATCGACAAAAAGCAGAACGCCGCGCCTTTTGCAGATTTCGTAGATGGATTTCAAGTCCGCCCGATAGCCGTCGGAAAACTGCACACTGCTGATAGCCAGAAGCCGCGTTTTCGGGCGGATGGATCGATCTATAAGTTCCGGAGTCAGGGGGAAATTCTGCATCGGAAGCCATTTTATTTCTACACCACGGCGTTTTTGATTCCGCCATGGATAAGTGTTTGCGGGAAATTCGCGGTCGCCGATGAGAATCTCGTCCCCCACCGCCCAATCGATGGCGGAAGCGATAGAATTAATGCCATCGCTGGTGTTGGTCATCAAGGCGATTTCGCCGGGTTGTGCGCCGATTAATTTTTCGATATTAGCCCGCAAACGCGCCATCATTCGAAAGGTCTCCGGGTCGTGAAAAAGCTCGCTGTCGCGGTAGAGATTGAGAAAATTCTCCTGCGCCCGTAGAGCTACCTCGGGAACGATTCCCGTGCTTGCGGACGCGAAATAGAGAAATTTTTCCGCCATGGGAAATTCCCTGACGAGTTTTTCTTCTGAGAATAACTCCATTATATCACCTGCAAATCACTTTGATATCGTCATTTGGCGAATCGGTAATTCGATATGGGCCGGAACTTCCGTCAGCAGGGGCACAGAAGATGTCTCTGCCTTCGTTTGTTCGACTTACCCAGAAAAGCCAGCTTCCATCGGGAGACCAACACGGGGACATATCCTCAGCAGAATCATCGGTTATGAGCAGTGTTACGCCATCGCCAATTCGTGTTACCGCAATATCCCACTGCCCGGAACGATAAACTCTGTGGGCGATTCGTCCGCCGTCGGGGGAGAGGGCGGGGCCTTCGTCCGTCCATGCAGTGCCGGTGATATTTGTCGGAGATGAGCCGTCGATGGGCACCTCGAAGATGTCGCGAATACCGTTGACAGTCATCACGCAGATGAGGGATTGCCCGTTTGGTGTCCAGATGGGGTCGTAAGCGTAATACTCTGGATCAGTGATTCGAACCGCGCTGTCCCCGCTTTCCGGTTCGATTACCATAATACCGTATTGCCCGTAAGCGAATTCTCGAACATATGCGATTTTCGAGCCGTCAACAGACCACGCAGGGGAGTCGTCGGAACCTCGCCAGACGGTTAGCCGGCGGATGTTGCCGCCATAAGGGTCCATTAGCGCGAGTTCCCTATCATAAAGGTCGAAATACCAGCGTTTGGTCACGAAACAGATGGTTCCCCCATCAGGTGAAATCGCGTGTTCGCCGTCGTATTGGGATTCAGAAGTTATCAGAATAGGCACAGCACCGGGGCTTGTTATTCGGTAGATGTTCCAATCACTGGCGTTTTGGGCGCTGACGTAACATTCTCCAGAGGGCGAAATATCGAAACCCCATCTGCCGCATCCGTTATCGAAAAAAGTGAACTGGCGGGGTTTTCCGTCGGGGAAATCCAATGTCCAGATGTTCGGAGGGCCGTTTTGGTAGGAAATCCAATAGAGGGTGCATTCCGGGGCGTCGGAAGGATATTCCGGCCCGGTGCCGCATCCGGCCAGGATTAGAGCTGTTGCCGCAAGGATTTTCGCAAAAACTTTCATACTGCTAAGATACTACTTCCATGCCCGTTGTCAAGACACGGTTATTCTTTGTATTGAACGTGGGGTGTAACAGCTTTTTTGGGGGGAACAAAAATATTCGGTTGATAGAGTGCAGGGGTAGATATCTCGGTTTATTCGAGGCGGTATTCGAGAAGGGTCGCGTCGATGGAGCCGATGATGATTTTGGTCTTCATCATAACGGGCATCTTGATTTTGTCGTCGGTGAGCCATACGAAGACGTTGCCCTTATGCTCGAAGATTCCCGGAGCCTCGAGAATTGGTTCTACGACAATTGTGTTAAAAGTTCCCGCAGGCACGGTAACCTCCTCGCGCCGGTGAACCGCGACACGCAGGGGATAGTTTTTGCCGTCGGTGTGGTTCGGCAGATGGAATGTATCGCCGGGTTCCATTTCGAGAGTGCGGGCGAAATAAAAGGCGCTGAGGACGTCGAGGACGTTAGGGTAAGTTTCGATATTATAGTCTTTTGAGATAGCCCGATTTTTCTCCTGGTCGAAAGTAAACCAGCGGTTGGCGCGGTAATTGCCTTCGCGAAGGTGTTTCTCGTGGCGAAGAGAATAGAATTCCTCCATATCGAGAAGGGATACGACTCTGTCTTCGACGTGGAAAATTACCGAGAAGGTCTTGTTCGTGCCGGCTCTGGTTTGGATGTTGTAAGCAAGCCGTCCTTTGTATTCGACGATGGACAAAACCTCCATCTCCGCCCATCCGGCGTTTACGAAGCCGTAGTCGATGGAAAACTTGAGAAACTCCCCGGGCTGGAAAGCGTCCGTGTTCACAGGAGTTGGTATCTCGACGGAATCGAGGGCACGAAGGGCGAGTTCCGCTTTTTCGGGGTCAGTTTCGACCTTGGCGAAAAGGGCCGCAACGGCTATGATAACCACAAACAGCGCAGTCTTAATCGCCGATAATGTTATTTTCGAATAACTTTTCAATGTAGTCCTTCAATTTGTCTCGAACATCGCGAAAAAACTGAATGTCTCTTCCGATGGGGTCTGCAACTTCCTCGACGAGGTTGACGGAATCGAAGCCGCCAATCAGGGAAATCTTGTCTTCCGCGTCTTTGCAGAGCCTTTTACAATAGTTTAGATGCGCATATTCCATGCCAAGAACGATGTCCGATTTTCGTATCATGTCGGCGGTCAGGGCACGGCTGAGGTGGCGGGAGATGTCGATTCCGATTTCGGCGCAGGCTATTCGAGCATTCATCGAAGCCGGTTCGGCGGAAATCCCGAGGGTTCCTGCAGAAGAGATTTGCCAATCGAGACCCTCTTTTTCGGCTGTCTTTTTCGCGATACCCTCCGCCATAGCCGAGCGGCATGTGTTTCCTGTGCATACGAATAGAATTTTCATTATCTTAGAATTTCCGTTTGCGGGAATTCACGATGAATCTCATCGACCGGCAAAATCCCTTCTCTCAGTATTATAATTCTTTTGGGGAACTGTCTAACATCGGCTACAGTCGAGGGGTTGCCGTCGAGCCTTCCGGCGTCGAGAAGGAGATCGCAGTTTTTTTCGAGCCATTCGCTTTTTGGGTCGATTCTGTTTGGCGGTGTTTCTCCCCGCTTGTTTGCGCTTGTGGATATTATTGGAAAGCCGCATAACTCCAGAAGGCTTCGGTTCAGCGGTGTGCTCGCACTTCTTACCGCAAGTCCGCCCTCCAAGGAGAGGAGGTGTTTGGGGATTCTTGACTCTTCGGACGGTGTGCCGATTATTGTCAGTTTCCCCGGCCAGAATGCTTCCAGAAGGGGCTTGATTCTCTTCCCTTCGTCGATATAGTAATCCACCCAGCTATCGAGAATCAATATAAGAAAGGGCTCGCCCTCTTTGCGCTCCTTGGCTTTCGCGATACGGTCGAAACCTATTTCGGAAAAGATATTCGCGCCCAAACCATAAACAGTCTCTGTCGGGTAACAGATTACGCCATCTTCCGACAGGAATTTGCGTGCAAATTTAATACACGGCTCGCCCGGCTGGTTCGCTTTGACCCATAAATAGATCATTGTTGGTTATCATCAAGATTAACTATATCCGGAACGATGAAGGTCTCGTAGCCAGCTCTTCGAAGTTCGCCCATCATTTCGTCGGCGTCGGCACGATCGATGAAATTACCTACTCGGACCTTGTAATAGGGCGGTTCGTATATCCGATAGACCGGGTATTCCAGAGTAGATTCTATTTTCTCGATTACCTCGCCGGCAAGTTCAGGATCTTCGGTTGTGATGACCTGAATACGGAACCCGCGCTGTTGCCCTGAAACCGTCGATGTTACAGCAGGAGTGTAGTCCTCGTCGAAATTATGATAGTCTATATCCTCCGGCGGGTCGCTTTTTTCACTTACTACCATAGGCGGCGTCTGTTCCGCCTCGGGAAGCATGTAGGATTCTTGCTGGGCGGTTTGTTCGGCGGCGGGTTTGGCTGTGGGCAGAAAAGTGCAACCGGACATCAGCGCAAGAACGGCTGTTATTATCATAGTGGCGCGCATCACAGATATCCCTCCATATCCGGCATTTCTTTAAGAGTATCCAGCAATTCGCGAATTTGGGGTATTCGTGTTTTGTGGATTACCAGAAGAGCGTCCTCGGTGCGTATAATCGCGATGTCGCTGACGCCGAAAGTAACTACAGGGCCGGGACCTTCGTTCATAACCGTTGTTTCATAAGACTCGTGAAGCACAACATTTTCTCCGGCGACGACGTTCCCCTCGAAATCCTTGCGCATTATCCGTTCGAGGGCGGAAAAACTGCCGACGTCGTCCCATGTGAATTTGGCGCGAAGAACCGCAACTGACTTGGAATGTTCGAGAACGCCATAATCGATGCTTATGGGCGAAATCTGCTCGAAAACGCTATCGAGAACCTCCCGCTCCTTGTCGGTGCCGATGGCCTCTTTGAATTTCATTAGCAGAGAATACTGTTCCGGCAGGATGTTTTTCATTTCATCTAAAATAACGCTTGCCCGCCATACGAAAATGCCGGAATTCCAGAGATGTTTGCTGTCAAGATAGTATTCCTGCGCCAGGAGGCGGTCTGGTTTTTCACGGAAGCTGGCTACATCGTATATTGTGAAACCGTTTTCCTCAGCGGTTTCGAGGCCGAGTTGAATATATCCATACCCCGTTTCTGGACGAGAGGGTTCGATTCCGATGAGGAGCAGTTTGTCCTCTACAACTGCCATCTGCGCGGCGGCTTCGATAGCTTGTCTGAAAGCATCCACAGGCCGGATTCTGTGGTCGGATGAGAGCACAATCATCACGCCGTCACCATGTTTTGCCACGATGTTGACAGCCGCCAGGCCTATAGCCGGTGCTGTGTTTCGCCCCACGGGTTCTATCAGGAAATTGCCGCCGTTCAGTTGGGGCAGTTCCTTTTCGATTAGACCCCGCAGATCGTCGCTGGTTACTATCAGAACATCATCCGCATCGACGAGACTGTCCACTCGCGATATTGTTTCTTCCAGCATTGTTTTGTCCGAAAGCAGGCGTAAAAGCTGTTTCGGCCGGTCAGATCTGCTCGCCGGCCAGAACCTTTCCCCTTTTCCTCCGGCCAATATCACTGCAAAATTCTTCATTATCGTCCCTTCTTCGAGTTTTCCATCATGATAATATATAATAAAACTCCATTATGCAACCAAAAGGCCTGATATTTAATATTCGATTCCCCTCTCGTCGAGGAAATCGCGAAGCTGGTCTTCATCGAGCAAATCGATATTTTTAGCTTTCGCCTTGTCCAGCTTACTTCCGGCGGACTCGCCGTGGATAACGTAATCCGTAGCGCCGGAAACGGAGCCGGTAACCTTCGCGCCGTGGGATTCCAGAAGTTTAGAAATTTCGTCTCGTGGGCGGGTCAGGGTGCCGGTGATAACGAAGGTGATTCCCTCGAGCTCTGTGCCTTTTGGTGTTTTCGGCTTTTGCGGTTCGACGCCCATATCGCGCAGACGTTCGATGAGTTTGCGGTTGCTCTCATTGCGGAAAAAATCAACCACTGCAGATGCTATTTCCGGGCCGATTCCATCGATTCGAGTCAGATCTTCCATGCCGACATCGGCTATGGCTTCGAGGCTCTGGAACTCCTCTGCGAGTTGGCCGGCGACCGTTTCGCCTACATGGCGTATCCCCAAAGCGTTGATGAACCTATCGAGGGGGCGAGTTTTACTCTCGCGAATGGCCTCTATAAGGTTCTCCGCGCTCTTTTCTCCGAAACGGTCGAGTTTTTCGATATCTTCTTTTTTAAGCGCGTAAAGCCCTGCCACGTCTTCGATTAACCCCTCTTTCAGCAGTTGGGCAATCTGTTTCGGACCGAGACCGTCGATGTCCATTGCGCCACGGGAAGCCCAGTGGGTTACCGACTCCGCGACCACCGCAGGACAGCTTATGTTCGGGCATCTGCGGTAAACATCCCCCGGCTCTTTTACCAGATTAGATTCGCAGTCGGGGCATTTTTCCGGCGGGATTATCTCGTCTTCCGCCCCGGTGCGAAGTTCCTCCATCGCTCTGACGACGTAGGGTATAACATCTCCAGCTCTGCGGACGAGAACCTTGTCGCCGATTTTAAGGCCGAGTTTTTCTATTTGGTCCTCGTTGTGAAGACTGGCGCGTTTTACTGTAACCCCTGCTATCTCTACAGGGGCGAGAACTGCAACCGGAGTAACCGCGGCGGTTCTTCCAACGTTCCAGATAACATCTTCGAGGGTCGTAACTTTTTCCTGAGCAGGAAATTTCCATGCTATCGCCCATCGAGGGCTACGGGAAATTTCGCCGAGACGCTCCTGATATCCCTTATCATCGACTTTGACGACAACGCCGTCGATTTCGAAATCCAGTTCCTCCCGAATTTCCGAGGTTTTCTCGAAGTAATTCGCGACTTCGCCGGGGCCGCTCATACTTTCCGCATGGGGAACAGTGCGCAGACCGGCTGAACGCAATAATTCAAGCTCTTCTTCGTGGTTTTTCGGCGGTTCGATATTTCCGGTGTCTAACGCTCCAATAGCATAAAAGTAAGCCTCCAGCGGCCTTTCGGCTGTGATTTTTGAGTCGAGCTGACGAAGGCTTCCGGCGGCGGCGTTGCGGGGGTTCGCGAAAGGGTCTTCACCCTTTTCCACGCGCCTTTCGTTCATCTCGGCAAATTTATCCTTCGGAAAAACGACCTCGCCTCGGGCTTCCAGAACCGGAATACTTTTTCGGAGTTTCAGGGGTATCGATTTGATTGTCTTGATGTTATGTGTTACATCCTCGCCGGTTTTGCCGTCGCCGCGGGTAGCTCCAAGGACGAGAGCGCCGTCTTCATAACGAATGCTAATCGCGAGGCCGTCGAGTTTCGGTTCGCAGGAGTAGCGGATTTCAGCGCTGCCGTCGATTCCGAGACCGTCGCAAACCCTCTTGTGAAAAGCACGGAAGTCCTCTTCCGATGTTACTTTCCCAAGGCTTAGCATCGGAATTTCGTGTTCGACAGATTGGAATTCAGAGGCCGGTTCCGCGCCGACTCTCTGAGTGGGAGAATCCTGAGTAATCAGCTCCGGATGGGCCTCCTCCAGTTCGATAAGTCTGTCGAAAAGAGCGTCGTATTCCTGGTCGGAAATCTCCGGGGAGTCCTCGACATAATAAAGATAGTTATGACGCCGAATCTCGTCGCGAAGTTTTTCGATTTCCCGCTGAATGTCGTGTTTTTCTTTTTCCATAAATTCAAAAATAACCTATAACAATCCGTCGGTCAAGGGCAAAGCTGACATTTGCATCGATTTGACTTGATATTTTTCCACGGGGGGTTATGATTGAAGCATATGCGAATATTCAAAATAAAAATTCTTTTTTCATTGATTGCTGGGTTTCTACTTTTTCTTGGCGGATGCTCAAAAGTAGAGCCTGAGCGCAGAACCCGCCTGATGTTCGATACCGTTGTATCGGTAACTATCCACGCCGAAAAGGGCGCGAACACCGGCGAAATTTTCGCGATGGTCTGGAGTGAACTTGAGGAATGGCAAAAGGCTCTCGATGCCTACGATTCCTCCGCGTTTCTCTTTGAGTTGAACCTAACGGACAGTTTCACGACTTCTAATCCAAGACTGATTTCGGCCCTCGAAACAGGACACGAATACGGCAGAAAAACTTCCCATGCCTACGATATTCGGGTGGGCGGAATTGTTCGGCTGTGGGATTTTACCGGCGAGGGCGTGGTTCCTTCGGAAGAATCTATAGAAATGGCCCTCGCAGAAGCTGATCACCCCTTGGAAATTCATAGTGTTACGGACACGACAAATCGTAACACTGGCCAAAAAAATACAAGTGTTACGATTATGAAAAGCCGTAACACTATTCTGGATTTAGGTGGGCTTGGAAAAGGAATCGCCGCAGAAGGCGCGGCTAAGGCGTTGGATACTATACCCGAAATTCGAAGATATATTATCGACCTCGGAGGGAATATCGCTGTGGGCGGGAAGGGCGAGAAACCTTTCGCGATAGGCATCCGCGACCCGAAAGCCCCCGATGATGTAATCGCAAAATTCCAATTGGAGCCAGGTAAGGCGTGCGCTACCGCAGGGGACTACCAGCGGTTTTTTGAACATGAGGGTGTTCGTTATCACCACATAATCGACCCAAAAACAGGGCGCCCGGCGAGAAAACTCAGCGCGGTTACGGTTAAAGCTCCGAATGCGGCCACGGCGGACATCCTCTCCACAGCCCTTTTCGTAATGGGATATGACGAGGGAATGGTTTTCCTTAAGAAAAACCCGTCAGTCCGTGCCGCCTTTTTCGGGCCGGAGGGAAATCATATCGGCGGGAATCTGGAAATCGAAGCGGTTAGATAGACCGAGCTGTCAAATGCCACACGCAGAGGCACTTCCGCCCCATAATCACTTCAAATATAAAATTCTCTGAGATTGTGATACATCGCTGTCGCCAAACACGGCTCGAACAAGGTAAACGCCTGAGGGAAGCGACTCCTCGGGACACCAGACATATATGGCCGCCGAGTTTGGTTTGATCGAAGATCGTCTCTTCGAAGAATCGTATCGCGATTCCTCAGGCATTGCATCGAAAGGCTCTACGGCCGCCAGCCGGCGTCCGGAAATATCGAATATCTCGATTTTTAAATCAGATGAATTCCAGTTTTGGCTCGAAGGGAAATCTACGGCTATGCTAACCGCTGAATTAAAAGGATTCGGATAGGCATAAAGGGATATTTCTTCCGGCAAAGCTTCTTCAGAAATTTGCAGAGGGGAGGTATAGCTTACATATGCCATATGCGAAACCCAAAAAGGAGGCAGGGAGCTGTGCGCTGACATGTCGAGCGCCTCGCTCCAGTCGATTGCAGGGGCTCGCCAGCCGGTGTCTTCGAGGGAGGGGACTATTTTGAAAGTGCCCTCCGGCAGAGAATCCGGGTTCCAGCTCAGCATGCAGGAATCGCCTATAGTGCCGCATAGGTTAGTATAATAATGAATTCGCCAGAGCAGATGAATCTCCGAATCGGAGCGGAAATCCGATAGGAGGCCGTCTATACCGGGGTTTGCTGGGTCGCTGATAAAGAGATAGGCCAGGGCTCCTGTCGGCGGAAATGGCGGACGCATGACATCCCAGCCCAAATCGAAACCGGGGGTGCATTCATCGTTAGTTCCGATTATCAGTTCCTGTTCGATTAGGCTGTCGCATACGGAACTCGCGGTTATTGAGAAACTCCATTCCGCCTGTGCTAAAGCGGCTATTAGGAGAATTGCTATAGCTATTCTCATTCTTCGATCCCCCCGTTTATTGATGAATTACATTCATGCTTTTTTCATATCTATTTCAGATACATAACCCTCGCAGAAATCATCCGGTCAGCTGTCTTAGCGCGGATGAGATAAACTCCGGAGGGCAGGTTTTCGTCCGGAGCCCATGTATATTCAACTAAGTTATTCTTTATGCCAGCGGAAGATTCTGATGCTATAAGATTTTCACCTGAGCCATCGGCAACGAGCCGCTTGACAATTCGCCCGGCAACGTCGTAAATATCCACGCTCTCGACTCCGTGTTCGCCGCTCTCGATACTGATCCTACATGACGAATTGAAAGGGTTCGGATAGGATTGCACAGCAATGTTTTCCGGCAATGCGCCAGTTTCGGCGATTTGCGCGGGAATCAAGGGGGAGATTGGGAGAAGAAGGTGCGAGGGCATTTCCGGCGACATATGCACGATATTTTCCGCGATAAGAGTCGTCGGATCATCGCGAACAAAAGGCGCGCCGGTGTTCGGGTTTTTCGAGAAACGGGGATAGTTCGATGACGAGATTACGATTCGAATTCTATGCCCGGTGTTGAAAACATGGCCGATACTCCATGCGTCGATTTCGAAAGTGTCCGGAACTCCCGGAGTCAGAAAAGTTTCCGAATCCAATCCGTTACGGAATCTCGCGCGCAAGATGCCGTCGGTCATGAGGATAGAGCGGCCATCGGGGTAAACATCGGTAACGCGAACCGCGAAATCGGTATCGATTCTATTCGATTCAGCATGGAGGATAAGCTTTATCTTGCCCGTAACAGACATGGGCTCATCGAGAATCGGAGTCGAGTAAATCAGAACATCCGGCCTGGATTCGACCAGGGGTGCTTGATCTTTCGGGCCGTAGCCAATGGCGTCCATGCCTATGAACTCGCGTCCGCCAATTGTCGGCGAGGGGTCTTCCGGGTCGTATATGAAGGAATCCGCGCTGGCTGTCATGGGCTGAAGAGTATCGAGAAGGCCGGATTTGTGAAGGTAGAACTCTACGTATTCCGTGCCTTCGGGAGGCCAGACATCGGAGAACATCCATCGGTTAAAAAGGGTTGTGTCTTCGGTGTCGCAGTCGCCCGTCAGATAGTATTGAACAGCGGGTTCGTCCATGATGCCCGTAGGGCTGTCGTAAAGCCAGTAATCATACCAGTTTCTGGCGATGTTTATCAGCTCCGTTTCGCCGACGAGGGCATTTGGGGGGAAGACAAGATCTCCCTGCTCGACTGTTCCTACCGCGTCTCCATGTCCGCAGGGCGCGATGAGTAGTTTATTGTTGCCGTGAATCGCGTTCATCCGCTGGAAAGCCTCTATCTGGCCATCGGTATACATATCGAACCATGCCGCGATGTGGAAAGTGGGAACTTCGACGGAATCGTAGAGGGTGGTAAGATCTACCTGCGCCCAAAGGGAGTCGTAATGATAATGATTTGCGACTGTATCTATGAGCCAGGGGGTGCTAATTCCTGTAAGCCAATTTTCGACGAGAACTTTGCGGAAAACTCCGCCCTGATAAGCCACATGATGAAACATACTCGGCCCTGCGAGGATAGGGCATATCATGGTGAGGTTGGGATGCATCGCACCAGCGGCCATGTATTGGGTCATTCCCGGAGCGGATGCGCCCATCATGCCGACTTTGCCATTGCACCAGGGCTGTTCGACAACCCATTCGATGCAGTCGTAGCCATCCTGCAGGTCGCCCCAGCCGTCGGTTAGAAAGACCATCGGGTCTCCCTCGGATTCGCGCATACCACGGACGTTCTGGGACACGAAGGCATAGCCGAAAAGGTCGCAGATTACTATGGTGAGGTCGCTTTCTCTGCGGTTGTATGGCGTTCTCTGAAGGACTACCGGATAGGGCGGCGGCCGGAATTCCGGAAGATATATCTGCGTGGCGAGGTTGACGCTGTCGCGCATCATGACCATCGTGGAATCTTCGGTATATGCAAAGATGGATGTCGAAAGAACAGCCACTGTGAATAGGGTGAGAAAAAGCAGTTTCGAGATTTTCATGAGTCTCCAAAGAGTTCGAATTAGTTGTAATCGAAACAACATACGGCTTTTTTTTCCCATTTCCAGATGTTTTTAATAGAACCTCATTTGAGATGCCTTGACTTTGCTATTTCGAATTACCATATTAATAAAGATATAGTCTGTTTAAAAAACTCCCATGCGGAGGCGATATGCGACTGTCATTGTTTTTAATTTTAATATTAGTTTTATCATCTGCCGCAGTTCTTACGGCGGCCCCGCCGGCGCCTTCTGCCGCTATGAGAATGCCGACATCCAGCGGCTGGGCTGGATGTAGCCTTCAGACTGTTCGCATCAGGATTATCGATGCCGACGGGGTGGACGAAACTACCATATCCCTCGAGGTTGACGGCACTGTTTACAATTGGCCTCACCCAAATCTGGACTGGGAAGGCGACTCGATGCTCGTCTTCACTCCTTCATCTCATTTTCCCAATAATTACACCGTTGATGTCATCCTGCTCTATGTGGAGGACGCTGACGGAACGCCAATCAGCGGCCCGATTTCATGGAATTTCAGAATGGATTTGGATAAACCATATTTTTATGTCGGTTCGAGAACTCCCATCCCCGGCTCCACAATATCCGAAAGACAGCCCGTAGTTTCAGTCGATGTTGCCGATTCGACAAGCGGAATTCCCATGGGCGGGTTATGTATGTGCTTTCAGTCAAACTCCGTAACATGCCCTGATAACCGGCTAAGCGGCTATTGCTGGGAAACAAGCCCATATATCAGTTATGTCGATTCAACCTTTTTCGTTGATGTCGAGGGACTAAGCTTTTCATTTCAGGAAGAGGATTCCGTAACTGCGTGTCTTCGCAAAGCGGTTGATAATGTTCCTCAGATTGGCGGCCTCTGCGGTCCGAACTGGATTGACACTTTGGACTTCGATCTCTGCTGGAATTTCATTGTCGATGCCAAAGGTCCAAGGGCAGTTTTAATTTATCCGGAAGAGGGAGATACTATCGCATGTGACACCCTGGTGGTGGCTTTCATAGATTATTCTCCCATCAACGAGAACTTTTGTTCGATTCGCCTGGGCGGAATATCTTTGTGGCAACACGTTAGTCCGTATCTTTCATTTAATGGCGACACCCTCTATTACAGCGGCACCGGAACCGCGGATTATTTCTCCGAAGGCTCGATTTCATGCTACATAAACCGGGTCCGCGACAATATGGGCAACGAATCGACATATGCCGGAGGTGATTTTCCGGCCTGGAATTTCACGGTCGATAAATCACCGCCGGTTGCGGTTTCGCCTCTGCCCGCCGACGGCAGTGCGACTTCGGAGGCTTCTCCAGTCCTCTCAGTGGAGATTTCCGATGTCATCTCCGGTGTTTTGGCGGACAGCATCCTTTTCAACATCGATGGAACTGATTACCGCCTTGCTACAACACCTGCGCTTACCTGGGACGGCACGAGAGCGACATTCAATACTGCCACTGCCGGCCTTTCCTGGGGAGACAGCGACACGGTCGAGGTTTGCGTAACTGCTATCGATAGAGTTCATCCTGATAAATGCGGGCCAAACCGGATGTCCCCGCCCTTCTGCTGGAGTTTCATTGTCGATAATTCCGGCCCAACCGCCGAGATAATAGATCCGCCGGACGGCGCCTGGACTGCCTGCGAATTCCAGCAGATAAAGGTCAGGCTTACCGATGCCGCCGGCGTGGAGACATCGACTATTCAGCTTTCCGTTGGGGGAAGCGTCTATACATTCCCCGACCATCTAACCTACGCCGACGACACTCTGACTTTCACGCCGACCGCGCCTTTCGCTGACGGCGCGACTGTAAATGTCTCGCTAATCTCCGCCGAGGATGGTTTTGGCAACGGGCTTTCGGGGCCGGTATCGTCGGTTTTCTACGTCGATTTGTCCGCGCCATATACCACTATGATTTCGCCCCCTCCGGGATCGATTATTGGACTCGCGGATGTTGTCGAAGCATCTATCCTGGACGCAGGAATAGGCGTGGACGGAACTTCTTTCGACGTTACCATGCGCGGGACGCCCTATTCATGGCCATCTTTTATGACTTGGGACGGTGCTAATTTCAGTTTCAATCCTTTCGCAACAGGCGAGGTTTTTTCCGACGGCGACACAATTCAGTTCTGCCTTGGCGCGGACGATTTGATTATGCCGTTATATTGCGGCCCAAACGAGATGGACACTTGCTGGTTCAATGTTTTTGACCAGAGCGGGCCTATCGCGAATTTTTTATATCCGGGAGATTCCATTATAACGGCCTGCTCTGGAGAAGAGATTCGAATTCATCTGCTGGACGCCGCGGGAATCGACTGGCCTACGGTTCAACTTGTTGTGGACGGGGCTGTCTATTCATGGCCAAGCCCACGGCTCTCAAACGACGGCGATACTTTGGTTTTCACTCCGGCGACGCCATTTTCCCATGCCGATACAATAGTTGTCGTTCTTAATTCCGCCGACGATTTGGTTGGCAACACTCTGGTGGACGCCCCCCTAAGCTGGATGTTCATTATTGATACTCAGCCGCCCCAGATTACGGGTCATATTCCCGGCCATGGCGACGTGATAAGCAATCCCGCCCCCAATATCCGCGTGGCTATTGCGGATGTCCCTGCCGGTGTCGATCCAACGCTGTTCTCTATCAATATCGAAGGAACGCCCTATTCATGGCCGAATCCTGCGCTGACATGGGACGGCACCTATCTGGCTTTTAACTGCGCGACTGCGGGGCTTTCCTTTGCCGACGGCGACAGTGTGCATGTATGTATGCGCGATGCCGGAGATAACGTATCCGCAATGTTCTGCGGGCCAAATGCCGTCGATTTTGACAGTTGCTGGGCTTTCGAGGTGAACCTGTCCGGCCCTGTCGCCGATTTACTGCATCCGCTGGATCATTCTTTCTCCGCTTGCCCTCTGCAGACCGTAATATTCTCCATCACCGACGACCAGGGGGTTCTTCCCGAATCATGCACGGTGGAAATCGACGGCGTAGTTTACGATTTCCCCGATCATCTGACTTGGGCGAACGACTCGTTGACCTTTATACCGACGACTCCCTTCACCCACGGCGATACAATACAAGTCGCTGTTCTAAACGCCAGCGATTCGTTGGGCAATGCTCTCTCCGGGACTTTCGAATGGTGGTTTCTTTCGGATCAGGCTCCTCCGGTGCTTCTCGACATTATTCCCGCTCCAGGTTCTATATTGAGCGAAGCATCGCCGCTAATACAAATATTGACAATCGATTCTTTAAGTGGGGAAAATCCGACAAAGTTCCACATTCGTCTTGACGGCACGCCCTATGTCGGCATGCTTCCGTGGATATGGTGGCTCGACCCCGGTTTTTCTCTTCAGACCGGAATGGGCGGTTTCAGCTGGGCAGACGGAGAGACTATCGATGTTTGCGTCGATTCAATGTCGGATATCGTTTCCGAACTATATTGCGGCCCGAATACGTCCTATCCCGACACATGCTGGGAATACTACATCGACCTATCCGGGCCCGAAGTGGAGCTTGTTTATCCCGACAGCGGCATAATTACTGCCTGCGCAGATTCGAGTGTTACGATTCGGCTTTATGATAACACCGGCGTAAACCCTGATTCTATAAGGTTCTGGATAAACGGAAGCACCTTCAATCTCACGAGCCCCCGGTTGAGTTATGCGAACGATACTTTGCGATATACACCGCCGACACCCTTCACTCATGGCGACACTATCGACTTCCGCGTAAGCCGTGCGGTGGATATGGCGGGCAACGCTCTCGCCGACGCGCCGACATGGCGTTTTATCGTCGATATTCAGCCGCCGAATCTTGTATCGATTAATCCTTTGCCCGGAAGTATGATGACCGATCCGGAGCCTATTCTCGAATTCGGTTTTTCCGACTCGCCGGCCGGAGTGGACTCATCTGCTATAGAACTCGATTTGGACGGCACTGTTTACACTCTTGCCGATGTTGGCGTCACCTGGAATTCGGGCACGGGCGTTCTGACTTTCGATGCTTCCACTGCAGGTGCGTCATTCGGGCCGGGGAATCTGGATGTCTGCGTCAGTTCCGCGGATAAGGTTCTTCCTGCCTGGTGCGGGCCGAATATCTCTGCGGACAGCTGTTTTATTTATCCCTACGATTTGATAGGCCCCACAGCAACGCCCATCGACCCGTCTCCGGGCGAAATTACGGCTTGTGATTTGGTTTCGATACAAATTCGTTTGACCGATGACCGAGGAGTTCAACCGGACTCCATCGAACTTACTGTTGACGGCACGGCATATCGGCTTGCCGACCCCGAACTCAGCTACCTCGGAGATTCGTTGGTGGTTTTCGTTCCGCCTGCGCCTTATACAGAGGGCACAATAAATGTAAGCCTCCGCGCTTTCGATATTTCCGGCAATTCCCTCGAAAGCGGGCCTTTGAGCTATAGTTTCCAGGTCGATTTGTCCCCGCCGGTTCTTTCGGGCGAGACCCCAGCTCCGGGCGGTGTTATTTCGACAACAACTCCAATAATTGAATTCGACTTAACCGATGTTCCTGCGGGAGTAGATGAAGCGAGCATTATCCTCGATGTTGCCGGCGAAGTGATTCGAACCACGGACACCGGAGCAAGCTGGGCAGGCGGCCATTTCGCCTTCGATACCGACGCAGGCGGGGTCGAGCTTAATGACGGGGATTCTGTGATATGCTGTGTTTCCGCCTCCGACGACCCGGACTCATGCGGACCGAACGCAATGGGTCCCGAATGCTGGGTTTTCCATATCAACATCGACGGGCCGTCTGCGGGGATTATCTCGCCGCGTGATGGCCGAATTTCGTCCTGCGACGACCAGCAGATAAGCCTTTGGGTTACCGACGGCAACGGCGTGGACGAATCGACAATATTATTAACAGTTAACGGCACGCCCTACGTAACCGCAGGCCCAGAACTCGATTACGACGGCGACAGCGTCTTGACATTTACCCCTTCGACACCCTGGGCACATAATGATACGGTTCGAGTCCAGCTTTCCGCCGCCGACGATATTCACGGCTTGCCTCTCGATTCTCCCCTTATGTGGGAGTTCATAATCGATCTCGAACCGCCGGTAGTAGAGAGTTTCGAGCCGCCCTCGGGAACCGGATTTAACGTTTCTGATACCCTCATAGAAATAGTGATTTCCGATTTTCCCGCAGGTGTCAACCGCAGTTCTCTCTCTATGAGAATAGGCGGAGTTATCTATTCATGGCCTACCGCCGGCCTTTCGTGGATAGGCGACACTTTGAGTTTCCGTCTCAGCGATATCGGGTTCACGCCCATAGACGGCGAGACTTTGGATATATGTGTCGAAATTATTGCGGACGCGCCTGATATATGCCCTCCTAACGAGCTTGAAACTCCCGAATGCGCGATTTATGTCTTCGATTTCCGAGGGCCGAGAGCTTCTCTGATAAGTCCGCCGGAGTCATCGTGGGTGAGCTGTGAGTCCCAGCCCATCGAGATTTACCTTGCAGACGCTAGCGGAATCGATATGACAACAATCGAGCTGGAAATCGACGGCACGGTTTATTCATGGCCAGATCCGGCTTTGACTTATGCATCCCCGGTTCTGACTTTCACCCCTTCATCGCCATGGCCGGAGGGTGTAGAAATCGATGTTGCCTTAAACAGCGCGAACGATCTATCCGGCAATACCCTCGAAGACGCACCGTTAGAATTCGTCTTCGGAGTCGATACTTCCCCGCCGGAAGTAGTAGCTACAAATCCCGCATCGGGCGAAGTCGTGGATACTACCATAGCGGAAATTTCCGCTGAGATTATCGATGCCTCCGCCGGTGTTTTTTCGGGCGGCATGTCGATTTCTGTGGATGGCGCGCCCTTCGCTTTCAGCCATCCGGCGGTGAGCTGGGACGGCTCCAGCCTCTCGTTGAATGTTACTACAGCAGGTATTATCCTCGAAGAAGGCGCTCCAATCGAGGTCTGCGTCGATTCCGTAGTGGACATGGCAATCCTCTGCGGGCCTAACAGTATGCCGCGTTACTGCTGGGAATTTATCGCCGACGGCGGCCCGCCCTCGATGGATATGCTCTGGCCGCCGGAGGATGCTGTCGTTAGCTGTCCAGAAGAAAGCATCGTTGTGGTTTTCAGCGATCCGGGAGGGATACTGTTCGATTCGCTGAGAATAAGCGTGGCTGGAGTCGAGTATTCATGGTCATCTCCGCAAATCGTCATCGCCGATGACTCCACCATAGTTTTCACGCCAACAACCCCCTTCTCCCATGGTTCGATGGTAATAGTGCAGGTTCTCGAAATAGCTGACAACTACGGCAACACCGCCGGCGCCGGGCCTGTATGGAGTTTCCAGATGGATCTTCGACCTCCCGAGGCCGATATGTTCCATCCCACTCCTATGGCAATCGCAGGCTCTGACTCCATCTCCCTCAGGCTAATCGATGTTCCTGCCGGTGTGGATCCGTCGAGCATTGTCCTCTCTGTAACCGGCGCTGGAAGCTACACTCTGGCTTCTCCAGCGCTGTATTTCGAAGACCCGATTCTGGCTTTCGATCCTTCCCTCGCGGGGGTTTCCTTCGGTGACGGCGACACGGCGGAGATTTGTATAAGCGCAAGCGACGATCCCGACATCTGCGACCCGAATATGCTGGAAGACTCCTGCTGGAGCTTCATTGTGGACGCCGGCGGCCCGGAGGCTTCTCTGGTGTTACCATCTCCGGGAATCGTAACATCGTGCGCTGATCATGGTGCTGTGTTCACAATAACGGATCCCTCCGGAATCGACGAAACAACGATTTCCATTCGAATAAATACTGCTGTGCTGGATATATCGGAACCTTCAATAAGCTGGTCTGCGCCGAGTTTGACATATGAACCCCTCGCGCCTTGGTCCCATGGCGACACGGTTCGCGTTTCTGTGATAGGCGCAGAAGACATGACCGGAAACGCCATGGCGGCGTCAGACAGCGTGGGAACATACTACATTATCGATATCGAACCGCCGGTGATTAGCTTGCCATTCCCCCCCGACGGCGCGATTGTAGCGGATCCGGCTCAACCGGTATGGGTTAGAATCGAGGACTCGCCCGCAGGAGTTGACACCTCATCGGTTAGAATATCCGTGGACGGTTCGATCTTTCTCGTCTCCCATCCCGCTGTCCATTGGGAGGGACGGGAACTTCATTTCGATCCCGCCACTGCGGGACTTGCCTTCGAGGACGGAGACACGGTGGAGATATGCCTGATGGATGTCTTCGATACACCGGACACCTGCCCGCCGAATATCGTGGGAAGCCCCTACTGCTGGGAGTTCTACATCAACCTTGCAGGACCTACCGCGAGAATCGGACATCCCCGGTCAAACAGGTGGGTGGCATGTCCGCATGCGGATCAGGAGCTGACAGTCATTATCACCGACGCGGACGGCATCGTCGAGGATTCCATTCATCTTCGAGTCAACGGCGATGATTACTACATCGGCTCTCCCGAACTTGATTATACGGACACAATCCTCACATATACCCCCTCTGTCGGCTGGTCGGACGGCGATACGGTGGTTGTCAGCCTGGTTTATGTCGAAGATTCCCTCGGGAACGGCCTTGGAGCGCCCCTTAACTGGAGCTTCTTCGTGGATCTCTCATCGCCTTATCCCGGAATTCCGATGCCCTCGGACGGCACGGTTACCGGGATAATGCCCGATGTCAGTATTCCAATTTACGATGACGGTTCCGGAGTGGATCCTTCAAGTATTGTGCTGAGTCTGGATGGCGAAGAATACAGTCTCGGTGCGGGTCTGGCGTGGGCATCGTCGAATGCTACGATATTCTCGGACAGCCTTATCACGGCGCCCTCGGGCACTATCGAGGTGTGTCTCGATTCCGTTTCCGACAGCCCCGATTATTGTGAACCGAATGCCCTCGGGACACCATTCTGCTGGGAATTCGCCCTGGACGTCTCGAATCCGGAGGCTCATGTGATTTCCCCCGGCGAGGGCGACTGGGTGGCATGCGACAGCGGCGAGCAGGCCATCGAAATCTACCTTTTCGACGATAACGGGATTGTCGCCGACAGCATAAGAATGAGGGTTGCGGGCGTTACATACACCTACACGAGCGGCCCGATGGCTTACGCGGACTCCATTCTTACATTCGTGCCGACTTCGCCCTGGGAAGACGGTGACACGATTGTCGTGCAACTTCTCCGAGCGCCGGACAGCCTCGGCAATCCTCTTGTCCCTTTAGTTTACGAATTTTATATCGATCAGACACCGCCGAATATTTACGATTTCGCGCCCCCCGACGGCGGCGGTTCCCCGGGCTTATCTCCGATTATTTCCGCAAAGATTCATGATACCGGCTCCGGTCTCGACACTTCGAGCATTGTAGCAACGATAAACGGTGTGGATTTCCCCATCCTTACCACTCCCGGTTTAACATGGAACGAAGGGGATACTATCGCTTCCATAGATTGTGATGTCGCTGGGATTTCTTTCATGCTTGGAGATACTATAGATGTCTGCTTCTCCGCGACCGACAGCCCCGATTTGTGCGACCCGAATTTAACGGAAGAATGCTGGAGCTTCATCGCGGACGAGGGCGGGCCGCTGGTTGCCCTCATTTCGCCGGACAGCAACTCGTGTTCGGCATGCAGTTCTCAGGGATTCACTGTCCGAATTTCCGATGTCATCGGCGTAGATGTTTCATCGATCAAGTTCAGAGTAAATGAAGTGCCATACACAGTCGATTCTGCCGGGGTCATCTACGACGGCATGTTCGGGCGGTTGGACTATACGCCGACCGAACCCTGGGAGGACGGCGACATCATCCATGTCGATTCCCTGGCCGCCATGGACATTCACGGCAACTGGAGCGACGGGTTCCTCGAATTCAGGATTTACATCGACCTCTCGCCGCCTATCGTATTTGGCTTCGATCCGCCGATAGCGGGGTATTCATCATCATCCAGCCCCGAAATTGGCTTCGTTATCGCCGATTCGGGATGCGGGGTTAATCCTTCTTCGATAAGATTCACTGTCGAGGGGGATTTGTTTACCCTCGACTCTACGGGGGTCGGTTACGGCGGAGATACGGTTACATTCGATTGCGCCGCTCACGGCATGGTTTTCGACGATGGCGACACGGTGAATATCTGCGTTACGAACGCGGTCGATATGGCGGAGCTGTGCACTCCAAACGCCCTGCCGGATTCGGTTTGCTGGTTCTTCATGGTGAGCAGTTCCGGTCCGGTTGTTGCTCCGGTTACACCTCTGCCCGGGCAATGGGTATCATGCGATAGCGGCGAGCAGATCGTTTCGATTCTTATCGAGGATCCCGACGGCATCGACGAAGCGACCATCGAATTCATTATCGACAGCGTTTCTTATTCGACCGGCGCGCTGGAACTTAGCTACGATCATGCTACGGGAATCCTCGACTACCGCCCCTCGACTCCGTGGGAGGACGGCGACACATTCGAGGTAATCCTATATTCCGCCGGGGACAGTATGGGGCACGGTCTGGCCGCGCCTTTGACTTATTATTTCTACACAGATTATGTCCCGCCGGAGACGACCTTCGTTCTGCCGGAGGTTGGTATCGCCCTGCGGCCTTCGCCTATCTGGGTGATGGCCGGTGTAGTCGATATCGGCGCGGGTTTGGACGAAACTACTCTGGGAATCTCCATCAATGGAGTTTGGCATAATTACGGCGACCCCGGAGTTTCGTGGTTCGATGACACTCTGGTTTATGACGGCGCGATTACCGGCGACACCCTTTTCGCCGCCGACACTCTCGAAGTCTGCCTTCGCGGCGCGGACGCCATCGATGTCTGCGATTCTAACTGGATGAACACCTGCTGGGAATACATTGCAACTTCCAACGGACCTGTGGCAACACCCGTGTTCCCTCTTAACGGCACTGCTGTGAGCTGTCTCGATTCGCTGGTTGTTATGCATGTCGCGGATACGGACACCCATCGATTAAACTACACCTCTTTCCTTGTGGAGGTCAACGGCGTTGTAAGCTCCGGATGGCCTACAATTCACTTCTACGACGACGCCGACTCACTCCTTTACATTAACCCGGGCACCATGTCTCCGCCGGCGCCGGACAGTATTTTCGACCATGGCGATACAATTTGCGTTACCCTTCTCGAGTGCGAGGATATTTATAGAACACCTCTCGCCGCGCCCCTAACTGTATGCTTCTACCTCGACAGTATCGGCCCGGACATTATCGACGCCTTCCCTCCCATCGGCGGATCCATCATGCCGGGAGCGCCGAATATGTGGTTCCTCGCCGAGGATTTCCCGGCTGGAATACATCACTATTTGGGTGAAATTCAAATAGGGCCATACACCTATGAAGTTCCGGGGGATATTAGCTTCTCGGGCGATACGCTCAAAATGCCGTCGGCTGTTTATTCGTCGGACACCTCTTTCTTCGACGGCGATACGGTTTGCCTCACAATAACCCTTTACGACAGTGCCCAATATTGCGGCGAAAACGTGAGCGTAACCGAATGGTGTTTCAACGTAGGCGTTTCGCCGCCGGTGCTGACAAATCTTTCGCCGCCGGACAGCGCTATATCATCGTGCACAGATGGCAACATGATGGTGCTTCTCGACGACGATGACGGATTCAATTACAGTCAAACCGGAATCAATGTGAATGGAACGAGCTATTTCGCCGCTTCGGATATTGAGATTATTATTCGAGCGGACACGATGTTCTTCAATTCCGAAACCCCCTTCGATCATGGCGAAACGGTGGTATGGTATCCCTTCGCCCGGGATATTCACGGCACTCCGGCGGAATTTGCGGATACTTTCGTCTTCATTGTGGACGCCGAACCTCCCGTCGCGGAAAGCTATATTCCGGCAATAGACGCCGAGGTTTTTGACTGGGAAGCCGGTATAGGTCTGACCCTTTCCGATTCTCTCGCCGGTCTGGCGGATTTCGTAACATTGACCCTCACGACTCCACGATGGACACGAGTTTTCGCGCCCGATTCGACGGCTTTCGGCTGGATTGACGGCGTCCTCTCATTCGATGTCCCCGCCTACAACGGCGGAACTCCATGGGCACCGGCTCTGGACGACGAGCTTATCTTCTGGCATGAGCGGGAGACGGTGCAGGTAGAAGTTTATACCGGCGACCTTGCTTGCTGTTGCGAATCCAACGATTCGATTTACAGCTGGAGTTTCATCATCCTCGACGATGACACGGTCGGCCCGGAAATAGTGAATATTGAACCGACCGAGGTTTACAGCGGCTTCGGCGCGGATGTTCGGGCGGATGTTACAGATCCTTCGGGAGTTTTCGACGATAATACCTCGGCCCAGGGGATGTATCTGATTTGGGATACGGACGGCTCCCTGTCCGATGGCGGCGAGAACTTGGCGCAGATGAGTTTGGAGTCTGGAGATACTTACATTTCCGAGACTCCCATCGGGCCATTTAATATCGGCGATGTTCCGGTGTTCTGTATCGTCGCCCACGATGACGATTACGATTTCGAGGACACCTTAGATCGCGCGGTTACAGTATCCGACACGATTTATCCCCTCCTGATCGAAGGCTCCGGGCCGAGGGCGGCACTGATTTTCCCCTCCGATTCGACATGGATATCCTGCGACAGCGGGCCTATAGTAATCTCCCTTGAAGACGCTCAGGGAGTTGACGAGACGACAATCCTCGCGGAAGTTTTCGGCCAGGAGATAACCGTAGGCGGAGGCCTCGAATTTTTCGCGGATACCCTCTATTGGTGGCCGGAAACCCTTCTGGCAAATGGCGCGGACTTCGATTTCCGGCTTCTCTCGGCCGAAGATAATCTTGGCTATTCGATGGACTCGATTTACATCTGGAATTTCAGAATCGACACCGAAGCGCCCTCGATAAGCCTTCTTAATCCGGAAGATATTTCGCATCTAACACAGCCGATAATAAACTGGGAGATTTCCGACAACGCCGCCGGAGTGGACGATACTCTGTTAATAATCCACGCTGATGGTTATGAATTCAGGACTTCCGATGCAAGCGTAACGTGGAATGGCTCGATATTGACTTTCGACGCCGGTATCGCGGGGTTCGATCTGCAATGGCGGGATCTGCTCGTCTGTATCGAGGCGTGCGATCTTGCCCATTCCTGCGGCCCGAACTGCGCCGACACGCTCTGCGCGGTTATGAGTATTGCCAAAGACACTCCCTGCGATGTCTGGCCGATACCCTTCACTCCAAACAACGACGGCGCGAATGATGTCGTATGGTTCGAATATCCGAATATGTTCTACGATGGCGCGGATGTGGAAATTTTCGATCTCGAAGGCAGACGGATTTTCACTGCACAATTCCCGCCCACCCGTCCGGAAGCTCAAGCTTTCTGGAGCGGGGTTCGAACTGACAGTAAGCTTGCAATACCCGGAACATATATATACGTTATTACCCGCGATAACGAAGTTCTATGCAAAGGATCACTGGTGTTAGTGCGATGATAAGAATAACAGGCGGCAGATATTGTGGTTTAAGGCTCTCCTCGGTTTCCGGGCGCACCCGTCCGACATCGGGGAGGGCGCGGGAGTCTCTATTTAACATTCTCGGCGATATAATCGGCCTGACTTTCGCGGATTTGTATGCAGGAAGCGGCGCCGTGGGAATCGAAGCACTTTCGAGAGGCGCAAAGTTCGTCGAGTTCGTCGAATCGGACAGGAAAACAACGGGCGAGATTCTCGAAAATATTCGCCGCCTCGATATCGACTCATCGAGCGTGCGGATTCGGCCGATGCGTGTGGAAAGCTGGATTGCAAAATCCGAAATGAAGTTCGATATCATCTTCGCCGATCCTCCCTTCATTCAAACCTTTGCGGACTATTTCACTACAGTGTTGCCGAAACTGAAATCCAAACTCACCGAAAACGGAATTCTCATTTTGCAGACATCGCTTAGAATTGAACTTGATGATTCATGGACGGAAAGGCGCGAATTAGGAGAAGAGGCGTTTTATTTTTGGGAGAATTCTGCGGATGATTGATTTCAAACTGCAGAATAAAGATGGCTTTGCGCGCGCAGGATTCCTTGCAACCGGGGGCATCGAGATACCCACGCCCGTATTCATGCCCGTCGGAACTCAGGGCACCGTGAAAACCCTCGAAATACGCGACCTCGAGGCCGAGGACTTTCGCATCATCCTGAATAATATGTATCATCTCTATCTTCGGCCGGGGGTTGACTTAATCGAGGATTTCGGCGGTCTTCACGGTTTCACCGGCTGGAATGGCGCGATTCTTACTGACAGCGGCGGGTTTCAGGTTTTCTCCATGACCGATCTGATTCGCGTGAAAGAGGAAGGAGTCCGCTTCCAGAGCCATCTTGACGGCAGTTACCACTTCCTCACCCCCGAAAAAGCGACTGAAATTCAATACCGCATGCGCCCGAACATTTTCATGGCCTTCGACGAATGCCTGCCCTATCCCACCACGTCGGCGAAGACAGCCGAATCCACCGAGATGACCCTGCGGTGGGCGCAAAGATGTAAAACCCGCTGGCTCGAACTTATGGATTCCGACGATAAGCCCGGAGAAAAACCCGCCCTTTTCGGCATCGTGCAGGGTGGAACGGATACCGAATGGCGCAAGATTTCCGCAAGAAAAACAGTCGAGTTGGATTTCCCCGGCTACGGCATCGGCGGGCTTTCCGTGGGGGAGCCGAAGTCGCTCATGTGGCCCTCGCTGGAAGCATGTATCTCCGAAATCCCCGAGGAAAAGCCCCGTTATATGATGGGAGTGGGAACTCCCGCGGATTTGGTCGAGGGTGTCGCACGGGGGGTCGATATGTTCGATTGCGTTATGCCCACCCGCAACGCCCGCAAGAGCACAGTTTTCACGTGGAGAGGCAAACTTTCCCTCAAAGCGGCTTATTTCGAGAAAGACGAACGACCAATCGACGAAAACTGCACATGCTATACCTGCAGAAACTACACCCGCGCCTTTTTGCGCCACTTGTTCAAAGTCGGTGAAATCACTGCGATGCGTTTGGCGACCATTCACACTCTTCATTTCTATAAAGAACTGATGGACAAAATGCGGCAGGCTATTGTTAAAGGAGAATTCGACAGCTTCCGAACCGAATTCCGCAGAACATATAAAGACAGCCTTCTCAAACCCCAACAAGATGGATAATATTGCCCACACCCTTTCAGGCCTCGCTGTCCGCGATGTTTCGCCTAAGAGCCTTTTTAACAGCAAACCCTTTTTCTGGGTCGCCCTCGTAGTCGCGAACATTCCGGATATCGATATTTTCGCATGGTTTCGCGGGCAGGAGTTTTATTTCAATGTCCATCGAGGTATAACCCATTCGGCCTTCCTGATTCCTTTCTGGGGATTGTTGGGAGCGGCCGCGGCATATCTTATTTCGAAAAAAAGCCTGCCCTTTTTGAAGACATGGCTCTGGTATTCCATAATCGTCGTCGTTCACATATTCCTCGACTGGATAACGAGTTACGGCACGGAAATATTCGCGCCCCTGACGAATAAAACATATTCAGCGCATCTCTTTCCCATTGTGGATATTTGGGTTATATTGCCCATGCTTGCTCTGGTCATAATAGGCAGATTTTTCTCAAAATACCGACAGCAGGCGGCTCTGGTGATAATCGCCCTTCTTGTTCTATATACCGGTTTTCGTATCACGATGAAGTTCGGCACGGAAAGGATGATTCGCAGAGAGCGCGCTGAGGCCGAGTGGATAATGAGTTTCGCAGATACTCAATCGTGGCGCACCTGGATAAACCCCTCGCTATACCGTGTGGTCGCGGTGAAGGGAGATTCGGCCTTCAGTTATGCGGTTGCGCCCATCGGCAGTAAAATTGCCGAACAGGGACGTTTCGACCTTTTCGACTCCACCGACGGCCACTGGAGTTCCGCAGTGGAATACGAGCTTGGTTATGCCTTCCTCCGGCGCTCGAACCTGCCCATACGGATGTTCCGAGGCGATTCCCTTTTCGTTTCCGATTTGAGATATACAGCGGATTTCGACAACTGGGGTTCTTTGACCCTTTATTATCCCCTAAAAGACGGCGAAATAGCAGGTGCTCCGGAATTTCTACGCCCGGAAGTAGAACTTCGATAATTTTGCGAAACACCTTGACTTAATCCCTATGACACGCAATAATTAGAAGTTAAATTATTGGAGTTCGATTTGGAAATAGACAAACATAACAACCCAATTGCAAAAGCCTATCTAAAAGGCATTGCCGGTTCGGCAGTCGCCCTCAATCGAATAGGTTTAGGCCCGACTTTTTACACAGTGATGGGACTTATTCTGGCGATTTTTGCCGGTGCGGCCCTGTGGTTCGGTCATTTGATTATCGGGGGAATACTGCTTTTTGCCGGCGGTTTATTCGACAGCATGGACGGCGCAATCGCCCGCCTGACCGGCACCGCGACCAAATTCGGCGCCCTCCTCGATTCCACCTTCGATAGATACTCCGAATTTGCGATATATCTGGGGTTCTACGGCTACCTGGGACACTCCTACGCACGCTTTGTGGACTTATTCCAGATTGTGGCGATTTTCGCCCTCCTCGGTTCGGTGATGGTCAGTTACGTCCGTGCTCGTAGCGAAGGACTGGGGATTTCCTGTTCCGTGGGCTTCTGGCAGAGGCCGGAGCGGATTGTTGCCCTTGGGACGGCTTCGATCTTCACCGGCCTATTGAACCCGATTATGATAACATTATCATACAATTATTTGCACGACTTTTTTATCAAACTCGTGCTCGTCGTTCTCGCCGTGGGAACCAATGTAACGGCCATCGGAAGGCTTTTTCACGGCCGTCAGTTCCTTCGCGAAAAAGGATTAAAATAACGATTGGAGAGACCATGAATAACACAGTTAGAGTAGCAATCATCGGCGTGGGGAATTGCGCAAGTTCCCTTGTGCAGGGCGTTCATTACTATTCCGGCGCCGCGGAGGACGATTTTGTCCCGGGGCTGATGCATGTAAATCTCGGCGGAATCCATATCAAGAATGTCGAGTTCTCGGCGGCCTTCGATATCGACAGAAATAAGGTCGGTAAAGACCTTTCCGAAGCTATTTTCACCGAGCCGAACTGCACAAATAGATTTTTCCCGAATGTTCCCAAATTAGGCGTGCCTGTGCATCGCGGAATGACCCACGACGGGCTCGGCAAATATCTCAAGGAGATTATCACGAAAGCTCCCGGTCCAACGGACGACATCGTTCAAATCCTCAAAGATACCGGCACGGATGTAGTCGTAAACTACCTGCCCGTCGGTTCGGAAGAGGCGACGAAATGGTATGTCGAACAGATTCTCGACGCCGGATGCGCCTTCGTAAATTGCATTCCGGTTTTTATATCCCGGGAAAAGTATTGGCAGAAAAGATTTGAACAACGGGGTTTGCCGGTCATCGGCGACGATATCAAATCTCAGGTCGGGGCGACGATTCTCCATCGCGTGCTCACCAATCTCTTCCTCGACCGTGGAATGCCTATCGATAGGACTTATCAGCTAAACACCGGCGGCAACACCGATTTTCTGAACATGCTCGAACGCGCCAGATTGGACAGCAAAAAAGAATCTAAGACCAACGCGGTAAAATCCCAAATCGAGCGGCGCGGACGGGCTATCGAAGCCGATAATATCCATGTCGGCCCCTCGGATTATGTGGCGTGGCAAAAGGACAACAAGGTCTGCTATCTGCGCATCGAAGGGCGTCATTTCGGCGATGTCCCAATGAACGTTGAATGCCGGCTCTCGGTCGAAGATTCACCTAACAGCGCAGGGGTGGTCATCGACGCCGTCCGAATCGCCAAACTTGCTTTGAACGCGGGTATTTCGGGTTCCCTCGAAGGTCCGTCGAGCTACTTCATGAAATCGCCTCCCATTCAATTCGACGACGGCGAAGCGCGCAGGCTCACGGAAAAATTCATAGCGGACAATCCTTTGCCTAAGGCATCTGCAAAAGACACCAAGAAACCCGACTCCGCGAAAAAGTAGCTGTTGTGCGATTTCTAACACAACATGAGTGCGGTCGCCGAGACCAAATTAATTGACCCAGGACCGTGACATAATCAACAGATCAGAGGGGCAGGAGACATCTGAAGGCACTTTCCCAACCTCCGCGCCTCCGCCGGACTCGAAGGGAGCCGTAGCTCCCGCAGTAATCGATTTGCTCTCGACGACTACTCTTATGGTTTTCGAGGGCATTCTGCTGGGAAGATACTCCAGCGCGGCTCTGGCGGGCGGGGGTATGGGTCTTCAGTTCCTCTTCCTGATGTTCACAATTTTCCTGACTTTTGTAATGGGCGCATCGGTGCCCATTTCTCGGCTTATAGGCGCTGGAAAGAAGCGTGAGGCGGACCGACTTTTCGGAAACGCCATGGGCAGTATTCTGGCGATAAGTTTGGTTTTTTCCGTGTTCTCGCTGATGACCGCCGGCGTATTTTTTGAATACGTCTTCGGCGCGGCAGGCGAGGTTAGAAACGCCGGGGTGGGGTATTTCAGGTTCATCGCTCTTTTTATGCCGCTAATTGCCCTCAATTTTTCCGGCACCGGAATTCTGCGGGCAACAGGCGACGCCTTTTCCGCAATGACAGCCAATCTTACGGCGAACATCATTAGTGCATTTCTTGCGATATTGCTGGTTTTCGGTTTCGAGCCGCTGGGTATTGTGTCCATGGGCGCTAAAGGTTCGGCATTGGCTTTAGGAATAGGCCAGGCTGTAGGGTTTGCGGTAATGCTTCGCTTCGTGATGACGGGCAAAACGGCCATTTCCTTACGCCTTAAGGACATCATCGGCCAAAAATGGCAGACGATGAAAAGAATCATAAAAACCGGGCTTCCGGTTACCGCCGAGCAATTTTTCTGGATGAGCGGTCAGGTAATTATTATTGCCTATCTCGGCAGACTCGGCGAAGCTCCCCTCGCCGCTCATCAGATAATCGTCCGGCTGACTCAAACCCTCGGGGTTGTTTATCAGGGGCTGGCTTTCGGCAACATGGCCCTCTGCGGACGCCATATCGGTGCGGACAATGAGGCTCGGGCGGTCATCGTTTCGCGGAGAATACGCTATATCAGCCTCGGTGTCTCCTTTGTGCTTGCCGGCGTGGTTTTTTTCAATGCCCCGGCGATTGTGCGGCTTTTCACATTCGACCCTGAAGTTACACGTCTTGCGCTTATAATAATCCCAATCCTCGCCCTTCAGCAAATTCCGAAGTCTCAGACGATGATAACCACCAGCGAACTTCGCGCTCGGGGAGATCTTGTTTTTATAGCATTGGTTGGCGGATCATTTGTTGCCCTGGATATGCTTGGGCTGGCATATCTTGGAGTTTTCGTATTCGGATGGGGACTGCCAGTTATCTGGGCATTGCACGTTTTCGACGAAATTGGTCGTTTGACGGTTCACCTTTTCCGAATGCGACGGCGAATTGTCAAGGCAGTTTAGCCTAAGAAAAAAGGCGGCTCGAATGGCCGCCTTTTTGAATCTGATGTTTTCAGTCGGAATTATTTTCCGAGGTCGTAGCGGATGCCGCCGCGAATACCGATAACCGTCTCGGAATCGCTATAGTCGCCGAAACCAGTGTCGTAACTGAGGGACATAATCCCGATAATCAGCTCGGCGAATGGCCGAAGAGCGCTCTGCGGGGTTCCGAATTCCGCGCCGCCGCCGATGTTCAGCTGGAGAAGCGTGTAGTCTTCCCACGAATTCAACTGAAGGCCGGCAACGCCGTAGGGCAGGATGGACGAGTTGGCCATGGGGAAATAGATAAGGCCGTCCACTTCACTGCCTGTGCTCAGATAAAGCGCGGTGGGATCGAACTGAAGGCGAAGCAGAATGAATCTAACAGCGAATCTTTCATTGATATCGACTATTCCGCCGCCGTCCAGCATGATAGCAGTGTCGTCGCCGATAGCAATATGGCCGGCGCCTTCGAGCTTCAGGTTTAATTTTGCATAGGCTCCGGAAACAAGAATGAGAGCCATGAGAATGATAATTACAGACTTTTTCATTTACCCTCCTAAGGTTAATGAAGTTAGGGTTTGTTAAGTAAAATAAATTATAACTGAACATTTGTCAAGAGCAAATGGAAATAATGTCATTTTGGGGAATTTAGCTTGACAAATGCCTCCTCCTCCAATATTATACCGGCTTGAATGGTCGGTTTATTGCCGAATGAACGAAAATAAATTTTTGAAAGGATAAAATATGCGAATCCGAAAGACAAGCAACAAGAAGCGTTTGCGCAAACACGGTTTCCGCGAGAGGATGAGCACTCCTTCCGGAAGGAAGATTCTGTCCAACCGCAGAAAAAAGGGACGGCATATGCTTACGGTATCTGTGCCCAAGAAAGGCCAGACCAAACGCTAAATGGCTCTACCATCAGAACTCCGTCTAAAAAAACGCTCCGATTTCGACAGACTGCGAAAGCCTCGCGCTGTTTTTCCGTCGGAGTATCTGATTCTCAAATGCGCCGAATCCGACGAGGAGACAACGTCGAAATTCGGTTTCGCGATTCCGAAGCGTTTGTGGCCGGCAATCTCTGCTGACACCGCGCGAACTTCATCATCGCGAAAGACTAAACCGGGCGTTTCCGTAAACTCTGTTCTGCGGAATAGAATTAGACGGATTTTGTCCGAATGGGTGAGGTGCAATATCGCTGAATTTCCGGTGGGGCTTCTATTGCTGATAGTCGTTAAACGCCTTCCGGAGAAGCGTTCGGAACTTTCAGCCGCTCTGAGGGATGATATGGCACAACTCGCCCGAAAGGCTATGAGTGAACTCGAAAGTCGATAATCCGCTAAAATTTCTGGCCCTCGCGCCAATCAAGCTGTATCAGCTCACATTGGGCAGATTATTGCCGAATACATGCCGATTCTACCCGAGCTGTAGCACGTATGCTTACAGTGCCATCGACCATTACGGTATTTTTCGCGGCGGATGGATGGCCGCAAAGAGGCTCTCGAGATGTCACCCCTTCAACCCCGGCGGGTTCGACCCCGTGCCAATGCCCGAAAAGAGGGAATAAATGGATAAGCGAACTATAGTCGGCATAATCATTCTCGCCGCCGTTCTTATATTGATGCCCTATTACCAGAAAATGATAGGCGGCGGGCAGGATTCGTCCGCTACCGTCGCCGACACTTCCGGAGCCGCGGATATCGATAGAACCTCCGTCGAGCGGGACATCGAGCACGAGCGTTCCGGTGCACAGACTCCGGAACTACTCGATATGGACACCGAAGAGCCCGACCGCGACTATGCTCTAACCGGCCAGGACGAAACGATATCGGAATACGATACTTTGCCGGAAGTGAAGGTATATGTCCGCACGGATAAGATGGAGTATATCCTCACCACCGACGGCGGAGATATTCTATCGGCAATGAGCCGGGAGTTTCTCGACCTAAACGGCAAGCCGATGGAGTATTGCCCCGCGGACATCTCCGGTGATAATTTCCCGGTTATCGCCTATCGCGGACGTCAGAGAATAACGACCGAAGCCATCACTTTCGTCACCGACATCGACACCCTCATCCTCACCCAGAACGACACCGCCGGTGCGGTAACTTTCACTGCCATGCTTTCCGGCGGCGGGATGATTCAGCGCCGATATCATTTTAGATACGATGATTACACATTTTCCCACACAACTGTTTTCAGCGACGATGTAACCGAAAGCGGCGATTACGTCGAGGAGAGCGTCCTCTGGTGGCGCAAGGGCCTCGAACCCTCCGACCCCGATATTAAAGGCAACGTGAGCGGAAACTACCGTATCGGCTACATGATGGGCGGCGATTACGAGGACGAAAAATTCAGCTCGAGCGAAAAACCTCAGATTTCCTACGACGGCAACACCGAGTTCGTCGCGACGCACAATAAATACTTTGCCGTGATTATCGCACCGGAAGAAGGCCTTGCGCAGGGCGTGCGCGGCGAGGGCGTATGGTATTCCGCGGAAAACTTCGGAGATGAAAAGCGTCAGGTGCCGGCTCTGGGCGTCGGCCTCGTTCGACGCATAGACGAGAGCCCCATTATACGCCACGACCTTGTATATCTTGGCCCCCGCGATTACAACCGGCTCAAAAAATACGGCATGGGTTTTGAAAAGATTGTCAATCTCGGATGGTCCTGGCTTCAGCCTCTCACAAAAGCCTTCATGTGGGTGTTTGACTTCCTTTATGGAATCATCGGCAACTACGGTTTTGTTATTATCGTATTTTCGATAATAATTAAACTTCTTCTTCTGCCGCTCTCCCGCAAACAGATGCAGAGCATGAAGAAGATGAAAGACCTCGAACCCAAACTTGCAGTCCTTCGGGAACAGCATAAATCCGACGTCAAAAGGCTCAACGAAGAGACTATGAAGCTCTACCAGAAAGAGGGTATCAACCCCATGGGCGGATGTCTGCCTATGTTGCCTCAGATGCCGGTTTTCTTCGCTCTTTTCGCCCTGCTTCGGAATTCCTTTGCCCTTCGCGGAGCCCCATTTATCCTTTGGATTCAGGATTTATCCCAATATGATCCATATTACGTCCTGCCCATATTGATGGCTGTTACGATGTTCATCCAGCAAAAAATCACCGTCCGCGACCCCAAACAGAAGATGATGGTCTATTTCATGCCGATTTTCTTCCTGTTCATATTTAGGAATATGCCGTCGGGGCTGGTTCTTTACTGGTTCACTTTCAACATCTTCTCTCTGGCTCAGACTCTGTGGACCGAACGCAGTGGAAACAAACAAAAAGCCCTGACCGCGGATGCCTGATTTTCCGCAAATCTTAGAACTGCCCGAAAACGATACTATCGTCGCTATGGCCACGCCTGCTGGAAAAGGGGCGCTGGCCATTTTGCGTATTTCCGGCCCCGATTCTATTCGAATAATATCAGATGTTTGGACTGGCAGAGAAGCTCTGGTCGATATCCCCGGCGGTTCCGCGCGGGTTGGCGTCATCGATACACCGGAACTTAAGGAAAAAGCGGTCGCTACAATCTGGCGAGCGCCTAATTCCTACACTGGCCAGGACATTGTGGAGATAACAGTCCATGGAAGTCTGCCGCTGATTCTGTCTATCGAAAGGGAGATAATCGCACGGGGTGCGAGGGCCGCCGCGCCTGGGGAATTCACCTATCGCGCCCTCATCAACGGCAAGATGAACATCTCCGAAGCCGGTGCGGTAAAAGCTCTCATCGACGCCCCTGGAATGGCGGCTGTGCGGGCGGCTTCGCGAACTCTGGCCGGTGAGTTTGAAACTCGAGCACGAGTTTTGATAGAACACCTCTCCCATGTAAATACGAATATCGCCGCTGACACCGAGTTTCCCGAAGCAGTAGATGGTTTGATTCTGGAAAATATCGGTAAGGATATCCGCACTATCAAATGGTCGATGGAAAACCTTCTCCGCGATATGAAAACCGGAGACAAGCTTTCGCGCCTTCAGTCGGTGGTAATTGTAGGTCCCCCTAATACCGGAAAATCCACATTGGCCAATGCCCTTCTCGGCAGAGCTAGAAGCATCGTCCATTCCGAGCCGGGGACAACACGGGACATTATCGAATCGGAGTGCGATTTCGGGGGTGTTCAGGCTGTTCTGGTCGATACAGCCGGTCTTAGGGACACCGACCACGGAATCGAGCTTATCGGAGTCGATCTTGCACACAAACGTCTCGCTACGGCCGATTTGGTAATCAACTTAGTCGATGCCAATGTTCCTGTAACCGAGGATGTCGAAAAAACCCTTCGCCTTACCGCAAAGATGGACAGGATCATAGTTCTGAACAAAACAGACCTGAAGAAGACCGCCATCATAGACGCCGACATCGAGATAAGCTCCCTTACCGGAGAGGGCGTAGGGAGCCTTCGGGAGCTAATCGCCAAAAGACTTATTGGCGAAGAGAGTGATGCCCTCTGGGCGGGAGAGTGGCAGATAGACAGGGTCTCCTCCGCAATCGACTGCATTAATAATGCCTATCTGGCAGTGGAAAGCGAAGCCATCGATGCCGCACTCGAAGAACTTTTGGAAGCCGAAAGTGCCCTCCGCCACGCAATCGGCGAAAATGCGGGGGCGGATATAATATCCCGCGTCCTCGAAGATTTCTGCATCGGCAAATAATTTTGATTGAATTTGCTTTTAACCTCGATATATTAAAATTTACTTACAAACCACGAAGAAGGAGAAATATGCAACTCATCGACGATTTCCTCGCAAAAGCACGTGAAAAAGGAGGCAAAGTTGTTCTGCCCGAGGGTAAAGATCCTCGTATGATCCTCGCCGCGAGCAGACTGAAAGGCGAAAACATTTGCGATGTCGTGATTCTGGGAAAGCCCTCGGAAATAGAAGCCATCGCGAAAAAGGAGGGCGTAAGTTTAGAGGGCGTCGAGCTAATCGAGCCGGGCGGAACGTTGCATGAGGAATTCGCAGAGTTCTATTTCGACCGCAGAAAACATAAGGGCATAGATATGAACACCGCGCGTGAAGTTGTTCTGGATCCACTTTTCTGGGGCGCGATAATGTTGAACACAGGCGCTGTGGATGCCTCGGTCGCCGGGGCGAACAATTCGACAGGCAATGTTCTCAAAGCCGCGCTCCATTGCGTCGGGTTGGCAGAGGGAGTCAAAGCGGTTTCCAGCTTCTTCGTGATGTTAATCCCTGAATTCCGGGGCCAAAAGGATTATCCTATAGTCTTCGCCGACTGCGCGGTAATCCCAAATCCCGATGCTACCCAGCTTGCATCCATCGCAATCGCCAGCTCGGATAATACCCGCAAGCTTCTGGGTATCGACCCGATTGTCGCGATGCTCAGCTTCTCGACCAAAGGCAGTGCCAAACACGAGGACGCCGACAAGGTTCTCGAAGCTCTTGCAATCGTGCAGGAAAAGCGCCCGGATATCAATATCGACGGCGAACTTCAGGCGGACGCCGCCCTTATTCCAAAAGTCGGCGATAAGAAAGCTCCGGGAAGTCCGGTTGCAGGCAATGCCAATGTTCTGATCTTCCCCGACCTCGATGCCGCAAACATAGGGTATAAACTTGTTCAGCGGCTCGCCGGCGCAGAAGCTGTCGGTCCTTTCATTCAAGGCCTCGCAAAACCCGCTAATGACCTTTCCCGCGGCTGTTCCGTGGACGACATCGTAAACGTCTCCGCGATAAGCCTCCTTATGGGTTAAGCAAGTTAGGTCATCTATCCGAAAAGCCGGCTTTCCATGCCGGCTTTTTTGTTCGAGCCAAAATTGAGGTTTGCATCAGAAATCGTCGGTAAATAGAGATGGCATCCACCTATTGACAGAAACGCCAGGATTGTTATGTTTGAGTAACTACTGTCCCATTAAAATTAAAAAAAGGGGAGGATTTTTGGGTGTTTATAGTTATATTAGTTTTAAACTTAAACTACTCTCAATTAAGTAGTTATATAACTATGAGTTACACGCCGATCATCCTCGCCCAAATCGTTCGTCAAACAAGCCGACTTGAATTCAGCTCTTGCGTAAAAAGATAATCACGGCAACAAATATGTCAAATCATTATTTTCATGGAACCTTTTTATTTTGCTTCTTTTCGTGCATCTCGCCGAGGCCAAAAGTATGCGACATCTTGTCCTCGTCTTCAATTCAGCCGCGTCCAAGCTCTATCACCTCGGTTGCGGAAAGATTTCTCTGAACACTATGTCTAACGCTCTTTTTCAAAGACCGCGCGAATTTCTCCGAAGCCACTATAATGGTGCATCCCGAGGTGCCATACCCAATCACCAAAATCGCTGACGAAGTTGGTTCGACATCGGCGATGTTCAACTATGTCCGCGACCACGACGAGCATGTTATCCTCGGCACGGAGATAGGCCTGATAGAGCGAATCCGCCGCGAGATGCCCGAAAAACATGTATCTGCGCTCAAACCCGACGCGATATGTTTCAACATGAAGCAAACAACCCTCGCAAAACTCGCAAGATGCCTCGAATTAGGCTTCTACGAGGTAAAACTGGATGAAGAAATCCGCGCCTCCGCCGAATCCGCAATCCGCCGAATGATAGAAATAGGCTGAAAAAATTTTGAAACAGCATTAGGGAGAATAAGATTCCCTAAAGACTGATAATAACGCAATTGCAGGCTAACTGACAGAGCTGGAAAGCTTGTTATTGTTAAGATAAGGAGATATGCACTCCGAAAAAAAACTTGCGGAACTGATAATTTGGGATTATTTTTGAAGCATGAACGAAGAAAACAAAAATAACACCACCAGCCTTCAAGGCAATTGGCCGCAACGAGCAGGGATTTTCGCCCAGCGGGCAACAGACGAAACGCAAATGCACAAAACGACGAGCAAATTCGGATCTCAACAATCTGAGTTTCATAAAATGAAAGAAGGGTATAAATGAGAAAACCACTTTTATTTGCTATCATTTTAGCTTTGACAGCCTCCTTAACCATGGGGTGGATTAAAACATACGATTTTATATATGCCATATACGATATCGAGATCGCAGATAACAATTGTTTTATGACAGGAGTTGGTGAGTCTGGGTTTTACTTATCCAGCTGGCTTGTGAAAACAGATGAATATGGTGACACATTACTCGCTATTAAATATAATTCAGAATACTTATTCAACGATATTGAAATCACAAACGATGACAATCTTGTTATTGCCGGCAATGTCACTACCGTCACATCGAAAGCATTTGTAATGAAACTCGATCTATCAGGAGATACAATCTGGGTAAAAACTTGGGGAGATTCGGGGCACTATAACTGTTTCGCGGGAGTGCATGAGTTCTCGGACAACTCACTTCTTTTCTACGGAGAAATGAATGGAGGGCCATGTCTTCTAAAAACGAATTCAGATGGAGAAGAAATCTGGACAGCAACCGGTTCTTTGTCTTCAGCAACATATGTTGGAGCAATGGCTCAATATAATAATGGTGATTTCTTATTAATTGGCGGAAGATATTCACCCCTTCCCGATATTTCTGCCTGGGGCTTTTATAGAACAGATTCATTGGGCAATCTGATATGGGATTCAGAAGTAAATTATAGCGGAAGTTTTTCTGAAATAATCATAGCTAATGATTCTATCGCAATAGTAGCGGCAAATGACTATTTAATGCTTTGTATCTACGAGATCAATAGTTTGGGCGAAGAATTCTATTACGCATTTTATGACAGTATGGGATATGAATACTGGGATTATCGACCGGGTATTGTTAAAACAGGAAATGAGGAATTTGTCGTATTTGCCTCTCGTGGTTTACTATATCTCGATTGCTACCTTGCAAAATACGACATTTATGGCGAGGTGTTGTGGGAACGTGAGTTCGATGTTCTTGGCCGGGAGTCTCGACATCTAACGATCAGAAATACAGCGGATGGTGGATTTTTAATATCTGGAACTACACAAGAAGAGTTTTATCCTCGTGACAAATATGCCTTTCTCATCAAAACCGACTCCCTCGGTTACTTCGGTATCGAGGAAAATACGCCCGCGAAAGCGAAGGATTTTGCCATTTCCAGCTACCCCAACCCCTTCAATTCGTCGGTAACAATCGCCCTCGATATTCCCGTAGGGNNTAGCGTGGAGATTTATGATGTGAACGGGCGAAGGGTGGCGACGGTCACTGAGCTTGTCGAAGTGCCCGTAGGGGTCGAAGCAGGAGCGGGTAGATTAACAAAAGACACTTCGACCCTTCGACAAGCTCAGGGCACCGCAGGCTCAGTGTCCGTATTTCCCCCCCTTACGAAGGGGGGTCAGGGGGGTTCTTATATTTGGACACCCGACGAATCCCTACCCTCCGGCGTCTATCTCGTGCGGGCATCGGCGGGCGGTCGAGGAGACCTCGACCCTACGGGGACCGTTGCAACGGCGAGGATCGTGTATCTAAAATAAAATGGAAATACCACTGGATGTCATAAAGGAATTGGAAAGGTTCGAGGCTTTGACGGATGAGGAACTCGTTGATGTTGTCTCAGCGAGTTTTATAGGAAGACTATGTCATCTCAAAAGAGGAGACAAAATCACCTGCTACAGTCTGCCTTATCGATGGAACGACGAACCCGACGGAGAGGTAAGAACAAAAACCCGCGAGGCGTTTCCCGCTCTCGAAAAATGGTTATTCAGCATAGGTATCGAAGATGAAGCTGAGCTCGAAGAACTCTACGAGTCGAAAATCAGACCAAAAGCCCTTGAGGGTATAGAGAATTCAAAGTGCAATTCTGGTCAAAACACTCAGGATTGAGTGAAATATAGGTGAACTGGGGTCAAAAATGCGGAATTTGCCCCAAATGTTCATCAAACAGCGCGCCTGTCAAGATAAACATCGTCCGAATGTCCATAAACAGCGTCCATGTAAAGCATTACAGCGCACCCAGACGGACAAACAGCGTCCCGACATGGACAAACAGCGTCTCCATACGGGCAAACAGCGACGGTAAACCGTAAACAGCATCCCCACACGAGCAAAAAGCGCACTTTTTGCCCAATTCCATCCCCGGTTTAGCGTTCCGGCGGAGAAGTTATATCTCCTGCCCTTTGTATTGGAGCTGGTAGAGTTTGTAGTAGATCCCGCCCTGGGTGAGGAGCTCCTGATGGTTGCCCTCCTCGACTATCTTGCCCTTGTGCATCACGAGGATTCGGTCAACATGCTGAATGGTCGATAGTCTGTGGGCGATGACGATGCTCGTGCGTCCCTCCATCAGCCGCCAGAGGGCATCCTGAATGAGCTGTTCGGTCTCGGTGTCGATGTTCGCCGTGGCCTCGTCCAGAATAAGAATAGCCGGGTCGAAAGCAAGGGCGCGGGCGAAGGACAAAAGTTGCCGCTGGCCTGCGGAGAGGGTGCTTCCGCGTTCCGTAACAGGCTCGTCGAATTTTTTCGGAAGCTTATCGATGAAATCCTCGGCGTTCACGATTCGGGCTATTTCGCGAAGTCTTTCCTCGCTCAATTCCGTATTATTCAGACGGATATTCGTTTTAATATCGCTGGCGAAGAGGAAGACATCCTGAAGGACGACCCCCAGATGCCTGCGCAGAGCGGCCTTGTCCCACTGACGGACATCGACGCCATCGACCAGAATGCGTCCCTTTTGGACATCGTAAAATCGGGACAGCAGGGAGATGATGGTCGTTTTTCCCGCGCCGGTTTCGCCCACCAGAGCCACGGATTCCCCTTTGGGAACCTTAAAGCTGACGTCCTTGAGAATCCATTCCCAGTCGCTGTCGTCGGGGAGGCGTTTGTATGCGAAACTGACGTGGTCGAACTCGACCTCGCCCTTCACCGATTCTATAAACACGGGGTTTTCCGGCTGGGGGATGTCCGGCGGAGTGTCCATAATCTGGAAAATCCGCTCCGAACTCGCCATGGCCGACTGCATGACGTTAAACTTCTCCGCGAGGGCGTTGATGGGCTGGAAGAACATCTCGACATAGCTTAGATACGCCACCAGCGCGCCGAGGGGGAGGAGGTTCTGAATAACCTGACCGCCGCCATACCATATAATTAACGCCAGCCCGATGTTCCTGAATAGCACGATTACCGGCGAGAAGAGGCCGTGGATAACGAGCTGGTAAATGTTCGCCTTGTAATAATCCTGATTGATTTCGCGGAACCGCAGGATGTTCTCCTTCTCGCGGGCGAAAATTTTGATAACTCGAATGCCGCTGAAATGTTCGCTCAGTGTGGCGTTAATTTGCGCCAGCTTTTTGCGGACTTTGCGGTAGGCGTCGCGGAACTTGATACGGAAAAGCAGGGTCACGACCATTATGAAGGGCATAATCGCCATGAGAATCAGACCGAGACGCCAGTTCATATAAAGAAGAACCGCGGCGATACCCACGAGTTTGAACAGGTCGGAGAAAAGGGTGATGAGGACGCTGGTAAAAAGCTCGTTAAGGACGTTGACGTCGTTGGTGCTTCGTGTAACCAGACGTCCCACCGGGTTGCTGTCGAAATACTTCAGCGAAAGATTTTGAAGATGTTTGAACAGGGCATTACGGATATCGAAGAGGATACTTTGCCCAATCCATGTCATCATGTAAATCTGCCCGTATTGCATTGCAAAGGACAGCAACAGAACGCCGAAATATATCAGCCCGATGATGAGAATTCCCCGACGGTCTTTCGCGCGCAGGGTAATGAGATCGCTTCGAGGTATCTCCTGCAGGTTGTTATAACTGATTATATATTCGTCATCGTTCGCGGTCGCTTCGAACTGCGCTCTAAACCGCCCGATTATCGCTTCGACAGAGTCCCACTCTTCGCTCGAGAAATCCTCTTTATCTACAATGTAGAACTTCTCTTTGCCGAGAAGACCGCGCTCTTCCAGTTCTGCGGCGTCGGCGGGGTCGAGTTCGTTGTGATCGAATAGGAACCAGCCCTCATCTTCGAGGGGGATCATGCCGCCGTATCTTCCGCGGACTTCCTGAATATAGGGGTCGTCGGTTTCCGATAGATTCAGCTTGGCATTGCTGAATATGATAAAGCGGTCGATTCCGATTTTGGTGATATACGGCTGAATAATCTGCAGTCCGGAAAGGACCAGCACGACGAGGATAGTAAGGATGAATAGCTTCGTGTAAGGCCTGGCATAAACCATCAGCCTCTTCACGAGCTTCGAGTCGTAGAATTTCCCGAGGTCCTGTTCCTCGTGGAAATCGTCGTAGCCGCCTCCGCGTCCACCGCCTCCGCCACCGCGTGCCATTATTTCACCGTCCCGTTTTCGTCGTGTAACATCTTTTCGAGTTTCTGGCGTCTGTCTAAATCTGCATAGATTCCGTTGAGGGCGATTAAATCGTCGTGGGTGCCCTCTTCGGCAATCTTGCCTTTATCTATAACGAAAATTTTGTCCGCGTTTTTCACCGTGCTTATTCGATGGCTTACGATGATGTTCGTTCTGTCCCGCATGAACTTCTTCAGTTCGTTGAGGATGTTCTCTTCGGTTTCCGTATCGACCGCGGATAAGGCATCGTCGAGCATTAGAATACTCGGCTTAACCAGCAGGGCGCGGGCGATGGCGACCCTCTGCTTCTGACCGCCGGACAGGGAAACGCCTCTTTCGCCCACCATGGTATCGAATGCCTGAGGGAACTCCATGATGTTCTCGTATATCTGGGCGATTTTAGCCATCTCAAGGGCTTCGGAATCAGGAGCGTCCGGTTTGCCGAATTTTATGTTGTCGATAATAGGCTCGGAAAAGAGGAAAGTTTCCTGAGGCACCATGCCCACTTGCTGGCGGAAAGTCTCAAGCTGTAGATCGCGGATATCGTGGCCGTCGATGAAGACCGTTCCCGCGGGAACATCGAACATCCTGAGCATAATACGCAGGAGCGTAGTTTTGCCCGAACCTGTCCTGCCAACCAGTGCGACTGTAGAGCCTGTCTCGATTTTGAGCGAAACATCATCGAGAACCTTTTCCGAATCCCCTTCGTAGGAGAAACTAAGGCCGCGGAACTCGATTTCGCCCTTCAGCGGATCCAAAACAACCGGCGTTTCCGATTCGGCGATGTCCGGTTCGAGATCGAACACCTCGTTGAGTCTTCCCATAGAGGCTTTGCCACGCTGGTAGAGATTTGTTATCCATCCGATGGCAATCATCGGCCAGATGGCGATTCCCAGATATGACGTAAAAGCGACATAATCGCCCATGGACATATTCGCGAGGATTACTCTATCACCGCCGAAAAGGAGAACGAGGCCGAAACTTATCCCTATAACGAAAGTAATCAGCGGGTCGAAGAGTCCCCAGATACGCACCATCTGCATGTTTTTCCAGCGGTAGTCGTCATTGAGGACCTGGAAATTGTCCATTTCGGCTTTTTCCTGCACGTAGGCTTTGATTACGCGGATACCGCTGTATGTCTCCTGCGCCTTGTCGGTAAGTTTCGCGAAACTGTCCTGAACCAGTTTGAATCTGTCGTGCAACTGAGAACCGAATTTCACGATTATCAGCGACAGGAAAGGCATGGGTATGAGAACGAAGAGCGTAAGTTTCCAGTTTATGGTGGCCATTAGAATCAAGCTCGCAACCAGCATGAAGAAGGCGTCGAATAGGGCTACGATGGACATTCCAGCCATCATTCGAACCGCGTCGAGGTCGTTGGTGGCCAGTGCCATCAGGTCGCCGACCTTGGTGTTGTTGAAATACCGGACACTCATGCTCAGAAGAGTCTGATAGAACCGATTACGCAGGTCGAACTCGATTTTCCGCGACGATCCTATAATAAGGTAACGCCAGAAAAAGCGCATAATTCCGACACCCAGGGCGAGGCCTATGATGATCATCGCATATTTCAGCATTCCATCCGAGGTTGCCCTTCCGAAGGACATATCATTAACCGCCGCTCTGGTAATTTGCGGAATAACTAACTGGAAACCGTTAACGAAGATTAGGGAGAAAAGCCCCAGTTTGTAGTATATGGAGTATTTCCAGAGATACGGCTTGAGGGTTCGGAATACCTCGATTTTACGAAGGAGACCAACGATTAGTGAATAGAGGATTTGAATAAGACCGATGCTCATCATCAGCAGTGTTAAGCCGCCAATGATGAAGAATCCTGCGCCGCCTTTAGCGTCCATAATACCGCGCATGGTCGAGTATTCGTCGAACAGGGGACGCCAATATGCAAACACCAGCCCCGCAAGGACAACCAGTGGAACAGCTATTTGGGCGATTTGGGCAAATGCCCGGTTTTTATTTTCTTCGTTTCGTTTCATAAGCAATATGACTGATTGGTCATAAGCCGGATTATACCGATGTTTTTGCTATATTCAAGCAAAAAAAGCTTTTTTTAGAAATTATATCGAGGCAATTATTTATTTCAAGAATACAACTCGAATCATCTCGCCATTTGGGAACCCGGCAAAATACAATCCTGAGCCAATTTCCGGTGAGGGCTCCCATACTGCTCGGTTGTTGACAAATCGAGATTTATCGATGACATCGACGATTCTGCCGTGAATGTCGTAGATTTCCAATCTGGTTTCGCCCTTCGGCATCTGGCCGATTGTCAGCATTGTTGCCGAATTAAAAGGATTTGGCGATGCCGACAGAGACACATTCTCGGGAAGACCAGACTCTCCGATTCCCGCCGTGCGGATGAAGAAGGTCCAGCAGGTATCGAGTTCGTTCGAAGAGCAAAGTTCGGGCATGTCCTCGGCGGTAACGCAAACTTCGACCTCGTTGCCCGGTGAAAAACTTCCCATGGGAGTGCATGTGAACGCGGGCGGAGTGAAATCGAGATAAATTCCGGAGGGGGAGTATGAGATGCCGTCGATGATAACTCGAAAACCGCTTTCGTCGAGACCGGCGGGACCATAATCCGCTATGCTTCCGGAAACGGCTACTGAATCCCTATGCACGGAATCCCCGGGCATGGGATAAACATCGGTCAAAGATGGCGGGTCGAGGTCTAAAATCATCGACGAAGACATTCCTATTCCAACCGCGGCGCTGTCGGCTGTATCCGCGAGATATGTGAGTTCGGCGTGCACCGTATCGTGGGATGAATAGGGGTAGCCGTCCATGTCTATGCTTATTATTCCGCCGCCTATCGAAACCTCGGTGTCGAAACCGGTGAAAGTTTCGCCGTCGATTTCGATTAGCGCGCTTCCGGGGTCGATGGGAAGAGAGCCTTCCGTGTAGAACCACTCGAAATAGGGCGCGCAGGAGCTGATGAGTATCTCATCGGGACTGACAGAGTCTATCGATGCAGAGATATGTGTAACAACGGTGTCCGAGTCGGAACCGAAGGCATCGGTGGTCATGATGTAGAAATTGCTCATTCCGGCGACGTAGAGGGTGTCGTTACTCACATATATTCCGTTGATTAAATCGGTAGTGGCCTGCTGGACAAGGAGATGTGGATCATCCGGGTCTGAGATGTCGATGATTTTCACTCCGCCTTCGCCATCGGCAAGGGCTACTCTATTATATGGTGACGGCGTATTTACCTCGATAGCATCCCCGCCGAACTGCACCCATGCGCCGATTTCCGTAAATGTGGTCGGTGCGGGAATATTAAAAATACGAACGCTTGTCGAATCGATCCCGACATAGGCGCCGTCGGCTACGATAAGCTTATCTCCCGGAATGACTTCGAGGTCTATCTTGCTTCCGGGGGTGGAGGCGGACATGCGAATAGAGGGGGTGGCGGGATTTGATACATCGACAGCGTATATTCCGCTGTTGCCGTCGCCGACATACATTGTTTCGCCGTTGTTTTCGATACATCTAACCATGGGGAATGAGCCATACGGATAAAATGCTCCTCGCATTGTTAGCGAACTCCCCGTAACTTCAGCGATTATCGCCCTGTTCTGAACGGCGCAATAAACCATGGAACCGTCGATCACCGCGTCCCAGCCCATACTTCCCATGCCGACAGAGAGATTATCGAGAGTTGACATGGATGTGGGATCGGAGACATCGATCAGATAGAGGTTCGAAATGCCCATCACAACTGCAACTGAGCCTTCGAAATCGATACTCCGGACATATTCGCCGAGATTGAGGGTATCGACGAAAGCTCCGGTTGAAGGATTGAAACTGTAAATCTTATAATGGTCGAGGAGAAAGACGTAGTCGCCATGAACAGCACAGGTCTGCGAATTGCTGAAACCTGAATATGTTTCTTCGATTGAGATAGTGTAGCCGACAACTGCTGTTGTAATTATCAGGAAGATACCGGAAATCAATGTGATATTTCTCATTTTGTTCCTTTCGAATGCGTTTTTCAAATTATAAGTATATCCGTTGTTCAGAGCAAGTCATTTCGTCCGCGCCCGGGGGCGTCGAGGGCGTTTTTCTTATATTATATTCCAAAGGTGAAAAACGCCCCAGGCTAAATCGGCTTCCCATGGGTCAGTTCTCAGCCCGATTTATCGACTTCTCGTCATCTTAAAACTTCCCATGCTATCTACGGCCGATTTAGCCGCCCTTCTTCTGGGAAGAAGGGCCGACGCCCCCTAAGTGTGAAATCAGACGCACAATATTTGTGCACCCAATCATATATATGTGCATTTTGGAATATGCCTGAACTCTATAACTCCTTGATAAATAATAAGTTATACTTTGGCACGCCTGGTGCAGTTACTATTTGAGAAAGAAAACTTATGGAGGTCAAACATGAGAAAAACACTACCAATACTAATTTCGATTATGGCGATCCTTTTCGCCGGATGCGATTTCGTAATCGTCGATAACGATCCTTACTATGATGACTGTAGCTCCTGCTGGTGCGACAACACTCCGCCGGCGGTGCCTTACAATGTCCATTCGGTGACGGGGGATAACTCGGTTTACATCTACTGGAATCCAGTATCATGTTGGGATATGGAAGGTTATGATGTTTACCGCGGCAATGGCCCTACCGGTTACTACGAGTATTTAGGCTCGACCCAGTCGGCATCCTTTACGGACTGGAATGTTAACAACGGCAGAACTTATTACTACGCCATCGCGAGCTACGACTACTGCGGAAACACGAGCGAGCTTTCGACCGATCTGGTTTATGATACCCCGCGCCCGGAAGGCTACAGTTATTATCTCTGGGCCGCCGAAACCTACCCGGACGATGCCGGCTACGATTTATCCGCATATTCCGCGGTGGCCTATGATTATCCGACTTGCGACTTCTACTTCGGCCACGACGCCCTTGGATATTATCTCAACGCCGCCAACGACTACACGGACATCATGGAATGGGGCTATGCCAACAGCCTTTCCGACGTCGATTACGCGCCGGAAACCGGATGGAGCGCATACGCCGATGTCGAGGCGCGGGAAGGTTTCGCTTACATTATCTGGACAGCAGACAATCATTTCGCTACGGTGCTTATTCGGGACATTACGGGGGATAGACTCCGTTTCGACTGGGCTTATCAGACCGATCCCGGCAACCCGGAGCTTAGAATAGCGAGGGAAAAACCCTCGAGAACAATTGGACATCAAATCCGCCAAGAAGGAGAATTAAGATGAAAAAGTTACTATTCGCAATCATTCTCGCGGGAGTCCTCCTCTCGCTAACCCCTACCACTGCGTCAGCTGGATGGTATGTGGGGGTCGGTTCGGACTGCTACTGTTGCTGGGGAACCCCAAGCCCGTGGGATCCCTGGTGGGAATGCCCCGAATACTGGGAAGTTTGGATGTGGTGCCAACACCGGCCTTTCTGGATGTGGCCGTGGTGGGCGAGAAGATGGGTAAGCTACCATTACAGCTCATGCGGACGCTACTACTATACCTACTATGACTACTACGTCCCCGGTGCGCGCAGAGTCTATGTGGACGGTATTTACCGCTACAGATACTCCGTCCAGCTGGACAGAAGCTACTCGACCCACGAACGAATACCGAGACGAAACGGCTTCGAGCGGCCTATGCCGGAAGTCGTCCAGAGAACTCTCGCCGAAAGAGGCCCTGAATATCGTGTCCGCGAAACACCGGCAGAATGGACTACCCCGGAATATCGCGAAGTGGTTTCTCGAAGGAGCACGTCTCCCGATGTCTCGACACCGGCGACTTCCCGACGGACAGAATCTTCGCCCACGCCCTCCGAGTCCAGTAGAAGAAGCGGTTTGAACGAATCGACAGCGCCATCGGTAAGCAATCGGGGCACGACCGCTGAAAATCCCGCGGGAAACATCAGCGACTTTTCGACAAGGAACTCCCAGCCGGATAATATCACCAGCAAAAGGACATCGGACAAAATATCGACCCCCGAACAAGCTCCGGCGGAAAATTCCGAAAGGGAAAGTAGCAGAACGACCGAATCTAAATCTTCAAAGGAACTAAAAAATAACCCTCCGCCGGTTTCGAGGGAGACTGCCAGAAGCTCTACCGAAAGCAGTTCCAGAAGTTCCTCCACAACTTCGAGGACGAAAAGCGCGCCGACATCCGAAAGCTCGACATCGAGCAGAAGGAGCAGGTAGTCCTTGACAAAAAGGACATCACAACCTATTATTGAAAAGATGAAAACGATAACCTACATAATGCTCTTCGGAATTCTCGCCATGACACCCTTGTTCGGACAGGAGGGCGACACCCTCGACAGCTCGAAAAAAGGCGAGGCGGTCAGCCAGCAATCTCCGAGATCCGTGCAGGACGAACCCGAGAAAAACAACCTCGGCGGAATTATCGAAAGTCTTTTCAGAAGCGCGGCGGAGGCATACAAATCCTCTCAGGAAAGCGAATCGTCAACGAGAAGCCGGTCTGTGCCAATGTTCGACGACGAATCTGCTGAGGAATCCGCGCCCTCAATTTCGCGAAGCTTAAGTCCTTCGGCGCCGTCGGCACCATCGAAGGAGTCGAAGGTTTCCAGCTCCAAATCCCGCGATGTCTTCATCGACGAAAACAACAACGGCATCGATGACCGACGCGAAAAAGGCTCAGCTGTGGGCACTTCCAAACGAAAATCCGACTAATAAACCGGAATTCCAGGGCGGGCTAATAACCCGCCCTTTTTAAAACTATGAAACACATCGACACAAACTTCTTCGTCCCCCCAGAAAACATTCAAAACGGCAGAGTCATATTCACTGCTGAAGAAAGCCATCATCTGGCGAAAGTCCTCCGCGTAAAAGTCGATGACATCGTAACCGTGGTCGATGGCGCGGGAAAAGCCTATCAGGTAGTGATTACCCGGGCAGACAAGGAGCATTCCCGCGGGGAGATACGAGGCGAGACAAAAGCCGCCCCCGAACCGGTTATCGAATTTACCCTATGCCTCGGCGCAATAAAACCCAAACACCTCGAATGGGCATGGGACGCCTGTGTCCAGCTGGGAATTTCGAGGTTGATCCCCCTGCACACCGAATACGGCATCGAAAGAATTCGCCCGGACGGCAAATTCTTCGACCGGCTGGAAATAGTATCCGTCCGCGCGATGAAACAATCCCTTCGAGCCGTTTTACCCGAAGTCGAATCTCCGAAGACAATTTACGACATCATAAATGAAAAGCGGTTCGATCATCTCGTAGTCGCCGACGAAAACGGCCTGCCGAATCTGCCCGCTAAATTGCCCAAACTCGGTGAGAGTGTCGCTCTCTTCGTCGGCCCGGAAGGCGGATTTTCCGCAGAGGAACGCAAAGCCATAGCCGACGCCGGCGGAGTGCCGGTCTCCCTCGGCCAACGACGCCTCCGCGCGGAAACCGCGGCAATCGCGTTATCTACCATATCTCTCCGCTGGACTGGCGACCTGTAATCCTCTCGTCCCACATCCCTTGAGTCAATCCCCCGTTGCCTGAACCATCCGCACATTGCCAGAGCTACTTCCACTGTGACTGAGCTACCCCTACGGTGGCTGGGCTTGCTTACAGCCCTACATGGTCGGAGCCTCCTTTGAGAAAAAGAAATCGTAACTCTTTGGGGCTCATAAATTATAACATAAGTACTTCGACCCATCGGGCCTAAGGGCAAGACTCAGTGTCCCTGATAAACTCAGTGTCCTTATTACTATTTATGGTAACTTTCGCCGCGCATTATTGTCATCGCGCGGTAGATTTGTTCGATTAGAACGAGCTGGGCGAGGTCATGCTGGAAAGTCATAGGCGAAAGGGATAGGATTAGGTCGGCACGCTTTTTCACCTCGCGGGACAACCCAAATGCCCCGCCTATAACGAAGGCCACGGTTCCGGCGTAAGACCTCGCCACCGACAGCCAGTTCGCGAATTCCACCGACCGCAGTTTTCTGCCCTCTTCCGAAAGGGCGACAATACAGGTTTCCCCTTCGATAGCCTTCATCAAGCGTTCTCCCTCTTGTGCTATGATTTTTTCGTCAGGAAGGTTTTTTGCCTGTTTGACAGGTATCGACTCGAATTCGCAGTAGTGGGAGAGCCGTTCGACGTAATAATCGACGGGATTAGCGAAATTATCGCTCACTTTTCCGATGAAATATAGTTTTACCTTCATTCAGCCGTTATTATTAATGATTTACTCGCGCCGATTCGAGTCGCCCCAGCGCGAATCATTTTCATTGCAGTCTCGAAATCGCCCACGCCGCCGGAAGCTTTCACCCCAAGCTTTCCCCCAACAGCCGCTGTCATCAGCCGAAGGGCTGATTCTGTAGCCCCTCCGGATGAGAAGCCGGTGCTCGTTTTCACATATGCCGCCCCCGCAGATGCGCATATAGCGCTGGCACGGACGATTTCTTCGTCGGTGAGCAGACAGGTTTCCAGAATGACTTTGAGCGCTATCGGAGACGAAGTTTCGGCCACACTCACGATATCCGAAAAGACATATTCCCATTTGCCGGATTTTATCGCGCCGATATTAAGCACCATATCCAGCTCCTCCGCGCCATCCTCGACAGCGCGAACTCCCTCGTCCGCTTTGATTTCAGGAACATTCGCACCGAGAGGAAACCCGACTACAGTGCAGACCATCGGAAGCTCATCCTTCAATAATTCCGAAGCCAGTGCCACCCAACAGGGATTCACACAAACACTCGCGAAACGTTGGTCGATAGCCTCCCTGCAAAGCTGTTCAATTTCCGCCTCAACGACATCTGGCTTAAGAGCGGTATGGTCTATCAAAGGAGCGATACAGGCCGGTTTGCTGGCCTTGTCCCTCAGCATCAGCCGGGAATCTTCCATCAAGCGCCAGTCAGATGTAACCACAGGTCTGGTTCTGGGGCCAAATCTCTCTTCGACCTCGTTAATAATCTCGTCAATTCTCGAGTTTTCCACTTCTTTTCTCCTTATTCGCAGTTGGCTGAAACATTCCATATACCGCGTCCGGCGGCGACAGCCTGAGCTTCCGCGGCTTCGAATTGCACTTCGTAATCGTTCCTAACGGGATATGAGTCCCAGTCTTCGCTCCATCCCGCTCGAACAATCTCCACGTTCAAACACAAGCTATCCGGCAAAATATGAACGAAAGCCAGCGTGCGCCCGTAGAAATCAATCGAATCGCCCACCGAAGTATTGTAAACGAGATAGCAATATCGATAAATAGCATTGCTCTGCGTGAATTCAGTCGCTTCGACAGCGCAAGGCTCCGGTGTTCCGCCGTAATTCATCTCCGGCGTGTCAATTCCCACGAGCCGGATGGTCTGGCCGTCGTCGAGTTCGATAGTATCGCCATCTCTGACATTAGTGATGCGATAAGTGATGCCCTCGTCCTCGTCGTCATCCGGCGCGGGCGGATTCGGCGGCACCGACCTGTCACAGGACATCGTCGCCAGGGAAATTGCAAACAATGTAAAAATCCATTTTTTCATTTCACTCCTATTTTAACAGAATGAATATAAAGCCAGGGAAGCAACTTTGCAAAACATTTCATTTAGAAAAATTTTTGGTTGGTAAATAGAGATGGTATCCACCTATTGACCGGAACGCCAGAATTGNNTACCATGTCCCATTACCGGACACAGGTAAAAAAAATTGCGGTTGCCTTTGCTCCCTTTTGATATTAAATTATTGTAGTTATAACACCGGAGGTTACAATGAAAAAGTGCACTATCGTTTTAATTCTCTTTATCTCTTTAGCCAGTATCGTCATAGCGGTGCCCCGAACCATGAACTATCAGGGCAAACTCACCGACCCGAGCGGTGTGGCTATAAATGCCGATCTCGACATGACCTTTCGGCTATACTCCATCGAAACCGGCGGAAGCGCATTATGGTCAGAAACCCATTCCGGCGCCTTTCAAATCGAAGTGGTCAAAGGCCTTTTCGATGTCGAACTCGGCTCCATAACGCCCATCGACCTCGATTTCTCAACCGATTACTGGCTCGAACTAGTAGTGGACGGCGAACTTCTTACGCCAAGGGAAAAGCTCAGCACAGTAGGCTATGCTTTCCGCGCGGCAATAGCCGACAGCGTCGTCGGCGGCGGTTCCGGAGGTTCGAGCAACTGGACCCTATCCGGAACGGATATTTTCAATAACAATACCGGAAATGTCGGAATCGGGACATCCAGCCCTGTCGAAAAGCTTCATGTAATGGGCACATCCAGATTTGCGCCCTCCGCCCTTCCGCTCTGGGGAACGAATCCCTATGTGCAGATAAAAACCGACCCTCTGAATTCCTATGCCCTTCAACTAAGCCTCTTGGACGGGAACACGGCCAATCCGAGGATAACCTTCGGAACCGGCGCTGGAACAGCAACTATAGAGACTCAGGGCAACATCGGCCTAAATCTCGACATCAGTGGAACATCAACATCCTCTCTCGGTTTCAAAATCAGAACAGATAACGGTTCGGGAACACTGACCGACCGCCTGAGCATCCTCAAAGGAGCCCCCACAGTCAACGCGGCGTTCACGAGTGTAAACCTCGGTATAGGCACAACTTCGCCCACTCAGCCCCTCGACATTGCCGGAAACCTTCGCCTTCGCGGATACCTTTATGACTACAACAACACAACAGGAACATCCGGCCAGGTTCTGACTCGCGGAACTTCCGGAGTCCTCTGGCAGAACGCCCCCGGCGGAATCTCCGGAACCGGAACCACCAACTACACCGCAAGATGGACCGGAACGTCCTCCCTCGGAACAGGAACTCTTTTCGATAATGGAAGCAGTGTCGGAATCGGGACAACTTCGCCCAGTTACACCCTCCACGTCAACGGCTCCGCACGAGTCAATTCCCTGAATATCAACGGAAGCTGGAATCTGCCGACAACCGCCGGAACATCCGGGCAGTTCCTTTCCTACAACGGCACGTGGGCGACTCCTTCCGCAAGCGCATCTCCCGCCGGCTCGGATACCTATGTCCAATATAATTCCGGCGGAGCATTCGGGGGCGAAAGCGCTTTCGCATGGGATTACACCAATAACCGGCTCAATATCAACAATCCGACATACACGAGCAACGCCCTCAATGTCTATAGCTCCGACAATAGAGCACTTCGTGTCCTCGGCACCGGTTCCTTTTCCTCCGGCGGCAGGCTCAATTTCGGCGATGGCGATTATGTCTATATCGATGAATCGTCTGACGACTATATGACCATATACGCTGTCGGGGGTATAAGTATTTACGCCGGTGGATACGGCACTTCCGGCCAGGTTCTCACCTCCGACGGCACCTACGCTTCATGGCAAGATCCCTCCGGCGGCGGCTCCGGAAACTGGACCCTCTCCGGATCATCTTTATACCCAAACAGCACAACTTACGATGTCGGAATCGGCACGACAACGCCAAGCTACAAACTCCATGTTCAAAACACCGGTGGCGCAAGTTCCGCAAAAATCGGTTATTCTTCTGCATATACGGACAACCGCCTATTCTTCGGCGACGGCTCCTATGTTTACATCGGCGAATTGAACTCCGACGACCGCCTTTACCTTCGCGGTTCAACCATGTCCATAGATATTGCCGGCAATACCGGCTCCTCAGGACAGGTTCTAAAATCCAACGGCACAACCCTCTATTGGGCTAGCGACGAAACAGGCTCCGGCGGCGGTTCTCCCGGTGGCACAAACGGCGCAGTGCAGTTCAACAACTCCGGCTCCTTCGGCGGAAATGCATCCCAATTATACTGGGATAATTCCAACAGCCGACTCGGTCTCGGAACTACCGTTACATCCTCCGGCAAACTTAGCATAATCCACTCTTCATACACCTCCGGAATCTGGATTAGCAACCCCGGCCACGGAATCGAAATCAGCGGTATGGGAGTCGGCTTCGATGCCGTCCGCGCTCTCGGTCAGCGTTACGGCGTCTATGCCACCGGCAACACCAACGGCGTCTATGGCCAGATGAACTCATCCAACTACGGCTTCCTTGGCGGAAATGTATCGAGCTATGGCAATGTCGGCGTTCGAGGCAATGGCCAATGGGCTTCGGGGTTCTTCATGGGCGGCGAAAGGGGTGTTTACGCCCGAGGCACCGAATACGGCGTCTTTGGAATGGGGTCCTCTTCCACTAATTATGCCTACCTCGGCTGGGACGGCCTAACTTCACCATACGAATGCGGCATTTATGCTCAAGGCAATGATTACGCAGGATTTTTCAACGGAAATACATACTTCGACGTAGGATCTTACGACTGGCTAACCGATTATTCCGCCGGCGAACCGACTCTGCGTCCAACATCAGCAGATTATGGTTACGTCGGCACCAGTAGCTATGAATGGTGGAGGATGTATGCGAACACATACTACGGCGAAAACACTTCGATAATTCTCTTCGATACTTATGATGACCTCGAACTCCTTCACGCCATCGAGGGCGATACCCTCTGGGACCCCCTTCTCGGGCATCATGTGATGCAAATCCGTCCGGAAACATTCCCGAAATGCATCACCAACTACGAGGACAACGACGGCGATCTTTTCATAAGCGTCCAACGCACCGACGGCCTTCTCATTGGCGCTGTCCGCCAGCTGGACAAAGAGGCCAAAACCCGCGACCGCAGAATCGTCGAACGCACGGAAATCCTCGCGACAGCTGTAGGCGCAAATTTCAAAGGCGATTATTCCCAAATCAAGATATTCGATTTCGGTTCGAGCGCAGTCCTCTCAGGCTCCAGATGGGTGT
>NPIE01004672.1_pt1 | contig 65450 bp, 45 predicted proteins | sample 8637661 | NCBI WGS metagenome assembly NPIE01 (sample SAMN07420842, study PRJNA396082) | bioreactor metagenome | isolation source: sample BA12 brine-fed electro-methanogenic bioreactor BA | place: Japan: Kochi | collected 2016-12-09 | reverse complement strand
TTCTGGAGGACCCAACGAAGACCCAAAAAGCGGTACTGAAGTCGTTCTGTTACAAAATTGCCCCCAAAGGGGTCTTACAGCAGTCAGGCTCTTAATAGCATCCCTGCCAATATGTTAGGGTCCTGTTTCTGAAATAAGAACGAAAGTCCTGTCAGATGCTTTCCTATTCCCTCGGCATCCCAGGTTTCGGGTTGATCCAGGTTGAATCTCTGGTATCGTTCTCGGCAGATCTCATGTTCATCCTGTATATCCGGTGAGGGCATCCGCCAGAGCAGCAGAGCACCTGCAGCACCTGCAGCCGCTGCCAGAAACACCCAGGGATTGACTAAGATACCAAGCATGAGGCCGGCAGAAACCAGGATTACGGCCAGCACCCAGGCGATTTTCCTGTCACTTGAGATGCCGGGGCGTGGGGGCGCCGGTACCTCAAACCACTGTCGAAGAACGCGAATCGCTTCGACGAGTGTGTCTGTATCATCGGAGCTCTGTTCTTCACCCAGTACTGCCAGGCGTTCTTCAATGGCAGAGCGACGGTTCCTGAGCTTTTCCGAGTCTCTATGAAGAGCCTCAACTGAGTCTAGATCAGGCAGCTCTATCTCGTCGAGTTTGTCAGGAGCGCAGTTCTCCCCGAAACGCTTCATAACCTCGCCAATTCGGCTCCTGGCATCTACGATCTCTGTGCTTATCGATTCTATCCTCTGCTCGAGATCACGCAGACTTTCAAGATGTGACTGCTGCTCCCTGATCGCGCTTTGAGAGAGGCCCTCCTCAGGCAGATCGGCTTCGTCCTTCTCGGTCTGATATTGCTCAGCGTTGCGCTCAGCTTCCCTTCGTTTTTCTCCTTCATGTTCCAGGTCCTCTAACAGCTGGCGAAGAGAAGCATCCTCTCCACCGTTCAATCGACACATATCTTGTGGAAGTCCATCCAGTTGCACTCTAAGCTCAGCGATTTTTGCTCGAGCCTCCAGAGCTGCCGCGCTTCCTCAAGCCGAGTCAGACGCTCTTGCGCTCGACGAGATTCAGTGCTCTGGGTTTCCAGATCATCCAGATGAGTTTCTTCATCCCTGAGGGACTGTTGCTCTTGCTGAATCTGACGCACGTTGTAAACTGCATCGGAGAGTGCTTTGGACTCTTTTCTCCCGCAGCCGGCAGCAATGGTGAAGCTCTTCAGAACAGCCTCAAGGTCATACCCGCCGGCCATCTCTCGCATAACTGTTTCGGCAAGCTCCGAATCATTACTGGAGGCTTCAAGCAGGGAGGTTACAGTAATAGTGAAACATTGGGCAAGGTGGGGCGGCGGTAACTGGGGAAGCTCGGACTCCAGCCCATCGATCTGACAGACCCGGCGATTCCCAACCAACTCTATTCGGACAGTTCTGCTGTCTTCCCCCCAATGACCAACAAGAGAAACTGGAGCCAAGCCTGCAAGCGTCTCGGGCCATAGCAATCCCCTGATGGATCTGCACGTGGTTGTCTTCCCTGAGGCATTGGGGCCCACAATTAGGTTCAGGCCATTGCTAAGGTCACGCAGTTCAATGCCGCTGTCCTCGAAACCCGGCATTCGGCGTATGGTCAGCCCTGTCAGTTTCATTCTATCGCTTCCCTCTGGGCCAGGAGTTGATCCAGAGCACTGAAACCTGACTGAAGCAGGATTTCCCGCAAGACATCATCAGTCAGGGGCTCACTGGCTTCTTCCAATGATGCAAAGCGTGTGGTTGGCATCTGCTCTGTAATGGACTTACGCGCTTCAGAGAGCAGGTTCATGTAGGTGTCAGTCTCTTCCCTGCTATCCAGAACGATTAACAGCTGTGCCAAAAGACCCACCGGATCGTTTGAACGGGCAAGCTCCTCCAGCACCACTTCAGGTCGGGAATAGTCTTCTACTTTTTCAACAAAGTATGAAGTGCCGTCGAATAAGGGGTGATACTCCTCCATCAGTCTGCTGGCAATTGATGGCATAGCTCGGTGCATTTTTGTTCTGCCGGTGAACCTGAGTCGACACCCTACAGTCTTTACACCGCCACTCCGTTCACTAACAGCTTGATTCACATTACGGATAGCAGCGTTGATGGTTTGTTCGACGGCAGCTACAGTATCAACTCCGTCCAGATGAATCTCAATGTGCTCCCACTGGAGGGTCGCCAGCGGCTGTAATTCCAGCCGGGGAGGCTCGTCTGCTCCCAGCGTTACTAACCATGCTCCATGTGCTCCCCGTTCGCCCGGATCCAAACCCTGGAGTGATCCAGGGTAGAAAACGACAGGCCTCTCCTTATTCAGAATGCCCCCTGTATGGATATGTCCCAACGCCCAGATATCAACATTGCTACTACTCAGGTCACCAAGTGGCACGGGGGCATAGCAACTGGTCTTTACCTGGCAATCGCAATGAAGTAAACCTACAGTCGGTGTGCTGCCTTCGAGTGGGCGGAAGGAGGTCATGGGGTTTTCGGTCACATACCTATCGGGAAACGACCAACCCACGAAGCGCACGAACGTACCGCTTGAGGATGTGAGCGATACACTCTCCCAGTTTCCTCCCCTGCCCAGAAGGTGGAATCCTTCTATCTGTGCAGCCAATCGAGGGAGTACCGTGTAGTCGTGATTACCAGCGACTGCAATTACTTGAATGCTGTTGTCTACAAGCTTCTGAACACCAGCCTGCAGGGCTGAGAAAGCCTCGAAAAAACGGTTATCCTGATCGACGACATCGCCGGTCAGGACGATAGCATCTACATTAAGACTGACAGCGGTATCCACAAAGACTTCCCAGACACGCCTTGGAGAAAATTGTCGTGCATCCAGGTCCTGCGGCAAGCGGGAGGGCTGCCTACCTAAATGTATATCCCCGGCTGTCAGGAAACGAAATGCCATTCCATAATCTCCGATGATGATAGTGCATCATATAAGAATGCTTTGAATATCGGGTTCTTACATATCCCGGGTCAACCTAGCACTTAGCGGTTGTCTTTGTTCAACGCTCACTTGCTCTCGGATCATCCTTCCAGTGATATATTTACAGACTCCCTTACTTGCTCTGCTGTCCCTGTCGATCTCTATACAGCTTTGGTCAGATTTTGTGTCTAAACCTCTGGAAAACTTAAAATGTTACGATTCTTTTTGTAGCATTTGTAGCAAGCGGGTTTCAGAAGGGTTGCCTGATGTTTCTCACCGCACACATGGCAATAATCTTCCTTGTTCTCTGCATTTCCATGGGATTTCCAGACTGAGTAGCAATCTTTGCAATATGGCTGCAATGGATTCAAGGGAATCAAAGCGTTGCATACAATGCAGAAACCCGAGGTTTCTTGCTTCTTCAACTTTCGAGAAGTCTGTTCTGGTTTCACTAACTTTTCTTTGGACACTTTGGAAACACTGATCTGCACTTCTTCTCCACTTCGAATAATCCTCATTACTTCCTTGTAGACGTCATTGTACAAAGACTTATCACTTTCCTTAGAAAGGTGTATTCCCATTTCTATGTTGTTTACCTCAGAGAATTCATAGAGATTCATTGAAGTCAGAATGACCTCCTTCTCACTCAGGTAACATTTGGCGTGCAGATTCTTGCAGAAACTCGTACGAATACCCGTATGTTCCTTCAGCCAATCACTTTCTTCCGGTTGCAAATCACTTTTCCCATATACAATCCTGATATCAAGGCTGTATTTATACTTATCCTCTAAAGATTGCTTGACTCTACGATTGATCTGCAAGAAGGGGCTTATAAGATATATTTTCTCCTCTGCCTGATTTATCATCTGCTGAAGGTGATATGAGACCCCCGTTGTGTCAAGAAATTTCGCCATTTGTCTACTCCTTTATTGTTCAGCCCTTGTATACATTCTCATTATGCCAACTAATAACATTATCTTCCGGTTTCATGTCTGGTCTCACTGGCATTCTCATTTCAGTTCCATGCAGCTTGTAGTAGTCTCTGCCGTTCTCGAACTCCTCTTTGATCCTTCTGCTGACCTCTATGTGGAAATCCGGGGAAACAGTTACATACCCGGAGTCAAAAAGAGCGTGGATGTCCTTTCGCAAAAGGATGCCGTTGTTGACTCTATGAGACTGCTCAAGGGAAAAGGGTTTGATGTGAGCTGCGTCCAGAGCAGGCAAGGTTCTCTCTCCAGAGAATGCACAGCGCCTCTGGTAGCCATCGGTCACCAGGACCCTGAAAGCGCCCTGGCCAAGCCGGGGTTTCACAAGCACGGGCTCTCCATACTTTGGCACTTCAAGAGCGGCACCTGATTCATGCTGATAGCCGGAGAGTCTGGAGGTGACATCATTCCACAACTTGCGTCCAGTTCCCGCAGACAGGTCATATCCTTTACCCTGAACAATATTGGGGCTCCAGTCCTCAGGAACCGGAATCCAGTCTTCTTCACTGAAGAAGAACGGCTGCTCAAGTAGAATGCATCCTATGGTATAGTCTTCATGGGAAGAGTCCTGAACCCTTCGGTATCTGGCAACTCTCTTCCGCATCTCAACGAAGCTCAGAGCACCATTGCCAACGCCAAATGCCTCCCAGGCAAGACTGATTGGTAAAAGACTGGAATGGGTGAAAACTCCCCCTCCCACAACGTAGTTCAAGGGACTGTGAAGCTTGAAAAGGAACATCTCACCCGGCTGAAGCGCTCTGAACTGGTTCTTCCCGGAAGGCTGCCAAAAATTAATCTCACCAATGTCAGGCTGGCTTCTAAGAAGATCGAACCACTGTTTGTCTGTAACCCCAATGAATGCTTTTATCATTTCAGTTTCTCATGGGCTGCCAAATTCCTGTCTGGCAATCTCTTTCAAGAATGTTTTATCATTGCTGTCTGACACGATGTTTTTGTAGTAATCCAGTTTGCTCCTCACCCTCTCCCTCTCAAGAATGCTTAAGCTCCACATATCTCGACCGGGCGCTTCATCGGTTCCACCCGGGAACCCAACGCCTCCAAGCTCGGAAAGCATGAATCTGTCATGGAACTTATATCTGGGGTTTGATCCTTCTTCTGCCAGTATAACAAAAACTTTAGTATCGGACAGGTGCAAACTACTAAACAGGTTTGTGACTTCATTCCAAAAATCCATAATGCATTTGTTATCGCCATCAAAGCGTTCCTTAGTAATTATAAATAATTTTCTTTCCTTTTGATAATTTCTTCCATGAGATGCGATAGTCTTGAATAACGCCTTCACAACACTCGCATACCTTCGATTCGCTGAGAAATACGGATCAACCCAGATTATGGATTTGCTTGCGCAAAAGAACGACCCGAGCATCTCAGCAAGCTGTTCTGCTGTTCTATCAAACTCCTGAGTATTGATATCGCTTTTCCATAGTCTTTGGAACTCATCTTCCTTATCGATGTCAGTGATATCTTTGCTGTTGAAAAACAAGTTACAGGAACTTTTCTTTTCAGAGAAAACCATTCTTATCGGAAAGAATCCTCCTGCTTCAACCGCCTTCTCAGCATTCTCCCTCCAGGTTATCTTGCCTTCCCAATCGAAATACTCCAGGTTTCTTGTTATCTGTGCGCCTTTCACAATCTCTCTAACGAAATACTCGTACAGATCCTTCTCCCTGAGGCTGAGTTTCTCCCTGACTGGAATCGCCTCCCAATCATCCAGTGTTCTCAGACAGTACCTGTGTGTGCCCAATCCCCACATGTATTTGCTGAAATAGGCTTCTCTCTTCAACTGCCTTGCCATTTTGACAATGAAATCCGGGTCAATCAGATACTCATTGATCATTAGAACAGCTCCTGAAGTCTATCGGGCATGAAACCTTCAGGCCAACCGAACAGAATATCTCCATCCTCCGTAACAGGTATCTGGACAATTTCAGAACCCTTGCCATCGGCTTTGGGTTGTACGAATACTACGGAAACATCATTGGGAGTAATCGGTACAAGTTTAGATGGTAATGTGCCTTCACTGGTTTGCCTGATGCGCCTGAGAATTCGCAGGATAAGGTGCTCACTATGGGTTTCTGCAATGATTGTATTCTTATTACCCAGAGCTGATTCTATAAGAAGATCCCCCATTTCAGCCGCGCCAGAAGGATGCAGGTGCAGTTCAGGCTGTTCTATCAGTAAGGTCTTCCTGGTATTCCCCAGGCAGAGGACGATCACCGGTACTATTTGTGCAATCCCTGAACCAACGTCTCTGAGACTCATTTCGGTATCTTTATCGTCAGATCTTTCATAGAACCTTAACTCTCGACGCCTATCAGTTATCTCCGAACCGACAGGAACGGTTTCTATCGAACGAAACAGGTATTCCTTCTTGAAGAGCTTGCCGCTAAGCCATCTATTCACACTACCAAGCAACTCTCTGTTGTCTCTGATCTGTGCATATGTAGAAATACCAGTAGCTTCCTGACCAAAATCGAGGTGGCTGAAACGATCAGTAAAACTCCTTCCAGGTATTTCCCGGATGGGTCCCAGGTACTTCATTGAAGAGAGCAATGAGAAATACTCTCTAAAGGCTTCGTTACTCAGCCTTGTAAGCCCATTTGGGATGCCAGTAATGGCTTTTGTCCAGATACTCTCGAATCTCTCCTCGGTCAAAGTAACAGATTCAGTTTCCTCCAAACTGCTGATTTCAAGTTCGAGGAATTCTCTTAAGCTTTTCCTGGCTTCATGCTCTGTGTAAAATATGCTTGAAGGGTAAAACACCTTTGTGTAGTCATCCCAGGCGTCTCCCTCAAAGTACCCGCCTGACATGAATGAATCAAGACCAGACTTTCTCCCACGGGCAAGAACTGAAACTAGTTCTTCCTGATACAGCAGCCATTTTATTGCGAGAATGTAATCAAGACGACTTTCTGAAGCTCGAGCCGAGTATTGGGAATCACTTGCAGTCAGGTTCCTTAATAATCTTTCTGACGTAAGATAATCAAGACCATCATCGTTAACAGTAAATAAATCCCAGTCCATATTATACGAAAATGGGAACTGCATGTTCTCGATACCATCTAGAAACAGAGGCATTCGCATTTGAATGGAAATACCGTACCCATCTATAGATATCTCATTCACCGTTTGTTCGAGGGTTTTCCCGCCCTCTTCTTGCCATAGCCATTGATTATCATTCAGGCGGTTTTCCCCAATGGATATTCCATACTCATAGTGCTTCCCGGGATCATCAATATCTTCATATGAAAGTGTAAACTTTATATTTTTGTTTTTAGCCCACTTTGACCTGTAGTTATTAAATCCCCCAAGGTCAATCTGCCTCCCGCCAATCCCTGGATACCTAACATCAGCATTATCTGTCAACAGCATTTCCCTCAATAGAGACATAGCTTGTATCAAAGCTGATTTGCCGCTGCTGTTAACACCGAACACAAGGGTAATTGGGGCTATTCGGAGGTTCTGGGTGTCGCCAAAGGCTTTGAAGCCCTCAACACTCAATCCTGAAATCCTTGAGTAACATTGACCAGCAATTCTTAACTTGCGCTTTATCGGTTCTGCATCAAACATAGAGATCTCCACTCAAGTCAGATCTTAGGAATGTACTAATTTGCCCATAACCAGTGATAAGAACGCTTTTCCTCGCCCTTGTCACAGCAACATACAGGAGGGCCTTTTCCGATACCAGACCTTCCTCTTCCGTTATGGAATCACTTCCTGAAACAGCCTTGTGATGGGGAATGATCCCTTCGTTCGCCGAAGCAATGATCATAGTGTCGAACTCCAGGCCTTTGACCCGATGCATGGTGGCTATTCTGACACCGTGCTTATCCGGGTCGTGCTTTTCCGATGGTTTGATAACGCAGGGTTTGAGGCCATGCCTGTCCAGTTCCTCGGCATACTGCTGAACCAGCTTGTTGGTTCTGAGGGCAATGCAGACCCGGTCCAGTTTTCCGACTTCGGGCAGGAGAGGTGTAAGCTTCTCTATTATGAAGGTAATCTCTTCCTGGAAACTGTCAAACCTGTGCACCTCTGGAACGGCTCCATGCATGAGTGACTTGTAACCGCTCTGGTCGTCCCACCCTCCGTTAAGGTCATCGAAGGGGACACCGCTGAGAAGAGCGACTGCCCAGTTCCTGTTTTCCTCGGTTGTGCGGTAGTTGATGCGGAGTTTCCGGCTTCGGCCCATGATGTTTATGCCTACCCGCCTGAGTACCACCTTCTTGCCGTAGATCCTCTGGTGCGCATCGCCTGCTATGAACAAGCTGTTCTCAGGTTCCGTATCCATAACAAGTGCATTGATGAGGCAGAACTCCCGGGGTCCCAGGTCCTGCGCCTCATCGACGATAACAGCTTTGTATGGAAGGAGACCTTTCTTTTCCCTTATCAGGTTGGCGGCATCCCTCATGGCATCGAGGGGAGCTTTGTAGGAGTGTTCCGCAAGAATGCTCCTGAACTCCTGGAATACGGGCCAGATCGATTTCCGCTGTGCCCTGGAGAGAGGAGTGCCGCGGCCGGACCTTGAGCAGTGCAGGTACTCCTCCAGGGTGTCTATTCCCTGGTCGAGGATCACTTTGCCCCATTCCTCCCTGAAGAACGAGTCGTCAAACCCGGAAGGAGCAACTGACAGGGCTTTTTCCCAGAATGGATCGGTGATATGCCCGTAGGCGGGAGCAAACCCGTAGTCGTTCCTCTTCAGGAACTTGTAAACCCATTCATCCAGGTTGGTGATCTCTATGCGCTTCATCACCTCGGGGGTGGTAATGGATTCAAGGGCGGTCCTGATGTCCTCCGCCAGGTTCTTCGTGAATGTTGTGAAGAGTATTCTGTCGCTGTCGCCAGTGAAACGGTTCTCAGCAAGCCATTTCGTTCTGTGTATTGCCGCTACGGTCTTTCCGGTGCCGGCGCCGCCGAGGACACGAACGGGACCGTTCCAGTCCCGCTCCACCAGCCTTCTCTGGCTGGGATGAAGGAACACCCTCCACTTCTCAAGGGGCGCGGCAAGCATGGCCGCAAGCTCAATCTCATCCTCCACCACCCAGAAGCGCCGTTTCGAATCGGAATGCTGCAGCGCCTTCTCGATGTCTTCGGTATCAACCGTTTCAGGTTCATCGGGGGATATCTCAGCCATTATCTCCTGTACGGTGCAACCGGAAACGAACAGGAGAAGACAGTCATATGCTTCCTCGGGCAATACCCTGGCCATGGCATCCAGCTCATCCTCTGTGGTTACTGCCCTCAAGACGGGAATGACCTCTTCCGGAACGCCGAAGGACGCCAGATGCCTGTCCTTCAGTTTTCTCAGCAAAGGGGGAATTTCTTCATCAGCCCGGGCAGGGGAAGTTTCAGGAACTGATGATACAACCGAGGCATCTATGACCTGGAGACTTCCGGTTTCCGGATGCACTGAGACCTTGTGTCTTCTGGCCCAGTCGTAGGCGTCATCATGATGGTCGACCCATAGCAGGATGTATGTATTCCCCGAGTCGGGCTTGTGCACGATACCTCTGTAAGCCTTGTCTATCCTGACCGAGAAGAACCCGACACCGCCATCCCTTATTTTTTCGTAGTTGATCCCGGAGGCAGTCGGATTAACCCTGAACTTGTCTATGAACTCCCGGACCTTCCCCTGCTTCTTCCGGGGTATGTCCGCATACGCCGAGAAAAAATCGGCACCTATGGCAACAACGGGAGCGTTACTCATTCCTGATGGCCTCCCTTGAAATGTGACAGCAGAAGCATCGGCTTCTCCAAGGCCTCGCCGGCGGCAACCACCAGCCAGCCCAGGTCAGCCAGGGCTTCACTGTATTTTACGAAATCATCTGTGACTACGATAAGGTTTTTCGATCTCCAGACAAGCTCTCCCTGGCAAAGCACCGCGCCGCCCGGTCCTGCTATGTCCAGGCCCACCTCGGGAGGGGGAGCCCCTCCATTCTGAAGTCTTGTGCAGAGAGTGCCAAGCAAGGGGAGAACCAGTTCATGTACTTCCATCCACTGCCCATCGGCACTTCCCGTGGAACCTGAAACGGCAGCGGACTTGCACAGGGCTTCAGTTTCCACGCTCAGCTCAGATGATGTTGCCGCAAAGGCAACGCACCCAGGCAGGAACTGCAGCAGATTAAGTAATCGCAGATAGCTGTTCCACTCTTTGCGGAAGCCCTCTTCCCTTACCCTGTCATCCAGGTAGAGAAGAACCTTCATCGCACCAAAGTCGTACCTGCGGATTGACTCCTTTTCCTGACTGGCAAACAGAGAGATAGCGCCAGCAGCAAAGGAACCGCAGGCTTCCCCTTCCCCACTCGTCATCATAACAGCCGCGTCCCTGCTCAGCCCTTCCAATTGCCGTTTCCAGTGAAAGGCAACAGTATCATCGGTGAGGGATGCCGGATCCAGATTGGCGAAACAGAATGCCCAACCGTGCTTCATCCATACCTGAGCCAATGGCTCCTGCAAATAAGCGGCGAGCCAGGTAAAGGAATCCCTGCCCGACAGCCTGTGAACATCTCCAGTGTTCAGAGAGTCCCTCATCCTGTCGAACAGATCACGAACTGAAGACGACTCGGGATTAAGCAGGTCCGTGAAGTGTTCTCCCGAGCACTCCGCCACATCGTTCCAGGAAAGGGACCAGACATGGTAGTCGCCGGAGCGCACTATCGCCGTGCGCTGGAGCATATCCATACCCATCCTGTCCTTGTGGTAGGAATACCCGTCGGTGAACAGCGCCACGGGCTTTACTCCGGGTGACGAAAACATGGGGTAGAAAACGAAATCTGCCCTGGAGGGAACTGCAACATCAAGCGAGACCTGCGGTTCTACATTCCAGGCTTTTTCACCGGCTTTCAGATAGTAACCCTGCTTGCCGTTCACTATCTGGTTCTTCAGCTCTATGCCTGGAACGCCGGCAAGCTTTTCTATGAAGAAGCTTTCCAGCTCGCTCTCAAGAAGGGTGTTCATTCCTATGGTATTCAGTGAGGGCGTTTCCTCCACATCACCCTGCCTGGAAAGTATTTTCCCCAGGAATTCTATTGCGGTGTCCCTGGAGATGGAGTGCATCTTCATGCTGTCCCTGTAAGCGTACAGGCAGCTGTAGCATCCGTCCTTTTCCGGGTCGGTGCAGCATGAGCAGGATTTCATCCGGTCCCTGGCCAGCAGGAATATCTCGAACAGGTTCGAAGGCTCTGACATGAGGTTCTTCAGGTAACCGGTTCCACCTGGTACCGTATCATAGAGGACAAGATAGGTTTTTCTCATCACCGAGTCTTTCACCGGCTCGTCGGCTGTGGTCACCCGCAGGTGATCCACGGAACCCCCGTACTTCAGCCGCAGCCCAAGCTGCAGCGCAGCCACGAAGGAGTCAAGAACTCCCTCCCCGGACATTGCTGAAACGGGCAGAAGGAAACGAATCGCCTCGGAGGAAAAGTCACGGTAAAGGTACAGTGTTTTAATGAAATTGGAGTCGTCTTCCTTATCCCTGGCCGGGCAGGTGAATGTATGCAGAGTCTTCTTTCCGAACTGCACTTTACCGCAGTGCCGGCATATCCTGAAACCGTTCCTGGGAATCTCCTTGCCTGCTATTCGCACCTGTTCGCCGAAGGAGCTTTGTTCCCCGAAGTTTATCTCCCTGAAGGTAACTTTGCTGAGGTACTCGAAACCGAAGGGCAGCTCTTCACCGGACAGCCTCCAGGCACTCTCAACAGCCATTCGCTCGAAGTCCACCAGTATCTGCCTGTTGTAGAAGGCGGGTCTTCTCTCGTCGGAGTCGTCCGCTATCCTGCTCTCCCTGTCAGCAGTTGTGGCGAACACCTGACGCAGGCGAACCATGGGCCTCTTCTGCCCCTCATCCGCCCACATGGGGCTGCCGCAGTTCGGGCATGATGTGCGTGTATCTTCAGATGAGAACGGCTCTGAATGTGAGCACTGGTCGCAGAATCTCCACTCCTCTATCTCAGACTGCTTCATGTCCACCTGGTCAATACGCACCCTCCGCCCCTCGGCGTAGAAATGGCTTCCCGGAACGAGTTCGCTGATAGCCGCTGAAGCGGCCCTCTCATACTCGTAGGACCAGGTATCGGTACCTCCGGCGCTCCTCTTCCTGTAAACCACCGATTTCAGCTGCACCCCCGCTTCAGGGAAGGCGTAGTTAGGCAGAATGCCCTCATCTGTAAGGAAGTTGAATGTGCTCTTCTTGTCCACATCGGAAGCAAGCTGCTGAAATGCTTTCTTCTCGGTGAAAAGCTCCGACTTCTCCTTCTCCCAGGAGGTGCTCTTGGCAATCTCGGCCTCTTTCCTGCGCAGCCGGGTATTCAGGCTTCGAACGGTTTTTCTGAAGCCGTCCCTGGAATCCCTGCACTGCATAAGCCCCTGCACTACCTGTGTGTGAAGGCTGGCCGCGTCCGCTCCCCCATGGGTAACAAGCCGAAGCTGATCGTACACTTCAGCGGAAAGGGAATCGGAGAACAGCGAAGAAAAACCGGAGAAGAGCGAATCCGCGTTTGAAGAAACGAATGAAAGCAGGTTCCAGGGAAACTTCCGCTGATCCGAGGAATCAAGGGAACCGAATACCGATGCAAGCTCCGCAGGCACTGAAGAAGCATCCGCCCCTGATTCAACCCATTTGTCGAAACAGTACGCCGCAAGCTGACGGGCAAGCACCGCCCCCGCCCCCAGGAACACATCCGGCGTTGCCACATCCCCCTGTATCATCTGCAATGGGTCTGAATAGAAATACAAGTCATGGGGACGACCTGCAGCAACAGTTAATGTAAGAGCATTGCCGTCGCGACGGCCGGCTCGACCCGTCCTCTGCAGATAACTTGCCTGGGATGGCGGCACCGAGCAGAGAATGAGTGATGAAAGATCACCGATGTCTATACCCATCTCCAGAGTAGGCGTGGAGGAAAGCAGATTGGGATACCAGGGCTTCCGCGAGGAAGCCTTGAACTGGCTCTCTATCCTCTCCCGGTCGACCCTGGAAAGCAGCCCTGTGTGCTCCGCCGCGAAGAGCCTCTGCACCTCGCCGCTGGAATAGAAGGAACGGTAGTAATCCTCACTTGAAGCAGCAGAAACAAAACTACCGGGACAGAACTTCTGCAGACACGGAGCCCCGGTCCAAGAAGAAACGGATGAAACGGGCACCGTAACCCTGTGGCCGCATGAAGAGCATGAAACCACGGAAACAGATCCGCTTACGAACATGACCGAAGGCTCAATTCCCCACGCCGAACCCGACCGAGTCGAATACTGCCGAAGCACCCCGAGAGATACCAGCCACGAGAACACCTCCGACAGAACCACATGGGAATCAACGAAGACATCATCACCAAAGCACTTCTTCACCCAGGCCTGGTACCATGTATCCCGTGATGGTGAAACAAGCCTCTCGAACCGGGACCCTCGCGTGGAATCCACGGGAAACACCGGAGCCCTGGAGGTTGGCCCGAATGAAGGCATCCAGGAAACATGAGCCTGTGAAAGCAGATACTCCTTGCCGTCATCGCGAACGTAGCTTGAAACCCCGGGATGGGCAACGGCTCCCTTAAACTTCATGTGCATCAGGAGGCCGGCAAGGAACCAGGAAAGGGAATCAGCCGAGAGGGAACGCAGACCGCCATGCACATTCGCAAGACGGGAAAGCAGTGGAGAAACATCCCCGAATGACACATATGCAGCAGACGCCGCCGAGCGATCAAGGGTGCGGCCTATCCTGCTGCTGAAACCGTACTCGCTGTGTATCTCCCAGTCCAGCCGCCGGCTCACGAAATCCAGCAGACGGGGGGAAACCCCCTTCCCCGCGGTCATGGCCTCATAGTCCTCATGCCACATCACATTCGGTGCTATGAAGGTGCTTACGAACTCCTCCGGAGTAAAAGCAGACCGCCAGTACGAATCAAACCCGGTTGAGAATGAAGGCAGGGAAACAGGCGAGGAAAGACTGCCGGCGTACTTCTGCATGGCCGTACGCAGGTTGAACCTCCACGTGCGCGCCTGGAAGAACCCCGCCCTGTGCGCGGCATCCTGCACCGAATCAGAGAATGTCAGCAGCTTCCTGTCGGAATTGAACAGGGAACTCATAAGCTGGGATATCATCACGCTTGTCAGGGAAGCCGCACGGGAACCCAGTATGGTAAGGCTGTCATGCGACGAGCAGTAGGGGCAGTGGTGCAGAACTGCCGGCTTGCCCGAATGCACTCCCTCCTGATCAGGGCGGTAAACCCGGATGAAGGATGATGACCCGCAGGAGCAGGAGGAAACATCGGTATTCTCGAACAGCCCCAGGCAGGAAGTGCACAGTGCGTAAGGCATCCCCGCAAGCCCAAGCTCCCTGATGGACCGTGATTCAGGAAACACGAAGAGCGTGTCACGGTCATAAGCAAAGTAACTTCTGTAGAACTCAAAAAGGTCAGGGCGCACATGGGTATCACCCTTCCGCAGCACCCCTCCCCACCCGGTTGCGCCGCATTCCCTGCAGTGCACAACGGGCAGATGCACCGCAAGCTGGGCAGGCGTAAGGTCTGCGGAGAAACGAAGCACAGGCGAAGACGATACAGAAGCAACCATTCTCTGCAGCTCCCGAAGCCACAGACGCACCCGCACATGAACGAGAGGACGACCGGCAACACGGGCCGAAGACAGCACTGAAAGCATGCTCAGCACCGAAGCCCCTGAAACCGCAGGCTCCACCTTCCGCAGGGCAAGCAGCAGATCATCCATGGAAACAGCCGAATGCCCCACCACAGAGATCAGCTTGCGGAACAGATAATGCCGTACACATCCGTAAGCAGCATCAACCGATGAAGACCCGAACCACAGCCGAAGCTGCCGGGACAGATACGATGAAGGATCCTCACCGGAAGCAGGCAGCAATCCCCCCAGGGGCATATTCTGGAACTCCTCTGGAGCCGATGCAAGGAACTCAGCAGCTGTAAGCCGCTCTTCCATGATCACAGACGAAGGAGAAAATGAAGCCCCGAACACCCGGGAAGCATAGGAGCACAACGCAGAAAGAGACTCAGCCCCCAGGGTCGCTGAAGTCCCAACACAGCATAACGAATCCCCGCACCCTACACGGGCACGCAAACGGCGCACCAGACAAGCCAGATCCGTTCCCTGCGCCCCGTCGAAGGTATGCAGCTCATCCACCACCAGGTAACGCAGAGCGGCACCGTTCCACAGCCCAAAGTCCGACGGACGGATCAGCATGTAATCAAGCATCTTGTAGTTGGTTAAAAGAATGTCAGGAGGAGACAGCCGCAGCTTCGCCCGTGAAGTTATCACCGAAGAAGAGGTCATCGAAGAAGAAGGACTCTCACCGGCAGACCCCACATAAAGCCCCGCAGTAACCTTGCCACGCAAAGCGGGGTTCGACCATATCATGGAAGCTATTCGCCCGGCCTGATCGGTAGCCAGGGCATTCATCGGGTAAACGATTATCGCCTTGATCCCGGGAGCAGATGAATCAAGGCAATGGGAAAGAATCGGCAGCAGGAAACACTCGGTCTTCCCTGACCCCGTACCGGTTGCTATCAGAGTTGATGAACCAACTGAAGGCTGCAGCCTGGCAAAGGCCTTTTCCTGATGAAGGAACGGCGTAAAACCAAGTGGAACGGAAGGGAAGTAAGAGGAAGCAGACCCCAGACGAAACGGCAACCCAAGGGAAACGAACGGCCCCTTGAAAACGGCCCCATCCTCAGCAAGCAGCCTGTCCATCGCCCCTGCAAAGGCCTTGTTAGCCATTGGGAAGGTTGTTTTCAGGAAGCCTTCAATGGCTGTTCGGATCTGGGAGGAGAGGAGGGAGGGGGTCATTTTAAGCCACTCATATAATGCATAATCTGATTCGTCTCACTGCAGGAAGGTCTTTTCCAAACACTCCTTTAACAGCTGTTTCCGCTTCTCGATGAATTCAGGGAAATTGGAAAAAGCAAAATCGACATTGGGAATATGGTGTCTACTCATGAATCCAGGGTCTCTAGTCTTAATCCATTCCTGAAACTCAGTTGCTTTCTTCTTATTGTTCTCTGATGCGGTCAGTAACTGAAGATTTTGAATGGTATTATAGTTCTTTCTAAACTCGGATACCTGATCAGGTGTAAGTCCTCGCTTTTCAAGTTCATACTTTGTGAACTTAGATTTAGGATAAATGTGATCCTCGTTAAACACTTGGCTCTTCCAATTGCGGTCTGGATAGAGCAGTGATAAAACCAAGAAACTATACCTAGTTCTATACTTATAGGAAAGCAAATCTTCGATTTCATCATCCGTAAAGGTTGATGATATTGACAGTGCTTTATCTATCTTGTTAACAGGAAATTCCATTTGAGGAGTATCTGCTATTATTTCTCTTATTTGCCGAAGTTTATTGTCTGTTGCCGATCCAAATGCGTTTTTCAATATAACTCTTATTAACCACTTTTGTATCTGATTTTGCGTCTTTGTTATATTTATATCTGATGATTCAGAGTACTTACTAAACCCTGTTTTCATAATGAAATGGGCTACTGGAAGAATTGCCAGGGGTGCGACAAGGTTTTTTTGCGAGAATCCGAATTGATTAAGCAAATTAACTGTTTCGGTCAGGGATTCCTTAATGGTGCTCCAGTTATTCTCAACCTTGGCGAGATTGGCTTTAGTGAAATTCTTAACTTTGTATTGTATGGGCAATTTCTCAGTCAAATACAGGCATCCTTTCAAGACAAAGTCCTGAGAAAAGTTAAACCCTGCTCCGATCTTATTCAACTCATCAACAAATTCGGATACTTCTTTCCTGGCATTTGACGACCAACTTGCAGTAGCAGTTGAAAGCAAAATATCTGAATAGCCTAGAGTTTTTCCTGCAGTATTGACTCTCACGAATATCTCTACGATATCATCAAGCTCTTTCTTAGTAACTTCTTGGTATATTATAGCCTTGGTAATAAACACTTTTGTATGAAGGTTACCAAGTATTTTCTTTGCTCTATGTCTGCATTCAGCGGACAGCTCTTTAAAGGCTGGGTCTTTTTCAAGATCATCTTTAGCCTGTTCAGAATCTTCGAACTGCAATACTCGGTTAACCTCATACCAATACTCTGTGCTTGAATCCCTTGCTGTAGCATTCTCTCGAAATGAGAACTGGTACTTAAGCTCTTCTGCTTTATCATCGCTAAGTTCAGGATTCTTTAGCAAGTTCAAGTAGAGTTTTGTGTTAAGCCATTTGTAATACTTATAGTGGTAAGTGCCGACAAGTCCAATGAAAAAAGCTGTCAACCTTTGCTGCCCATCGAGAACAAGGTAGATATCCTTATTCTTGTTCCTTAAATCTGCAACATCATTATGAGGTGACTTCTTACTAAAATTACGTATAAACTTATACGCATCAATATGCTCTGTTATGCTTGGGATATTCTCTTCTCGGATTTTCCAAAATAGAAATGAGCCTATTGGATAGTCATCTAGAAGCGAGTCAAAAAGTTTCTCAATTCGCGATGGCTCCCATACAAATCCCCTCTGAATGGAAGGCAGGAAGCATATTCCATTAATGTTGTATTGAATCATATCACGAACAGTTATCTCACTCATGTCACTCTTCTTTCTTTCAGTTAATCAATACTCGATATGACTGTTGCTATTCGCTTCTTTGATGCTATCTGTGAATACACATCTTCCATGTATTTCGCAATCTTTGTATCTACAGAACTCATAGATGCAAACAAAGATTTTGTCTCATTAACTGTCAAATGAGTATTGTCTAATAGCATCGAAGCATCTTGGTTTAGAGTAGAAACAAGTGTCTCAAATTCTTCTTCTGTGAGATCAACCTGTTTGATTGCCATTCGCTCAACTTTCTCAAGCACCTGTGACTTAATTTCTGAAGCAGCAACTAGATTCAGCTCAAGTAGTGTTCTATCCCATTCCAAAAGCAGATCCGCAATTGAGTTAAGCTTGGATTCCGCAACAAAGAAGAATCTTCTCATCATTTCATCTCACTTAAGGTTTCAGCAGTAAGCTGCACATGTTTCAGAATGCAATTATCCATTATCTCTTTACGTGGCAAATACTTATATACTGGAGCTGATTCCCTGAGAGCACCTCTAATAGATTCCTCTACAGAGGATGTCAGGTCAACAATATCCTTGGAACAAACTGTAAGGGAAGCATCAGCAGAACTCTTAGAGGCTGACTGAAACTCCAGATGTTCTTTTTGATTTGCTAGATAAGTAGCACGCCCAGCTTTCACTTCAACTGCAAGAGTCCCACCCTTGGGGACATATACTCCTCTTGACAGAATTGGGTATTTGGCATTTGTACAGAGTAAGTCGGCCTTTGTAAAAGTATCTCCTACTTTAATCGGCACTTCCAGCTCAATCTTGTTGAAAAAAGGGTCAAGGGTATCACGAACTAACTGCCTGGCGAATTCGCCTGTAGTGTTCCGTTTTATCTGTGTAAGTGCTGCATCAACCCTGCCTGGCCCCATGCCCCTGGCTTTCAGCAAGGCTTCTGATCTACTTGCAATGAGAGAATTAAGATGATTTGAGGTTTCCTGTTTTGCAAGCAGGTACTTTGACAGCCCAATCTCATTAATAGTGGAGAATCTCTCCTTGATTTCCTTGGGTGTGATGACTCCATTGTAATCAGGGGTAAGTTCAGCCCCATTTATCCAGTTTCGCGCACTTGAAACATCAGATATCCCATACCTGGCTTTCAGTGAGTTTCTCATGGCTTCAGAAGGAGGTTGGAACTTCTCCCTTGCCACTGCAATCCCAGTATTCGGCGCAATTTTTGCTTCTCTGAAGGATACCTCATGTACAAAATCAACTGGCATTCCTTTTGAAATCAAATCAGTTGTCCTGATGAGTCTGCTGGGCAGGATATGCTCTGGTACACTATCAGCCGGAGTTAAGATAGGCTTCTTAAGGCCGTAGTCCCCAACATTGCGTGCACCGAACACGCAAAACTCTCTACCAGATATGGCGATTAGTTTATTCTTCTCTGCATATTCGTGAACACTTTGCATGAAGGCACCGTGCTTCCGAATACCTTTTACAATAAATGCCTGCTTCTCGTGGATTGGATTTGCTTTAAAAGCCATTTCAAGAGATTTGGGACCATTGAACACTGTAGCTCGAATTCCATTCTCTGCAAGCAACTGGCTTACTTCCTTGGTTTTAAAGGCACAGGCTTCAAATAGTTTCTTTATTCCCTTCTCTACTGGAATACCTTTAATTGCTCTATCAAGCCCTCTCAAAACCATTCGTGAAGCAACATCATTGGATGATGTATCTCCCATCATGTGTAACTTAACAAAATCAAAAGCTGATTTTGCCGCTTCTTTTTTAAGCTCACTACCTGCCTTTATCGCAGTATCCCTAAGCTTCTCTTTTATCAATTCTTTCCTAGACTTATTTACTATTTCATCGAGTAGCTTTTTCTTAATCATCTCGCTGGCGCTATGACCTGCAATCTCAACAACTTTTGAACCGATGATGGAACCAATAGCTGATCCGACACCTGAAGAAGCCACTGAACCAAGGGCTGCCCCAGAAGCAGTACCCAATGCCTTCGATGCACCAATTGCCGCTGTTGTTGCTGATACTGGCTCAATCATCCTTCACCCCCTGTTTTTTCTCCCTATAATCCTTCAGGTTTCTGGAACAAATATTGACATATAAGTCGCCGGGACTGCATTCCTCATTTATTTCATGAATAATTCGATCAATAACAATAGTTGTGAGTAATTCATCAATCGGTCTATTGTACATGCAATGTAGCCTATCATGAACGATTGTTTGAAGGTTATCCCAATCCATACTCAAAACACAAGCATAAACACTTTCCCATACTCCGGGACTGAACATGAGTCTGTCCCTGAATCGATCTGCAAGAACAGTTGATACCAGCAGCATCGAGTTTGAATTTCCCAGGATGAATCTGAGGTCATTCAAGTGTTCTATTGAGTTTGAAACAGAGTAGCTTTGCGCCCATGCAAAGAAGCAATGCTCGATTGCTTCAACTAGTGAATCATCTGTTCCACATATGCTTGCGTATAGCTTCATATGTTCCACAAATCTTGATTGTGCTTCAAAGATCCATGCTTTTCCAAAAAGCCTTTCAGCAAGCATATCATTCGTGTAAGAATCATTATAAAGTTCACACAGAAACAATATCTCAAATTCAATGTCAGAATTTAGATTAGATACTCTCCCTTCAGGGCTAAGTCGGAGAAGACAAAGCTTAGCCATTTTGAACTCTACTTCATCATATGAAACGGAAGGGTAAATGAGATTATCATTTTCGCTCAGTAGATTGTTCCATGCAAGATGTTTTCCAATCATGTAATCCGTAAGGGTGTTACTACGATGGCACTCCGCATATAACTGGGATGCCTTTTCCGAGATGGCAGACAGTGTATTACATGAAGTAAGACTCTCCAAAACTCTTTCGCACTTTGCATAATTCGGAGCTTGATGCTTATGTGTAACTCTAGAATACGTTTCTGGTAACTCATTTTTCTGGTATGGGGCAATTTTATGCGGTTTTCCACCCTGCTTCAAACTTACCACACACTCACCATCTTCAAGATAGTGAATGTCCCGGCATTCTTCCTGATTCAAGCCAATACCCTTGCCTATCAACTCGGCTTCTTCACTGTCTAATAGACGATGTACTATCTTTGTATTAGTGTTTTTCATAACCGAATCTGCGAGGCTTCTTGGTGACTGATCAATGACCACTACTCCAATCCCAAGCTCTCTACCCTCCTGCAGTAATCGGTTTACTTGTTCGACCAGATTTTTCCCGCCACCTGTTTGAGCTTTGTCATTCTTAACTTCAAGCCTCTTACTCAAAATGTTGTGAGCTTCTTCAATGGCTACGATGGAAAAAAGTGAATCATCCGACACTTGGAGGGAGTGCCATGCTCTCAGCCGCTGAAGAAATAGAGAAACTATAAAGGCAGGCATGTTTATCTCGCTGGGAGGTAAATCCGCAAGTTCAATGATCGCATCCTCACCAAACTGCTCATCGAAAGGTATGTTGCCTTTATGGGAAAACACATCCTGATACAAATCGTCAATGAACACTCTAGCTCGTCCGAGAAGCGCACCACGATAGTTTTCATTGATCTCACTGGAGTAGCTTAGACGTTCGCATAGTTTTACTATCTCCATATTGAAATCTATTATGGTGGGATAAATTTGCTCTCCTTGACCTTCATAAACTCCGGATTCGATATTCCAGTGCTTGCCTGTATAACAGTTGAGTACTGCTTCTCTGAGCTTGGGGCCAATGAGAGCTTCAACAGGCATTAGGTCATTTAGCGCATCGCATAGCACTGATATATGTCTCTTTAGACTTGTTCCATTATCGAAATAGAATGGATTTATGCGAAAAGGTTCACCATCAAAACCTCCAAGATTATAAATTCTTGGCCCGTTGCTGCTTCTTGAGAATTTGCTTCTGTATACTTTCTTTGCAGTCTCAATGATATATACTCTGTTTCTCTCCTTTGGTAAGCCATTCAGTATCTTGATTGCTCTTACCGTTTTTCCACTACCTGTTGCACCTGTGATCAGCATGTGCGAGAGCATATGTTCAAAACCAATAACAATCTCTCTCTCTCTAGCATTCAATCCCAGATCTGGATGTCTACTGATAGATGATTCTTTGAATGCAGCAACACCCAGTCTGACCAATGCTTCGCGCTCTGTTTTTCTATAATCAGAATTTAGTGCTCTACCGTAGAAAATATTCCTTTTCAGCCGCAAACCAGGTAATTCAGCCTCTGGAAGCAGAAGCAATCTCGATGCTTGGTTAACATTTAGCATTACCACACCATCGATTATATCTGCTGGAGGCGAGTTGTATTTGAAATCAAAACACCCGTCTTTGCCAGTACAATCAACCATTCGGAAAGGATTAAGGTGCGTCTTTGATCCTGACAATACTCCAGCAATTGTATTTGAGATCCTTGATCTTAAATCCGTTTCGGAAGCAAAGACAAAAACACATCCTTGATAGCCCCCTGTTCCCTGACACTGAATTAGATGCTGCACTTTGCTCTCAAGGTGCTTGTCAAGCATCCCCAAATTTGCATCAGATGTACTTATTGTCTGCGAGAGACTATTTGATGTACTCTCTGTTCTTGTGCTGGTTGTGGATAGGTTTGAAGTATATGAATAATTTCTCGCGACCTTTTTGACTCCTTTATCATCTTTAGAAGCGCCTGTAATGCTTTGCCACATACTTTTTAGCAAATTTTTCTTCTCCTGAACCGACTCGCTTTTAGAGTTGCTCTGTGACTTGCCAGTCTGGTTACCTCTTTGTGCAGTAGTTGAAGATGCTGATTGTATTTTTAAATGCGGGCTTATCACAGTCCTTAAATTGTTGTACTTCCTGATTTGATCACTTACATTTACAACTGGGGCTTTAGTTAGTGAAAAAACTACCGCAAAAGAATTCTCTTCCATGAATGGCTCAAGAATATCATTTAGGCTCGAATATGTTTCTTTTACATTCCTTCTATCCTCATTCACACTTTTTACGTCTAGTGCCTTAGGCGAAGGAAAACCCGATAGCATTGTGCAATTTCCACTACTTGATGTCTCAATATCTCCGAGAACAGCATTGATCGAAGAGTCATCAAGCATTGTCGCTTTACTCTCAGGAAAGGCTCTTCTGCAAACCCCTTCTAATGCTACTTCAAATCTCTTTCTTCTATTTCTGACATCATCAAGATTTAGGATTGTGGATGTATTGGATTTCAATCCTAAATAAAGCTCTACTTCCCCACCCTTCATCACAGCAATCCAAAGTAGTTCTTCCCCGGGAGTCATACTTGATAGTATGTTTTCCCAGTTCCAATAGAGGGGTAACTCACCTTTATGGCCAAGTCTTGTAATTCTTCCTAATTGAATATCATTCAAGCCCGGACTTAATTTTCTATATTGAGTTCCTTCAGCTAGATCAATCTCAGTTCTGACCGGTGGCATGGGAATCCCGAGCTGCAATTCAAGCGTAATCTCATCAACAACAGCTATGCTATTACTTGACATGTTTCCCTCATTCCTCATCACTATCAACAGCTGTTACTCTTGCTTTGAAGAGTACATCCCCATTTCTCTTCAATCCTACATGATGAACAGACTTAACCCTGGCCCTGGCGAGAACTGGTGTATTTTCCCTATTCGCATTTATCATTTCCTTTTCCCGATACTTGTCTCCAACTCGCACCTCGACCAGCTTCAGGTCACCGGAATTAACTGCATTTGCAATATGCTTAAACCAGTCATCTAAATCCTGATCACTTGCCCTTGGCATAAGCTCAATCAGGTCTCGCCTCTCTATAACGAAGGAGCTTGGGAGTTCATCACTATTCCCATCCAATTGTTGAAGGAAAACACTTGTGATTCTGTGGTCTTTTAGTATTTTCAATGCTACATAATCCTCTGTGCCTAAGTCTACCTGCGCTTTCTCAATGACTTTATTATTCAACTTAAGACCGGGACACCTCTGATCGTACACAAAGCGATTTCCCTTGCCTTCACATCCTTCCATAATCGAGCTGTTGAACTTCTCGCCCTGGTTTATGCTTATCTTAGAAAATCCGAATTTCCCATCGAGAGCAGACACTGCTTCCAAAACCTCAGAACAACTAAGGTCAGCTTTTTGCCAGGCTTCTATGATAGTAAATTTCCTGAAAGGTACATCGGTTTCAGCAAGCTTCATTGCCCATTTTCTTCCATCGAATTCTGCAAGAAAACGAAACTCCTCTGATTCCTTGGATCTTCGTGCGAGGAGCCATACAGAGAAAGAAATAGCAACAAGAAATATTAGAGCCATAATGACATCATTTGATAGAATATTCTTATCATCCAATCTATGAAAAAACTCCTGAATAGAATCAGTAGAAAGAAATGCATTTAGCGAAATAATCAATACATTTGATGTTTGACACATTGGTATTATTTTCCAATCTATTCCTGAAACGTTCAAGATATCTTCTTGCGAGTCAACAAGCAGTTCCTCAAGCTTATTGAAAATACAGCATCTATATTTGAGTTTATTAGAATTTAGGATGCGATCGAAAATTTCCTCTGTGATGTCATACAATTTAGCACACGCGTCCGCTCCTGTTACAGTGGATGTCTTTGATATCAGTTCAAACACTTTCGCATGTATAATACTTTTATTGTTGGCAATATTCTTGTCAATTCCATAGTAGAAATAATACTTTTCGAAATACTCTTCTATCTCTCTTTCTAGTTCTAGTTCTCTTTTCATTACTGTCTCCTCAAGGGCGGGGGACTGTAACTCTCCAGCATTCCACCGCATATATCATGTGAGATGTTAGGTTCATTACTCTGCAAATATCTGTTTGTAATATTTACGAATTTTCGATAAATATCTTGTTGCACGATATTGTTTGTTATTATTAAATTTGTAATATCTGTTGATGTTAGCGGCTCTACTACAACACCAGCCTTACTTAGTACATTTATCACTAGCTCCCTAAGATGTGGATTATTGAATCCCCCTCCAGTTAGAATCATAGGAACTCCTATCTTATTCCCGGAAGTTTTATTGAGCCAATGAACCACATTCTTCAACGGTTCACTGTATATCTCACCTGTACATTTGCCAATATTATGTTTATCTGATGAATTATTTCCTAAACCACAGTACTCAATTTTGTAGTCTTCTGCGCGATCCCAAGTGCACTCTACTCCTTGTTTCTCAAAGCTACTCTGAATCATCTCTGTTAGATGCACTCCTCCAGCTCTGAAGCTTTTTCCAAAGGTTTTGCCAGCAACTCTTGCATAGATATCAAACGAATAGCCACCAGCATCGAAAATTATTACTTCCGACAAATCGTCACTAGCTTGAATCTTCTCCATCTTCTTATGCCATTCCTTCAAAGTCGGGACACTCTCTGGAGCATAGATAGAATAGTCAGGCTTCTTGGGATTCTTATGGAATATTCTAGATAACCAGTTTCTGGAATCATACTTCTCTTTACTTCTCTGATAATCCCTTCTAAGATTATCTTTCTTTGCCTGAACCTGTCTATTTCGTTCTTTGGCCCGTGCCGCTCTGGATCTCTCCATTTTGGAAGTTTTTGCTAGCTCGCTAAGTACCTTGCCAAACCTAGAACGCAAGGCATCATGTTCTGACACAAGACAAACTGAATCAAGTACATAAGGTTTTGTCTCTTCACTAACTATTTTCTGTACCTTTGCAATGGATAGACCTTCTATGTTGGGCATGGAAAAGTGAATTGAATGTAAATACTTGCCTTTTTGCATCAGATCCGATGATATCTTGTATACACAAGACGTAATCCAACTTGCGTATGAGCTCTCACCTGCAGATACCAATCTAGCCTTGTCGTAATGTGGGAGTTGCTTATCCTGGATAAATTTCCGGGTATCTGATGATTCTGTAGCAAACACTCTGGCATTGGTCGCAAGATCTTCAAAAACAAGCTTTACCTCATCGGACTCTTTTGAATTACCGGATGATTGACTCCACTCCACCTCGAAATCTTTTACCTGTGTTGAGCCCATATCCAAGAACCAAGATGCATAAACTCCGCTCATCTGGGGAACTTTGACTTCAACTTGCTTTGTAATACGTTTTCCATTGGCCAAAATAAAGACTAGCTCGACTTTTCTCGTCTCTGCAATCTTGCCATAGTGTTGCACGGGCATTATCGGTAGCAAAAGCTTATTATTCTTGCTCTTCCCTAATATTAGAGAATACTCTCTTGTGCAGAACATTTCTTCCGCTGACCCTATTTCAATACCTGACAGAAAACAGTCTGACTTAACTGAGATTGTGAGATCAGATTGCCGTTTCTCCGGATCCAGATTGAACTTGAGGCAATTATCTGGCATAGACACCTGTAGATCTGAGGAAGACATTTTCTTTGTATTCTCACTAACTATTGCTGTATACTCAATTTTTTCAATAATTCTATCATTATCATGCACCTTAATTGCATTGGGACTATGTTCTTCAATCGAAATGATCAGCTCAGGATCAACACGAATCTCATAAGCGCCAAGAACCTCAGAGATCTCCTTACCTATGGATTTCTGGAGAGATGAACTAAGGATTTTTCCCTTCTTCGTTGAATTCCTGATCCCGATTCGTATGCCCTCTATGAGACGATCTCTAATCCTGATGTCTTCAATTAGCCATGGTAAAACTGTTGAAGAAAGATCAATGAAATCCATCTTCGTTCTCGTACTGCTTAGTTTTAGTAAGAAAGTTACTCTATTTGAAAGAAACTCAAGTTCATTGCTACTAACTGCCTTGGCTGTTTTTATAGGCAAATCAGTACCTCTCCTTCAGAATACAACATGATCCAAAGAACAATTCCCTTAAGTCTCTGGAGCAGTTGTTTTTAGTTTTCATACCCATTTACCTTGTGATTTGACCATACTTCTTTGTAGTCCTCTTCTCTATTGCATCGGTCAAACGGAGCAATGTATTCTATAGTTCGTTCAAAAGGACCACCGGGAAGAGTATCATCCATCACAGTTCTAGCAACTACTCCACTCTCCGTATCCTTGATATCATTCCACTCGGATCTAGATAACCCAACTCCTGGAAGACCTTTGCTGGCTGTGAATACTATTCTGCCATTCTGGTCGTACCAGGTGTCGGTTTCGTATTGGCGCATCACTGGGAATTGAACTCGGTAGATTGTTATCAATTCTTCAAGAGTAAGGCCAAGGGCTTTTGCGACAAGCACATCAATCTCAATAAGAGCTTGGCGACGCATGAAGTCTGTGCGGAAAGCACAATCTCTGTTCCAATCGGGTGACAGGCTACCGAAAAAGCTGTTTGAAAGACGAGGATCCTCCTTCGCCCAAGATTCTTCCCTGTATGATTCCTGCCAAGTAGAAGCCCATAAGTCTGCATAGTATTCAGTTATGCAATTCAGCGCAAGCAGCCTAACAAAGATAGTAGGTGTCAACTCAATCACTGGAAATGAACCCCACGTGAAGTGAAGATTTGAGCGACCGGTTGATTTGATGAAGAAGTCACCAATAATACTGAATGCAACAGAACTAGCAGCAAGGAGTAATTTAGCATCCCTGAAGCATGTTGTCTGAACTCCATGTATGTGACCGCAACCGTTTCCTGGAACAATTGCTCCAATAATGGTTCGTTCTGCAGCTGAACCAATCATGCCCCTAAAAGCAAGCCGGTAAAACTCCGTCACCGGCTTCTTGTCCCCCCAGGGCACTCTCGGGGTTCTTTTCAGGTAATCCGCCGGGGAGCAGTCAGGGACATAGTTGGTGCGGGGCAGGTAGTCTTCGGGGAGTTCGGTGAGGTCAAGGACATCGTAATGAGAGTTAAGGGAGCATTCTGCTCGAGGGGTTTTGTAGAATGGGTTCCCGACAAAGAAATGCGGTCCTGAAAGAATCAGCTCCGAAGCATCCTTAGGGAATCTGGTTTCTCTTCTTATGGTGTGGTCTTGCTGGGCATTTGTTTCATTCCAATGCTGTGTGGAATAGAACTGCCCTTCAAGGTCTCCCAGTTTTACGGGCTGGTCAGCGAACTTCTGTAGCACCGAAAGAAGGGTGGTTGCGTGCAGCGCCGGGAGCCTTGCTTCCATTGCGGGTGTTCCCTCTGAATCATAGAGCTTTGCGAAGAGAGTTAGCTCTTTCTCTGTGACATGGATAATCCTGTCATTATGGCCGTTCACATTCCAGTGATTTTCATCATCCTTAATACCTGGGACAGGGCCTTTGCCGTGGTGTTCAAAGCAGGCATCAACTGTTCTGGGAATGTACAGGTTGGCAATATGCTTGAAACTGACCTTGCTTAGCTCTTCCGCGAGTACATTGATGCTGAATTTCATATGATGATCAACTTCTTGGAAAAGACTCAGCTCATTCTGAAACTGAAAGTGATATCTCAACCTAGAAAACACTTCTCTTCTGAATGGACCACCCTTCGGGTCATCATAGATTCCTTCCGGGTGAAGGAAAGCAGAAACACCCTTTTCTTTTCCCAGTATCCAAGCCTGGGGCAGGAAACACTTGTAGAGGTTGGCTTTCATTCCTTCGAGCTCGTGATAGTTCTGTGTCGCGTTAAGGAAACCCTGAGTTCCAGTTGCTTCTTCATAAGCCCTAAGGTACTGATCCTTAATGTTCAGGGAATTGATGGTTTCTTCCCTGAGTTCAGCAAGCTTCGACGCTGAGTGCTTGTGAATGACGAATTCTGGGTTGTGGTCTCCCATGACTCCGCCTTCGTTCCACTCCACCTTCAGCCATGGTGGGTTTCCCAGAATGAGGTCGAAGCCGCCGTTCTTCTCGAAGATGTCGGCGTATTCCAGTTCCCAGTGGTGGAATCTGTATCGTTCAGCCAGTTGCTTGACGAGCTTCAGCCTGGGGTTCTGGTCTACAATGGTTTCAATGTCGGGGAAGTTGTGTTCATCCTCGAACTTTAATGCCTGCTGCTGGGGGGTGTAGTCGTGGAAGAGGTCTCTTGCTTCTCCTTCGGCCTCTCCCCCCTCGAAGGCCTTTGCCTGAAGGATAAGGGACAGTTCCCTTAACCACTCTTCCCTGCTTGGGAGCAGATGAGCCTGGTCTATGGGCCAGAACCAGAGGGCGCACCAGTAGTCCATTGTCAGCTTGAGCCTTCTGTATGGGCTGGGGTCTCTCTCCTCAGTGAGAAGGTGTTTTCTTCTGACTGCGTCCTTCTCTGCTGTGGTGAGGTTCCTGTGGGTATCAGTTTCGTTCTTCTCTACACCAAACAGAGTATGGGTGTCTTCGGTTTCTTCTCTTATCCTTGCCAGAGAATCGGCGTGGAGTCTCCAGAACCTGTCTATATCAGTGGAGAGCTGTTCCAGCTGAATGATGTCTCTCTTTGAGAAGGGTTTCTTCTGGTTCTTCAGCCAGGTGTTGATTGTGCTGAGGTTCTCTTCCTCCATGCCCTTAACGACCTTGTCCTTGTAGACGGCCATGTTGGGGTCGGGAAGAAGGAAGTGATAGACTGTGTTGGGCTCTCTTCTTTCCCTGGGCTTGATCCTTTTCGGAGAAGTGTTCTGGTAGAACTCTTTGCTGCTTTTCAGCCTTGATGAGAGATATGCGCTTCTTCTTGCACCTACCAGGGAGTTGCCGTCACGAAGCTGCAGACCGAACCAGGGTACATGGGCTCCCTTGTAGATGGTGTTGAGCCAGATGGACACTTCCGCAAGCTCTGTTGCTACCGGGTTAAGGTCTACACCGAATACATTCCTGTCGGCGATGAACATCTTCACCCGCTGGAGTTCCTTCTTGTAGTCGTCGTGGCTGATCGACTTGCCCAGTTCCTGCTGTTTTCTTCTGAGGTATTCCTCTGCAAGCTGGTTCACGGCCTCGTTAAGGAAGGCTGCGCTGCCCATGGCCGGCTCGCAGACGGTGAGCTTCAGTATGTCGTCTGCTGACCTGTCCTTCAGGAGTTCCTTAAGGGCATACTTCACAAGTGTTTTCGTGAGCACTTCAGGGGTGTAGTATGAGGCGGACTTTTCCCTGTCGCGGCCTGCGAGGCGGTAGATGAACGAGCCTTTCCGGTGTTTTACGAGTGTGCCGTCTTCGTTCCTTACCTTTTCGGCTTCCTTGTATTTTGGCAGGTCCGTTTCCTTGATGAAGTAGGCGTTGTTCAGAACATCGTGGTTGTTGTCCTTCGCCGGTTTTACTTCGTACAGGTCCGTTTCCGCGAAGAAGCCCCTGTAGGATAGCAGGGCTTCATAAACGGCGCCCAACTGGTTGATCCCAAGCTGTGCGTAGGAGACTCTGCCCCTTCTCTTGCTCCTTCTCCTTTTTCCGGTCTTTTTCTCCCTGGTAAGGGACATAAGCTCGATAACCTTCTGAAGAACATGGTTGCGGAACTTCACCCCTGAAAGAATAGGGGTGTTATCCGGGTCGAAGAGATGGCTCTTAAGGGGAACCATTTCGAAGGTATTGTGGCTGACTGACTGCTCGAAGTTCAGTTTCAGCTTATTGAAGTTGGTTCCGCTGTTCACAAGGCTGAATAGAAGCTGAACTGACTCATGGATGAAGTAGCCGTTCCTTGATTCCTCGGTGTTCAGGGGAATCAATTCAAGCTCTCTCAATGATTCCAGGCTGTAGCCCTGTCTGTAAGCATCGGAGTTCATAGGAGCGTACTCCAGGTCGGGTCTGGCCTCTATGTAGAACAGGAACAGAAGCCTGTACATGTACCTGAGAGATTCAAGGGACAGCTCATCGGCGTACTTCTGCCCCTGTTCAAAGGTTTTTTCCTTCCTCACGGTTTGAATGTAGTAGATGGCTTCATTACCGATGAGTTCAATGGCTTCCCTGAGGGAGTACTTCAGGTCTTCACTAACTCCATAAGCGTGCTTATGTGCGTTTTCATCAAGTGTGTCGAGAAGGCTCATTCCCTGGGGTAAAACAAGGCTTTCCCTGTGAAGCAGGGCACACATGGCTTTGATTGTTGAGAGTTCCCTGCGGCCCAGTATCTCAGGCAGATTGAACCTGAGCAGTCTCTTGTCGTTCCATCTGGTTCTGTCAATGAGAAGTATCTGTGAAAGGCTGATCAGTATCAGCCACCTGGGAGGTTCCGGCAGGGAGAAGACCTTCTTGCTGATAAGCTCTTCCCAGTTGAACTTATGATGCTTCTTGCCATCAAAGAGCTGAACCTCAGTATTCAGGGGATCCGTCTCGTCCTCATCCTCATCAACTTCACAGATGAAAAGTTCTGGAGTACCATTGGGCTTGTCGATCCTCGTTATTGTTTTGAGAATCTCGCCTTCTTCAAGAACAATCTCTCCGGGCTTTATTGCATAACCCATTGGTTCCAGAACAAGCTCCGATATCTCCCTTCGGATGCTTTCCCTTGCTTCCGGACTTTTTTCTGACCTGTACTGATTCCTGAGAGTGAAGTACTGTCTTACAGAACCTGAAATAGCTGTATAGGGAGCTTTCTCCTCCCCTTCCCTTTCCAGTTCACGCCATTTCCCGTAGAGGTCTTTAAGATCCTCCTCCAGTATGGCAGAGAGATAGTGGCTGGTGTAGAACTCGTTTTCGTTGGTTAACCCGGTTAGGTCAAGCATTATTCTCCCGCATCAGAACACTTGTAACATTTTCAAAACAATGGCTATGGCTATAATGGCAATTGATGCAAAATAGCTTGCTATGCTTATATTGATCAACTGTTTAATTTTGTTCATCTGGCGAAATCTAACTTCACGGTGATCCACTGCCCCATTCTTCTCGTGTTTCGCTTTAATCTTCTCTAGATGCCTTTCTGGCATGATTCTAAGAATCGCTTTCTCGAGTATCTTTTCTGGATCGATCTGCTTGATTTCTATACCTTTGCCATCTACCGACTGATTCAACTCCCAAAGCCTTCTGTTCATCTCCGCGGATACACTACCAGCCTTTATCGCAAGCTGTTTCTGGACATCAGTGTTCAGCTTGTACTGCCAGGCTCGGTGTCTGAGGACCACTCCAAGAACACTTGCAAAGAAAAGGAATATCGAATGCGCAATAAGAACTGACAGTGGAAGGAAATCTGAGAGCAATCTGAAAGATTGAACGAAGAGCAACCAGGTTCCGCCATACAAGACCAAATACCATTGGATTAAATGGGTTGTCTCAAGAACCTCGTCAGCAAAGTATTTGTACAGTTCCCGTGCAAGCTCCAATTCGAGATCATTCTCAATTTCCCGTAAACGGTCATTGTAGAATACCTGAAGCTTTGCTCTTTTCTCTTCCGATAGATATCCGTTCTGTGAAACAGGTGAGATTATCCTCTTTATTGCTTCCACCACTTTTTCTAACCAATTCCTATCTCTCATATTAAACACCTTTGAGTACAGAGACAACCTGCACCCAAGCCTGCCTCTCCGTCGTCATCGTATCCTCTATCCAATTCATGTAGTTGCTGAATATCTTCTCTACAGTTCTTTCCTCTCTGCTTCTTCTCGCATTGAGGATGTGCTCAGGCTGCCTGCTGGTCTCGAACTTGAGTTCAAGGTTGAAGAGTTTTCGTTCCTTCAGCTTTTCGAGCTCTTTCAGCTGCTGATCGAGCTTTGTGTTGATCTCTTCTTCGAACAGTTCTCTCTGTTCGTTCATGTATTCCTGAGCTCTTTCAACCGCTGGCTTAAGGAGTTCCTGCAGTTTCTTTGTGTTGATCTCTTCCGCCTTGTTTGGAAAGACCCTCTTGTCGAGCTGGGTTTTCTGGAGGACTTCCTGGAAGGTCATGGTTTCCTTGAATGCCTCGTTCTTGAACCTTACACCGAACCACTTGTGAATGAGGGGCTGGCCCTTTCTGTTGGGTATGAGGCCAGACATGAGGAAAATGACTTCACCGGGTTCAAGGTTGCTGTGGAGAGTTATCACCGGAGCTTCGTGCCTGCCGAAGGCTGCAAGCATTCTGTCGTTGACCCATTCTATAGCGGGGTGGAGTTCCCAGAGATAGTTCTGTTCGGGCCAGGCGGTCTCGTTCTTTCTGCAGTTGTTTATCTCTTCCTTTATCCGCGGGATGTCTTCTGTAAGGATAATCGTTTTGTCTTTCGGGCGGATTTCCCTGGGTAGCCTTCTGTAACGCTGCCTGAGGTCTTCGGGCATGAGGAGGTCGAGGCGCTTTTCCTCGGGGTACTGCTTGAACTCCAGCTTCTCGTTTTGACTCAGATAGCTCAGGGCGCTCTGCATGTACTCGAAGTTGCTCTGGAAGAAACTGGTTTTGCCTGCGGTTCTCTCTTTGACCTTTTCTCCCTTTGGCTGTGGTTCGCTGCCCATGAGGAGCATCAGGGGGTCAAGGTCAATGTTGCCGTCCATTTCCCGGCTGAGGTCTTCTTTTGTTCTTCGCTCCTCCATGGCCCTTGCGGTGAACTTCTCCTCCTCCTCGATGTCGTAGAGGTGCATGAAGGAGGCGGGGTCGCCTATGTTCCTAGTGGCCTGCTCGTCCTTCTCTATGAGGAGCTGAAGAATTCTCGTGTCTCCGTTTATTTTGGGATTCCTGCTGTCGGTTATCAGGTAGTCTATCCTTGGAGTTTCGGTCTGGCCGTATCTGTCGATTCGGCCGTTGCGCTGCTTGAATACCATTAGAGACCATGGAATGTCGAAGTGGATCATTCTGTGGGAAAGGTAGTGAAGGTTGATACCCTCGCTGGCAACATCCGAGGCTATGAGAAGCCTTACCGGGGCCTCTTCCCTGCCGAAGTCTTCGACTATTCGCTGCTGGTCGATATCGGACAAGCCGCCGTGGAGTATCTCCACCTGGTCTTCCTTTACCTGCAGGTCTCTGGGGAGGTGCTTCTGCAGGAATCTGAGGGTTTCGATCCTTTCTGTGAATATCACCAGCCTGTCTGCTTTGCTCCTTCTGTTCCAGCCGTACTCATCGCTGTTAACAAAGTGTACCAGTTTCCTGTACTTGCTGAAGTTGGCTGGTGATATCTCCTTCACCGCTTTTTCAAGCTTCTCCAGTTGGGCGATGTCACTGTAGAAGGCGTTGTCTTCCTGCTTCTTCAGCTTGTTGATTCTGTTCCCTATGGATTGAATGCATGCAGAGGGGCTTGAGAAGAGGGCTTTCTGAAGTGATGTTTTGAACAGGATGGAGCCTGTGTTCCTTGAATCGAGCTTAGTGAATGAAATGCCGTTCAGGACTTCATAGGCATTTTCCTCTTCCTCCGAGGCTTCTATGTGTACTTCGTTGATCTCCCTTTCCCTGAAGGCATCCTTTACCTGGTGCTTGATGTCCTTCTTGAATCTTCTAATGAAGAGGCCTTTGATCTCGTCCTTCGTGTAGTTCTCCTCATCGGAGATGGCTGTGGGGTCAAGCATGTTCATGAGGCTGGCGAAGCTCTTAGCCCTGCCGTCATGTGGGGTTGCCGAGAGCATTATGAGAGTGTCCGACTTTTCCGACAGCAGTTTCGCCAGCTTCGCCCTCTGGGATGAAGAACCGCCCCTTTCAGCCACATTCTGGGCTTCATCTATTACGATGATATCCCACCAGGAGTTTTCCAGGTAGTTCCTGTATTCCGTGTCCTGCTTCAGGGTATCTATGGAGACAATTGACTTGTCGTAGTAGAAGAAAGGGTTACTGTTGGTGGGTATTCTCCGCCTGACCTTCTGAATGCCAATGGAGTCCAGTCTTGTGAGAGGGATCGTGAAGCGGTTCCACCATTCCTTCTGGAACTGGGTCAGCATGCTCTTCAGGGCAACAACAAGTATTCTCTTGCCTTTGCCTCGCCTTATCAGCTCGGAGACCAGGATACCCGCTTCAAGGGTCTTTCCCAGCCCCACCGCATCGGCTATCAGTATTCTCTGCCTGGGCTGCTCAAGGGCCTGAATAGCAGGGTCGAACTGATAGTCCACGGTGTCCATGGCTGCCCTGTGACCGGTGTGTATCCTGTTGTCCGTTGGGGGAGTTCTTCTGAGCAGGCTTTCAAGATAGAGCATTGACTGCCTGAACTGAGGTGATGCGTCGGGAACGAGAGTAGTTTCCTCTGGCCTGAGAACCTGTATGCCACCTTTAGTGGTTTCTTCGATCTCTGTGAGGAAAATGGCTTCCTTGCTCCTGACGAGCTCGGAGATGCCGAAAGCGGTGATTGCCCGTCCACCGGTAGAAGTAGGATCAACTCTCCTGACTACCCACTCGGCGTCCCTGACAAGGATCCTTGCACCGGGAGCAACGGTACTCACATCTTCCAGCTTTCCATCCCCCTCACCTGCGGATTCGAAGAAGGGGAATGGCTGATCCCGTTGCTTCTGCACACACAGGGCTTGGAATGATATTCAGCTGACTTCTGAGCATGTCAATAGCCATAATGTTTACTCTTTCAGTCTTTTTTTGTGGCATTATGGACTGACTCGGTTTATTACAGAATGGTTGACAAGTACTTTCGCGGATCAACCTCCAAGCCGAAACCCCAGCATCCTTGTTCTAAGGTCACAGAAGGGAGGTTCTTCACTTATCTCTAGAGGCTTGGTCCAGAAGGATAGTTTAGCAGTTCCTCCTTTCATGTCAGAAATGTTCCTGAATACGCTACTGTCACATAGAGCCCTGTGTTTATTCCTTATTCTGACGATTCCATTCACTGAGAGAGGGGGGAAGAAACTGGAATTCAATTTTAAGGCAAGCGATGACAGAAAGAGAGCCGTGTAGGAGAGAGTTTGATGCTCCGTTAACTCATAGTGTTCTTCAAGCATATAGCAGTAGCTAAAAAGTCTGTTAAGAAGAATCCTTGATTGAGTTGAATATGAGAATACGGTACTCCCTGTGTGGGTAATCTTACTGAATGTTGTTTTGCCCAGCGAGGCAACAGCGAACATGACCGATCCGTAAACAGCACTTTTAACAATGCTTTCTGAGGTGAATGAACTGCCATTTGCTTGATAGCTGAGGAGCCTAGAAAGAAGGTATTTGGATTGATTCCTGAGCTTCTCCAGATCGTTATTGTGCAGCATCGATGGAACTCTGTGAAGAACTAGAAGTGTAAGAAGATCATGCTTCCAGCTCGTTTTCCCGAGCTTCATACTCGTTGCATCAAGATATGCTTGCCTGAAATCCTTATCGTTGTAGAGCTTAACTATGGGCATGAGGAACTCTGTTGATCTGGCTTCATATTGTGAGCTTTGCTCAGATTCCATAACATTGTTCAGATGTGAACTGATAGGGCTTCCAGCTCTGAGTGATGCATTTTTACTGGGAGGGCGATCCCTCTTCTGAACAGGGTTTGTTTTTTCATAAGCAGTTGTCGGGGCTGGGATATACTCGGGACCTCCAGCGTATTTTGCTGAAAAGGGGTTATCTATACCGCAATGCGGACAGATGGCACTGTTATCGGGTATCCTGGCCGTGCAGCCTTCACAGTACCTCATTGTGCCATCAGGCATCGGCACCCTCTCCAGAGAAAATCATGTTCGCCACAGCCTTCTGAATCTCTGAATCATCCGCAGATGGAACCAGGAAGGAAGAGGCAACATACCTCTTCTTTGAAAGAAGCTCCTCAATGTGTTCTTCAATGGTTCTGCCGAACTCAACTGCTTCCACAACGGGATAGTAGACAGATACATCCTTCTCCTGGCCTATTCTGTAGACCCTGTCAGTTGCCTGATCCTCCTTTGCGGGATTCCATAACCTGGAGTAGTGAATAACATGATTTGCACCGGTGATAGTAAGCCCGACACCAGCAGCCAGGGGAGAAAGAAGCATGATGTTGAAGCCTATTGAATCATTGAAATCGTCAACCGTTTTCTGCCTAGTATTGATTGGAGTATCTCCGGAAATGATGGAGGGTTTTATCCCCAAGCGGCACCCGATGCACTCAAGAAGTATCTGATGCATCTTTCGGTACTGAGTGAATACGATTACCTTTTCGCGCATCTCTCTGATCTCACCAAGCTTGTTCAACGTCCATTCCAGTTTGGGGCAATCCTTAATCATTGATTCCGTATCTGAGCTCCCCAGGAAATCCGGTTTTGCCAGGTAAGGGTGGCTGCATATTTTGATCATGTTCTGAAGCACGCCCAGTATCTGGGTCCAGTCTACCCTCTTCACCTGAGCCGCCTTTGAATAAAGCTCCTTCTGCATGTATCCCATGGGCACCCTGTATGTGTGATGTGTCTTTCTGGGAAGATCCAGCATATCATCCTTCGTTCTCCTGAGAAGGAGGTTTTTGCTGTCGAGCTTGCTTCTCAGGTAATCAATATCTTCCGCCGGTACAACGACTCCAGTTGATGGAACGAATCTCTGGCGGAAATCCCTCAGAGTTCCGAGATAACCCGGCGCCATGAAGTCGACAATGCACCACAGGTCTTGAAGGGAGTTTTCTACTGGAGTGGCGGTAGACGCAATCCTCACTTCTGAATGCATCGCTTTGATGGCCTTGGTAAGTTGTGCTGAAGGATTCTTTGCCTTCTGTATCTCATCGCAGATAATGGCTGTGAACCTGATTTCCCCCAGGCTTATCTGATAATCCCTTATCAGCTCATAGTTGGTCACCACCAGACCAGCCTTTCTGATAAGATCAAGGCCTTGCTTGGATATCCTTCGCTTGTGGGGAAAGTGCTTAATGGAACCATCCGGCTGAGTGATGGAAACTCCCTTGTCCCCAAAAGCCCTAACGAAGTCGCGATGAAGAATGAGGCACTTCCTGCTTACAGATTCTTCGAAGTGCCTTTCAAACTCGTCCTGCCAGTTACGCAACAGAGTTGTAGGAACGATAACAAGAAAGGGACCTTCATCTCCGCTCTCCATTTCGCCTGCGACATAACTGAGCAGCTGAAGAGTCTTCCCCAGGCCCATGTCATCAGCAAGCAAACCGGATCTCTCAGAACTTGCAGCTCTCTGCTGAAGCCAGAGGAGGCCCTCTTTCTGGAAACCATAAAGGCTTGCTTTGAGGGATTCTGGGATTCGATAATCGACTTCCTCAGTATCAAAGGTTTCTACATGCAGTTCTTCCACATTATCGTGAATCGCAAGACCAAGATAGCATTTCTCGGGTATTTTCGAGTTGGCTCTGAGTCGTTCCAGGGCGTCTTCTGCATTGCCGGGCAGAAGCCCCTGAGCTATGAAGAGATCCTTCTTGACCTTTATAAACTCCTCGAGAGCTTCAGGATCACACTTGAAAATACAGCCTTTGAATACCAGAGTGTTGCAGCCCATGCATCTGGCGCGATCAAAGGCCATTTCTAGTGAGTCCAGATCATCTACGGTCTCGATCCTCAAGTTCTCAGGATCGATTTTCCCAATGGTGGCGTCTGGTAAGATCTGCATTAGATCCCAGTTGATGTTCATCAGTGAGCCACCGCGTCTCTGTTGTGCCTCAATCGCTATCTCGGCAAGGCCAAGAACCCTTTGACCGAAACCATCAAGATCGAAAAGGTCTGGATTGCTGAAATAGCTTGAAGGATTTGAGAGAAGATCACCTACCTCATCAGCCTCAATGTGCCTGTTTTCCCTGATCTCATGCAAGCCTTCTCTATAAGTTTCAGAATGAAGCACTTCAACAGACACTCCGCCATTATCCACTGTGACAGCTTTGCGGACATTCCTTCCTCTGATGGCCTTGGCTGAATAGATCTCTTTTTCCTCCGGGGTCATCTCTATTCCGGATGCTTCAGGAAAAACATCCACCGAACCATCGTCATTGAACTTAACACTCGGTCTGATCTTATCAGGTCGGGCAACTCGAAAGCTGTGCAGATAATCATCGGTCTGTACTCCTGCATCACCTGCTGCTTCTTGAATGTCCCCAATCTTGTCCAGTACTCTTACACGTCTGTCACTCTTCTTCAGATACATCGCACGGGACGTATCTTCAAGAACATCAAGTGCTTTCATGAACTTAAGCTGCGCTGCGCTGAGAAGATATTGACTGCTGTCCATCTCAACGATACACCCAGTTCTGCGACCGGAATAGGGAATCCTTACTCCGGATGAACTGATCAGCTCTAGAGAACAGCTGAAATCATCATCTGAGGGTGTGTTTCTGGAAGCAACCTTCAGTCTGTAGGGGAACTCCGCTGGAGCACCAAGGATCGAGAGTTCAGAAGAGTCCAGACCTACAAAATTGTCATCAGATATGAAGTAACCATCGTTCGATTTCTCCGCAATACCATCCGCTTCAAGGACTGCAAGCAGGGAATACCTTCTTGAAGTTCTCCCGACAGCATCATCGAAGTTGAAGGACACACCGTTCGTAGTAAAATTCGCTTTCATTTCACCTCTGCAACCGGTAGTGGTCTCTAAGGGCAATATCTACCTTGCTTTGCCAGTTTCCTGAATGAGAAATCTTCAGCCAATTCCTGGATACTCCTGTGTAGGAATCAAGAATGGGCGCTTTGTAACTTCTTGTGTGACGCTTCTTGTGATTCCAGTCAATTGGACCGTTACTGGGGTAAGCGTATAACGCTCCTGAACCATGCTCCCCGCATTCGAATACATAGCAGGGTCCCAAGTCCATCTGCAGCGTCGGGAACTCCATGATTCCAGTGGGACAGTTGAAACTATGATGCGCTAGCTGACTATGCGACCCGAAAACACGTATTCTTTTTACATGACCACTCTCAAGCCATCTCATCCAGTATCGTTTTCGTTCCTGGTGAAGAAGAATGCGGTCGAAAGCCATCCTGAAATCAACTCCAAGAAGATAGGTTTCAACAACTTTCCTTGACTTATCATGTATCAGAGGGTGAAGCCATTTAACCCCCGCCGAAGGAACATCCATTATCCTGCTGGAAACAAGGTAATCCAAGTGTTTATCTTCCAGGGGCACTCCTTTTACTCCAGAGCAGTATGAGTTTATAAAAGCAGAAAGTACATCAATTTCGATATCTCCGAGGAATCCCATATTTGCAGAATATGCCTTTCCCTGAATGAAATCCCCAAACAACTGCGTTTCATAAAATTTGACATAATCCTGCTTGGCTATCTCATGAAGAGCTGTGCGCAGTATTCTCGTTCCAGTCCAAGTTCCCTCAACTGCAAAATACCTTTCAATGTTCTCAAGACTGATTGTGTGAAGCTCTTTTTTGACGATCCGTTCTGGAGCAGGAAGATCGGTGATGTATTTTTTCCACACGGAAGCCCTCTTCCCCAGTTTGTTGTCAGCTTTCTCTATTGCCTGGAAAAACATTCTCCAGAGGACCTCGTTTCCCATATTGTTCAGAACAGCGATCCCTATTGCTTCGAGATACCTGGGAAGCAGCTTCTTCGCTGAAAGCAATACAAGAAAAGCATTCTCAAGGATTGACCATCTTTCTCTCTGATCGAAGGCTTCGTGTGACTGCTTCCTTCCAGCAACGATAATTATGTCCAGGAGGCTTCTTTTTTTTCTGCTCCACTTTCTGCAGATATCTTCTTGCGAAAGACTGGTTGTATCGAAATGAAAGTCTGAGATAAGTTTCTCTACATCCTTTGGCGCTGTTTTTACAGAGAGACCTGAGTGTTTGGCTTCGAGTTCTGCAGCAGCTTCATGCAATTTCCGGGGTTGTATGTTCTCTATGGCTGGTACTAGCCGAAAACTGTTTTTTGCGGAAAGCTCATCACTCAGCTGTATCATTCCTCTGAAAGAATCTCTCTGATCTCTCTGAGATACTCCTCATCATTCAGTCTGAAAGTGATCTCTACTCTTCTGCTTCTTTCATAGTCGATCATGGAGTATTCCTGGTCATACTCTCCAGTTCGTATCTCCTCATAGGGAACATCACTTATGGGATTTCCATAGCTATCAAGGGGCCTCGAGAAACTGGCTCCTGTGGCAGTAAGAAGACCTTTCAGTCGGTCGGAGCAGCATACAATGTTTGGAAGTCCATCCGCAGCTCCAATGGAATCAAGCTGCATTGAGAGCATGTAAGAAACCACCGACTGAGCCCTTAGCATACTCAGCCCCAGATTGTCCAGATAGGCGGTCTCATAACGGGGAGATCCACCACCTGCGCCAAAGGGCTGCGGATCAGTATGACCTTCAACCATTATCTGAGTGACATCATCACTGAAGTCAGGATTCAAAAGTACGTTCAGATAGACGGGAATTACCTGGTTGAGTCTTACCTCACCCTCTTCTGGAAGCTGATAACTCCCAGAAGCAAACCTGACATCTTCTTCCTTGAAGGTTATGGCTCCAGTGTGCGGATCAACCTCTATACTGATCCCCTCCTCCTGAAAAGCGGCCTCAAGTTGTGTTATGATCTCATCTTTGATAAGCGTTATTCTATTTGCCTGCTCTTCTTTACTTTCCTCTTCTTCTTTTATGCGAAGCAAAGCAGCTGATAGAAGCAGAACGAAAACAAGCATTAGAGCAGCCATGAGATCGCTGTATGATAAAGTGAAGGGATCGTTCTTCTGCTCTTTGTCCCCGGAATACTCGAAGCTATCCATTCAGGCCACCAGAACTTGATCTGAATCTCTGAAGCTCTTTGGACATATCATGAATGGTCTCTGCGAACTTGTTAACGCTAACAGCCATTGACGGTTCAACCTTCTTTTCATCAAACTTCTCAATCATATCCTCAAAACTTGTCTGGAGATCCTCCAGCAATCCTTCAAGTGAGCGTACTGCTCTTGTCAGCTCTGCGTCAAAGCGGTTGAGTACGCTGCCAAGACTCCTGTTCACCTCTTCTGCAAACCTTGGTACCCCTACTTCAACTGCCTCTGACAATTTTGTGAACGACTGATTGTGGTCTTCCCAGAGTCTGCTGGTCTGCTGGTAAAGTAATCCCATATCACTAGTGATTTTTTCGCCCCTTGCTGCAAACTCCATAATGGTCTTGTCATGATTGCTGGCTGCCTCCATAAGAACGGCAATGAGGCTATCTGTTTTATCCGCGATATCTTTGATCTGCTGCATTTTCCCCACAAGATCCTGAAGCGAAGTGGATGCTGATGATATTATCTGCATAGTCTCAGAGTTCAAATTTGAGGCATACATCTGCTTATCTGTGATTGCTTCCATACCTTCCCTAGCTGCGGTCATCGACTCACTCGTTACCCTCAGCTGCTCATTAATGCTTTCAAGTTGAAGATTAGATGTTGCAGTAAGCTTCTCAAGAAATGAGTCGACAAGTCCTTCAAGGGCGGCTGTTGAGGAGCCTCGGCTGAAATCGGAAAGACCAGATACTGTTTCTGACATCTGCTGCATCACGGGTACTACCGTGTTGTTAAAGGCTCCCTCAAGTGCTTCTTCCAGGGGTTCAACAAGCTCCTCCTTCAGTTTTTTAACTGCGTTGGTCTGCGCAATACTCTGCTCCCTTATGTCAGCAAGGAATCTTGATGTTGAGTGGTACTCGAATCTAGAATCAAGAAATGCATAGAACTCGCTTACAGGTTTAACAACAAATGCCTTTCGTAACAGATAAAGCAATACCATAAATACAATACTTGCCGATATACCCCATATTGAGGTGTCAAAAGCAGTCTCCATTCCGCCGATGAGCGTTTCGATGCTCTGATTAATAGCTTCCGAATTACCGAACTCAAAACCCCCCAAACCTTCATTTATGCCAATGAATGTTCCCAGTATTCCCAATCCAACAAACACACCTGGGAGGGTGTACATCATTCTCCGGTAGGTATCATCACCACTAACAGTATCACTATCAAAAAGAGTTTTCAGGTGAACAAAAGTGACATGGGGCATACTTTCCTGTTCTGATGGGTTCCAGTTGCCCTTGAGGATAGACCAGCATTTTCCTAATAGTTTATCATGTGAAGTTTTCTCTAATGCAATAGCGGTTGCTTCAGGGGAAAAACCCTGAAAGCATTTTTGAGATAGAATGCGAGATTGGCCAATGGCTATTATCTTCTGTAAATACCATATTATTGATACTATAAATAACACTTGGATCAGTGGAATTATCATCCTTTGTATTGCTGATAGCATCACTGTTTTCCCTTCCAGTTATGTTGGTGTAACCAGATAGCGCTATCAGGGAGTTCACCAGAAGGGAGCATGAACACTGTTGAGATAGAAACTATTATAAGCATATATTCAGTACTTAAATGATAACAGGGTATATGATTCACCAAGTGCTTCAGTCTCCCTTACAAGTGGCAGGAAAGGGATTGTAATTTCGTATCCCGGTGATCCTGCTTACATAACTTTGATGGTCAGTTATTGAGTGATTTGCCGTTTATGTCAATATCTGTGTTCCCTACTGTTCTCGTAATTACAAAATCTACTCCTACTTCTTCCTTCGCTGCAATCCCCAGCTGTGAATACTCTGTTTCAGAACGAAACCACCGCAAAATACCCCATCATAACTGAGTAGAGCAGTGTGGCCAGGCAGCTGCGCCAGAGCCTTGCAGGGGACTTTACCTCATCGGTGAAGTACCTGTAACCGTGGAGTATGGAGGCCTGGAGGAGGTAGATTGCGTAGGCTGCCAGGCTTATTGTCATTGCGGGCTTTCCCAGTGGAGTAAGTGCGGCTATGAAACCCGAGGCGGCGAATGCAAGGTTGGCGAAGCCTACTTCGAACATCCAGTCCGGGCGGTCGGTTTCCCAGCCGAGCCTCTTCATGTCGGACTTGTAGAATATCACATGGCGGACGAAGGCGATGAATCCCGCGGCCCCTACGGTTGTCAGGGTAACTATTTTGAGGGCAAGTTCCTGCTGTGTGCCCAGGTAGTAGAAGCCGAAGAATATGCCAGCTGTTCCAATGAGCATGCCTGCCAGACCGAGATACGCTGCCATGGTAACTCCCTTCTCATGGTTCCGGGAATCTATTCCGCAATCACGAACTGTTTGGAGCTGGAGTAATCGCCGGCTGTAATGCGGGCGAGGTATGTTCCGCTGTGGCTGCTTCCTTCCCAGGCACAGATGCCTGCGCCGTTTGTGAGACTGGTTTCAACACTGTGCAGAAGCCTTCCGGAAAGATCGAAGACCTCGATGTGCGCAGTATCAAAGCCATACAAGCCCTCTATGATGAAGGTTGGACTGCCTGTGGGGTTGGATCTCAGGGAGAAAGTAACACTGTTCGGATCCACCGGATGGTGTGAAGCCACTGCGGTACCGGTTATGTCGGGCTCTGCCAGGGTTGCCAGGGCGGCTATGCAGAGCTCTGTGTTGGCAACCATGAAATCCTCGCCTATGTATTCCGGCAGATCATAGATGGTGTGGTAGTATGGATTGAAGTCGGGATCTCCCCAGTCCCAGGCCTCTTCATGGTTCACGGCATAAAAACCATTGGCCCAGAATGATGCGTGGTCACCCCACCAGGCACCGTCGTCGATGTGGAGTTCATACACGGTTTCAGTGTAAAGATCGGCAGCGTTGAGAATGGCTGATGAAAGCCACACCGAAGCATTGTTCGCTTCAACCTCCAGATCAGCTTCAACTCCAGGTTCCCAGTAGCCGAGCATGTCGAAGTTCATCACACCTACGATCCCGAGCCCGCTGGAAGAAGCCCACTGAGCATAGGCGGCGCTTCCCTTCAGGCCCTGTTCCTCACCGGAAAAGCAGATGTACTTGATGGAGTACTCGAAGGCGTAGTCGGAGAGAATGTCCGCAGCTGTGATTACAGTTGCGGTACCCGTTCCGTTGTCATCAGCCCCGGGAGCTGAATTGTACGGATCTCCGCTTACTGAATCGAAGTGACCGCATATAATGAAGAAGGAATCCGGATACACCGTGCCGGTCTGGGTCGCTATCACATTGTGAAGGGTGGTTCCGTTGTAATCGAAGGGATGCAGCTCGGTACTCAGGCCCATGTCCGTGAACCTGTTCTGTATCCCGCTTACTACTGCGTCCCTGTTCGAGGCTGTGCTGTACCTTGTTTCAAAGCCGACAAGCCAGTTGATGGTCTCCTGTATGGCCGGCCAGTTCACCTGGTTCACCATTTCCTGAATAATGGGATCCGGTTCAGTTCTGTATGCCCAGGTCCGCGGTTCGGGCTGATGCTGAACGGCGAGGTTCTCCAGGGGGTAAACTCCGCAGCCCAGGGGAACAAGCCCCAGAACATCCTCTTCACTGCCTGAAACAAGGAACAGACCGTTATCCTCACCGTGTACCGTTACTCCCTGAACCGCTGGAAGCTGGCCCCTCGTTCTTACAAGAAAGAGAGCTGAGGGAAGTGATGCTTCCTCAAGGTCAAAACGCTGAAGAGCGGGATGGGTGCTCCAGTCCGCGGCAAAGCCCTGCATGGCCAGGACAAGGATGAGAATCTTCAGTATGGCTTGCAAGGCTACCTCCAGGTGATGCCGCTTGTGAAGTTAACTGCCATACTGAATGATACCGTTGAAAACCCGCCAAGTCATCCTGGTTGTGTTGTGTTCCCACTGCCCAACCATCGGGAGCTGCTGTGTAGCGCTGGGTACTCCCTTTCTGAGATCTGCTTCTGGTGTTTTCGGGTCAGCCGGGTTCGTCTTTCTGCTTATCCAGCAGGTGAGCAGCGCATTCATCGCACATTCCGTGGGAGAAGTCTGCTTCGGTGTGCTCGGAAACATAGACCTCCAGCTGCTGCCAGAAGCCCTTGTCGTCCCTGATCTTCTTGCAGCTGGAGCAGATGGGCACCAGGCCCTTGAGGGTCCTTATGCTGGCGGCGGCCCTCTCCAGGTCCCTCATACTCTTTTCAATGGCCTTCTCGTAGTCGTCCCTTGTGGCTTCGTACATCTGCAGAACCAGTGAAACCACCAGGAAGGATGCGCCGAACTGCCTCAGCACAGGGTAGCTGAACGGGACCGTTATGCCAATTCCTTCACCGAAGGCTTTCAACAGCGCTCCCAGGACCATGATTCCGGCAATCCAGTACCAGCCCTTCTTCCTTCCGGTGATGAAAAAGGCGGCAACTGGGTAGGTAAACCACCAGAATATGCCTGTGTTTGCTATTCCGCCGGTGGCATAAAGAAATATCATTATTGCCGTTATGTCGGCAAGGAGAAGGGTCTGGGCTCTGTCCAGCTTCCTGGTCTTCCTGAGACTTGCCATGATGAATATCCCGAAGAGGGCAGCGGCGGTTTCAACAATGAAGGCAAGGTGATCGCCCCTGGAAAGGTTCAGGCCGGCAAAAACAAAAAGGGCCAATACGGTGGTGTAGCCGAACACATTGGTGAACCTGACACGGCGCAGGAAGGGGCTGGAGAAGTCACCGGGAATACCGCTTGTGAGCAGGTTTTTCAGCAATCCTTTGAAACCACCGGAAGCCATATACACCAGCCGTTTTCATCATTGAACTTTGAACACCAGTTCGTTAATGCTAACTGCCGATGCAGGTGAGGTCAATTCCAGAGTTCTATTCCTGCCCGTTTCTGTAGGTGGGGATAGATTCCTCCGCCCTTTAAGATATGGTCAAAACCAGTGCTGTTCGGGGAATTTTCCGGTCTCCTTTACTTTTTTGTAGAGGACCGCAAGACTATCCCTGGGCTTGACTCCGGCTTCGATTGCCTTGTCGTACTCTCTGAGGAACGCCTCGGGATGATCGCATTCGGCAAGGATGCTGGTGAGTATGTAGAGCTTGACCTCGCGATCCCAGTCCCTGTAATGGTTCTGGAACAGTTCAATTCCCCTGTCTATGCTCTTAAGAGCGCTGTGGCAGCGCAGGGCCATCTCGGCATAGTCGTTCATGATGCGCTTCGATGTAAAATCACTGTCTGACCAGCTGTTCTCCGGTGGGGTCGGGTTGGTCTTTTCCTCTTCTAGTCCTCTTTCACAGGCGTCTATGGCGAGCTGTATAGAATCAGGGGTTTCCATGAACTCAAGCGCCACCCGCATCAGTTCTTCCTTCAGGGTGTAGCGGTTGAGGCTTTTGCTTACTATCAGGGCAACAGCCTCTTCTGTGAAGGCCTTTGTTCCCTGGAACCGGCGTTTGACGGCAAGTATGGTGCGAAAGAACTCGCCCTGGGTAATGCCGATGGACTCGAAGGGATCGTAGGCGGTGAAGGTAGTGTAGTCGCATGCGTAGCAGAGAAGCCCGTAGAGCTTTTCAAGGAGCTGTGCCGCCTGTTCCGTGTGCTCCCTCTTCGCCGACAGGGACTGCAGGTCCTTGTACCACCTCTTCACTTTGAAGCGCCATTTGGAGCGTTCCTTCTTCGGAACAACATTGTTCGGGGAGCAGTATCGTGATTCCCTGGCGTCTTCAATGAAGGTTTCTATGTCCATCTGCATGTCAGCTATGTCAGGGAGGCTTTTCTCTGGCTTCTTCCTTCTGGCGGCGCCGCCGGGGTTGGTCAGGATGCCGTCGATGTCCTTTTCCGTTTTAATCTGCTTGGGTATCGACTTGTACATCTCAGCAACTATTTGCTCAAGCTGTTCCCTTGAGTATTTGCCCAGCAGGGCCCTTACTTCGGCTATTTTCATGGCGTCACCTGTTTCTTTTTCGTTTTCTATTGGGGTTTGCCGCTTTGCTTCTCTTGTTATCCCGTTACCCCAGCCAGGGCGTCTCGCCCTTCACATAGCACTCCACCGCATCGAAGGGATTATGGAACCTCTTCGTTTCCCTGTCCCTGAGATAGGAGAAGGGATACTGATTGATGGCCATCTCCATGCCGTTGATCCTCTCCGGAGAGTAATCCAGTATCCGGATCATCCGCTTCATCTCGGTAGTGTTGCCTGTGAGGCGCCGGTCGCTGTTCCTGCCGAAGGTTGTTTCACCTTTGTTTTTGTACCAGCTGCAGCAGAGCCGTATCTCATCGGCGAGTTTTTCCGGGGTCTTGAACTCGGACTTCCTGCGAACCAGGGTGAAGAGTGTCTGCTCATGAACGACGAGCAGCATGGGAACCCTGCCGAACATCTCCACTTCAATCTTCCAGTGGTCTCCCCTCCTATCCGGGAGGTCTTTCCACTGGAGGTTGAACCGCTGTGCGCTTCTCCTGGTGAAATCAAGCATTGCTTCCTTCGCTTCCTTTGCTGGTTATCTCGTTCCGCAGAGGGTCTTCATCCCTTAAAACTGACTTCATGACTTCTTCGATGGCGCTCACTTCATGGTCGGTCAGGAAACTGAAGTGTTGTTTTCTTCTTCCGGGGGAAAGCCTTCCCTTGTTCTGCATGCAGAAATTCAGCAGCAGATCCATTCGCTGGTCGGGCAAATCGACTATTTCTCGAACTGCGTTCCTGGCAGTGTCGTAGCGCATAAGGAAGTCAAGTTCTCCTTCAAGCTCGGTATCTACGGTGATCTTCACGAACTCGAACAAAGCTTCGGCCTGTGCCGTCATATCAATGTAGCGATAGAAGTCTGCGGTATTCCCGTCAACTGTCATCTCCCCCAGCTCATTAAGATCGTATTTCAGCAGTTTCAGCAAGGGCCTGGAGAAACTCTCGAGAGCGGAATCATAGAGGGCTTTGTTCCTCAGCATCGCTGCCGATACCGGAAACATCAATCCAGCTGGTACCGCTTTCTTCAGAAAGAGGATATTGTGAATCAGGAATCTGTGGATCCTTCCGTTCCCGTCTTCAAACGGGTGAAGGTAGACGAAGCCAAATGCAACCATCGCAGCGTGTACTACTGCCGGCAGCGCAGAAGCGTTTTCCAGCATTTTCTGATGAGCACTGATGAGACCCCTCATCAGTGAGTGAATATCATCAGGCCTGGGACACACATAGTGAATTCGCTGATCTCTGAATGAGATCATCTCACCGATGTAGTTCTGACTCGTCCTGTAGTCGGGCTCTCTGAAACGGGCATCGACAATTCCGTTCTGCAGCGCTATAAGGTCATCTCTGTTGCAGAAATCCTGCCAGGTGGCCATTTCAAGGGCGGCTATGAACCTTTCAGCCCTGGACGCGCTTGGTTTGAGATGCTCTATCTCGAAGGATGACTTCGTTTCCTTGCTGTACAGGTAGTTCAGTGCCCGTTTTACGGTTGAATCCGGATATGAGCTGATGAGTTTACTGCATTTGCCATAGATGTCTGTTCCCTCGATTGAGGAAAGAACATCGGTTCTTCTCACCGCCGGGCAGAATTCCCTGTTACCCGGAAGGTTATTGACAACACGCTGTCTCTTCACCCTGGTACCGGGAGATGTGACAAAATACTCCTGCGGTTCAAGCAGTTCAATGTAGTTCCCCTGGGCAAGGTCATCCAGCGGCAGCCTGGTCCCTGTTATGTACTCAAAAAGGAACCAGATCCTGCGTGTATACTTTCCTGTTGGCTTCTTCGTAACCCAAGAGGCAAGGTCTGATGCATTCAGCCGGGAGAACAAGCATGACAGTATTCCAAGGTTGGTTCCGTCATACTTCAGAGCGAACTCAAGATGGTCGCCCAATGAATCACCGGGCCAATACGAGTGAGGGAAAGTCGTCCGCGCGAACCGGCCCTGCTTCACAACTGTTCTGACAGTTCCGCTTGTGCTTACAAATGAGGAATGCCAGTTGGGAACTGCTTTCAGCTGGTACCTGCGACTAAGATACTCGTAGCCGGCGGCTTTTGCGGAATTCATTCCACGACCTCATTCACATGTGAAAACTGTTACACTCTCATAATTTCTATTACATTTATGGCCTACGCTCGAAATATGATTACATTTCCTGCAGATGGCAACTTTTCTATTATGAGTTTTCCCTTACTCAACCCAGATATCCTCGAAAAACTGTTACGAACTCCGAAAACTGTTACAATTCGGCCCTTTTTCAGATTTACCGTTACTTTTCGCGGCTCCGGTCAGCCACCGCAGCACTTCTTGTACTTCTTGCCGCTGCCGCAGGGGCAGGGGTCGTTCCGCCCTGTCTTAGTACTCCTGATTGGAACCTTTACCGCCCGGGGGGTGAAAGACGGTGCCTGCCGCTCCTCGGCTTCCTGGGGTGTATCATCATTCTCTGTGGGAACGTAACACGAGTCAAGAAAGTCATCATGCCGGAACTGCTGTTGCAGAAACTCGATCCCTGCAAAGTCTTCTATCAGTTCGTAGTAGTCCTGTATGTGCAGGGGCAGGCTTGGATCGTCGGCTGTTCCTTCCTCTTCATCCATTCCCAGCAGCTTCACCGCTTTGCCCAGCTCAGTACGCCTGTCCTGCAGTTTTGCCGCTTTTTCTCTGCTTTTCAGATACTCCGCGGTATCTTCTCTGTTAACGATGCCCTTCTTCGCCAGAAGGCACAGAGTTTTCAGGGTGGTCAGGTATGCGTCCTCACCCAGTCTGGGCTTTTGAAGCAGCTCCTTCAGTGATTCGAGGTTACCGTCGAACAGGGAGGCCAGTATTCTGTGGTAGAAGAAGTTTTTCACATCCAGCGGGATCAGGTATTCAGCGCTGTATGCCCTGCTTCTGCATATCTTCATGGCAGGGGCGAAAGCCTCGTGAACCCTGGCCCTTGCCAGTATGAACAGAGCGTTCAGGTGCAGATCTGAATCGGTCTTTAAGATCTTCGCAGGGTTTGCAGCGGCATATTCCACCGCCTCAAGCAGGATCGGCCTGAACTCCTCTATCCTGCCGAAAGCTTCCTCTGCGGCAAGGATGGGGCTTATACCGGTCTGGTCCGTCAGGGCTTTCAGTATGTCAATGGTTTCCACGATTGCCTCCAGAAGTTTCTAAGGATTATTGCAGCAAATATTTGATGCGGCTACAGCGCGCAGAGGTGATCAGGCTTCCGGTAGGTGAATGATCTTCCATCCCGAGCTGATTCATCCTATGCGATTAAGTCTGCTCGCCCCGTCAATGGTTGACTATGCAGGGTTGTAGACCTTTACGGACTTTTCCAGCTCTTTCCCTAAAAGGGCTCTTGCGATCTTCATGTTGTAACGGGTTTGAAGATTTAGCCAGAACTCGGGCTCAACTCCAAAGAACCTGCCCAGCCTCAATGCTGTGTCTGCGGTAATCTCCCGTTTTCCATTGATGATCTGGCTGATCCTGTTAGGCGGCACACTGATTGCTCTGGCCAGCTCATTCTGAGAAATCCCCAGTGGCTTAAGGAACTCCTCCAACAGGATCTCCCCTGGCATGATCGGCGTAAGTGTTTTGCTCATATCTCTCTCCTAATGGTAATCAGCAATCTCAACCTCTGTGGCATCTTTATCTTCCCAGACAAAGCAGATGCGCCATTTGTTGTTGATTCTTATGCTATGCTGCCCTTTTCTGTCTCCCTGGAGTTGTTCCAGTTTATTCCCGGGAGGCACTCTCAGGCTGTTCAGAGAGACAGCAGCATTCAGCATCTCCAGCTTCATTCTTGCAGCTCTGTTGATACCCCGGAACTTCCGGACATCAGCGTCATTGAAAAGCTTCTCGGTATCCCTGCATTTGAATGACTTGATCATACCAGATACTATAACGAATGACGTCACGCGTCAAGACTGGTCCACGATATTGCTTCTTCCAGTGAGTGCATACTCTTTTATCTGGCATTACAGCCTTTGCGAAGACTGCAGCTCAACACGAGTATTTCGAACAGACAGAACCAATCCGGGCAAATCCGTCCACAAAGCTGAATATCATCTATCCCACTGGTAGTGAGCACAACCGGAATCCGGCTATAAGGTTCTCTGTCTCGCCGCTGATCAGGCTTGCAGCAATCCGCTGAACCTGATTGCCAGCCTTGATATAAACCAAGGTATGACCAATGGTAATACAGGAGGTTAACATGAGTACCGCGAAGATCACAATCAGTATCAGTGAATCCATGCTGAACAGGCTTGACGAGCTTGTGAGTGAAGCCCGGTATCCAAACAGGAGTGGAGCCATCCAGAAAGCGGTGCAAGACTTGCTTGACCGGACCAATGCCCCCCGTCTGGCGAGAGAGTGCACAAAGCTTATCCCTGAAGAGGAAATGTCCATGGCCGAAGAAGGAATGGCAGGCGAGATCGGATCATGGCCGGAATACTGATTCGATTACCCCGTCGGTTACAATACCTGTAGGGTTTCCTTCATACTGATAAGCACTTCCTGCTCCAGGGCACTATTGTTCCTGAGGATTATCTCCAGCACCTTCTTCACCGCTTCGTCGTCAGTTTCATGGAGTCTGGGAATGAGATGGGCGCTTTTTTCCAGGAGAGTCTCGCTGCCGTACTTCTTAACCAGAGCGTTCAGGTCGGGCGGGATGAAAAGTTCCGTTGCGCCTTCCCTTGCGCTTCTTATCCTGAGGTAGTCTCCCAGGCCTGCCGGGTCGTAATCGCCGTAATGGATAACTCTTGCCTTTGATGTCTCCGGTGAGGAGAGCCACTTGAGGAGCAGCCTGTGGATCCTGCCGCCGGTGTAGACGGCTATGGTGTTTTTCGGGTTCAGACGCTGGAAGGCTGTGAACACCTCCAGGTTCTCAACCGTTGCGATGTTTCCAGTGTATTCCGGGAATGGTTCATCCTCCATGAGCATGATGGAAGTTACGCTGAAGAGCTCGGTCTGCCTGGCTGTGTTGAGGGTGTGGCCTGTGTTTCGGTACATCAGAGTTGATTTTCCGAAGCCCCTGATGAAGACAGGAAGGGCGGTTCTTCTCGAACGTTTTTTCGAATTCCTGAAGGTCCGTGTGCTCTCGCTTCTGGTCATGTTTGTTCTTGCTGTGTTCTCAAGGCCTTCGGGGAAGTGTTTTTCAATGAACTGCCGCAGGTATTCCGGCTTGTTCGCGATAATGGCGGTTCCCCTGCCCCGTGGTCTTTTAGTGAGCACTTCAGACTGGAAGAGGGGTTTGAGCTTTTCCTCTGATGCTCTGGAAACCGCGCTTGCCGGTATGGTTCCCTTGTCACGGAGTTTTGCCAGCAGTGCGGCGAAGGGTTCCCTGTTCGTTTCAGACACTTTTCCAGTTTCTTTCCACCTCGATAGAGGAGAGGTCGGGGTCGAGGTAGACCCTGCCCCCGGTGTCTTTCATGAAGTAGACCCGTGAGGCGACATCCATGGGCTCCGGGCTTGCAAGGATGGCGGGGAACCCAATTTCAAAGGCCATGTCCACCACCGAGGCCAGGTTGTCCCTGTCCAGGCTGGAGGCCTCGTCGAGGTAGAAGGGGATCCTTGCCCTGTTCTCAGGCAGAAGGTCTCGGAGCAGCATGAGGTTCACCAGCACCTTTATGGTTATGGTGGTGCCGTTGGACTCGATGTTCTCCAGGCGGGTGAACTTTCTGGTTCTTCCGGTGGAGTCCAGTATCTCGAAGCTGAGGCTGAACATGTCCTTCAGCTCTATTCTGCCGCCGGCTGTCTCCAGCAGTTTTCCCAGTGACTCCAGCGACCTTTCCACCTGGTTGCGGTCCGCGAACAGGGGCATGTCGTCTGCTTCCATGCCCTGCCTTACAAGGCCTGTTATGCGGCTGTTCTCGTTGAGAACCAGCTTGAGCTGTTTCAGGTCGGATACTGATACCTTCGACAGCCTGCTGTTCAGAGAGTAAACCTTACTTCTCAGTGCATCCAGACTTGCGAGGAGGGACTTCATGGACTGGGACACATCGCTGGCGAGGCCCGACCAGAGTTTTCTGAGAGCTTCTTCCTTCTCCCCTATTGCGTCCATGTCCTGCCTCAGCCTTACCAGGGCCGCCGTTTCGTCGGCAGCCCGGTATTCGGCGTAGGTGGCCCGTTCAAGTGCTGCAAGCCTGTCGGCTATTCTCTGTGAGAGCCTGCCCCTCTCTTCGTACTTTTTCTGGAAGTTCTCCACCAGGGTGAGTGCGTCATCTCCCCCTCTGACGAATGGCTCTTCATTCCAGCCCGGCTCAGGTGCGGGCATTTCACCAGCCGCCCTTGTAAGTCTGTTCAAGCTGATTTCAGTTTTGTCACGCTGTCTTTGAATTTGCCTGCCCGTTTCTTCAAGCTCTTCAAGCTCTCTGCTGTTCTTTTCCTTTTCCGCCGCTGTTTCCTCAAGCTCCTTTTCAACTTCGCGAAGTTCGTTCTGCCACAGGCTGGCCTTTTCCTCTGTTGCCCTGTATCTGAGCCAGTTGTCCCTACGCCTTCGCTTCTCCTCTATCTGTTCCTTCAGTGTCTTTCTTTCATTCTCCAGGCTGTTCTTCCGTTCGATGGCCCTGAGCACTTCACTGTCTGCCTCGATCTGTTCCTTCAGGGCGGCGATCTCCTCCCTGAGGGCATCCAGGTCGGTGAGTCTTTTCAGGTCGGGCTTCGGGACCCGTTTCAGATCGATGGTTATGAAGGGGTTTCTGAACAGCTCCTTTTCTTCATCTATACAGCTGCCCAGGTGTTCAAGGTTTTTTATCAGTTCTTCTCTACCGGCGGTCTCTATTCCCCCGGTGCCTTCGGGAAGCTCCAGTATCTTTTCATTGAAAAGCCTGAGGGCGGAGAGAGCTTCGGGGGAAGCGTTCTTCAGCGACGAGACCGCCAGACTGCCTATGTGTTCCAGCCTGTTATCAAGCTGTTCCAGCCGTTCTTTCGCTTTGCGCTGCCTTTCCCGGGTTCTTCCTTCGTTTGCCCTGGAAGCGTCTCTCAGGGCTACCTCCACCTCTGTAAGCCTGTACTCAAGGCTGTTCATTGCGCTGGCTTCCAGCTCTTCCATGTAGCCCTGTGTGCTTTTCTCGAGCTCACTGAACTCTTCCAGACTGTTTTTCAGGGCGCCGGCTTTTTCATGCAGCTCGCCTTCCCTTCTGGTGTTTCTGTCCAGGCATTCTCTCAGGGCGGCTTCCTTCTGCTTCAGCTCTGTCAGGCTTCTGTCATGGCGCTCTATCTCGCTTCTGGCTTCTTCCCTCTCCCGCTTCAGGGCTTCTACGGCGGTGCTGAAGAGGCAGGGCAGTTCCCTCTGGACTTCTCTGCGGTTGTCATCCAGCTGGAGTATCTGAAGGGCATTCTCTGCGCTGGCCTTCAGGTCGGCCAGTGTGCGGGCGCTCTTCCTTACCAGCCTGTGTTTCTCTGAGAAATCCCTTGTGAGGTCCACTTCGGTGATCTTCAGCTCCGAAGAGTTAACATCAATGAGGAACTTCTTCAGTTCCTCCTGGCTGAGATGGGCAAGGTGAAGCAGGTTCCTGAATATCTTCCTGAACTTGCCGTAATCGGTTCTGTTCTTCACGGGAACGAGGCCGAGAAGCGGTGTCTTGCCCCTTCCCACACCGGTGAGGGCTTCCATCAGTTCCGTCGGGCTCAGGGTGGCGTAGTCCCTGGATGAGAGGGCCGGGGCTATTTTGCTCTGGAATTCCAGCACTTCTCCGGTATGGGGGTCGATGTAGTCGTTCCTGTCATAGCTGCCCCGGTATACGAAACGCTGGAACTCGTGCCTTTTCAGGGGGCCAAGGCCCCTTACGCCCGTTACCATGTAACCCGCCGGGGTAAGGCACTCGAAAAGGATGTAGCTTTCAGTCCCGGGAAAGTAATACCTGCGGGTTTCATCCATTGGGCGGGAGAAGTGCATCTGCTGCTGATTGTCTATGTAGAGAAACTGGAGGGTGGATATGAGGGTGGTCTTGCCCACATTGTTCTGTCCCACCAGATGAACTGGCAGACTGAGGTCTATCTCGCCGTAGTCGAACTTGCCGGAGTTTATCATTACCAGTCTCACCGGCCTTGCGGACCGTTCATTCATCGGCTTTGCTCTTTTCTTCGGCGGTTATCTCGGCGCAGAGGTCGAGGAACCTGTATGATGGTTCCCTGAAGATGATACCCTCTGCCCCCTGCAACTCTATGAACCCCAGCCGCTGCATCCTGTTCAGCAGGTTCATGAGGGTCTCCTCGGAATCGACCCCGGTTTCAGCCATGTACTTTCTGTAGCGTTCCCTCTCGAGGTGGGGAAGCTTGTTCAGGGGTACGGGAGACTCGAACAGGGCCTCGGTAACGCTTTCACCATTGTCTGAAACCCATTCCGCCAGTATGAAGAAGAACACCGCCGCCCTTGCGCTGAAGCTGCCTCCGCCGCTGCCCTGGAGGTAGAAGAAGTCCCTCTGGTGACGGGTGAGGGTGAACCCCAGGGAGGCAAAGAACTCCCTGTACTCCTCCTCATTCTGGCAGAGGGCCCGGTAGCACTCGCCGTCGGCGTGGTACACATGCCTGCCGGTGCGCAGCATTTCAAACAGTTCCTTTATAAGGGGCAGTTCTTCCCGGCTCATTCCTTCGCCACCCCCAGGGGAACCGCCTTCATTCTCACTCCACGAATCATGTACTCCCTCTTTCCCGGGCCTCTGAACACTTTTCCCGGCGGGTCGCTGAACACTCCACAGTAGAGCCTGAGCACATTCGAGGGGTCCTCCCCGGGGCAGTTTTCTTCAAGCCAGCTGAGCACATCGTCCACGGGAAGCGAACCCTGAAGCTCCCGCCTCACATCGTCAACTGACCGGAACACAGGCGGCGTGAGATTCCCAGGAATGCTTACACTTACGCTCTGCCCGGGAGTATACCCCATAAGCTCGCAGATGAGTGATCTGAGATCGGTGTCCGAAAGCAGCCCGGAAGTTCTCCAGGTGAACACCGGCATCCGTTCATCCAGCGTCAGGGAGGCAACCCCTTTTCTCTCTATCTTCTCAAGTGCCGCAGAGGCGCCCCTGGCAAACTCGCTGTCCGCCTTCAGGGACCTGTATAGCGGGAGTATGTCCGTGAGGGCATTGTGGAAGTCGGCAACTGTCTCCCTGCGCATTCTGAGTATCCTGGCCCCTGCTCCCCGAAGGACCTCTTCCATTTCACCGTGCCGCGCAAAACGTACGATACCCGCGGCAATGGCCTCCTCCAGGCCGTCCAGCTGACCCTCCATGCTCTTGTCCACACTGATGAGGTCCTGCATCGGCATCAGATACCTGTTCCAGAGCCTGTTGACCGTTTCGAACTTCTCCAGCGGGCTTCTTCTTTCGCCGCCGGATTTCATTATCATGCACTCGGCAAGTATGGCGGAGTAGTTGTCCGACGAATCCTGGCGGAGCCGTTCCACAGTTTCAGATACATCGGAGAGGGTCTGAACCACTCCGTTCCTGTCGCCCTCCTTCACGAAGGAAAGAAGCTCTTCCCTGGAAGACTCAAGGGCCCGAAGATAACCATGCAGCACCTCAACCGACGTAAGCCTCTGCTCCCGAAGAAGAAAACGCAGAAGCGCCCTGACCGGGTGGGTAAGCTCCCACCTGGCGGTTTCCCCGGGAACCTCATCTATGATCATCAGGTCACAAAGCTGTGCAATCAGATGATCAGGAGACGGATCTTCATCACCCAGATGCTGACACACAAGTCTGTACAGCTCCCCGTCGGAAAAACCCCGCCTTGTGTAGAACAGCTTCTCCAGCAGGGCAAACCACTTCCCGGCGAACCTGAAGAACGCTGATGGTTCCCTCCTCAATGAACTCCCTCCGTTTATTGAAGAATTATATGGGATCAGTATGGTCTCAGGAACCCTCGTCACTTGATGGGATCTGACAGCTTATTCCGGCAGGATTGCCTTGACGATCCTCTAAACAGCACTATTTATAGATACTATGCTATTGTAACAGGGGTGAGTGGCGCCACGCTTTCAAGAAATGAGAAACGTGACAGGCGATACCCATCACGTTTCACAGTCGCTCTCTGTAAGTTTACCTGATAAGGTTCTTAGAATCAGCTTCCGCTAGAATTCCCAGCCGACCCGCAGCCCGGGTTCCAGATTCCAGGTGTTTTCATACTACGATTTTACCGAGGGGCCTCAGTTAATCACTCTCTTCACAATATGTCATCTATGCATAATTTGTAAATTCTTACATGATCAGCCTGAGGTGAGGTTAACAGCAGAATCCCTTCAGCATCAACATATGGTCTGACTGGTTCTCTATCCGGTTCCCATGCAATGTCAGCATGAGCGAACATGTTTCCATCACTGTCCCATATGTCAAAAAGAATGCGATTCTCAACATCCAGGTTTTGAACCCATAAATTTCCAAGTGAGTCAACACCCACAAGATTGATGATGCTTTTATACTCACAGGGTTCCATATTGGGATCATAGAAATAGTCACCACTGTGTATTTGATCCATGGCTTGATCATCAGCAGCCAATTCTTCCGAAGTTTTTTTCACACGATCAAGGTGTGTCCCGATCAATTCTCCTGAATAATCAGAATTAACATCACTTACATGAATTACATATTCGGTAGTATTTGGAGTGAAGTACATCCTTCCATTGTTACCCGATACGGCATCGAATGTTTGTTCCAACGAGTACACTTCATTAAGTGGTGGTTTCCATTCATTGTAGTAGTACATTTTTATCAGCTCAAATTGATTATTGTACATTCCAACTTGATATGTAAATACCATATCGCCATCTTCTGCATATTCAAAATTTGGAACTCCAGCAAATATCCTGCCATTTTCCAGGCCCTGCATAGAGGTGGGTCCAAAATAACCAGTTGATATATCTGAATCAAGATAATTGCCTGATAAATCGTAGCGGAGTATTGCCCTTTTAGCTCTGTCTGCTATAAATATTGTATTAGACGCAATAGCAATACACGAGGGATTCTCAAGAAAACCAGGCCCTGTGCCGGATTCAGCAATTATGACAGTACTGTCATCCTCCATAATCCAAATGACATTATTCAGAACACCATCAAGAACCAGAGTTCCTCCAGCCGGATGATTGACAACTTGATTTATTGATCCAATTATAACTTGCTCATTATGCCTATATTCATAGCATATAGAATCTTCCACAACTAGATTATAATGCTGTTGAATCTCTTTATCGCCACCATTATTGCACGACACAAGTATTATAATTGCTATTAATGCATATTTTGCACTACTCATCATTGATATTCTTCGATCAAATCTGAAGAACACTGATGGTTCCCTCGTCAATGGACTCCCTTCGTTTGTAAAGAATTACTCCGCTGCTATTATCCTTGATGATTGGTTCAACCCAAACATTTTTCCGAATACAATCATTCAGCGAACTCCGGATGCTTTGCCAGAAGCATTGCCAACCCTTGTCTTGAAACGCGTTTCGCTTCCTTCAGCATGGTCTTCAGTTCTTCGGGGCTTACCGAGCCTTCCATGTCATACTGAGTGATATGTCTCTTCTTGGACAAGGCATGGAGGAGAATAATCCTTTTCCTGGATTCTCCCAGGGTGTGTTCAAGGCTTTCAATAGCATAAAAGTGGCTGCCCCGGGTTCCAGTTCTGTAGCCCTCTGCGAGCAGTAGTGCCTGGGCGGTTACGATTACAGTTTCATAGGCAAGCCTGAACTTTGTGTCATCGCTTAAGGATTCAATTGCTGCATCCCTAAGGTTCCTTCGGGCAACTCCGAACTTGTCGTCTATGTCCTTGCGGGTCGGCTTTGCCTTCTTGAGGAAACCGTTATCGAACAGCTTCTTCAAGCTCATCATCACCCCCGATCAGGTACAGCCTTGGCGATTCCATTACGTTCTGGATGAAGCCGGTTTCCTGCTTTTCCCTGAACGATTCAATGGTGTAGAGTGTGGGATTCACCTCTCTGCCTGACTTTTCCTGAACCTCAAGGAGTGTTTCGACGAGGGCCTGGAAGCTGATGTTTCCTATTACCATCAGGTCGATATCGCTGTTTGGCCGCATCTCGCCCGATGCATAGCTGCCGTAGATGAAGGCGAGTTCTATTTCCTTCTGTTTTTCCTTGAGTGCATTTGTCAGCTGGCTGGGTATTCCCGAAGTCTTCTTCAGAAAACCATGCAGCTCTTCGTAGACCGGGGACTTCTTGTTTGCCTGATACCTGGTCTGGTTTGCCTGTTTGGTAAGGGTTACAAGCCCGGCATCCACAAGATTCGCAAGTTCCCTGTGCACAGCACCGGATCCTGTCTGGAGGAGGTCACGGATCTCCCTGAAGAAGTACGAGCGGTCAGGGTTGAGGAGCAGCAGTGAAAGTAGGCTCTTCCTTACCTTGCCGAAAAGGGCGTCTGCTTCATCGGTTCGTTCTTGTGTTCCCATATCGGGAAATATGTTTCCCTTTTTGGGAAAAGCAAGAGCCTCTTCTATCATTGCTGTCTTCGTGCCTTTTCCAGGAGGTGTTCTATCTGATACCTCACCGTGAAACACCACTGCCAGAATGAACTGGTCTTTCTTGTTCAGAGCTGTAACGAGTTCATTCCTGGTTACGGTGATGCTCTTAGCGGTTCTCACCTTGCCTTGACCTCAATGAAACGGAGGGCCAGGTGATCTATTGCATTCAGACGACATCTTTGCCTGCAAAGGGGAAGTCCAGGGAGCGTTTTTCTTCCAGGCTTCAATGGCCGAGGCTGGAATCATATATCCGGGTCAACCTCCGAGTTCACAATTACCTTCCATTTCTTTGAACGGAAAGCATTCGTCTGTGAAGCCGCCCTTCTGAGCGGCGTGTATACTTCAAATCTATCACTGGTGTGATGGTGCAGGTAACCGGCAAGTTCCTCTTCACCGAAGGAGTCAAGTACATAGCCCAGCCTCTGGCTCCAGCTCAAGGGGCACAGTGAGGCAGTGTAGACAAGTTTCTCCGGGTCGATCTGCTCCGCTAATTCCAGAGCAGCGGTTGCAGCATTGCTCAGTCCGGCTGCGTGCGAGGGGTGCCCCATCAGGTCAAGGGCGGTAAGCTCCGGTGAAGACAGATTAATCGTTCCCGTTCGGGTGTTCTTCAGGTTAACGGGCATCTGCGAAATGTTGCTTTTCTCTATGTAGCGAATCCTTACATCGTGACAACTGGTGTTCCTTCTGGCCCTGGAGACCATTACCTGATACTCCTGAGGCTTCTGATGAGCAGCTCCGTAAGCTTCAGCGGCGGAAAGCAGACAGACATAGTAGTCCTCATTCAGCCAGTTCATCATTGCGTCAATGAAGTATTCCGCAGGAGGGCACCCTGAGCTTCTGTACTCAAGGGGCACGACAACATGAAACCCTCTCATGGGGGTTGCTATGTGTTTTTTCCCTCTGAGTTTACGAATGCCCTTCCGTAACGAGTCCGGGCTGCAGTCAACCGATTCAACCGCCTGGGAGGTTGAAAAGCTGTACAGGCCATCACTTATCAGTGAATCGATGTACTGGGAAAGCAGTTTCATGCCCAACTAAAACCTCTTTCAGTGTTGGCCATACAATACAATTCTTGCTGAGTATAACTATTATAGGCTTATTATGCAAGCTTTGTATTTAGTCTTTCAAGCCCGGAGAAGCCCGGCAATCTGCTCGGTTGATCCTTTTTTCGGGCATTTCTTTCGAACCCCAGAACAGTGGATAATGCTTCAGTGTCAGTTGCGTGACTTTGGAGGTTCAGTAATCCGTATGCATTTGGTACCGACTTTCGATACTATTTGCGGACGTTCTGCATGGATATGTGAGAACTTTCACTGAAACTGCCAGTGAATGCATGGTTCGGAGCTTCCGCAATTTGCCTTATGGAATGCACCGGGTAATGGCTATATTTCGGTTTCATTTCCTGGGGGGGTTTCATGAAGGTAGTAACGGCGAAGGATCAGATCGCCCGGCGAAGGAAGAGGGCCGGGAAGGAACTGCGGTCGGTTGAGAATCTGGGTAAAAACCCTGTGTTCAGTTCCTTCAGGGTGGTTTCACTTACAAGGCGTGAATACACCGTGCGTATACGGTCGGTTGACTCGCTTATCAACAGCTGCAGCTGCCCCGACTATCGAACGAACACCATAGGCACATGCAAGCACATCGAAGGGGTTCTGGAGCACCTGAGGACTACCCTATCATCCTTCGAGGAGCTTTCCTGTTCCCCGCCTCCGGTCTGTGAGCTTTTTCTGCACAGGGGCGAACACACCTCCATAAGGATGACCCAGGCGGATCCTGAACTGATATCAGCACTGGGGAAGGGTTTCCTGCGGCACTTCGGGTGCGACGGCGAACTGGTGGGCTCGGTGGTGCCGGTGTTCAAAACCGTGATGGAGAAGATAGAGGGGCTGCCCCCTTCACTGCGGGAGCGGGTGTTCGTTCACCCGGACGTTACAGCCTTCGTGGATAACCTGGAGCATGCAGAAGCCATAGACAGGCAGAAGAAGTGGTTCATGACCCAGCTGGCTTCCGGGGACAGGTCCCTCTCCGTGCTTCGCACGGACCTCTACCCCTTTCAGGAGGACGGGGTGCTGCACCTGGCCTTCGGGGGCAGGACGCTGCTTGCGGACGACATGGGTCTGGGAAAAACGGTGCAGGCCATCGCGGCGGCTTCCCTGCTCCATGAGCTGCGGGACATCAGACGGGTGCTTGTCATCTGCCCAGCTTCGCTGAAGCATCAGTGGGAGAGGGAGATCAGGAGGTTCACCTCCCTGCCGGTCTCTGTCATCTCCGGTCCCCCGGTGCTCCGTGAAACCTACTACAGGAAGCCGGCCTTCTTCAACATCATCAACTACGAGCTGGTGCGCCGGGATGCCGACGCCATGCAGATAATGCAGCCGGATGTGATAATTCTCGACGAGGCCCAGCGGATAAAGAACTGGCGCACCAAGACCGCCGACGCGGTTAAAAGGCTGAAGAGCCGGTATGCCTTCGTGCTCACCGGAACCCCGCTTGAGAACAGGCTGGACGAGCTGTACAGCGTGTTCCAGTTCATAGACCCTTCGGTGCTCGGCCCTCTGTGGCGGTTCAATCAGAGGTACTTCAGGGTGGAACAGAGACCCTCGGGCTCATACAAGGTGCTGGGATACAGGAACATGAAGGAGCTGCGGGAACGGATCGGCCCCTATGTGCTGAGGCGAACCCGTGACCAGGTGCTTTCCGACCTGCCCCCAAGAACCGACAACAACTACTTCGTGGAGATGACCGCGGCCCAGCGAAAGCCCTACGAGGAGTACAGGGAAACCGTGGCCCGTATCCTGGCCATAATGAACAAGCGGCCCCTCACCCCCAGGGAGCACGACATTGTCCTTCAGTCGCTGCAGAAGATGAGGATGCTGTGCGATGCCCTGGCCCTCCATGTGAAGGACATGCCCTGGAAGGAAGTTGAGTCTTCCTCCCCCAAGCTCAGGGAACTGAAGAAGATCATCGAGGACGAGGTGCTGGACGGCGGGAAGAAGGCTGTGATCTTCAGCCAGTGGACCACCATGCTGGCCCTTGCGGAGAAAGCCCTTTCCCAGATGGGAGTTGGAAGCGTTACCCTTTCAGGGGCGGTGCCCTCAGCGAAGCGGGGGGCGCTGATAGACAGGTTCTTTGGTGATGAGAACTGCCGGGTGTTCTTCTCCAGCGACGCCGGGGGAACCGGGCTTAACCTCCAGGCGGCAAACCTCGTTATCAACCTCGACCTGCCATGGAACCCGGCGGTGCTGGAACAGAGAATAGCCAGGGCACACCGCCACGGCCAGAAGAACGCGGTGCAGGTGGTGAACCTGATAGCCCAGGACACCATAGAGGAGAGAATGCTGGATACACTGGGCGCGAAGAGGGATGTGTTCCAGGGGGTCTTCGGCACCGACGAAAGCGTAGACTCCATCAACTTCAGCGACACCGGCCAGCAGGTGGTGAAGCAGCTGCAGGATATACTTGAGGAAGACACAGCCCCGGTGGAAGCCATGACCGCGGAGGACGGCCCGAAGTGGGATGTGGAAACCTCTCCTAAGCCCCCGGACGGCATGGGTTTCACAGAAATGGCAAGGCTGTTCATGGACGAAATGATAGCCGCCCACTCCACCCGGCTGCTGCGGATCGTGGCATACAAGCCGGCATTCCCCCCGGGCAGAACCTCAAGACGGCTGATGGTGGTGGTGGACAGGGACGCCGATGGGATAAGGCCCCATGCCGAGGGCCTTCTGAGGAAGACATTCAGCAAAGCCGAAACCCGTCCACCCCTGGACGTGATGGACAGCGGCGGCTACCGGACCCTCGTTGACATACTGGGTGGAGACCTGAACACACTGTGCGATGAAACCTTCTCCTCAGCACAGATAGACGGGGATAAGCGTTCAGGCAACGCTGAGAAATTGAAAAAACTCCGCAGGGCTGAAAAGGGGCTGGACCATTCGGCCAGGAAGCTGGAGCTGGCCGGTGTGCTTGTTAAGGGAGGCTTCCCAGAGGAGGTGATGACGCCCCTGCGTGAGGCCCTCTCCTGGGCGGTTTCTTCCATTGTGGCGATAAAGGGAGGAACTGAACCGGGAGGTGAAATGCCCTCCCCCAGGACAATCAACAGGGAACTGGTGGAAAGCGGAGTTCTCCCGGGAAAACTGGCCGGTGAGATCTCCCTGATGCGGGAACTCACACTTCCCCCGGAATCGCCGGAAGACGCTGAACCTCCTCCCTCCATGAAATCAATCGAGGGAATGCTGGCCACGTTGGAATCGCTTCTGACCCTGGGGCGGGAGCTGCTTCTGGCGGAAAAGGTGTAAGGGCTATGCTTCAAGCAAGGAGAAGAAGTGGTTAATATAGTACCGGAGAAGGACATACCTGTCACTGCACCCGCACAGAGCATCCACCGCAGCCACAGGCTTGAGGACCTTGTTGCGGAGATTCCCGGCAATTACCGGGCAGGCGAGGTCGAGTGGGGCAGGCCCGAGGGCAGTGAGGTCTGGTAAGCGGCTTTTCATGTCCCGGTACAGGGCGACACTACCACCCTTGTGAACAGCGAAGAACCGTTATGATTGTTCTGTGCAGTATGAATGTTTCATGCGGGAGGATAATTTGATTGCACCAAAGACGAATCTGCAGTCTCCCTGCCTGTGCGGCTCTGGGAGGAAATACAAGAACTGCTGCTGGCCGGTTGAGAAGAGAACCTACGCCATAGCCAGAAGAGCTGTGGGCGATGCTCATCATGAACTGCTGGAGTACGCCCTTGAAAACCATGGCGAACTGCTGGAAAGGGTTACCGAAGAGTACTTCAGAAGACTACAGAAGCAGTACGGTGAACCGGCTGTGAAGGATCTCAGGGAGGGTCTTTCCGGGCATGTGGGGATCAACGCAGAAGATTCCCTGGTAAGCGACTTCAGGCTGGAAGACGGCTCCTCTGTGATAGACCTGTTCCTTGATGAATCGGGGGATTCGCTTCACCCCTCAGCCCGGGAGTTCCTGGAGAACTTCAGGGATACCGCCTGCTCACTGTATGAGATAACCCGGGTGGTCAGGGGCAGCCACTTCGAGGTTTACGACATTCTTTCCAGAAGGAATCTGGTGGTAAGTGATGTTTCCGCCTCGGAGACACTGGAAAGATGGCAGCTGTATTTCTTCAGGCTGGTGGAGTGCAACGGTGAGAACCTGATGGCCACCCTGCAGCTGAATGTTCCCGGAATGTACCTTGACTATGTTGAGGGAGTGCTCCGACGGGAAAAGGAGAAGCGTGGTAAAAGCCTCACCTGGCCCCGTTTCCTGAAGAAGCACTGGACCCTCCCGCCGCAGCTGTGGGCGGAGATCATTGGAAAACCGCTGGACCTCGGGGCCATGCGGAACACCGACGGGGAAAAGATCAGCCCGGTTACCACCACATATACCCTCCTTCCCGGAACCCGGGCCCGTGTCATGGATGCCCTGGAGGCCATTCCCAGTGTGGAGATAAGGGATGAGAACTCCTTCTCCATGATAGAGGAAAGACCCGGAGGCCAGCTGAACACGGTGAGCATCGCAGGGGGCACATTCACTTCCGAAACGGTGTTCGAAGTGTTCACAAATTCCCTCGAAAGGTGCGAAAGGGTTGAAGGGATACTGAGGAATAACCTTGCCGGGTTCCTTGCTTCAGTTGAGAGGAAGCATGAGGAGTTGAACCTCTCGAAGTTCAAAAAGCCCCGGGAAGCAGGGCTTCCCCCGGAGAAAAAGGCTCCCGAGATCCCTCCCGAGATGCTGCAGCAGCTTTACAGGAAGCTATACGCCAACTGGAGCAGCCAGCCCATCCCCTTCCTGGGGAACATCACCCCGAAGGAGGCGGTTAAAACCCCCCAGGGGCGGAAGAAGGTTATCAACCTGCTGAAGTCCTACGAAGTAACGCCCAGCGGGCAGAAGGTGGACCTCTCGTTCCTTTGGGAAGAGGTGGGTCTTAAGAGGCCCGACTGACATACCCGCCACGGGAAAGCAGTTGAACGGTTTTCGCCTGCCCATGAAATCGCTTTGTAAGTTCTTATGGTATCAATGCTTGGCAATTTTATCTCAGAATGCGAATTTGCCGGTTTTCAGTTGCGCTTTCGCTTCGTCCCGGATCCCTTATTGCTTCGGCACTATGCAGAGGAAGTCCAGGTCGGTTGAGCCGGTGTTGGCGAAGTTGTGCTCGTCGTTGGGCTCCACCAGGATAACCGTTCCCGGGCCGATGTTCGTCGTTCCGGCGGTGTGCCTGGCCTGGCCGGTGCCGGAAAGAACGTAGACCTCGTGCTCCCAGGAATGGGTGTGGTAGGGGGTGTTACCTCCCGGCTTGATGGTGAACCTTCTCATTAGTTCCCATCCGTAATAGCGTAA